>Ga0308167_1000031_pt1 | contig 361180 bp, 319 predicted proteins | sample PhyCR1_2_FD_202138 | JGI IMG/M metagenome (GOLD analysis project Ga0308167, IMG submission 202138) | Phyllosphere microbial communities from UC Gill Tract Community Farm, Albany, California, United States - DLSLRC.R1 | ecosystem: Host-associated > Plants > Phyllosphere > Unclassified | place...
TAAAAACCGATTTTAGACTGGCTCACAATTACTTCATGGGAGAAACAGGACCACAAATCAATGCATTACTATCTGCCACCGCTTGGAACATGAAGAAAATGATGGAAATATTGAAACAGAAAACTCTCGCCTTTTTTTATCAAATAGAAATACTCTTGTTTTTAAATACTTTTTCTAAAAATAAATTAGATAGAAGGATTTGTTAAGGAGCGACTAAATATTGAGTTTAATTTTCAGATATAAAAAAAGTTCAGGTTTTGCCTGAACTTTTTGTTTTTTTTTATTCTCGCAGATTTAGGAGATTATGCGGATTTTTTTTATCTGCGAAATTTGCTAAATCTGCGAGAGATCAATTAAGGAGTTTAGAACTTTTAAGTTTAGCTTCACTTAAGCACATCACTTAAACATTTAAAAATCTATTTGATTTTCCTTAATAAACCTTAACTACTTAAATCTTCTTAATGGTTCAAAAAATTATAAAGTGAAATTCTCTTTCATCCATTTCAGTTTATTAAAGCTTTTCAGAAATTTAGTTTTAATGGAAATAAATTTTTCCTGCGCATCAATTACTTTATTTTCTCTGGAATTGATCAGGAAAAGTGAGCTTTCTCCATTGCTGTATCTGGTTTCTTCGGCATTTAAAAGCCTTTGGTAATTGGTGAGATTATTTTCAGAAAGATCAATTTGCAGATGATAATTGATGAGTTCATTTTTATAAGTCTCAATTTTGGTGTCCAGTTCCCGTATTTTGAGCTGAGTATCCAGTTGGTTCTGATTGATTTTAATTTTGGCAATCTGATAATTCGCTCTTGCTTCTCTCTGAAATATCGGGATTTCAAGCTTCAAACCATATTGAAAATTATTATCAAAAAGCGGGAGATAGTCTGCACGGTAATTTTCTTTATTGAAAAAATTATAGGTAAAATCCAGTTTGGGAAGAAAACTCTGCCATTTTAACCTTCGCTCGCTTTCCAGGATATTATTTTTTTGGTTGTAATATAAAATTGATAAATGGCGGGTTGTTTCGCTGTTTTTTAACTCCTGCAAAAGAAATTCAAAATCAGAATAAGCCACATGATCTGAAAGATGATCTGATGGGAAAATGGGCTGTGAAATTTCATATAATTCCTGTCCGTCTTTCCATAAAAATACCTGAAGCCGCTGCGTGCTTTTCACAAAATTAAGATAAGCATCTCTCTGCTGAAGCTCAAAACTCTGCAGTTGAGAAACGGCTTCAACCGTATCTATGGCTGGCCTTTCTCCATATTCGAAGGTTTTTTTCGTTAGTTTCAGACGTTCTTTATTGATGTCGACAATTTTAGACTTTAGCTGATAGATTTCATAATGCTGCACCCATTCCCAATAGGTATTTTCTGCTTCCAGAAGAAGATCATTGGTCAATACCGCCTGCTCGGCTTCAGTCATTTTTTGTGCAAATTTTGCCTGATCCAGAACTGCTCTTCGTTGATCATACAGAAGATTTTTAGCCAAAGGAACCATAACTCCCATCTGGTATAGTCCGCCTCTGGTATCGCTGGAATTTAGTTTTTCACCATCAAGGTAATTATAGCTTCCGGTTACTTCAATCCCATACCAGGTAGGAATGCCCAGCTCTACATTTTTCTGTTCATAATATCTTGTTCCGTCGATATTTTTTTTACCCAGTTTCCCACCGATAACCGGATCAAAACTTCCTCTCGCTCTTGTAATTTCAGAGGCTGCAATCTTATTCTGAAGCTGGTATTTTAAAGCCAGCGGATGATAATTTTTAACCACAGAAATAAATTCCTGAGCCGAAATTTTCAATGAATCCTGCGCAAAGCTATACTGAAAAAAGAATAGAAGAAGGGTAAAAAGAATTTTATTTTGCCTTTTCATCTTTGCCTGCTTTTTCATTTTTTACTTCATAATAATCTGGTGGAAAACCATTGATGTTTCGCCATAATTCATACCAGATCGGCACGTCATTAAGAATGGCAATACCCTGTACCCCGGTTCCCATTTTAATTTTCGGAGGCCATTGTTTTTCATTTTTATCTTCAATTACCAATGCTTTGAAAAGGCCGTTCAGGCTGATATTGCTTTCCACGGCAATCACTTTTCCTGCAAATGTTCCGTAGCTTGAATTGGGCCATCCCGAAAAAACAATGGCCGGAAAACCGTCGAATGTACACATCACACGCTGACCTTCTTTCACAAGAGGAAGATCAACAGGTTTGATATATATTTCCACCGCATGATCTACGACGGTGGGTACAATAGTTCCAATATTTTCGCCATCTTTCAGGATTTCTCCGATTCCGGCTTTGTTCAGCTGCACAATTTGTCCGTCCTGAGAGGCAATAATAAAGTATAAACCTTGTCTTGCCTTATAATTGGCAACCTGGTTTTCAAGTTTGGCGATATCGCCATCGCTGCCTTCGATCTGTCCCATGCTCTGAAATCGTTCCCCTTCGGTTTTACTCAGTTTTTCAGAGTATTCCTGAATAACAGAGTTTTGCTCAATACCTACATTGACAATTTCCTGACGGGTCTGTGCGATTTTATTCTCAGAAGAGGTCTTTTTAGCCATTGCATTTTGATAAGAAATACTTCTCTGCTGAAACTGCGTTAGAGAAACCAATCCTTCATCATACATTTTTTTCTGTCTTGTAAACTGATCTTCAGAAAGTTTCAGTTCGTTTTGAATAGCTTCCAGTTCGGCCTCTTCACCGGTAAGCTTGTTGTTGAGCTGACTGATCTTTATTTTTAACTGATTTAATTTTAAATCTCTTGAAGAATTTAAAGCCTCAAGCTGGCTTTTTGCCGTTCCTACTTTGGCTTCATAATAATCCCGGACTCCTTTCTTGGCATTCACCTGTTCCTGTGTTCTCTGGACCAACAGCGGATCTAAGTAATCATCTTTTATTTCTGAAAGCTGAAGTAAAGTGTCTCCTTTTTTTACATAATCTCCGTTTTTCACGTTCCATTTAATAATTCTGCCGGGTATGGGAGAGTTAAGCTGCTGAGGTCTCTGCTCCTGATAAAGCGAACTCACATTGCCTTTTACTTTTATATTCTGAGTCCAGGGAAGAAATAAAGTGATAATTCCACCGATAAAAATGAATAAAAACCATCTTTTTACCCTCGATTTTTTATGAATCTGATATATTTTGTCGAATGACTGTAGTTTCATTGTGCTGAAATTTTATGATAGAATTTTTAAAGTACCGTCCTCCATGTGAATATGCTGATCTGCAATCTCCAAAAGATTCTCATTCTGAGAGACCAGAATAATCGTTGTATTTTCTTTTTTCTTCTGAAGATACTGCATCATTTTATCCTGATTTTCCTGCTGCAGTCCTGCAAAAGGATTTTCTAAAATTATGAGTCTTTTTTCACCTAAAAGCGTTCGCAGGAGTAATATCTTTTTCTTTGAGCTAAAAGTAATTTCTGAGTCTGTCTCGCTGATTTCTGTAAGAAAACCACTGCTGAAAATGCTTGAAATATCTTCTATCCCGATGTGTTCGGAGAGCTCGATGATATCTTCAGTAGTACTTTCGATGTTTCCCAGAAGGATATTTTCTTTTACATTACCCTGGATAACTTTCATATTCTCCAGATGCAGCCCGATAGAATTTCGCATTTTCTGCTTATCAATATTCTGTAAGGGGATTTTATCAAAAAGAATGGTTCCGGAGCTGGGTTCAAAAAATCCGGCAATCATATTCAGTAAAAGAGATTTTCCGGTTCCCAGTTTTCCGGTTAAAACCGTAATGCTGTTTTCTTTTATTTTAAAATTAAGATCCGAAAGAATAGGTAAACTGTCGTTGAAAGAAAAATTTACATTTTTAAACTCAATTTCAGTCCCTTTTTCCTTTTGAGAAAGAATGATTTCACCATTTTTTTCCTCTTTAAGATCTGTAATTTTTGAAAGTTTTGCGAAGGATGCGATAAGGTCGTAATAGCTTTCAAGGCTTACAATCAGTTTTTCAACAGCAGCCATAATGCTTAAAACAACAATTTCTGTGGCAATGAAGGCTCCGATATTTAATTTTTGATTGATTAATAAATAGGTTCCGATCGCAAGCATTGCCAAAGTAATAATCACTTTAAAAGCAATAATCGTCTTATACTGAAAAACCAAAACTTTAAAATGCGAAGTTCTGTGATCCAGATATTCCACCACACGGTCGTCTGTACCTTTGATATGGGTTCCGCTTTCAGAATGCATTTTAAATGTCTTTACCGATCCGGCAATGTCTTCTATCCACGCTGCAGTCTCATATTTTTTATCGCTTTCTTCAATGCTCGACGAGATCCCGCTTTCCATGGTATACCTGAAAATAATGATCACACAAATTACCACCAAAGCTCCGAATGCCAAAAACCAGGGGTGATAAAATGAAAGCAATAAGATGCCGAAAAAAATCTGGATCAGCGCTGTGGGAATTTCCAGTAAAATTTTGGAAACCCCCTTTTGAAGATTCTGAATATCAAAAAAACGGTTTACGAGTTCCGGAAGATAATATTTCCTGGTATAAGAAAGGTTGAGTTTAGGAATTTTTTCTGCAATGGCCATTGAAAACTCAACATAGATCTTCTGCTGTATTTTTTCAATAATCTCTATAACTTTCAGTCGGAAATAGCCCACAAGCCAGGTACCGATAACCACAAAAAATATAAGAATATAAATGGAAGTCGCCATGGTGGCACCCATGACAAAACTTACGATAGACTGTATTCCCAAAGGAATACTGAGCGAGACGAGCCCGTTCAGAATCGCATAAAAATAAATGTTGGTAACATCTTTTTTCTCTTTTGTAATATAGCGGATAAGCCTCTTTCCCTGTTCATGAGCCGTTATTTCCATTTTCTTATATTGTAAGTTTAAATGTTTTTTAATACTTCGTTGCTATTTCGTGAGTGTTGGTGTATATTCCGGGGAGCAGATGATCTGTACATGGTATGAATTCCTGATGAGATCCCCTGTTTTTTCGGTGGCACAAAGATAAAATATGAGATCGTGGAATATTCTTATCTACATTAGAATGCTATTAAAATGTGATTAGAATATAGGCTGTTGTTCAAGGTTTTTCACCATCTTTACGGCATTATTCACCAATTCGGTGTTTGGAATCTGACTAAGAAGAAGAGGAAACTGAATGAATGCGTTAAAAGTTCTACAATTTTCTTTTTAACCTTGTTCATTTTTAGTAAATTTGTCAACCTTTAACGATTAAAATAAAATAATAAAAATAATATGAATCTTCACGAGTATCAATCAAAAGAGATTTTATCAAAGTATGGAGTAGCTATCCAACGTGGTTTTGTTGCAAACAACGTAGACGAAGCTGTAGCGGCGGCTGAAAAACTAACTGCAGAAACCGGAGCTCAGGCTTGGGTGGTAAAAGCACAGATCCACGCAGGTGGTCGTGGTAAAGGTGGTGGTGTTAAGTTCTCTCCAAATATGGATAAACTTAAAGAAAATGCCGGAAACATCATCGGAATGCAGTTGGTAACTCCACAAACTTCTGCTGAAGGTAAATTGGTAAATTCTGTATTGGTTGCAGAGGACGTTTATTATCCTGGAGAATCTGAAACGAAAGAATTTTATGTTTCTATTCTTTTAGACAGAGCTGAAGGTAAAAACACCATCGTATATTCTACTGAAGGAGGGATGGATATTGAGCACGTTGCAGAAGTAACTCCTCATTTAATCCATAATGAATTAATTGATCCTGCTTTGGGTCTTCAAGGTTTCCAGGCTAGAAAAATTGCTTTCAACCTAGGTCTTGAAGGAAATGCATTTAAAGAATTTGTGAAATTTATTTCTTCTCTTTACAATGCTTATGTAGGTATCGATGCTTCTCTTTTCGAAATCAACCCTGTGTTGAAAACTTCAGATAACAAAATTATCGCGGTAGATGCTAAAGTAACTTTGGATGGTAACTCATTGTTCCGTCACAAAGATCTTGCTGAGCTTAGAGATACAAGAGAAGAAGATCCTTTGGATGTGGAAGCGGGTGAAGCTGGTCTTAACTTCGTAAAACTAGATGGTAACGTTGCTTGTATGGTAAACGGAGCTGGTCTTGCAATGGCAACAATGGATATCATTAAATTATCTGGTGGTAACCCTGCAAACTTCCTGGATGTTGGAGGTACTGCTGATGCTGCAAGAGTAAAAACTGCTTTTGAAATCATCTTAAGAGATCAAAACGTAAAAGCAATCTTGATTAATATCTTTGGAGGTATCGTAAGATGTGACAGAGTTGCTCAGGGTGTTGTAGATGCTTACCACGCTATGGGAAGCCTTCCGGTTCCATTGATCGTAAGATTACAGGGAACTAACGCTGTAGAAGCTAAAAAATTAATTGACGAAGCTGGATTACCTATTCACTCTGCAATTACTTTAGAAGAAGCTGCAAACAAAGTAAAAGAAGTTTTAGCTTAAGACTAAAATTTTAGATAAACAAAAACCGCTTTAGTGATAAAGCGGTTTTTTTATTTTATTGATTTTGACTGGCTGTGGTTAAACTTCCGATATCACCATTGGTAATATTAATACTGGTCGGGGTTACCAGCTGAATGCCGTCTGAATCCAGACGCTGTTTGATCTTTAGATAGGCTTCACTTTTTAGATGAACCATATTAGACCCTACTTTCATCCAGAATTTTGCCTGAAGGGTGAAAATTCCCTGTTTTAAGTCGGTGAGAATAACTTCTGCAGCATCCAGCCTGTCGATATCTTCTAAACCTTTAATCACTTCCATAATTCCCAACTGAGCCGCGGTCATATCTTCGTCTGCAGGAATTTCAAAATTTAAAATAATTCTTCGTTGAGGGGAAGCGGTTATATTGGAAAAGGGCGCATTAAAAATAACCTGATTGGGAATGTACACTTTTCTTCCGTCGTCTGCGATAATTTTTGTGGTTAAAAAGCCAATTTCAGAAACCGTTCCCGAGTTGGGACCTATGCTGATATAATCACCGATTTTAAAGGCTTTATCAATTCCTATCAGCATTCCTGAGAAAATACTGGAAACCAGATCTTTCAAGGCAACCCCGGCAATCACCCCGGCAACTCCTAAACTTCCTATAAATTTCCAGAGAAATCCACTGAATCCCATGATTTCTAGAGAAATAAAAGTTCCCATAATCATAATAACAAATCTGAAAACGCCGATCAGCGTAACCAGAGAGCTTTCTTTTTTGCTTTTGGGGAAGAGTTTATGAAAAATTTTAACCGAAATTTTACTGAAATACTTACTGGTGATTAAAAAGAAAGAAAATACAAGGATCCCGACCACTAATTTGGGCGTGAGCTCTGCGAATTTCATATACCAGCTTTCCAGTACTCTATATACAACATCTACATATCTTAGGCTTTCTTTTTCCATGAATTAAAACTTTTTTTATTTAAAGATATAAATTTTCAACAAAAATTTTGCCAGTTAGAAAAAGTCTACTAAATTTGTAGACTAATAAAACAGAATATTATGTCAATCAAACTAGGAGATATTGCACCCAACTTTCAGGCAGAGTCATCGATAGGGGATATTGATTTTTATACCTATTTAGGAGATTCATGGGGAATTTTATTTTCTCATCCTGCAGATTACACGCCGGTTTGCACAACGGAACTCGGCTATACCTCAAAATTAAAATCAGAATTTGAGCAAAGAGGAACCAAAGTAATCGCGTTGAGTGTAGATGGAGTCGAAGATCATCAAAAATGGATAAAAGATATAAATGAAACCCAGAATACAGAAGTAGAGTTTCCGATTATTGCTGATAAAGACCGAAAAGTTTCTGAATTGTATGATTTCATACATCCGAACGCTTCTGCCACGGCAACAGTGCGCTCTCTGCTGATTATTGATCCTGAAAAAAAAGTTCGTTTAATCATCACATATCCTGCTTCAACAGGAAGGAATTTCAACGAAATTATCAGAGTGCTGGATTCTCTTCAGTTAGTGGATGCTCATAAAATAGCAACTCCGGTTAATTGGAAAAACGGGGAAGATGTAATTGTTCCGCCCACCATTTCTACGGAAGATGCGAGAAAGATTTTCCCGAAAGGCGTGACAGAAATAAAGCCGTATCTGAGATATACGCCCCAACCTAATACATGATTTATTTGATTTTTTATAGTTTAGTTTTAATTTGTAAGAAAATCGCCTCGAAAAATATTTCGAGGCGATTTCAATTTATGTCGACTTAATAAGTTAATTATTTAACGTCGTTAGCAACTTGCTTAGCTTTTGAAGTTGGTAAGAAGATACTGAAACCAAGGTTAAATGTAATGTTAGATGTTAAACCTGTGTTTCCGAAACCTGTTACCCCAGCATATTTTACTAAACCTTCTAAACCGATGTTCGGCGTGATAAAGTAAGAATAACCAGGACCTACTCCAAAGTCAAGACCTGTTGTAGAGTTTCCTCCTTTGCTGATAGAATATCCACCAACACCTAAGTTACCTTCGAAGAACCATCTTCCGTGGTTCAATAGGTTGCTAACTCCCTGCTCACCCGGAGAAAGATAATAACGTCCTAAAGCACCAACACCATAATCAAATCTTGTGTTAGAAGTGTTAGAAGATTTACCAATACCTAAATTTACATATCCCCCAACTGCTACGTTATCCTCGATAAAATAAGCACCTTTTGGCTGTAAATTAATTTGATATCCTCCACCAGTGTTAAGTCCGAAGTTACTTGCTACCAAGCTACTTCCTACCATCCAGTTCCCTTTTTGAATTTGAGCATTCATAGAAGTAGTTAATCCTGCTGCTGCCACAATACCTGCTAGAATTAGTTTTTTCATAATTTATAATTTTTATTAATTAATGTTTATTATTCTAAAACTAGTGAAATTCAATATGCATGCCAAAACGTTTATTTTTAGATAATTTTCTTAAAATAATGTTAATTTTAACAATATTGATATTACTTAATTTTAACATATAATTTAAAAAATTCGTAAAATTTAAACCAATAATATGATTATCGAAAGTATAATTCCTGCAATGGTAAAAATTATTCCTCTTTTGAAAATTTTTGATTTGGGATTGAACATCCAGAAACTGGAGATGACAAAAAAGAATAATGCAACTCCAAAAAAGACATTTAATGGCGACAGGCTTTCTTCGGATTTTGCTTTGTGAAGCTTTACCATTTTATCAAGAACGTAAGGAAGTTCTTTTTTAGTATATTTTGCCTGTCCGGTTGCCGAATCGTAGGTTCCCTGTTTGAATTTTGAAATGGAGCCTTCTGTGTTCTCGATTTCGAAGTTTTTAATCTTCAGTTGTTTACCGATTTCTTTTTCTGAGAGATTTTTTTCAATAATCTCATCGTAATTTTTTTCTTTTTTAAGAACATCGGTGTCTCTGTATACCAAAAGAACGCCACTTACTGCATAAACAGCCATTATTCCGGCAAGAAAATAACCCAGATAGCGGTGGGTAATTCTCATAAAACTTCTCGTATCCTTAATCTTATCCATATTTAATCCATTAATAGCTGCAAATTTGCAAATTCCAGCCTTTAAAAAGAAATTAAAATGATATAATTTTTAGGCATTATTGTGGCTATTAAGAGCCTTTGACAATTTTTATTAAACCTTGTGCCTTTGTATTTGTCCGATAAACTTATCACAGGCTTTCAATTTTAGTTATTATAAATTCTCGCAGATTTTGCTGATTGTGCAGATCTTCTTTCACTCAATAATCTGCTAAATCTGTTTGATCTGCGAGAGAAAATTATATTTTGGCTGAAGCCAATTTTTACCCTTGAAATAAAAAACGAGCTGAAGCTCGTTCCTATTGATGATGGTCTTGTTTTTAAATTATTATGAATCCGGTTCAAAATTAATTGAAATGTATTTAAGCCATTAGTGTGCTTTAAATCGCAAAGACTTTATCTGAGATAAAATTGATCATCAGCGCTATAAAAGAAAATTCTTGAGTTTTTTTCTTGCGCCTTTGTATTTTTCCGATAAACCTATCGCAGGCTCGTAATTTTATTTATTATTAATTATAAATTCTCGCAGATTTTGCTGATTGTGCAGATCTTCTTTCACTCAATAATCTGCTAAATCTGTTTGATCTGCGAGAGAAAATTATATTTTGGCTGAAGCCAATTTTTACCCTTGAAATAAAAAACGAGCTGAAGCTCGTTCCTATTGATGATGGTCTTGTTTTTAAATTATTATGAATCCGGTTCAGGATTAATCGAAATGTATTTCAGGTTGGTTTTTCGTAAAAACATAGAGTTTTAAGCTTTAAATAATCTGCCCATCATGAATTTCCTAAATCACTCATTCTTTATCTTACCAAAAATAATTATAAATATCTTTGTTAAAAATAAATTTATGCAATTGGTAAAAGTTGGGCTTTGTGCCTTTGGAATGAGTGGGAAAGTTTTCCATGCTCCCTTTTTAAAAGAACATCCGGGGTTTTTGATGTCGGCGGTCGTAGAAAGAAGTAAAGAAGATTCAAAAGAAAAATATCCTGATGCTGTTATTTTCCGTTCGGTAGAAGACATGCTTGAAAATGCAGATTTAGACCTGGTGGTAGTAAATACGCCTGTTCAGACGCATTTTGAATATGTGAAATTGGCATTGGAAGCCGGAAAGAATGTTGTTGTGGAAAAACCTTTTACCGTAAATGTTTCAGAAGCGGAAGAACTGGCAAAACTGGCGGAAGAGAAAGGTTTGTTTTTGAGTGTATATCAAAACAGAAGGTTTGACCGTGATTATCTGCAGGTTCAGAAAATAATCAGTGAGCAAAAATTAGGAACAATTAAAGAAGTGGAAATTCGTTTCGACAGATTCCGTACCGAGCCCAGTGGTAAATCTCATAAAGAAAATCCCGTTGAAACCGGTTCCGGTTCTCTTCATGATCTGGGGGCTCATCTGGTAGATCAGGCGGTTCAGTTTTTTGGTTTTCCGGAGAAATTATTTGCCGATGTGTTTTCTATGAAAGGAAGCGAATATGCCAATGATTATTTTGAAATTCTGCTTTATTATAAAGATGAAGTAAGAGTGAGATTAAAATCTTCCGTTTTCAGCAAAGAAGCGCATTATGCTTATGTTGTGCACGGAAGTAATGGAAGTTTCTTACAGGAAAGAACGGATAATCAGGAGAACGAACTGGTTGCGGGAGCGATCCCTGAATACGGACAAGATTGGACTTTGCCACTACAAGAAGCCGATGGAATCCTGAATTTTTTAAATGAAAATAAAGAAACAGAAAGAATTCTTACGTCTAGCGAAGCCGGAAATTATATGAATTATTATCAGAATATTTACGAGCATATCGTTTTTGGATATTACTTGCCGTCACCCGCGGAAGAAGTGATCCTGAATATGAAGATTATTGAGGCTGCAATGGAAAGCTCCAAAGAAGGGCGAATCGTTAGTTTGCAGTAGAATTTGAGAGTGCTGGCGTTTTAGGGAAATTGGTATAGAAAATATTCTAAAATCCTCTCACCCTAAAACGCTACAACTCATTTACATCTCCTGCAACTCAAGCCATCTCATTTCGTGATTTTCTAATTTCTCAGAAAGCGCTTCTAATTCGGCAGAAAGTTGGGCTATTTTTTCGTAATCTGTTTCATTATTCAGTTGCTCAAGAATTTTTGTCCGTTGTTCTTCCAGTTGAGGGATTTCTTTATCAATGGTTTCCAGTTCTCTTTGCTCTTTAAATGAAAGTTTTCTTTTAGGAGCCTGACCTTGTGGTGCTAAAACAGCAGCCGGAGCCGGAACAGGCGCATCTGCTTTTTTCTCAACAACCGTTTTCGGTGCTTTTTCTTCAAGTTTTAAATTCTCTCTGTATTCTGAGAAATTTCCAATAAAATCTTTAATTTTTCCTTCTCCTTCAAAAGCCAGAATATGGTCTACAATTCGGTCCATAAAATACCTGTCGTGAGAAACAATAATTAAACTTCCCTGGAAATTCAGAAGGAAATTTTCTAAAACGGTTAAAGTCGGAAGATCCAGATCATTTGTAGGCTCATCAAAAATTAAAAAGTTTGGGTTTTGATATAAAATATACATCAAATGCAGCCTTCTTTTTTCACCCCCTGAAAGTTTAGAAATTGGTGAATATTGTGTCTGATCGTCAAATAAGAATAATCTTAAAAATTGCGATGCTGATATGGTTCTTCCGTTCGCCAAAGGAAAGTTTTCCGAGATTTCTTTAATAAAATCGATCACGCGTTCCTCTTCTTTATATTGAAGACCTTTTTGGGAAAAATATCCGAACTTAATCGTTTCTCCGGTTTCGATCTCTCCGGAATCCTTAGGCTCAAAACCTTGAATAATATTCAGTAAAGTAGATTTTCCGGCACCGTTTTTTCCGACAATTCCTATTTTTTCGCCTCTCTGGAAAGAATAACTGAAATCTTTTAGTAGTAATTTATCACCATAGCTCTTGGAAATATCTTTAAGCTCCAGAATTTTATTTCCCAGCCTTTTCATCTCAAAATCAAGTTCCAGAGATTCTTTTCGGGTATCTGTTTTCGCTATTTTTTCGGTTTCGTAGAAGTCATCCTGTCGGGATTTCGATTTTGTTGTTCTCGCCTTAGGCTGTCTTCGCATCCATTCCAGTTCTTTTCGGTAAAGATTATTGGCCTTGTCGATGGTGGCGTTCATATTATCCTCACGAATCATCTTATTTTCCAGATAAGTGGCGTAAGCACCATTGTGGAAATATAGATTCTGATCTTCCATTTCCCAAATAATTCCACAAACGGCATCCAGAAAATAACGGTCGTGAGTCACAAGAAGCAGTGTTATTTTTGCTTTATTAAGGTAATTTTCCAGCCATTCTACCATTTCTACATCAAGGTGATTGGTAGGCTCATCCATAATCAACAGGGTATGGCGGTGTTCGGCTCTGGTTTCTGTCAACAGTTTTGCTAAGGCCACACGTTTAATCTGCCCTCCGGAAAGCATTCCCATTTTGGCATCAAGATCGGTAATTTTCAGCTGAGATAGAATTTGTTTCATCTCATTTTCCAGATCCCATGCTTTATGAACTTCCATTTCAGCTAATGCTTTTTCAATGAAATCGTAATCTTCAGAATATAATGATTTGTGATAATTCTTCAGAGCCTGAATAGGAGCTGAATCCAGAGTCATCATAAATTCTTCTATGGTAAGCTCAGAATTAAAATCAATTTCCTGATCAAACAAAACCACCTGAATATCTTTATTAATTACTACAGTTCCGCTGTCAGCAATTTCTTTTCCCATCAAAATTTTCAGAAGAGTAGACTTTCCGCTTCCGTTTTTAGCGACAATAGCAATTTTATCGCCTTCATTGATGTTGAAAGAAATATTTTTAAAAAGAGTTTTAATCCCGTACGATTTTGTAAGATTCTCAGCAGCAACGTAATTCATTGATATTCAAATTTTGTGGTGCAAAAGTACGAAAATGTAACAAGAATAATTTTAAATAAACTTTACATCGATAATCATTCAGAAAAATAATTTTATGTAAATTAATAATGAAATATTATTTGTTTTAAATTATTGTTCATTGAATATAGTTTTAATTGTTTTATTTTAGTTAAAATAAATAATTTTTTAAATTAAATGTATTTTGTGTTGTTTTTTAATGTAGCTTTATTATAACTTATTATAAAATTAAAACTATGATGCAAATTAACTTTTGGGCTATTTTCGTAGCCGCACTAGTTCCGTTAATAATGGGATTTATCTGGTATCATCCAAAACTTTTTGGCAAAATCTGGATGGAAGAAACCGGCTTAACGGAAGAAAAAATGAAAGGTTCCATGATCGGGGTTTTTATTTTTTCAATTATTTTATCGCTATTAATGGCATTTTTTATTCAGGGAGTAACAATTCACCAACTCGGTGCACTGGGAATGGTGGGTGGAGATGAGATGAATGCCAACGATTCCTATCACGCGTTTATGAAAGATTATTCAATGGCCTATCGCTCTTTTGGACATGGCGCCCTGCATGGTTTTATGGCCGGATTTCTGTTTGTTTTCCCCATGACGGCGATCAACGCGATGTCTGAAAGGAAATCCTGGAGATATACCATGATTAATTCTGCATATTGGACGTTAACGATTACCATAATGGGTGGAATTATCTGTGGTTGGTATGCTGTGGACGGCTTCCATTGGGTAACACAAAAATAATCTGATTATTATTTAAAATAGTAGGCTACTTTTGTGTAGCCTTTTTTATGTCATATAATTTAAAAATTTACCGTCAGACTTCCGATTTACCGAAAAATTGGAATGCTGTTATTGGAAATCATAATATTATGCTTTCCAAAGAATATTTAGATGTCCTGGAAACTTCAGGACCTCAGAATATGGAGTGCTTTTTTATGGGATTTTTTAAAGATGAAGTTTTAGTGGGCGGAGCTTTGTTTCAATATTTACATTTTATTCAGCATAAAACGTTTCAGAAAAATGAAGTATGGTGCAACGTCCGGAATTTTTTTGCCAGACAATTCAGCAAAGATGTTATGATTTTAGGAAACAATATGCTGACGGGTCAAAACGGATTTTATTTTGATGGATCACAAATAACTTTGGAACGGGTAATGCCTCTATTGGAAATGGCCGTTCGGAAAATGCAGCAGGAAATCAGAAAGACAGATTTAATTATTTGTAAAGATTATCAGTCGAATTTTGTCAGCTTTTTCGGAGGTAAAGATCATGAAAAGTATTTCAGATTTTCAGTTCAGCCGAATATGATGCTTAAAATTCGGGAACATTGGAGAAGTTTTGATGACTATGTAAATGATTTTTCAAAAAAATACAGAGACAGAACAAAATCGGCAAAAAAGAAATTGAGCGGAGTTGTAAAAAAGGAATTAAATGGAGCTGAAATAAAAAAATATCAGCATCAAATCCATATTCTGTATCAGAATGTTGCTGAAAATGCCCCGTTCAATACTTTTTTTCTTACAGAACATCATTTTGAAAAGATGAAAGAATGCTTACAGGAAAATTTCAGAATATTCGGATATTTTTCAGAGGGAAAACTTATCGGTTTTTATACCTTGATTCTCAATTCCAAGGATATCGATACTTATTTTCTGGGCTATGATAAAGAAATCCAAAAGCAAAGACAGTTGTATCTTAATATGCTGCTGGATATGGTCGAGTTCGGCATTCAACATCATTTTTCAAGAATTATTTTCGGCAGAACAGCGTTGGAGATCAAATCCACCATTGGTGCAGAACCGTATGAAATTTTTGGATTAATAAAACATCATAATGTCATCGTAAATCCTTTTATGAAAAATATTTTTTCATCAATTTCTCCTAAAACAGAATGGATTCAGAGAAAACCTTTTAAGAAATAAGTAATACGATATCAATTAAAACATTCTAAACAGCGCTGGCTCTTCCTCTTTTTAATTCATGCAATAGTTTGATTCTTTTACTAAGATTTTATTTCTTTATTTTAAGAGTGTGCTTAAAATTATAATTGAAAAATGTTTGAGCTTAACCCTATTAAATTGTAAAAATTGAATGTTTTCTCTCGCATATTTTGCAGACGGGGCACATTCATTTGTTAATTGAAAGTAATAGACAGCCTCATTACAAATTTCGTGCATTCGTGGCCATAAATTCAGCAGCCTCATCTGTGGAAATCTGTGCCATCTGTGGGAAATAATTAGTATTAACGCGATTCCTATTAATAGTTGATATCTATTATTGTATTTTCTCGCAGATTTTACAGAAGGCGCAGATTGATCTGTTAATTGAAATAATAGCCTCATTAACAGAATTCGTGCATTCGTGGCCATAAATTCAGCAGCCTCATCTGTGGAAATCTGTGCCATCTGTGGGAAATAATTAGTATTAACGCGATTCATATTAATAACCTCATTAACAGAATTCGTGCATTCGTGGTCATAAATTCAGCAGCCTTATCTGTGGAAATCTGTGCCATCTGTGGGAAATAATTAGTATTAACGCGATTCATATTAATACCTCATTAACAAAATTCGTGCATTCGTGGCCATAAATTGAGCAGCCTGATCTGTGGAAATCTGTGCCATCTGTGGGAAATAATTAGTATTGACGCGATTCATATTAATAGTTGGAGTCTATTATTGTTTTCTCTCGCAGATTTTGCAGAAGGCGCAGATTGATCTGCTAATTGAAATTAATAGCTCATTAAACTCAGCAGTTGAAACTGATCTTTATTTAATTAAAATTTAACTAAAATAAACGGAATTTTAATATCATTTTAATAGGATTTGTGGCGAGAAATTTTGATTTTTGCAGCAAACTTTTAAACATGAAAAAATTCGGTATCTTATTTCTTTTATTTTCTATTCTTTATATTCCTGCACAGGTTGTTTCCGGAACGGTTCTCTCCAATGATGAAAAAAAACCGATTCCTTACGTTAAAATTGGGGTCGAAAAAGAATCTATCGGGGTAATTTCAGATGAAAAAGGAAATTTCACAATTGATCTGTCGAAGGCAAATCCTTCTCATAAAGTAAAAATTGAAGTTCCTGGTTATGAAAATTTTTCACAGAATATTACTGATTTCATTAAGCAAAATCCTAAGAAAATTACTTTAAACGAAAAAGTAAAAGATATTCAGGAAGTAAAAATTGCACCGAAAAAACTAGTTGATAAAAACTGGGGTGTAACGACGAAAACAAAAAGCGTAACCTATTCTTTAAACCGCGAAACTTCTACAAAGGATTATCTGGAGACTGCTTTGGAGTTTAAAACGAGCAAGAGGGCAAAAATAAAAAATATCAATCTAAATGTTGTAAAAATAGATTCTGAAAATCCCATTTTGATGCGCTACAGTATTTATTCTGAGAAAAATGGTTTTCCGGATAAAAATATTTTAAATGATGAAATTACGGTGGAATTAACAGAGGATAAGGTAAAAGACGGTACTTTTACACTGGATGTTAACGACCGTAATATTTGGGTGCAGGGAAAATTTTTTGTAGGAATTCAGTTTTTAAGAAAAATTGAAGGAGGTATAAGAATTAGTGCAGCACTATTCAGAACGGGTTATATCCGTGAGTTTTATGGTGACTGGATGAAAATGTCTATTGCAGCGCCTGCGATTAATATTGATGTAAAAGTGGATAAAAACGGAAAAAATACCAACGATGAGGTAACGGATAATAACGACCGGGTTACCCTCCTTAGTCCGGATCTCAGCGAATATACGATGGAATCTGATGCTTCAGTCTATGGTAAAAATGAGGCGGTGGGGAAAACGGTAAAACTGAAGGATGCCATATTGTATTATGAAACTTACGGAGAGGGAGAGCCACTTTTCTTGCTTCATGGGAACGGAGGCAGCATTAAAGAATTTTATAAACAGATTCCCGAACTTTCGAAGCATTTTAAAATTATTGCCTTGGATACAAGGTCTCAGGGGAAAAGTGAAGATTTTACAAAAGGAGCATTAACCTATAAAATTTTTGCGGATGATCTCAAAAATATAATGGATCAGCTGAATTTATCTAAAGCGAATATTCTCGGGTGGAGCGATGGCGGAAATACGGGGCTTGAATTTGCCCTAAAATATCCTCAAAACGTAGAAAAATTAATCATTATCGGAGCGAATGCCTATCCGCAAGGGGTTGATGGAGAATTGCTTAAAAATTTTAAAAATAAAGTGCAAATCATGGAACTTTCTCCACAGCCGGAATATGAAAATGAAAAAAGATTATTGAATTTAATGCTCAGCGAGCCCAATATCGCCGGGAAATCTTTAAACAGCATCAAAATTCCTGTTTTTGTTATTGCCGGAGAAAATGATGTCATCAGAAAAGAACATACCGAAATGCTGGCTAAGGAAATTCCGAATGCCAAACTGAAAATTTATCCTAAAGTTTCGCATTATCTTCCTTTTGAAATCCCGGATGAACTCAATAAAGATGTCGTTAATTTTCTGAAGAATTAAAAATTAATTAAAAAAATAGATAAAACACTTTCGAACCGTTCGGAAGTGTTTTTATTTAATCTAAAGTCAGCCTCTTTAAAGACCAGGAGCTGCCATTATAAATATCGAGATCTACTTTGGTGTTGATGCCGTGTACGATTCCGTTTTCGGTAAACTGCCAAAAATTCCAGTCGCTGTCAGGCGACGGAGTAGGAACATCATTATAATTGGCCAGCCACAGAGGATAATCATCAAATTCACCCTTTAAAAAATCTTTGTAATAATGATAATAGGTGTAAATAATTGGTTTTTCGCCATAGGTTTCTTCTACAATTTTGCACCAGATCTTCAGATCTTCAATGAGTTTTTTATTGGTTTTACGCTTCGGAATTTTTTCAATATCAAGAATCGGAGGCAGATCACCGCTTTCCAGTTTTACATTATCTAAAAAATTATTAGCCTGAATAACTGGATCTTCATCGGCTCTGTAAAAGTGGTAAGCACCACGAATTAATTGATGTTTTTTTGCTTTCCCCCAAAATTCATCAAAATGTTTATCGGCATTCCGGTTTCCCATCGTAGCCCGCATCACCACAAATTCCAGAGGAATGGTTTTGTTACCGATGGACAGGCTGTCCCATTTTATGTCTTCCCGGTTTTGGTAATGAGAAATATCAAAGCCATAGGTTTTATCAAGATTATCAGAAAGTATTTTCTGTATTCTCAGGGTTTCAGTTTCGCTGTTATGAAGCTTTTTATGGGTGAATTTATTAAAGTAAAGGGCATAATAGTAACTTATTGACTGTTTTAAATAGAATCCCGTTCCGATTAATGCAATTATTAAAATTACCAAAACTGCTTTGCGGCGGAAGAAATAATTCTTTCGTCGGTTATTATGAATCCTTTTGGCGGTCTTTTTGCTGTACTTTTTTTGTGTCATAAAGTTGTACAAAACTAACTTTTTTCACTGCTAAATGCTAAATAAAATCGGTAAATTTGGATACTATGGAAACACGCGAAAAAATCATCATTATAGGAGGAGGATTTGCGGGGCTGCAGCTTGCAAAAACATTAAATAACAAGAACAAAAAAGTAATTGTTTTAGATCGGGTAAACCATCATATGTTTCAGCCTCTTTTCTATCAGGTGGCGTGCGGAAGGATAGAACCTTCCAATATTTCTTTTCCTTTCAGAAAAATATTTCAGCAGTCCAGAAATACCCAGTTTCGGATGACGGAAGTTCGCGAGATAGATGCCGCAAACAATAAAGTAATTACCGATGAAACTGAATTTACATACGATAAACTGATTATCGCGACAGGTTGTAAAACTAATTTTTTCGGTAATAAAGACCTTGAGCATAAAGCTTTCGGAATGAAAAATACCCAGGAAGCCATAGGAATCCGAAATCATGTTTTAATGACCTTTGAAAAACTGATTATTGAAAAGGGCAGAAGTGATGACGGAAACTGGAATATCGTTATTGTGGGCAGCGGGCCTACGGGAGTGGAGCTTGCAGGTGCTTTTGCCGAAATGAAAAAGGAAATTTTACCGCGAGATTATCCTTTTATGAATTTTGATCATCTTAATATCATTCTTATAAGTTCTACCGAAAAGCCTTTAGCAGTTATGAGTTCTGAAGCTCAGCAAAAATCTGAAGAATATCTGAAAGAACTGGGCGTTACATTTCTGAGTGAAGAATATGTTACCGATTACGACGGCGATAAAGTTCACATGAAGAGCGGAAAAACAATTGCTTCCAACAACGTTATCTGGGCAGCTGGTGTTACTGGAAATGTTGTGGACGGGTTTCCTGAAGATAAGCTGGTGCGAAACAGATATATTACCGATCGGTATAATAAAGTAAAAGGCTACGATAATATTTTTGCCATTGGAGATATCGCTTACATGGAAACTCCAAAATATCCTCAGGGCCATCCTCAGGTTGCCAATGTAGCGATCAACCAGGCGAAGAATCTGGGTAAAAATCTTTTGAAGAAAACAGCTTCAGAATGGATGGAGTATGAGTACGATGATAAAGGCTCTCTGGCGACCATCGGAAAGCACAGGGCAGTGGTTGATCTTCCATTTATAAAATTTCAGGGATTTTTAGCCTGGTATTTCTGGATGTTCTTACATTTAATGCTAATTTTGAGCGTTCGAAATAAACTGGCCATATTCTTCAACTGGATGTGGAGCTATTTCAACAAAGATTCGTCTTTACGACTCATTATTTTACCTAATAAGAAAAACGAAACAGTACAATGAGAATTGATATAATAAGTGTACTTCCAGAATTAATGGAAAGCCCTTTCAGAACTTCTATTTTGAAAAGAGCAATGGATAAAGGATTGGCAGAAGTACATTTTCATCAGCTGAGAGATTGGGCAGTGAATAAAAAAAAACAGGTGGACGACGAACCTTACGGTGGAGGTGCCGGTATGGTGATGATGATAGAACCGCTGGATCTCTGCATTTCTGAGCTTAAATCTCAAAGAGTTTATGATGAGGTGATCTATCTGACGCCGGACGGAGTTACTTTAAATCAAAAAATAGCCAATACACTTTCTATTAAGCAAAACTTAATCTTTTTATGCGGACATTACAAAGGGATTGATCAGCGTGTAAGAGATCTCCATATAACAAAAGAAATCTCTATCGGGGATTATGTTCTTACAGGAGGCGAGCTGGCTGCCTGCGTTCTTGCAGATTCTGTAATCCGCCTGTTGCCGGGAGTTTTAAATGATGAGCAAAGTGCTTTAACAGATAGTTTTCAGGATGATCTGCTGTCGCCGCCAATTTTCACCCGACCTGAAATATATAAAGGATTGGAGGTTCCCAAAATTCTTTTAAGTGGCAATTTGGGCAAAATTGAAGAATGGCGTCATGATGAAGCGGTAAGAATAACTCAGGAAAAACGTCCCGATTTGCTGTAAAAATTACAAATAAATCTTGATTTTGGGTTACTGATTTCGCCATTTCAAATATTTGATTTTAAAAATGGAATGAAAATTGTAATAAATCGGTTTGTGGTTAAAATATTATCTTTTTTTAGCATTAAATGATTTATTTTTTCCTTAAATTGAAAAAATTATATTTTAATTTATTTTAAGAAAAAAGAATTAAATTATAATTTAGTTGAATTTTTTAATTAATTTAGCGCTTAAGGTTAAACATTTTTACTGGAATATGATTATTTAGATATAAATTAAAGATTAAAATATTGTAAATAAATTAATCATATTTAAAAAAAAATAATAAATTTACATCCAGAAAAGTGTAGTATAAACTTTAGGAAAGAAAATGCGTGTTGATGGAGCTATTCTCTTTTTACAATGTAGAAAATTTATTTTTACCGGACCCCAAACCCAGGCATAAGCTTGATCCCACAATATCGGGATTAAAAAATTGGGACGAGAAAAGATATCAGAATAAGCTTTTTAAAATAGCACACGTTTTTCAGCTAATGCAGGAGGAAAATGGAGTACTACCTTTTATGATAGGTCTGTCTGAAGTTTCCGGAAGGAAAGTATTGGAAGATCTTGTAAGGCTGGAGCCCTTTAACTCTCAGTACGGGATTGTACACTACAATTCTATGGACGAAAGGAAAGTGGATGTAGCCCTGTTATATGACAAAAGTAAAGTGGAAGTAATGGATTCAGAAACTATTACTTACTTCTTTGAAATTATAGATAAAGACACAGAGAATTACGATACGACTAGGGATGTACTTTATTCAAAAGTGAAATATAAAGGAGAAATCTTAAACGTCTTCGTCGCGCACCTTCCCTCTAAACGCGAAAAAGATGTGAACAGACCCAAAAGAACCTTTATACTCTCAGAAATTCGGGGCAGAATTTTGAGCCTGTTGGATAGAGATAATGAACACGTTATTCTTTGTGGTGACTTTAACGAAAACCCAGATGATGAAAATTTGAAAAAAATTCTCTTCGACGACAGCCATCAGAAGGTGTTGAAAAACCCTTTTCAGGAGCTGTTCTCTTCCAGAAAATATTCTACTTTTCATTATAAATCCGGATTGTTGTTTGATCAGATTATTTTATCAAAATCTTTGTTTGATAATCGTCCTGTACTTTCTTATCAGAAAGCAGGGATCTTTAATTCTGAAAAAATAAGCAGCCGAAAAAGGAATTATGAGGGCAGACCTTTCCGAACTTATGCAGGTACACGGTATTTGGGAGGGTATAGCGATCATTTTCCGGTTTTTGTTCAATTCACAGGTTTATAAACAGTTAATAAAAAAACATGAATAATAAAAAAAAGTAGAAAAAAATGAAAAATTCAAGCAATGCAAACTATCATTTAGATTCAGTAGACAAAGAAATCATCTATATGTTGATGGATAATGCCAAAACTTCTTTGGCACATATCTCCAAAAATGTAGGGATCTCTACAACGGCTGTTCACCAGAGAATAAAAAAACTGGAGATGGCGGGCGTAATAGAAAATTCGATTTCTTTTTTGAATCCTAAAAAGATTGGTTACAAAGTAATTTCCTATATCGGTGTATTTTTAGATCAGCCAAGTCACTATCCGGAGGTGGTAAAATCTCTGAAAGATATTAATGAGGTGGTAGAAGCACATTACACAACTGGTAATTATACTATTTTCCTAAAGGTTCTTTGTAAAGATAATGATCATCTTATGCAGATTCTGAGTAAACTTCAGAAGCTAAAAGGGGTGACAAGAACAGAAACTTTCATATCTTTGGAACAAGGAATTTACAGACAACTGAAAGTATAACAGATTATGAACATTGCCCAATATTTGGATTCAACGTATTTGAAAACACCGGAAGAGTCGGGGCTTTCAAAGGAAGAAAATTTAAAGATTAATGAAAAACTAACCCAGGAAGCTATCGATAACGCAATTTATGCAGTGATGATTCGTCCTGATTATGTTGCTGAAATCAAAAAGTATATTCAACAGAAAAATTCAAATGTTGTCGTTGGAACGGTTATCGGTTTCCATGAAGGAACTTATGCTATTGATGAAAAACTGAAAGAAGCCTCAAAAGCAATTTCAGATGGTGCTGACGAATTGGATTTTGTAATTAATTATACGGCTTACCTTGAGGGAGATATCGCACTGGTAAAAGAAGAGTTTGTAAAATGTACACAGCTGTGTATAGCGCATCATAAAGTAGCCAAATGGATTATTGAAATTGCTGCTTTAGATAATCAACAAATTGCTGATCTTACGCAAAAGATCTCTCAATGGGCAGAAGAAAATTTCTCAGAACATGATTTATCATCTATTTTTGTGAAATCTTCAACAGGTTTTTATCAGACTACTGATGGAAAACCAAACGGAGCCACATTTGAAGCGGTAAAGATAATGCTGGATAATGCAGGAAAACTTCCTGTAAAGGCCGCCGGTGGAGTAAGAACCCCGGAAGATGCGGAAAAAATGATTCATCTTGGTATCAAGAGAATAGGAACATCTTCTGCATTAGCTTTAATTAAAAATCAATCCGGCTCGGAAACATATTAAAAAATCAGACTAGTCATAAAAAGATAAACCATCAAATTTAATTTGATGGTTTTTTTATTTTAAGCTTCCTGCTGTTCAAGATATTCTTTGTAAAAATGTTGTGTTTCCTGGATTAAGGTATTCATTTCTTCTAAGGTGAAAACCTCAAGGAATTTTTTTCTGAATTCTTTAAAATGAGGAACTCCCCGGAAATAGTTGCTGTAGTGCTGTCTCATTTCCACAAGTCCTAATTTTTCACCTTTCCATTCTACACTCCATTCGGCGTGCTGGCGCACGGCTAGCAGCCTGTCTTCAATAGTGGGAGCCGGCAAATGTTCTCCGGTTTTAAAGAAATGCTTGATCTCATTAAAAATCCACGGATACCCAATAGCTGCACGACCGATCATAATTCCGTCGCAGGCATATTTTTGTTTGTATTCCAAAGCTTTTTCGGGAGAATCTATATCGCCATTTCCAAAAATAGGAATTTCGATATTTGGATTTTGTTTGATTCTTGAAATATGCTCCCAGTCGGCTTCTCCTTTATACATCTGAGCACGCGTTCTTGCATGGATGGTTAAAGCCTTAATTCCTGTTTCCTGCAGGCGTTCTGCAACCTCATCGATATTGATGGAATGAGAATCCCAGCCCAAACGGGTTTTTACAGTTACAGGAAGGCTGGTGGAGTTTACCACCGCTTTTGTAAGACGAACCATAAGGTCAATATCTTTCAAAACCCCGGCTCCCGCACCTTTACAGACAACCTTTTTTACAGGACAGCCAAAATTAATATCTACCAGATCTGGATTTACTGTTTCCACAATTTTTGCAGATAAAGCCATGGCTTCCTCGTCACCTCCAAAAATCTGGATGCCGACAGGCCGCTCGTAATCAAAAATATCGAGCTTTTTCCGGCTTTTCATGGCATCCCGAATTAAGCCTTCAGAAGATATAAATTCTGAATACATCATATCTGCACCATGCATTTTACACAGCCTTCTGAAAGGAGGGTCGCTCACGTCTTCCATCGGAGCCAGTAAAAGCGGAAATTCCGGCAGTTCTATATTGCCTATTTTTATCATGCTGCAAAATTACAAAATTTTAAACTTCTGAAAATATGATTGTATCTATTAATGTAAGAGATGATGTAGAAGGAAAGTTAAAACTAAACATTGCACAGTAAAAAGAGCAAAAGTGAGGCCTCGGGACCGCATAATGGAAGCAAAACGCTGTTGAAATGAAGTATTACATATTTTACATGAAAATCCTGATCGCTCAGTTTTAATCGTTTTTATCTGATTTGTGCCGAAATTTTAGATAAGATTCGATCATTTTCACTCAAAATCCTATAAAATTTTTCTAAGTAAAACCAAAACTCCCTAAAAACTCGCCTTTACTTGCATGCTGCCGATGTGGATCGTTCTCTCCCCGGAATTTCTTCCTTCATAGTTAAGGTTAAGCTGCAGGAAGGAGTTCAGAGCCTGCTGAATAAACACACTCCACACCTGATTTTTACCGGGCTTTAAACCATCCAGCATCTGATTGCCGACGATGCTGAAATTATTTCCGTTAAAATTATTATTAATGAATGAAAAATTTCCCCGGATCGAAGTTTTTTTACGTTCCCATTGTATGGTTCCCGTAAGATCGAAAGCCTTCAGCAATTCTTCACCATCCAGCCTTCCTTTTTGTCTGAATGCCGAAGAAAGTTCTGCCTGGATAGCATCTGTAAATTTATAGGTGGCCTTAGGTTTGGTTTCAAAATTATTTAAATGGTAATCTCTTGTTGTAAACAGCTGGGATGAATTCTGGATATCGTGTACCGAGTTTTCCCAGTCGATACGGAATTCTTTATTAAACCAATATCCCACATTCACAAAATGAGAAGTTTGTTCGCGTTCCTCACTGCTGAAATTAGCATTAATTACATTGTCGTTCGCAATAAAACGATAGTTTCCGTTCCAGCCGGATTTCTCTGTCGGACTGAACTGAACGGATGCCAGAATATTCTGATTTTTGAGAATCTGGCCTTCATTTTTTTCGAAAGGATTTAAAACCAAAACTTTATCTCTTTTATAGAAAGAGTTTTGCGAATTCAGGGAAACGTTGAAATTCCAGCGTTTTAAAAAGGCATTTTCAGAATTGAATATAATAGAAGGATTAACAAATAATGCCAGCTGTAACTTATTTTTATTAGAAGGAATATAACGTACAGAATTGGTATAAACCCTGATATACTGTGCTAAATCTGAATATTCTGCAATTTCGAACTCATCAAGCTGCTGCACCCCGTCACCATTATAGTCTGTCCATTTATAAACTCCCTGGCCATCGGTAACTTTAATGTACTGGAATTCTCTTTGAGCTTCCTGCCCGTTTCCTAATTCATAAAAAGCCTGCAAACGCATTCCGTTTCGGAATAACTGCTGGTTATACAGAATATTTCCGACAACGAAGTCATTATTTCTTGAAACATCAACATCCTGATTTTGGTAAAAGAATTTTCGGTAATGAAGCAATACGTTCAGGGTTGTTTTTTCGCTTTTTATCAGCTGGCTTTCGGCCATAATTCCCAAAATATTATTCATATTCTGAAGTTTGTTGTCACGCACCGAGTCATTATCCCGCATATACACTTTCGCCAATAGCTTGGTTCTTGTGCTGTCGCCGATTTTTTTCTGGACAAAAAGCTCTTTCCAGCTGAAACTGGTAACGTCCATTAATCCGGTGTCATTGTATGTCTTTTCGTTATGTTCCATGCTGCCTCCCAGAGCCCAGCTTCCCTTTTTACCTGTATATTCTGTAGAAAGCCCTCCGCGGATGAATTTTGTGTCCTGCAGGATGGCATTGGTTCCCAGGTAAGAAAGGTTTCCTTTGGTGAAAAATTTATTTTTAATCCAGCCGAAATCCAGATCGTTTTTAATTCCTTTATAAGAATCTTTTTCATCCAGATAATTGATCCTGTAATTAACGGTTGATTTATTATTCCATTTATTTAAAAAACTGAAGATAAATCTGTTTTGTGTTCTTCCGCTGAATTCCTGAGCGAGGTTAAAATCTCTGGAGAATTCCACATCATTGATACGGTCTAGGATATGAAATTGCTTGTCTATATACTGATATTCAAAACTAGGTGTTCCTTTCCAGTTGTTTTTAGTGAACGTTTTATTTCCGAAGATACGGCCCGCATATCCTAAATTCTGATCAGAATCTTTTGAAGAAAATAAGTTAAGATCGTAGTTGCTTAAGGAGAAATCGGCTCCTATTTTTCCGTCTTTCAATGCAAGTTCTGTATTCACAGAGTATACCTGAGCTTTTTGTGGAGAAGGCAATTTTCTCACCGCTCTGTAATCTCCCTGATTGGGACCCACATATTCGAAAACACGCCCGTTATTAGTGGTTTGTGAGGTTTTATAATCTCCAAGGTTGGCTCCAAAGTAGGTATAGGAAACCAGATAGAGGGTTTCATTGGCATCGGTTGAAAATTCATAATAATTGCCGTTGCCGTTTTGCACCATCCGGTACAGGATCTTATTGACATCGTAAGGTGTTAGCACTCCCGAAGGCGCATACATAAGATCAGGATTGTTTCCTGCATCTGCTAGAATCTGTTCATCTTCTTTAGAGAGATTTAAGGCAAGAGGCGCATTTTTGTTGTCATTTTCCATGAACCAGTTTAATCCCACCTTGAATTTTTCCCGGGTATGTTCCACCTTTCCGGTGAATAGGTATCTCGAATAATTTCGGTTTGTATAATTATAGGAAATGGTGATGAAGTTTTGCTGAAAAATAGGCCGGAAACTGGTAAAAGTGACCTCCCCGGTGTTATAATTGATCACATAATCCTGGTTTTCTCCGCGTTTCATTAATATCCCGTCAATAAAAACCTGTTCAGAACCTGAGATCAGGGTAATAAACTGCTCGCCGTTCTTTCCCGTCAACCGGTAAGGCCCCTGATTTCCTTCAACTCCCTGAAAACGCACCCTGTGGAATTCACTTCGTGCCACGCCCATAGAAACATCTACAAATGTTTTATTCTCTTTACCAAATTCCGTCTGGAATTCGAGTCCCATACTTCTTCTTTGATATTTGGCAAAATAACTTTTAGCTTCTGCCAGATCCAGATGCCCGGCTCTAAGAATAGATTTATCCTTAATATTGAGCTGCATATATATTTTGTCGAACTCTTCAAGCGTCTGTGTATAGCCATCTGCCTGAATGGGCAAGTTGTGATCTGAGATACTGGCCAAAAGGGTAACATCTTTAGATAAACGTCCGGAAATCTGAAGATCCATAGAACTCTGTACCGATTGTCCCTGATTATTACCGAAAGTAATCCCTCTGATGATGGAACCTTTAGAATTAAGCTCTCCCAAAAATCTTTTTTTATCATTTTTGGCAAGCACGGCTTCATCCACAATAATCCGGTTTTGGGTTTTCACAAAGTCCATGGTGTCTTTGGCAAAAATATCCTGTTCCAGCTTTGCGGCCAATATACTGTCTTTTTTTATCGAATCTTCCGGGATATTAGGATTTTTCCACGTGAAAACCTGAGCGTTAATTGTATAAATGCCCATAAAAAAAATCACGAATATTAGAAAAAAATTCCGCAAGAACTTAAAAATAATTGGTAAAAATAACTAAAAATTGTTTATAATTAAGATTTTAGCATTATTAACAAAATTTCAGCCAAATTATTGTGTTTAAAGTTTGTTTCCCAGTAATTTTAAAATATCAAAATGATTAAAAAATTAAAAATTCGAATCAATGAAAAAGCTTTATTTGATAGCTGTGGCTTGCCTTGCGAGTCCGGTTTTCGCACAAATCAGTCTTACCGCAATGAATGTTGCGTACACACAGGATTTTGACGGTCTAGCTAATACCGGAACAGGATCAACAACACTTACAGACAGCCTTTTGGGATGGAGTATTTTAGAAACAGGTAACAATGCCAACAGTACGTATACGGCAAGTACCGGTTCTTTAGCGACCGGCGATACGTATAGCTATGGAGCTTCCGGCAGTACCGACAGAGCATTGGGAGCTATTGCCAGAGCCAATTTATTATCAAGGTGGGGAGCCCATTTTAAGAATGATATCAACACTTCAATCACTCAATTAATGGTCTCTTATACCGGGGAGGAATGGAGATTGGGAGCTTCAGGAAGAACAACTAGAGATCAGGTTACTTTCGAGATCAGTACGGATGCCACATCACTGAATACCGGAACCTGGACGGCGGTTTCAGGGCTTACCTACCATACCACCGATATCACAGGATCTACAGGATTAAGAGATGGTAATCATGAAGATTACAAAACCCTGATCAGCTCAACCATTACAGGATTGAATATAGCGCCCGGAGAAAGTTTCTGGATCAGATTTGTAGATGTAAATATTACCGGAAATGACGACGGTCTGGCAGTGGATGACTTCTCTCTTACCCCTCAGCAGGAGTCTTCATTAGGTAGCGTAGAAAGTAGTCTTTCTAAAAAACATTTTCTTAAAACAACTTCTATCCATAATGAAATTATCTTTGGTGTAAAGGCAGATGTAAAAATCTATAATATGAGCGGAAGGGTAGTAAAAGAGGCAAGAGTTTTAGAAAATCAAACCCTGAACGTGGCAGATTTGCAACAAGGAATTTATATCGTGACAGGCGTCGCAAAGGGCGAATTTCTATCGGAGAAAATTATTAAGCACTAATTTTAAGTTATTGTTAATTATACTATACCGCCAAAATATGGCGGTATTTTTTTTATAGTTTTACACCAATAATTTAAAAATTTACAGAATGAAAAAGATTTTTACAATTTTAAGTATTGTTGGTGTTACCGTGGCAGCTCAAGCTCAACAGACTTTTGATTACGTAGCAGCAAATCAGGGATTTAGTAATTCACAGGTGATGACTACGGGTACTATTATAGCGGGAAAATTAACCTATGAAGCATTAAAAAACGGATCTAACAACTCGCCTGCCTATTTTAACAACGGAACCAATATTAGATTGTATTCACAGACCACTACAGGGCAGGGTAATTCTTATGAAGTGAAGGCTGCGACGGGTGTTAAAATCAATACGGTAAAGATTGTAACTCCAGGACAGTTGGGTAATGATAACTACGCGCCTACATCCGCTATTATTTCAGTAGACGGTGTTGTTGTTCCTACGGTTTATGATCCTGCTGATGCGAGTAATGCCACCTACCTTATCAATGCGGCTACTCCGGCATCCAGTATAAAAATCCAAAACGGGCAGACTGGTGCTTCTGCACAGATCAGAATAGTATCTATTAATATTATGTATTCGGAAACCAGCCTGGCAGTTGCCGATTACACGAAGTTTTCTGCATCCAGCTTTGTGAAAAATACGTTTGTGAAAACAAGTGAAATTACTTTTGGTTCTGATGCCAAGGATGTGAAAATCTATAATATGTCGGGACAGATCGTAAAATCTGCTTCCGTAAAAGCCGGAGCATCTGTAGATGTTGCCGATTTAGCAAAAGGAAACTATATTGTTACAGGAACTGTAAACAATCAACCGGTTTCTCAGAAAATTTTGAAAGACTAAATATTTCATTATATTTATATTAGATTTTAAATACATAAGCGTCTTTATTAAAGGACGCTTTTTTTGTGCGTGAATAAGGGATCAGTTATAAAAGTTGGGAAGAGTTTTCATGAGTTGAAATGTTTTATCTCCCACAGATCCCACAGATTTGCTTTAGATGAAGCGGTTTTTTAGAGCCACGAATTCGCTAATGGTGAAGAATAAGTTTTTTATTTTTACCGCAAAAGAGGCAAAAGAGAGCAAAACGTTGGATTAGTGGAAGATGAATGGAAGAAATTTTGTGAGTTGAAATTTTTATTTCTAATTTTTAAACGATCTTAAGCCTTTCTCTGATCCTCAGGTTTTGAAATTGATCTCTCTAAAGGGCAAACTTTTAATAAAATACGCGAAAATATTTTGTAATAACGCAAAAAATGAACATTCAATTAATACCAGCCTCTTCTTGCCGCATTAACAATTGATCCCAGATTCAAAACTAAAGTATAGCGAATACGTTTTGCATAGTCTTTGAATGCCGGTTCAAAGCCCAGAGAAGACTGAATCGGGAAAAAAACCTCCAGAAAATCCGGAATTACCCTTACTTTTATCCCACTGTCCCAAATAAACTGAGTCGGTTGGTTTTTATTTTTATACATTCCGGCATCCGCATAGACATGGAAAATTTTCCAGACACTGGAATCAACATTAATTGATGTGATCCACTGGTTAACGGTTCCGGGAATAAACGATTTAAATCCTCCATCTGCAAGAATATACTGTTGAGATAAAATTCCGCTGTTGGCGCTTTCTCCGAGTAAAGTATAGGAAAAAGCATAGTTTGAAACCCTTGAAATCCCATAATTGAACATGTTATTTCTCGTTTCGTTTCTGGCAAAATATCCGGCAAATAATCGGAGGCTCAGCTTTTGCTTTGGAGCAAATTCCCAGCGGTAAAATCCTTCTGCCGTAATTTTGTTAAAATCCTCCATTCCCTGAGTGCTTATACTTAAGCTTTTTTCATGAATCATCTGATTATCGGTATATCCATAACCGAGGCTCCAAAGATTATATTTATCATAATCCTGTCTTGCTATCATCAGTTCGTTTAGGTCTCGCTCCAGATAGTTATATGAAAATGCAATCCCACGGCTTACTGTACTTCTCGGATTTTTTCTGAAATTTAAAGCCGTAAAAAATGAAGCTTTTCGGTAGGCAAGATCGTAATCGTAGTGAAAATAGGATCCTGATACTCCAAAAGTAAGACTTCGGATCACACTTTCAGCCGGTAAAATGGAATAAGAAACTGCTCCGGAACCTGTAAGCTTTCCGGTTCCTGAACTGTACATCGGAGTAAAGGAATACAGAAATTTCTGATCGAATAAGGATTGGTTTTTAAAATTTAAACCAAAAAGAAATTTATCATACGCATTGTTAAACCGTACTCTGGGGTTAATGTAGATCTCATTGAATTCAGGGTTCGGTATATCTTTAATCAGCTTTAATTTAATCTTTTTATTATTCGAAAAAATTCCCTTGGCATATAAAAAGTTGTCTCTGTAGTTTGATTCGGGGAAAATATAATCATCATTCAGCGTGATTTTATAGATATCAGAAGCAGGAAGAATAAAATCTTTGGTTTTCTCTTTCTCACCCGTTTCTATCCAGTACGATTTTGTATTTCCGTCTCTTGTTTCCGTTTCAAGCTTAACAGGGATGGCGGTATCCGTATTTTTTGTAATCTTAATATGCAAAGAATCTTCTTCTTTTTTAATGCTTTTTAATTTAAAATTAACTCTGTTTTTTTGCTTTAAAAATGCATCGAGATAGTGGGTGGTAGGGTCTTTTTCTGATAATTCTTTAAGAAAATCTTCAGGCTGTATCGGGTGATCTGTATTTTTTGTGATAAAATCTCTAACAATAGCATTGAACTTTTCATAGCCCATTTTATTCGCGGAATAACTGAAGAGACTTCCCGTTTCAAAACTGCTGATCGCCATATCGTTAAAATTACTCAATCCGGTAAAATTTTCGTCAATTTTCTGATCGAGATTCTGAGACATGATGTATTGATATGCCAGTCCGTAACGGTCTACCAGTTTAACTTTGGAAGCATGAAATAATTTCAGTGGTTTTACACCGAAAAGCCTGGTTTCAGGAAGAGCTCCCAAAATCTTTGTTTCGCTGTAAAATTTCTTCAGATATTGTATTTCAAGATAAGATTTTAATCCGTTTTTAAACCAATGATGATCCTCTTTATCGGTAATAATCCCTTCATCAAGAACTTTTTTAGCAATAATTCCGAAATAATCGAGATCTGTTTTCTCGGCATCATTAAACATTTGAAATTTAAATTTCCAGAATGTAATATCATTATTGCCGAAGAAATCTTCTTTAGATCTGAATTTATCAGAAATAAAAAGTCTTTCCGGCAGATAACCGACTCTGTCTTTGATAAATTTTAAATGCAGAGGAAGAAAAAATTCAAGATTTTGCTTTTCCTGAGGTTTGAGAGGATAGCCGAATCGTACTTCGGTATGAATTCCTTCGGAATCGATCATAATCGACGGAAACTGCTGATCTGAAATTAAAAACTCCGGATCGGAATCCAGATACCCTTTAAAATAGTTCTCATGAATCTGTTGAAGATTACTTTCCACGAAACTATTTTCAGGAAGATCAAAATTCACTGTCCAGTAGGTATTGAAGTTAACCGATTCTTCAATATCGTAATAATCTCTTTTTAAAGTATTGTCCGGATCAAAATGATCCGGAACAATAAAGAAATATTTTAGAGCTATATTTTTATCAGATGTTCCGTAGCCCGTGTATCTTTTATCGGGAAGCTGCATCTGATATTGCAGTTGCAAAATAATTTTTTCACCTGGCTTTACAGGTTTTGAAAGTGGAACAAAAAGTGTCTCTTTCGACGGATCCTGAACAGAAATTTCCTGATTTTCAGAGTTTTTTATCTGTAATTGCACGATTTTGCCCTGTTGTTCAGGTTTTGCAAAATGCAGACTGTTGTTTCTGTCTTCAAGTTTTCTGTATACCAGAGAGCTTCCTCTTTTATGATACGCCGAAATCCAATTCAGAAGCTTTATCGTATCAAGCTCTTTGGCGGAGTGATTGTAATAGGAAATTTCCTGATTTACGGACAGCATTTTTTTGTCTGCCGATAATCTGGCTTCGATATAAATACTGTCCTTCTGTGCAGAAACCTGAACAATTCCCCAAAACAAAACCAGGCAAATACTAAACTTTTTCAATTACATGTGATAAAGTACCAAATATAATTTATTTTAGTTAATATCTATTGAATTTTAACGTAAGTTTTAATGCTGAACTTATTTTTTCTCCAAAGAACTAACATACGCATTCCAGCCAGCATTTTTATAAGTTACTGCAGCCTGTTCAGGGTTTTCGGACTTATAAATTCCTCTGCCCACAATAATAAAATCGGTATGAAGTGTTTTAAAAACATGTTCAGGGGTATTGTATTGCTGTCCTTTTCCGTCTCCGGAATCTGCCAGATTGACTCCTGGTGTAAACAATAGAATGTCCTCAGGAAGCTGATTCTGAGAAACCCCTCCAATAACATTAGGATGAGATAAAGCAACCTTCAGAGCTTCTTCGCGATAGCTGCTCGTGGTTAAAGTTCCTTTGGAAGACATGCCGATAATGGCTACCACTCCCACATTGCTGAAGCAGTCTAAAGATTCAAAACCTCCGATAACCTGAGATGTCACGAAGTCCGCCCAATCTGTAATTTTAAAAACTCCACTGGTAAACTGAAGTTCCTGGGTATTTCCTATATCTGCAAATTTACGGTCTTCCATCAATAAAAACTGATGTTTGGAAGCCAATGCTTTTAAAGGAGTAATTGTTTTTTCGTATTCAAAATCCGAAATAATATCGATATGTGTTTTTAAGGCAATGATATGAGGGCCTACTTTTTCAGCAAAAGCCAACAATTCCGAAGTCGTGGTAACGTCTGCAGAAGCAATAAGATTTGATTTTTTTTCTAAAGCAATTTCTAGTAATTTTTTAGAAACGGAATGCTGTGCCATCTTTAATTTCTGCTCGTAAGAACATCTCTGTTTTTCTTCGAACTGAATATGATTGCCCTTCAGGAAATCCTGAATTCTCTTTACTTCTTCATCGGTTAACTGTCCGTCTTCCTGAAGAATTGTACAGACTTCAGAAATATTGAAAAGGGTGTGAACACGGTAGCCTTTGCTTTCCAAAAGCTCCTTTCCTCCCTGCTCTCTATCCAGAACCACAACGATGTCAGCAACTTTTAAATCTTCCTGTTCCACCTCGGCAATGGTCTCTACCAAAGATTTTCCGGAGGTAATTACATCTTCTACCAGCAGGCAGTTTTGCCCTTTCTGATAAATTCCTTCTATTAATTTTTTCGTACCGTAGCTTTTGGCTTCTTTTCTTTTAATAATTAATGGAATATAACTTTCCAGTGACATGGCTGTTGCCATTGGAAGTGCTGCGTAAGGAACTCCGCAAATGAGATCAAAATTATCAAGAGGAAGCATTTCCAATAAATAATTAGCAAGATTTTTTAAGATTTTAGGATCGGATGCCAAAGGTCTAAGATCTACATAAAACGGGCTTTCGATTCCGCTTTTTAAGGTAAATCTTCCGAATTTAATGATTCCTAGCTTGTAGCATTCTAAGAAGAATTCTTTTTTACTTTCCATTATTTTTTATTAGATGTTGCAAATTTAAGGATTTGATGTTAAAAGTCAATTGTCAATTCGAGGGTTTGAGTTTAAAAATTTTTACATAAAAAAACCATCTTATAAAAAGATGGTTTTGCGTTTATTTTACAATTTCGGCATCGATAATTTTGGTGATGCCCGAGCTGTATTTACGTTCTGCTTCCCAAAGTAAGAATTTGTCTACTTCTTTAATAAGTTTCGGGATGACAAGAGATAAAACCGCCAGGTCATCCAAAACACCCACTACGGGAATGGCTAATTCAGGGATAAGATCGATGGGTGAAACTACATAGAGAATACCAAGTAACGGTAAGATCATGTCCATAGATTTTACAGGATATGCTCCTTTACGCCAGGATTTTATCATTCTGAATATGTCAGGGATCTTTCTCATAAAGCCCTTGTGACTAATTGCCTCTTTAGCTAAATTTAGTTTTGAATATTTCATTTTGTGTTTAGTTTTAAAATTCTGTGTTTGGTTTTAAAAATAATCTTCAAAGATGTAAATTTCGCAAATTTTGTACCAAGTAATTATAAATTTAAGTTAAATAATTATTTAATAATATTGTCTATGAATTGATGAACCGTTTCTGTGTTCCAATCCTTATAGGCATCTTCCTTAATCAGGATTCTTCCGGTTTTGTCCAGCAGAAAAGTTGTCGGGAATGCTTTTGGTAAGATTTTTTCAGAAATCGGGCTCTGAGCGATATATACCGGAACACTGTAATTATTGTCTTTCAGAAATTTTCTTACCGCGTCTTCCTGATCGTTCATTGCGATTAAAACAAAATCAACATGATCTTTTCGGGAATCATAAAGTTTCTGAATCGTTGGCCATTCTTTTCTGCACGGAGGACACCACGTTCCCCAGAAATTAAGAAATACAGGTTTATTTCTAAACGTTTTGAGATTGGTACTCGGAACGTTAATTCCCTTTAATTCTATATCATAATCGTCCTGGCCGATGTGTACTGCATTTTCAATAGTAGCGATCGGAAAAAATGTATCTTTCAGCATATTTCTTACACTGGGAATACATGCGATTACTCCGATAACAACGGCTAATACGAGATAAATTATATTTTTTTTCATTTTACAGCCTTATCATTTCGTGGGTTATGATAGTAATTCTAAAATTTCCTGAACTGCATCTTTACCTCTGTTTTTGGCATAATAAATTTGCAGATCGTTATAAAAAAGATCTTTTGGATAGCCTTCAGGATCTTCTTTATATTTCATCAATAATTCTTTTCCATATTGAGGACGCGGTCCCCAGGAGTTTTTCAGAGTAAAATCTTTATCCAGAATAATCACCTTCGGAATAGATTCGGTACCATCGGTTAAAAATTCACCGATTAAGCTTTTATCGCTGTCTCTAAGGAAAATTCTCACTTCATTTTTTCCCTCGAAAAACTTAACCAGAGCGGGAACTGTAGCGCTTGCGTCACCACACCAGACTTCAGAAATAATCAGAATTTTACCGTCGAAGTTTTTTGCGGCCAGTTCCTGCAGCTGTTCTTCATCCGGAGTAAATTTCTTCAGCGTTCTGTCGATTCTCTGCAGTCCCAGTTCGTAATATTGTTTATAGTCGATATCCTGTTGTGTAACAGGGTTTTCAAGTCTTTGTTTTCCTATTTCAAGATATTCTTCAAAGGAAATTCCTTTATCCCAGTAATTTTTCATCTTTATAATGGATTAAAAATGATTGATATTTCTTGTTTTATTAATTAAAAATAAATCGGCCAATACAAATGCTGCTAGGCTTTCAACAACAGGCACCGCTCTCGGAACCACACAAGGATCGTGACGGCCTTTTCCTTCCATAATCACAGGATTTCCTTCTTTGTCTATACTTTCCTGAGGCTTAATTATGGTCGCGACCGGTTTGAAAGCCACACGGAAATAAATGTCCATGCCGTTTGAAATTCCCCCCTGAATTCCTCCGGAAAGATTCGATTGGGTAGAAAAATCTTCATTAAAAAGATCATTGTGCTCACTTCCGGTCATTTTAGCACCACAAAATCCGCTTCCGTATTCAAAACCTTTAGCTGCATTAATATTAAGCATGGTTTTGGCTAGTTCGGCCTGCAGCTTTGAGAAAACAGGTTCGCCGATACCTACAGGAACATTTTTGATCACACAGGTAACAGTGCCGCCAATGGTGTTTCCGTCTTTTTTGATCTCTTTAATTCTGGCGATCATTTTTTCTGCCGTCTCTGCATCCGGACAACGTACATCATTGCTTTCCGTTTTAGAAAAATCTAAATCCTGATAGGGTTTTTCACAGAAAATATCGCCTACAGAAGAAACATAGGCATTGATTTCAATATTTGATAAAAGCTGTTTGGCGAGTGCGCCTGCCACCACCCAGTTGATCGTTTCTCTGGCAGAAGATTTTCCGCCGCCACGATAATCCCGGATTCCGAATTTCTGATCGTATGTAAAATCTGCATGACTTGGGCGATACGAGTGGGCAATATGATCATAATCTTTCGATTTCTGATTTTCGTTTTCTATAATAAAACCAATCGGGGTTCCCGTAGTTTTACCGTCGAAGATTCCTGAAAGAAATTTTACGGTATCACTTTCTTTTCTTTGTGTAACAATAGCAGATTGCCCTGGTTTTCTGCGATCCAATTCATACTGAACCCGATCGAGATCTACCGTTAAGCCTGCCGGAAAATTATTGATGATACCACCATAAGCCACCCCGTGACTTTCTCCAAATGTTGTAAGGCTGAGAAGATTACCTAAAGTATTTAACATGATACAAATTTAAGGCTTTTTCTTCAGATAAAAAGGGTTGGAAATTAGTTCTGTTTATATATCTGGTAGATAGAATGTATAACATTTTCTGCTTCTTTTTTCTCTTTGGGACTTAGCTTTTTCCAGATAAATCCTTTTTTAATGCTGGTTTTATCGATAGGCTGAGGAAAAACACCGGCTCTTATATATTCGAAAACATAGCCTTCGGAAATGGCAGGAAGCGGGGTGTCGTAATTGAGCGGATATTTCTTTGAAACATTAAAATCCAGATCTCCGATGGTGTAAGAACAAAAGTCGGGATTTTTGTAAACAGAAGGTTCGAAAATTTGCTTTGTTTCAAATTTTTGCATGAAATTTCCTAGGTAAAAACTCGGAATATATTGTTTTACAAGTTGTGGAAGGGATATAAATCCGACAAAAAATAAACTAAAGACAGAAAATAGAAGAACTGATTTTTTTTTATCAAAATAATGAAAGAACATCACAAAAATAATGACAAAAAAGACATCGATGAAAAAACGATATTGCGCTGAAAATAAAATAACTAAAATACTTTTAATAAGAATGGAGATACAAATTAGGTTAATGATCTTATTTTTTTTAATCAACGTAAAAATAATAAAGACCAGTAAGCTGATCATAAACAAGATGTTGATTTTTGATTTTATGCCGTGCAAAGAAAACCAGTTTTTGATATAATCAAATGCCGAAAATTGCTGAATTTGTTCATAAGAATACTGCATATCGTAGGTCTTCTGAATGGCCACCTGTGAAGACGTTTTTAAAACTTCAGAATTAGGTGTCCAGCTTACGCCGATATCTCCAATAGCGATAGGAAAAATAGGATAGCCAAAAGTGTAGATATTTTTAATGAAAAAAAGCAGGGCAATAAAAACTCCGGGAATCAGAACTTTAAAATTTGATCTCACCATGCATAAGCAGTAAAGAAAACTTAAAATCGGAAGCCAGATCATGGTCGGTTTAATAGCAAAAACGAACACAGAAAATGCTAATAGAAAACCTGTTTTTTTATTTTGTTTTACAATTTCATTTAAAATAAATAATGAAAAAATAATTACCGGCAGATCCGGACTCGGAGATTGGGAAAAAAGCAGTAAAAAAGGAAGAAAACAGAGATGTATCCAAGTTTTTTTTTCAATAATATATATTGCATATGTAATAAGCAGAAGAGCATTAATTTTAAAGAACGGATCAGAAAAATTAGAAAATCCTGCCTGAAAAATATGCCAGAAAGACATTTGCCCGACCGGAAGGTTTAAATTAGAAATTCCCTTTACAAGACCAAATTCTGTTAACCATTTTATGGTGGGAATATAATATCCGAAGTGATCTATCATATAAGGATAGAATGAACTGCAGAATAAAGTGATTAAAACAATGACAGAGAGTAGTAGGTAATCTCCTTTTGTAAACGTTGAAAATTCTTTTGCCTCCCTATTTTTTAAGAAAAAAAGAATCCCTAGTAGTACAGTTGGCAGCTCAACATAGATATTTAATGGGATAAAAAAGCATAATAATGTCCACAGCAGGCTAATGGTAATAATTCCAGAAAATATTTTACCTGAAATCCCTTTTATTAAAGAACCTGAAAAAGAATGTAGAATTCCTCCCCAGCCCATTAAGGCCGGAATGATTAAAATAGTGGATAGTAAGATTGAAATCATAAAAAAAAGATTGCTTAAAAATAAGCAATCTTTTAAAGTCTGTTTATAATTTTATGGAAATATTTATGGTATTCCATGATTTATCTCTTTGAATTGTTCTAAGCAGGTTTACTTTTTTAAATTTTATCGGTTTTGCTGGTCCAGAAAAAAATAGATTATTTTTTCGCTGAATACGGCGTTATCTTGGCTGAACTCTACCGTCTTTTCTGTCACCTGCTCTACCAATTGTATATCCTGTAGCACCCCCTACAACACCTCCGATAACGGCTCCAAGACCTCTGTTTTTCTTAGAGATAATAGCCCCGGCTGCGGCACCACCTACCGTACCGATAATAGTACCTTTTGCGGCTTTGCTCATCCCTTTTTTCTGAGTTGTTCCCTGAGAAGAACTGCTGCCGTTGTTGGCGTAGTTGCCATTGGAACCAGAAGAGTTTCTGTCTCTGTATATTGTTTTGGTTTCTCTTATTACCTGTGGTTTAGAACTGCTTGCGGCAGCTTCTTTTGCTTTTTTAGCCTCCACCATACTGTCTGCTTTCTTCTGAGCTTCATAAGCCATTTTTTCTTTTTCAATAGCCAGCTTCTGTTTCTCAATTTCCAGCTGTCTCATTTGGAACTCCATTTTTTGCTGCTCCAAAGATCTCTCCGCTACCTGATCATCTTTCTTACAGGCTGTCATTAAAAATACTGACAAAAATCCTGTTAACACTAATCTTTTCATAATTCAAATTTTTAAAAATTAATCAACAGTCTTATGACCATTAATCAGGTAGTTATTTTCAATTATAAAGCCAAAATAAGTTAAGCAATGTTAAAAATTATGAAATTATCTTAAAATTTAATGGAAATGTAATGCATATCATTATTTATTTACAGAATTGTATCTAAAAATGGGTCATTGCATTTTAAAGATTATTTCTTTTTTCTGTCTTAAAAAATAAGTGCGTAGAATGGTGTTAAGAATGTAATATTGAATTAATGCTGCTTTTTCCCTGAATTCGTATAAATTTTTTACATTTGAAGATAACCAAATCACATTATTATGAATAATTTAATCATCAGAACCCTTACTCTTGTAGGGTTTACAACAGTGCTGACTTCTTTTACGACGAGTGACGCTCTAAAAAATCATGATCTTACCCTTATTAGCGATTCAAAAGAGGTATCTGTTTCAAAAACTTTTAAAATCAGATATGGCCTTTTAACGAAAAGCGGAACAAAAGTGCTGTCAGGAAATTATGATGTGGGAAGTTTCGTTGCCACTCATATAGAAACTGGAGAAACTTTCGATACGTATTACAGTGGCGGCTTTCAATCATTACCTGCGTACTCAGAAGGTCTTCCCGAAGGAACTTACGAGTTCCATGCCATGCAGGGACAGGGAGGCTGGGCAGGATATGGCTCTGTGATTGCAGATGTTTCTGAACTTCAGGTGGACTCAGACGGATATGTAATCATCTATATTCCTATAGCTTGGGAGGAATAATTTTCTTATGTGTAATTTTCTGTAATTATATAATATAAGTTTAAAATTTTAACTTATCATAAATAATTAATAGTTTTATATTTACATTTTTGACAAATAAGTAGTAAATTTATTCTCCCATTTTATCTAATGCTATTTTTACTATGGAGATTGAAGACTATTCATTTATTCTGAAATTGGTATTTCTGCTTATTTCAGTTCTGCTGACTCTTTTAGGCTACTATCAGGTTCTTAAAAGAAAAAATCTAAGGAATGGTTTTCGGACATATGGTTTTGATATTCCATATTGGAAGAGGTATAATAAAAGAGATCGCAGGTAGAATTTACACAAGAACAAAAAGGCAATTATTAATTTAATTGTCTTTTTTATGTGAATTATTTTAATATGTTGAGCTTCCTATGATTAGGATCATAAAATATTCCTCAAGGTTAAAAGTATATTTGTTTAAGAATTAATTGATAGGTATTAATTTATCTAATTAATAATTTTTTTTCATCATTTGTGTTTTTAACCTCCTTCCGGAGGTTTTTTTGTTTTCCAACACTTTATTTCAGAATTCGGATCAAGTACAAAACGTGGGATTAGAGAAAGCGTTTAGCTCGCTTGAAAAATATTACATAAGACATTTAACTCATGAAATTTATTGCCTTCACCTGCAACTAATCCAACATTTTGCTCTCTTTTGCCCACCTTAAGCGCAAAGTTCTTAAAACTCGTTTTGCCTCTTTTGCGGTAAAAATAAAAACCTTATTCGGAATCATTTGTGAATTCATGGCTCTAAAAACCACATCATCTGTGAATATTTCAACTCACAAAATTTCTCCCATTCATCTGCTATTAGTCCAATGTTTTGCTCTCTTTTGTCCACGTTAAGCGCAAAACTTTTAAACTCCTTTTGCCTCTTTTGCGGTAAATACCGAAACCTTATTTAGATAAAAATAAAGGCCCGGAAAATTCCGGACCTTTACTTATTGCTTCTATTGTAAGAGAGCTTATACTTATTCTTTGATAAATTTCTTTTGAGCGGTACCTTTTACATCTTCGATGTCAATTACGTACACTCCGTTTATCAATTTGCTTACATCAATCTTATTGTTTAAGATCACTCCGCTTGAGATCATCTGTCCGGCTGCATTATACAGCTTATAGTTAGCTCTTGCGCTAATATTTTTAACGTTTAGTATAGTGCTCACCGGGTTCGGATAGATCATAATATCGGTCTGATTAGTCGGATTCGGAACCGGATTTTTAGAAATTCTAACCGTGTAGTCTTCTACTTCACCATCCGCAAAACTTGTACAGTTAACAGGGATTCCTCCTTTCTGCATCGCCACTCTCATAACTACGTATTTGTAGTTGGTTAAACTTACAAATGCATCAGCCGGCACATTGAATGTTCCCGTTAGTTTCTCAGTCTGATCCAGACCTGCCACGAAGATTCTTTCGTTGATATCGAAGGTTCCGCTTCTGTCAAAATCAATCCATACTGCAATTCCGGAATCACTATTTGTACCCGACAATTTCTTGGAAACAGAAATCTCATTTCCTGTAGAACCTTGGATCAGCTCAATGAATTTTGTAGAATCACCAGTGTAGTCACTGTAGTTTGATCCCGTTGTTTCATTAATCATCTCTGTTTTTCCTGTTGGTTTCACCGTTACATTAGAAATGTAGTTGGCTGCACCGTTAGTAGATTCCATCTGGCAATAGATTACCGTTGGAGTTGTGAAGTAATAAGGTGCTGTATAGGTTCCCGGAGTTCCGCTACAAACGTTCACTACCTGCATTTCATACTTTGTAAGCTCCAAAAGACCTGTTAATGTTACCGTATTTGTGTTAGAAGGCACATTAGTCCAGCTCGGAATACCCACTTTTCTATATCTAAGAATATACGTCGCTCCTGGGAAAGAGTCCCAAGTTACTACGGCAGTAGTAGGAGTGATGTTTGTAATGGTTAATCCCGGAGGCGCTTGCTCACAAATTCTTTCCGTTGTAAATACTTTAGGATTAGACCATGCATTTGGTGTAGTCTCTCCGACACACTGATTGGCAATCTGAACTTCATAATTCGTATACGGAGTCAGACTGGATAGTGCATACGTATTCGGAGTGTTCGGTAAAGGAATATCTGCACTCCATCCGGCAGCTCCACTTCCTACAATTCTGTATCTCATGATATAGGTAGCATTGGGAACCACAGGTGCCCAGCTTACGGTAGCTGTATAGGCCGTAATATTACTGATGGTGATACTCGGAGGAGTAGGGTCGCATCTCGTAGTGAATGAAGTTGTCGCAGAATACGATCCTACGTTCGATCCGCAAACTGTTGCAATTTCAACATCATAAATGGTAGCAGGATCAAGCCCTGTAATCGTCAAAGGAATATTTGCCAGCTGAGTGGAAGCATACGCTGTTTCCCAGGCTCCAGCCGGAGGTCCTTGTTTTCTGTATCTTACCTGATAGGTAACATTCGCCACTGCCGTCCAGTTTACGGTTGTAGACGTATGTGTAGTCGCCGTAAATGTTGGTGCGTTCGGGATCACGGTAGAACAAGGTCTCAGTCTTACGGTATAATCTTCAACTTCGCCGTTGGCTACAGAGCCTTCACACATCGTTGGTGCATTTGATCGCTTCAATACCACTCTCATGGTCGTTGTTAAAGGACCACTGTAAGCTGTTAAAGGCACATCAAAATAGGCTGCCACCGGAGTCGTTGTGTTGGACGGAGAGATTAAAATTCTTTCAGAATCTGAGAAAACTCCGTTTCTGTCAAAGTCGATCCAAGCTGTTACTGCATCACTCTGGGTAGTACCTGTCCATCCTTTCCCAACAGAAATTTGATTTCCTGTAGATCCGATATCAAGATTAATTAAAGTTGCCGGAGTAGTATAGCTTGTATAGTTATTCTGAACCGTAGTATTACTCATTGGTAAAAATCCTACGTTCGCAGACGTTACTGTAACATTAGCAATATGATCGTTGGTACCGGTACCTGTCATTTGACAATACGATAATGGAGGTGTTGTGAATACGATAGGTGTAGACACGGCTCCTGTAGATCCGTTACAAGTGGTAGAGATCTGCACTTCATAAGTTATCTGTTCTTCTAAACCGGTAATGGTAATACTGTTTCCAGGAGAAACAACTGGTCCAGCAGTTAACCAGGGACCCGTTCCCTGAACTCTGTATCTTATATTATATGTTGCTCCAAGGGCTGGTGTCCAGGTAAGAATAGCCGTTGAAGAAGTAACAGTCCCTAAAGCAATATTACTTGGAGGGTTGGTATTACAAGGTAATAATGGCTCCCCTTTAAACTGGATTCTAGGAATATCAGAATATCTGCTGCTTGCCGAAGGTGGGCTTGCAGGATCTGGATTGATACCATCTGCATAATAAAGAATTCCTCTGTTTGTACCAGCGGCATAGCTTCCCCACGTTGCTCCCGAACTCGAATATCCAGGTGAATTTTCATCGACAGCTACGACAATATTGCTGTTACCGTCCCAAATAAAAGGTGTTGCCAAAGGAATTTCAACCCAAGTACCTGCGGTCATAGTAGGCAATGTTCCGGAATATACTTGTGTTAAACCCGAAAGCGGTACCCAGCTTGTGGTTGTCGCAAAGTTATTTTGTGCAGTTTGTCCCAGATATACTACCCATTGGTTATAACTTGTCTGAGGAGTCTGAGGGGTTGCAACGTAAAATCTTATCGCTGTGATGAAGTTATTGTTCCCTACGGCATTTGTAAGTTCAGCTTTGGTGTAGATCTGCTGAGAATAGTTGTATCCGTAGTAAGAATATACAGGAAGATATGCTGATGTAGCAGTTCCGGTACCAACTTGTCCTGTTGTAAATGCAGGACCCGCCATCCAAATGCTCTTATCTGTTCCTGAACATACAGAACGTACCCACCAATAGTAAGTAGTATAAGGCGCTAAGCCTGAAGGATTGGCAGTAGTTCCTGTACTAGGAGTTCCCGCTGTTCCCGCTGTAGGAGCGGTATTGGTTGTAGAGTAATAATATTCATATCCATTTCCGGGTGCAGGCGATGGAGCTGTCCATGATAATGAAGCGCCATTCGGAGACTGAGAATTTACTGTAAGTCCTGTTGGAACATTACATGTTGGAATCAATAAATTAACGTTGTCTACAGCAATTGGAGGCTGAGACCCTCCCGTTGAATCATTCCTCCATTGGAATACCAGACGCATGGTTGTACCCGCAAAGCTGCTGATATTTAACGTTGGGTTCATATAGGTCTGCCAGTTAGACTGTAAATTAATATAATTATCTCCTACCTGAATTCTTCCGTTACCCGCAGTAATTAATGTACCTGCCGTTGGAGTATACGTTGTTGGTACCAGCCAAACTCTTAAATAATCATAGGTGCTTTCTCCCTGTCCTTTCCAGTCATAAGAGAATGTTGCTGTGGTTGCTCCTGCAGGAATTGTAATATCTCTGTATGCATGCACAGTAGCTTCACTACTTGTATCATATCCATTGGTAGTTCCGTTATCATTTGAAATATAAATAGAACCCCCTGTGTTTCCTGTAGCGGTTCCGTAATTCCATTGATTGGTGTAGGTTCCGTTTGTGAATCCAAAATCATTACTAGTGGTAAAGTTTTGGGAATAAGGAAGCGTGGCCGGAACCTGAGTCGTTGTAAAGTTTCCTCCTGAAATCCACACACTTTTGTCCGATGTGCTGCAAACCGAGCGAACCCACCAATAATAAGTCGTATTCGTTGATAAAGAAGGTAAGACCACAGATGCTGCAGCTGCTGCTATTCCTGCTGTAGTAGCAACAGGGGCGGTATTAACTGTTGACAGATAATACTCGTATCCGTTTCCGGGAGCAGCGGCAGGCGCTGTCCATCCAATGGTTGCCGTATTGGCACCAATAGCAGATGAAGTAGGCGCAGATGGCTGAAAACAAGTAGGTATTAATAACGAAATATTATCCACTGCAGCCGGTGGCTGAGTTCCAAATAAGTCATCATTGGTCCATTCATAAACAAGACGCATCGTATTTCCCGCAAAAGTATTCACGTTTAAAGCATAGTTAGCGTACGACTGCCAGGATGTAACCTGGTTGAAGTAGCCACCCACCTGAATTCTTCCTGCTCCTGCAGTAATTGCAGTACCCGCAGTAGGAGTATAAGTAGCCGGAACCATCCAGACTCTTAAATAATCATACGTACTTTCCCCATAGGCTTTCCAGTCGAACATTAACGTGGCAAGAGTAGATCCCGCAGGAATGGTAAAGTCTTTGTAAGCATGTGATACAGATGTACTGCCTGTAGTATATGCATTGGTTGTTCCTCCGTTGTTAGAGATGTAAATAGAACCGTCCGGATTTCCGGCTACTGTGCCGTAATGCCAGATATTTGTTTGCGTTCCGTTAACAAAAGTAAAGTCATTCGCTGTCGAAAAGTCCTGACTGTACGGTAGTGTAACGGCCTGACCATAGGCATTGGGGATAAATCCAATGTCAATTAGGCACAGAAGAAGTACTAAAACAGTAGAGAGTTTCTTCATAAGTTGTTGTTATTTATATTAATCTTACAAATTTAAATCGTTTTTTATTTATTTTTAGTATATTCTAATCAGTTTTTTTTACAAATTTTATAAATTTTTTTAATTGAAAATTATTGAATAGGTTAAATATCATCAGAATTAGATCTGCGTTTTTATATCTAATATTTGTGAGAATTTATTTTGTCGTTCGATGTTCGTTTGTGTTTTTTGGATTAATATACTGTAATGCAAAGGTTTATTGTTATTTTGGTAACTGTATTATCAGTTTATTCGATATTAAATTTTAAAAAAATATATTGAGGAATATAAATAAAATAGGGTGCTATTTTTAGATTTTGATAATTTCTATTTTCTGATTATGGTTTAATATTTTTCAATTAATGATACCATAAATGAGAAATTTATTATAATCAATTAAATTTTAGATAGCTTAGGGAATTAGCATTATGATAACTCATCCGACTGGAAATAACGTCTGAGATTCATCCAATTGTTTTTACTGAACTTATCAGTTAAAGAGTAAATTTATAATTCCGAACACAAATTGGAAGGTTAAGTTTTTATTAAAAATATATAAAGTTTATTAAAATATTCTTAAAGTGAAATATTTGCATATCAATTGGCACAATATTTCAATATACCATTTAACTCATGTTTAATTTGAGTTTTCATGGTTATTAGTTTTTATCCTCAGAACATTCTGAGGATTTTTTTTTGGATATTCATGAACATTTTATGATCAAAAGTTGATGATTATAATAATCACTATGCATGCAGCAGATTAAATAGATATTCCTTCATTAAAAAGATTTGATATACCAAAAGGAAACAAAAGATCGTTTTTTTCTGACTGTACATCCTCACTGCATAAAATAGTACAATAAATACACAGACCAACTTTTTTGACAGAATGTAAAGCCGTTATTAGTGAATAAATCTTTATATAAATTATCAATTTGCGAAATTTGATTGAGAGAAGAGAATATAATATTCACATCCTAGTGTTTTTTTTAGTATATTTGTAATGTCTCGTAAGAGACGTTTTTTTTCATCATTTGTGTTTTTATGACCTCCTGCTCGCAGGAGGTTGTTTTGTTTTTAGACATTTGATGAGATCTTGATTTTTAAATCTATAAAATAAAATACTCCTAAAAAGCAGACACTTTTTCGGGTATTTTAATGTGAGATCTTTTGCGTACGGGATTTTCTGAATACAAGTACACATGCAATCTCTAATAGATGGCTTAACATAAAAAAATACCACATAAATTCACTTTTTGTAGATTTGTCGCCTGACTGGCATGAGCCTTGAATACAGTATCGCAACACTTTATTATAATATCTTTCAAATTTTAATCCTTGGCTCAGGCTAAGGATTTTTAACATCAGTTTCTAAAGGCTTTAATTTTTTAATGAAATGAATCTTTTTTAATGCATTTGTATTTTTTGATTTCTAAAAATTTAGGGTTTGAAAAGTAAATCTTTGCTTTTAATCTTCATTCGATTAATACCATATTCTATAAATCAATAGGGACTGGCTTCAGCCAGTCTTATAGGATCAGTTATAAAAGTTGGGGGGGAATTTCAAGATTTAAAATAGATTATTTCCCAAAGATTCCACGGATTTTTCCCAGATAATGATGGGTGGAGTTCTAAACCTTGAAGGTTTATTATTTCTTATAGCCACGAATTTACAAATAATGATGAACTTTGCTGAATTCCCAAATTCCATCTAATAATAAAGATTAAACCAATATTTTAGATCGTTGATTTTAATCGAACTCAGTTTTTTAATGAAGTGACTCTTTTTTAACGCAAAGGTTTATTTTTTGAAGTTCGTATATAAAGGAGCAAAGAGGAATCAACGAGTTGATTTGATGAAGCGGTGTTTTATGCTTCGCAAAGCATTCATTTGTATTTTTTGATTTCTAAAAATTTAGGGTTTGAAAAGTAAATCTTTGCTTTTAATCTTAATTCGATTAATACCATATTCTATAAATCAATAGGGACTGGCTTCAGCCAGTCTTAGAAAGATGAAGTATCTGAGGCTTTAGCCAAAAATAGTAACAAAAAAACCTCTAATCAGGGATTAGAGGTTTTAAGAGGTGCCTAGCGGATTCGAACCGCTGTAGATGGTGTTGCAGACCACTGCCTAGCCGCTCGGCCAAAGCACCGTTTTTACCATTTTTGAGGTGTGCAAATATAGTAAAATTCTTTACTCAACCAAATTATTTTATGCAATTTCTTTAGTGCCCAGGCTGTCGATTTCGCTTTTTGCCTGTCTTTCAGCTTCATAATTTTTGATATTGATTACTCTTGTATCGCTCCAGCTATCGTGCCAGCCGTTCTCTCCTAAGAAAGAAAGCGCGTCGAAAGGTACAATTCTGGAGATATTCCGGATAAAATAATCTTTCAATGTTGGCTGTTCACCATCAATCATAATTGCTTTTGTTCCGGTAATATATTTACCAATTGTTCTTCCATTGGTAAAATATTCCATTAAAAATGCATAAATGAAAAAAATGAAAGAGGTTAAAATAAAATCACCGAGTCTTCCGATTGCAGAAATCTTAGCTAAAAAATTAGTAAAGTGGTAAGTGCCCAAAAGCTGATCAATAAACACTCCGAAGGCACCTATTCCAAAGAAAAAGATATTAATAATTAGCCTGTCTATAAAATAATTCGCAAGTCGCTGCCATTTTGTGCCTCGATTTCTGTCTACAATCTGTAAGTATTTTCTCATGGTTAGTTATTGTTTTTAGTTTTACATTCCGTTTAATAATAATTTTAAAGAGGCATTGGTGTCAATCACAGCCGTGATTCCTGTTGAGGTCAACAGAATTTTTGATGGTTTTAAATTAAATACTCTTCCGTTCATTTTTAAACCTTTATAATATTCTTTGTTGAAGGCTTCTTCAATGCTTTTTTTCGAGTTTTCTTCCAATTCCTGAGTTGGGATTCCATATTCCTGTTCGATCATTTTTACAATTTTCCCCTGAAACATTACGGAAGCCGTTTTATGTAAAATATTCATCGTTTTAAGCTTAAACTTAGTGTTCGACAATACAATTTTTCGTTTCACTTCATCATACACAGGAATACCTGAAATTATTGCCGTTCCTTTGATATAGCCTTCTGTCTGGGCTTCGATCATAATTTTATCATCAATCCCATACACCCGGATATCTGTAATTTTTACTTTTGAATTCTGAATATCGAATTCTTTATTTAAAAAAATTTGCCTCGCGATATTACTGGCTTCAGTAAAGGGAATATTGGCGGTGGTCTGAAGTGAAAATTGATCTGCTAAATTTGGTAAAAAGTTAAAATTTGCCGCAGAATTTATCGTTGGAGAAGCTGCCGGTTTCGCGCCGGTAAATGTTTCAGAATACACATCGATTCCCAAATTCGTATCGATCTGATTTCCGTAAAATTTTAATGGTGTGATATTTACATTAATGGGAGTTACCTTCAGCCAAGTATTATATTCTTCAGAAATATTGAAGGGCTGCGAGAAAACATTCCATGCCATCACCGCATATTTTTGAAAATTAAGCTGCGTTGCCATTTGTTTATCAATGGTTTGTCCGAATTTTACCTGTTGTTCTTTCAGGCTTTTTTCCACCAAGGAAGTAATCGGAATCTGAATTCTTCCGAAATCAAGCACGGGTTTGGTCACCCACCTGAAACCATTGGGTTGTGTAGTCGTAGTGATCGTCCAGTTATTTTTAAAATTCAGCGTGGTATTGAACGACATCACCGTTTCAAAAGTCGTATTCTGGTAACTGTAAACGCCCAACGTTCCAATACCTTTTTCAGCCCAGATCTTCAGCGGAACCTCAATTAATAAATTATTATTGGTACCTCCGACAAGGCGTATAGCACGGGTTTTCCACACTTTTACTTTAAACTGATCGTTGTTATTATCCGTATAAGAATCGTCCTGATAAATAAGATCACCCACTGAAGAATTGATCATATTGCTGATCTCCGAAAGCGGAATGGTCACCGGCATGGTAATGCTGGATTTTATCTTAGGAAAATTATACGGATTAGGCTGCGTACTTACACTCGTTTGCCCGAATAGTCCGGCAAAAGCGAATAAAAATAATACTGTTATAGATTTCAAGTCCTTATGTTTTAATAAGCTAAATTAATAATAATTTTAATTTTCAGGTTTAAAGCTTTGCTCCAGTTCAATGCTTGCGCCCTTCATTTCTCCTTTCATGGGTGGAGCGGTTTTGGTTATTTTTAACTTAATATAATCAATTTGCGAAAATTTTTCATGAATTTTAGATATGATTCTTCCTGCAACATGTTCCAGCAATTTAGATTTTATTTTCATTTCCTCATGAATAATATCATTGATGTCTGCATAGCTGATGGTATCATTCAAATCATCAGATTCCGCAGCTTTCCACAAATCGGTGTGAAGTTCTGCATTCAGAATATAATAGGTTCCGATGATGTTTTCTTCAGGTAAAACGCCATGATAGGCATATATTTTTACGTCTTCAAGATAAATCTTGCTCATACTTTTCTCTAATTTTTATTAAGCAAAAATCGTTTTAATTCTTCAAAATCGGGACCTATTTCTGTACTTTTTTTATCTTTCTTCATTAATTCTTTTAATGATTCCGGAAGCTCTATTTTAACAGATATTGCTTTTTCCACAGCATCAGAAAATTTTACCGGATGAGCTGTTTCCTGAATAAATCCTTTTTTATCGGGGTTTTTCGTTAAATATTTTTCCAGTGCGGCATAAGCAACGGCGCCATGAGGTTCAAGCAAATAATTAAATTGCTCATATACTTTCTGAATTGTCTGTAAAGTTTTCTCATCATTGATAGAATACGCGGAAATTTTACTCTTTAATTCCTCAAATTGATTTCCAAAAAGTTCCAGAATTCTTACAAAATTGCTCGGATTTCCCACATCCATTGCGTTGGAAAGGGTGGCAACTGTTTCTTTTATCTCCAGTTTTTCCGTTTTTAAATAATTCGGAATACTGTCATTTTCGTTACAGGCAGCGACGAAATGATCGACAGGAAGACCTCGGAAATAGCTTAAAATTCCTGCACAGATATTTCCGAAATTCCCACTCGGGATACAAATTACGGGATTTTCATTTTCTGATTTTTGCCATTGTTTTAAAGCTAATAAATAATAGATCTGCTGCGGAAGCCATCTCGCAACATTAATGGAGTTGGCCGAAGTCAAAAACAATTGAGCATTAATTTCATCATCCGAAAAAGCCTGTTTAACAAGTTGTTGGCAATCATCAAAATTTCCGTCCACTTCCAGCGCTGAAATATTTTCACCTAAAGCCGTGAGTTGTTGTTCTTGAACCTTACTCACCCGATTTTTGGGATAAAGAATAACCACATTAATATGTTCAGATTTATAAAAACCATGGGCAACGGCACCGCCGGTATCACCGGAAGTGGCAACTAAAACGGTCACTTTTTTGTTTTCATCTTTCAAAAAATAAGAAAGACATCTGCTCATAAATCGGGCTCCAACATCTTTAAATGCAAGGGTAGGACCATGAAAAAGTTCTAAAGAATATATTTTTTCATTAATTTTTTTCATAGGAATGTCAAAATTGATGGTTTCTGAAACAATTTCTTTCAAAATTTCATCAGGAATCTCATTTCCTATAAAGTCTTTCATACATTGATAGGCAATTTCTTCGTCTGAAAAATTGTTTAAATTTTCAATAAATTCCTTGTCAAATAAAGGAATATATTCTGGGTAAAACAAGCCTTTGTCTTTGCCTTGTCCTTTTATGGTTGCTGTTTTAAAATCAACAACTTCCTTTTGATCTTTTATATTATAATATTTCATCGGTTTAATTTTATTCTATGATTTTGATACCAGACGGATTTATTTTTGAAACATACACGAAACTTTCAATCTCAATTTCTTCATAAACGGATTTCATCATTTTGGCAATTTTATCTGCGGTTTCCTCCTGTTCACTCAACATAAAAATGGACGGTCCCGAACCGGAAATTCCGCCTCCCAAAGCTCCGATTTTTAAACTTTTTTCTTTTATTTCACCGAATTTCGGAATTAAAATACTTCGCACGGGTTCAACGATGACATCATGTAAACTTCGCCCGATCAAGGCAAAATCATTTTTCTGGATTCCAGCGACCAATCCGGCAATATTGCCCCATTGTTCAATGGCATCTTTCAAGAGAATATTTTTCTTTAAAATCTGTCTTGCATCAGAAGTTTTTACTTCCACCTGCGGATGAACGGCCGCGACAAATAAATCTGGGGAATTCAACGGAATGATATCAACAGGATTGGATGATTTAACTAATGTTATTCCGCCATAAATACAGGGTGAAATATTGTCTGCATGTTGTACTCCGGAAGCCAGTTCTTCACCAAACATCGCAAAGTGAACCAATTCTTCTTTTGATAAAATATTGCCAAGTAAAATATTTGCGCCCATTGCCGCTCCGGCGGCACTTGCCGCACTGGAACCCAGCCCGCTGCCCGGTTTTATATTTTTATGAATAATCACTTCAAAGCCGTTTTTCAACTGTAAATGCTCCTGAATTCTCAATAAAACAACACCCGCAACATTTTGTGAAGCTTCTTCTGGAAGACCAAACTGATCGGTATGTCTGATGATAATTTCAGGAGTTTCTAATGCTCTAAACTCCATTTCGTCATAAGGTTCATGGAGGGCCATTCCCAAAATATCAAAGCCGCACACCAAATTGGCAACGGTGGCCGGAACGTGTAACTTAACTTTTTTCATACTTAAAATTTTAAACTGAACGAACGATATCAGCGAAAACACCACTTGCTGTAACTTCTGCGCCGGCACCAGCACCTTTTACCACCAAAGGCTGCTCAGAATAGCGCAGGGTTTTAAAAATCACAATATTATCTTTTCCGTAAAGGTGATAAAGATCGCTCTCAGGAGCAATATGCTGTAATCCGACTTTGGCTTTTCCATCTTTAAATTCAGCAACATATTTTAGGATTTTACCGTTGTTTTTTGCTTGATTCAGTAAGTTTTTAAAATGATCTTCATATTTAATTAATGATTGATAAAAATCTTCAACACTGCCTTGCAGACACTCTTCAGGAAGAAAACTTTCATTTTCAATCTCATTAAATTCAATAGAATATCCGGCCTCCCGGGCAAGAATTAGAATTTTTCGCGCTACATCTGTTCCCGCGAGATCCAGTCGCGGATCTGGTTCGGTAAAACCTTCCTTTTGAGCCTGAAGAACCACTTCCGAAAAGGGCTGACTGCCATCATAATTATTAAAAACAAAATTTAAGGTTCCGCTTAAAACAGCCTGAATAGAAGTGATTTTATCCCCGCTTCTTATCAGATCATTGATGGTTCCGATAATGGGAAGTCCGGCACCAACGTTAGTTTCAAAGAAAAATTGGCAACTGTGATTTCGGGCGGTTGATTTTAAATTTTTATAATGTTCAAAATCCGAAGAAGCAGCAATTTTGTTGCAGGCAATGATATTAATGCTCTTTTTCAGCAGTTTTTCATATACTTTCGGAACTTCTGAACTCGCAGTGACATCAACAAAAACTGAATTTCTCAGGTTGCGTGATATGATTTCCTGAGCAAATTTTTCTGCAGAAGCATTTTCTCCGTTTTTGATATGATCAATATATTCATTTTGTGAAATTCCTTTTTCTGAGAAAATCATTTTTCGGCTGTTGGAAAGTCCGACAATTTTTAAATTAATTAAAAGATTATCTTTAAGATATTCGTTCTGATCATAGATTTGCTGAATTAATTTCATTCCCACGTTTCCGGTTCCGCAGAGGAAAAGGTGAACCTGTTTAATTTCAGATTCGAAAAATTCTTCATGCAGAACATTCACCGCTTTTTTGGTGTCTTTTTCAGAAATAACAATGCTGATATTTTTCTCGGAAGAACCTTGTGCAATCGCTCGGATGTTAATCGCATTATTGCCCAGACAACCAAACATTTTAGCACTTACACCGCTTCTGCTTTTCATATTTTCGCCTACCAAAGCAACAATCGAAAGATTTTTTTCGATTTTTAAAGGTTCTATTCTTTTTAACTGTAAATCGTCCGCAAAAGTACTGTTGATGGCATTTTCTGCATTAAAAATATCCTTTTCACTAATGGCAATGGTGATGGAATGTTCTGAAGAACTTTGAGTAATCAGAATAATATTAATTTTTTCCAGACTTAAACACTGAAATAATTTTGCCGAAATTCCCGGAATTCCGATCATGCCGCTGCCTTCCAAAGTAAGTAACGCGATATTACTCATATTTGAAATTCCTACTGCAATGGGTGCATTTTCAATATCAGCTGGATTTAGTTTTGAAGAAATTAATGTTCCGAAAGCTTCAGGTTCGAAAGTATTTTTGATTTTCAGATCAATATTTTTAACCATTACCGGCTGAATGGTTGGCGGATATAGAACTTTAGCGCCAAAATGAGAAAGTTCCATAGCTTCCTGATAAGAAATCTCGGCAATAGGTTTTGCATGGGAAACCAAACGCGGATCGGCAGTCATCATTCCGCTGACATCCGTCCAGATCTGTAATTCCACCGCATGAAGGACAGAAGCGATTATCGAAGCTGTAAAATCGGAACCACCACGTCCTAAAGTTGTTGAATTGCCTTTTTCATCCTGAGCAATAAAACCAGGCGCAATGATAATCTGAGATTGATTTTTACTTATATATTTTCTTAAATTTTGTTCAGTACGTTCAAAATTTACTTTTGCGTTTGTGAAATTACTGTTGGTAATAATCTGTTCGGAAGAATTCATCCAATGAACCTCCAATCCTTCACATTTTAGTTTGGCAGCAATGATATTGGATGAAAGAAATTCGCCATAAGACGTCATTTTATCTTTTATTCTATTGGTAAATTCACTCAAAACAAAAATTCCGTTGCAGAGATCTTCAATATCGTTGAAATGTTTTTTTACAAAACTCAACCATGAACTTTGTTCCAAAACGGGAATTAATTCTTTAACACTATTTAAATGTTTCTCTTCCAGATCTTTAATGACTTGAGTATAATTTTCATCTTTCTGAGCGGCATTTTCTGCTGCCTGTATCAGTTGATCTGTAACTCCGTGAAATGCTGAAACTACAACGATTATTTTGTTTTTAGAGGCTTCTTTTTTTAAGATATTTTCAACAAGCAGTATATTCTGAGCGTTGGCGACCGAAGTTCCGCCAAATTTTAAAACTTTCATGATGTATAATTTTAGAGATAGAAAATTGAATTTTTTACTCTTTAGAAAAAGAGTACGCAGGCGTATAATGATATGTGAAAATGAACCCCGTTATGGGGTAATCGTAGTTGTTGTAGCAATAATAGAAACAATACTTCCTTCCGAAATAGAGAAATTCGGAGCTGAAATAGCAGATATGTTTCTTAGAAAATTCATTGTTACAGAACAAATGTACAAATTATTTTGACATAACAATTTTTTCGAGAAAGAATATTTTATCAATACGATGTGATTTATTTAAATAATGTTATCTTTATAAGATCAACTAAATCAAATAACTATGAAACAACTCAGAAAATTAAACAGAGGTAATTTAAAGCAAATTAGTGGAGGAGCGGTTCCTCCGTTTTCACATTGCAATGGTTGTCCGACAGGAGCTTTTGGTCCTCACGACTCGTTTTCCTGTGATGCCTATTGGGCACTTCCGGAGTTTTGCAGAAACTGTGTTCTCGTAAATACGGAGTGCTTTGTTCCTATTACTATTGATTTTTAACGAAACTAAAACGATTATGAAAAATTTAAAAAAACTTTCAAGAGAAGAGAAAACTAAAATCCAGGGTGGCTTTACGCAAGTTCAGATCGATGCCTGCGGTGGTGAAGCTTATGTATGTTTTCGTGGAGGTGGAGCTTGGGGATGCTGGCGAAATCCAGGGGGAACCTGTTATGCACCTATGGTTTAACTTAAAACGAAAAAAGCACTGTTTTCACAGTGCTTTTAATTTTTAACAGTTATCCGGAATGTAATGTCCTCTTGGGACGCAAACTAATAATCCATAGCAACCAACTCCGCAAACTTTGCCAATTTCACATTCCAGGTTGCAAAAAGTATTACCGCCATTTACATTTCTAAGACTTTTTCTGTCTAATTTCTTTAAATTTTTCATGTTGAATATTTTAGTTTCCAGTCAAATATAAACAAATATTCAATATCTTGTGAAAAATTATTTTATACTTTTCGAAAGATCCAGCATGGCCTCGATTGGCTTTAATGCTCTTAATCTCAGTTCTTCTTCAATAAGAATTTCGGGAAGTTCATATTTCATACACAAATACAATTTTTCCATTGTATTGCGTTTCATATAAAAACATTCTGAACAGTTGCAGCTTTCATCAAAAACCAAAGCCGGAATCAGTTCCTTATGGGGAGCACGTTTTCTCATTTCATGCAGAATTCCTTCTTCGGTAGCAATGATAAATCGTTGACAATCATCCTGCTCTACATAATTCAGCAATGCAGAAGTGGAACCGATAAAGTGAGATAGTTTTAACACAGATTCTTCACTTTCCGGGTGCGCAATTAATTTAGCATCCGGATTATCAGCCAGCTGTTGCGCAATTCTTTCCATCGAAAAGGCTTCGTGAACGATGCAGCTTCCATCCCAAAGAATCATGTCGCGACCTGTTTTCTGAGATAAATATCTACCCAGATTTTTATCCGGCGCAAAGATAATCGGTCGGTCGGTCGGAAGTGCTTCAATAACTGTTTCAGCATTTGAACTGGTTACAATAATATCACTTTCCGCTTTTGTCTCCGCGTTACAGTTGATGTACGTTGCGATTAACGCATTAGGATGCTGCTCGCGCATTTTTCTCAAGCCTTCCCCTGAACAGCCGTCTGCCAAAGAGCATCCCGCCATGGTGTCGGGAAGAACTACTTTTTTAGTTGGATTCAGAATTTTTGCTGCTTCGGCCATAAAATGGACTCCGCAGAATACGATCATATCTGCATTGGTATCTTTTGCCTGTCTCGCCAGCTGAAGAGAATCTCCAAGGAAATCGGCAATATCCTGAATTTCTCCGGGCTGGTAATAATGCGCTAAAATAACCGCATTTTTTTCTTCTTTCAGCTTGAGAATGGCTTGCACCAATTCTTCACCTTCAGGAATAATAAGGTCTTTTATATCTAAATATCCCCTAACCGGAATAGCCGATTTGGCTCTTTCTAATGTTTCGGTACTCATATCAACCTCAATGTTTTTGTTTACTAGAAATTAAAAGTCAGAAATAAGAAATTAGAATTTTGACGTTATGTATTAAACCTCAAACTTCCAGCTCCCATCTCCCATCATCCATTCTCTTAACTCCCAATAAAATTTTTTATTAAACTTTCTATTTCTCTTTTTGCTTCTTCTAAATTCGCGTTGATGACAATTTTGTCAAATTCCTGAGCATAAGATAATTCTTCTTCTGCCTTTTCTACACGGGTTTTAATGGTTTCTGCATCATCGGTGTTTCTAGAAATCAATCTTCGTTCCAACTCTTCAATAGAAGGTGGTTCTATGAAAATCGACAATGCTTTTTCACCAAAATATTTTTTCAGGGAAACGCCGCCTTTTACATCAACATCAAAAATCACGACTTTCTCCTGATTCCAGATTTTTTCAACTTCAGACTTTAAAGTTCCGTAATATTTATCCGTATAAACCTCTTCAAATTCTACAAAAGCCTCCTCCGAAATTTTCTGTCTGAACTCATCCGGACTTAAAAAATGATAATCCACTGCATGAACTTCACTTCCTCTCGGCTGTCTCGTTGTACAGGAAATCGAGAACTGCAATTCATTAAAAACTTCTAATGAATGCCTTACCAATGTCGTTTTTCCGCTTCCGGACGGTGCCGAAAATATGATAACTTTATCCATATGGTTGTGGGTTGCTTGTTTTTGGTTGCTTGTTTTCCAGCAACTGTCAACTAATTACTAGCAACTAATTATAGTACGTTTAACGTTTGTTCTTTAATTTTTTCCAAATCATCTTTCATCATCACGACCAGTTTCTGAATCTGTGCATGATTGGCTTTTGAACCTAAAGTATTGATCTCACGACCAATTTCCTGAGAAATAAAACCAAGTTTTTTCCCATTGAAATCTTCGTTATCCATTACTTCTTTGTAATATTTCAGGTGTTGAGAAAGCCTTACCTTTTCCTCAGAAATGTCCAGTTTCTCTGTGAAATAAGCCATTTCCTGATAAAAACGAGTTTCATCAACATTTTCAAATTCTTTTAATGATTTTTGATAACGTTCTTTTACCGCTGCAATTCTCTCTTCTTCGAAAGGAATTACCGCGGCAAGGTTTTTATCGATATTCTGAATATTTCTTTCTAATTCTTCGTGCAGAATTTTGCCTTCTGTTTTTCTGAATTCTTCAAAACGGTCAATCGCTGTATTAACGATTGTTGCTAAAGATTCCCATTCGCCTTCAGAAAGTTCATCGGGTCTTGAAGTAATCGCATCCGGAAGTCTTACCGCCATTTTCAGATATTCGAAATTGGGTCCGTCTCCGGCGATATTTTGAAGCTCTCTCATATAAGAATCTATTAATCCTTTATTGATTTTTACATCGTTGGTCTCTTCAAGATTCTCTATATTAACGTAGCAGTCTACTTTTCCACGGATGAGTCTATCGTTAAGAATTTTTCTTACCTCAAATTCTTTTTCTTTATAACGTAAAGGAATTTTAATATTTAGATCGAAGCTTTTGCTGTTCAGAGATTTAATATCGATGGTTATCTTTTTCCCTTCAAAAACTCCTTCGGCTCTACCAAAGCCTGTCATTGATAAAATCATAGTTTTTTATTGTCCTACAAAGATAAACATTTAAGTCTATAGTTTAACTAATGTTGATGGCTGGAAGATGGAGGCAGGAAGCATGAAGATAATTATAGTAAATCTAAAAAACTTCCAGCCTCAGACTTCCATCTTCCAACATATTAAATAAACTTGTTTTCGTAAATTTGCGTTGTGAAAAAGAAACATTTGATTTCCGTAGTGGGACCGACCGGAATTGGGAAAACGAGATTGGCAATTGATTTGGCTAAATATTTCAGCACGGAAATTATTTCCTGCGATTCCCGACAGTTTTTTAAAGGAATGGAAATAGGGACTGCGGCGCCCTCTGATGAGGAATTGGCGGAAGCACCTCATCATTTTGTCGGAAATCTTTCGGTTAAGGAATATTATTCGATCGGGCAGTATGAAGAAGATGCTCTGAAAAAACTTAACGAACTTTTTAAAGATCATGATACCGTTATTTTGGTTGGCGGAAGCATGATGTATGAAAAAGCAGTGATTGAAGGATTGAATGATTTGCCGGAAGCCAACGAAGAGAATCAGAAAAAATTACATGAAATTCTCGAAAATGAAGGCATTGAGAAGCTTCAGGAAATTCTGAAAGAACTCGATCCCGAATATTATACTGTTGTTGATTTTCAGAATCACCGAAGACTTTTGCGTGCGATTGACGTGATTTGGCAGACGGATAAAAAATATTCTGAGTTAATTGCGATTTCTCAAGATTCCAGAGATTTTAATTCTATCCGAATCGGAATTGAAGCGCCAAGAGAAGAATTGTACGACCGAATCAACAGGAGAGTGGATATTATGGTGGAGAAAGGTCTGCTGGAAGAAGCAAAAAGTCTGGAAGAATTTAAGGATTTAACGGCTTTGAAAACGGTTGGTTATTCAGAATTATTCAAATATTTTGATGGCGAATGGGATTTGGATTTTGCCGTGTCTGAAATTAAGAAAAACAGCCGAAGATATGCAAAACGTCAATTGACCTGGTATCGAAAAGCGGATGATATTCATTATGTACAGTTGGGATATTCGCAGGAGGATTTTGAGGGGTTGATTGGGTATATTAGCGAAGAGATTAAATAATAACAAGATAAAATATAGTCTCAAGCCAAAATTTGAGACTATATTTTATGTCGCTTTTTTACAGTTGATGGATTGTTTGCCTTGTGTTAATTTAGCTCCGGTTACTTCTCCTTTTTTATTTAATGTAAAATCAAATTCTGCATTATTTTCTGGAGAATAAAAGGTGTTTTCATTTTTTCGAATTAACAAAACTTTTTGTCCATCTTTCCCATTATTATACATGCTTACAAATAAACAGTTTTTTCCAGCTTTTGAAACTTGAAATTTACCAACAGTAATTACTCCAGCCAATTTAGCATTATAAACACCGGTAAACTTTTCGGTAGATGGTGAAATTTTACTTTCATATTTTGAAAAATCGGGATACGTAAATTTTCTCTGATAGTATTTAGAAAGCATTCCGATGGCAATTGTATTCACCTTTACCGTATTGCCGTTAGAAAAAATAACCATTGAAACTTTGTCTTCAGGAATATAACCTACAAATGAATGAAATTCATCTATTCTACCTGTATGTCCATAACCCTTTTTCTCATAAAACGGAGCTATTTGTAATCCGTAACCGAATCCTTTTGCATTTCCTGTTTCCATTTGAGCGAGAGAATTTGCAGAAACCAACTTTCCATTAAAAAGAGCATCCATCAATTTTGCAATATCTTCGGTTGTGGAAACAATAGCTCCTGCAGAAAGTGTAAAACTAGGATGGGTATCGGTTTCTTGTAACCATTTTTCTCCATTGTACAGATAAGAAATATTTCTTTTATTATATTCACTTTCGGAATTTTCATAGTAGGTATTTTTCAGATCTAATTTATTGATAATTCTTTGCTTTAAATTTTCCTCGAAAGATTTTTTGGTTACGTTTTCGATTATATAGCCTAGCAAAACATAATTGGAATTGTTATAAGAAATATCTTCTCCCGGTTTGAAATCTGGTTTACCAAGATTAATAAGCTTTAGCATTTCATCTTGTGAAAAAGTATTGTTTCTTTTGGTGTAATAGTCTTCCCATTGGAGGTAATCGTAGATTCCGCTTGTGTGGTTGAGCATATTTCCGATGGTAATTTTATCAGAATTTTTAATAGTAGGAAAATATTGCTTCAATTTCGTATGTAAAGAAATTTTTCCTTCCTCGATTAATTGAAATGTGATAATTGCCGTGAAAACTTTAGTTATAGAACCGATTCGATATTCATCACTATCGTTTCGAAATTTGTTGAAATTTCCTGAGTAAATGGTTTCTCCATTTTTTTGAAGTAATACAGTTCCGGAAAAAGCGTTTTTTTCCTGTAGATAATTCATCAAGCTGTCAATTGATTTTTTGTGGTCGGGATTTTGTGCTGAGAGAATTCCAAAAAAATTCAGGATAAATATTAGATAGACTTTTTTCATTGTTAATTATTTGAAGCAAATAAAGTAACACTCCTTTTTTGTTTTGGTAGTTTTTTGACCAATGAAACAAAAATCGTGACGTATAGTTTTGATGTTTTAAATGATATTGTTTGTCCATAAAAAGTAACTGTTGGTGTAAAAATATATACACAGCTATTGAAAATATTTAACTTTACGGATTCATGAAAACAAAAAATGAAAATACGTAAAGGATATCAATTTGTCAGGTTACTGCTAAACGTAGTTTTTACGGTTTTTATATTATTTGCTGCGATAAATAATAATCATAAAGATTTTCCTTTAAGTTATCTCATTTTGTATAATCTACTGCTATTTATACCTGCATGGGTTAACAATTTTTGGCTTCTTCGTAAACTTAATCACGATAAAAATATCAGAAAATATTTCGTCGAGGTTATTATACTTTTTTTTGCTTCCGTCGTTATACTAGGTCAATATCTACGATATTTGTATGATTATTTTAATACCTCTGAATTAATTGATTTTACACCAATTGCAGCGACAACTTCGGCTCCTGAAGGATTCGAAAAATATCAATATTATTTTGATGTTTTTCCGGGAATTATTCTTGTAATGTCTATGATGGGAATTGGTTATTCTGTACAAATATTTTTATTGAAAATTAAAAAAGAGGAGCGTACAAAAGCTCAGCAAGCCATAGCAGAACTTCACTTATTAAAATCACAGATAAGTCCTCATTATCTTTTTAATGTACTTAATAGTTTGTATGCTTTATCTCTTAAAAAGTCTGAAGAAACACCAAATGTTATTCTGAAAATGTCTGATATTTTAAGATATTCTCTCTATGAAGCGCAGGAAAAAGAAATTGCGATCAATCATGAAATCCATATTTTGGAAATGTCTATTGACATAGAAAAGCTAAGAATCCCTAAAAATGCAAGTGTTTTTTTCTCTCACTCCGTAAAAGATTCTGGTAAAATTGCACCGATGCTTTTATTACCTTTGATCGAAAATGCTTTTAAACATGGCATTGATTCTACTATTGAAGATTCTTATATTAATGCTTCTTTAATTGGCAGTTATGATAAACTTATATTTACTTGTGAGAATAGCTTTAAAGAATTGCCAAAGAAAGAAGTTGGCGGAATCGGTATTGAAAACATTCGTAAGCGGTTAGAATTATTATATCCTGGAAATCATCGTTTAGATATAATAAAAACCAAAGATATTTTTACCGTTACTCTTGAAATAAAACTATAAAAATGGAAAAGATAAGATGTTTAATCGTTGATGACGAAAAATTGGCTCAGGAAGTTTTGGAATATCACGTTTCAAAGTTTGATGTTTTACAGTTGGAAGGAGTTTGTAATAATGTTTTCGAACTGATGGCTCTTTTAAACAAAAACAAAAATATTGATTTGATTTTTTTAGATATCAAAATGCCCGAGATAAGTGGAACTGATTTCGTTACCATGTTTAATAATCCTCCTGCAATTATTTATACAACAGCTTATAATCAGTATGCTTTAGAAGCTTTCGACCAAAATGCTATCGACTATTTATTAAAACCAATTTCTCTAGATCGTTTTTCTAAAAGTGTACAGAAAGCAATTCAAATTTTAGGAACGAAACAAGAATCCGTTTCTATAACTGCGGAAGAAATTCAAGGGTATTTTTATGTAAAAAGCGATAAACGATTGGTAAAGATTGACCCAAAGAAACTTATTTACATAGAAGGCATGGGAAATTATGTTTGTTTATATACCGAATCTGATAAAGTGATAATTCATGAGACATTGAGTTCAATTGAAGAAAATTTAAAACATCTAAATTATATCTGTAGAGTTCATAAATCATTTTTTGTAAACCTCAACAAAATCAGTTATTTGGAACAGCATGTAATTTCACTTATTAATAAAAAAAATATTCCGATTGGATTAAGTTATCGTGATCAGGTTTATGAGAAATTAAAAATAATGTAGGCAACTAAACAAAAAAATGCAGTCCCGAAAGACCGCATTCCATTAACAATATAATTAAATTTACTACTTCCAACCGCCTCCTAACGCTCGGTATAAGTCTACAATACTGCTCAATCTTTGTCTTTTTACGGACGCCAGATTAAGCTCTGCCTGTAGAGAATTTCCCTGAGCGGTAATTACTTCTAAATAGTTTGCCATTCCGCCTTTGTAAAGCATTTCGGCACTTTTAATTCCATCTTTTAAGGTGGTCACCTGTTCAGTTGCTTTTTGTTCCTGAACTTTTAAGCTTTCGTTAGAAACCAAAGCATCAGAAACTTCACCCACCGCATTTAAAACAGATTGACGGAACGCCAATACGTTTTTCTCTCTCTGGATTTTAGCAACATTTAAGTCTGTTTTCAATTGTCTTTTCTGAAAAATAGGTTGTGTTAAACCTCCCAAAACAGATCCAAACAAAGATGCTGGTATTGAAAACCAATTGTCTACTTTAAATGAATTTACCCCGCCGTTGGCTGTGATTTTCAATGCAGGATACATATTGGCCTGAGCAATTCCTACCACAGAATTCGATTCCAGCAAAGCCAGTTCTTGTTGACGGACATCCGGGCGACGGCTTACCATTGCTGCAGGAAGTCCCGCAGAAAGATCCTGTGGTAAAGACGTATCAGACATTTCAATAGTTCTTGTAATTTTATTCGGATTTTCACCAACCAAAATACTTAATGCATTTTCCTGAATCGTGATGTTTTGTTCTAATTGTGTAATCAACAATTCTGTGGATTGTTTTTGAGAAGTTGCCTGCTGAACTCCCAAAGAGGTTGTGTCACCGCTTTTCCACAATTTTTCTGTCAAAGAAAGAGTGTTGGTACTCAATTCTAAATTCGATTTTGCAATCTGTAATTGTTTATCAAGCATCAATAAATTATAATATCCCTGGGCAATAGCGGCAACCACTTGTGTCTGAATCGCTTTTGTTGCTTCATAAGTCTGCAGATACTGCATTTTTGAAACTTCCTGCTGATTTTTTATTTTACCCCAAATATCGGCCTCCCAAGATAGGTTGAAGGCCGCATTATAATCTTCAACATGACTCTGACCTAAAAATAAGTTTAAGCTTTGCCCGTTCATGCTGTTTTTTGAAGGTTTTGAGATCTGCGCAGAAACGCCGAAACCAACATCGGGATACTGAAGATATTTTGCCTGTTTCAGTTTCTCCTGTGAAGAAGCCACCTGTTTTAAAGCAATCTGTAGATCATAATTATTTTTAATTCCTTTTTCAATTAAAACTTGCAACATCGGATCGCTGAAAAATTCTTTCCACTGTAAGTTGGCAACGCTTGCGGTATCTGCCGTTGCGGTATATTGAAACGTTTCCGGAAGCTCAACTTCTGGCTCCTTGAATGCCAGTTTCGATACGCAGGAGACGGAACCTATGGCAATTCCAAAAGCGATGATTATATTTTTTATTCTTTTCATTTTTTTAATTTTTAATTGATGACAAAACTTTGAGCGTTGTGGCAAAGAAGTCTTTAGTAGGAGAAAATACTTTGCTTTTTATAATATGAGTTTGAATAGTTTCTTCTCTATTTTTATTTCCCACAGATTTCACGAATTTTCACAGATGATTGTATTATTTGGGAAAATATTTATGCGGTTTGTGGTTAAATACTCTCAAAGTTTTTGTCAATCATTATATTAGTGAGCCGGAGTTAAAAGATCTTCCTCCAATTTTTGTCTTTGAAGTCTTTTCTTTTTTCTGCTCGGCATTTTTTCGTGTAAATACTGGAAGATCACAAACATTACAGGAATAATAAATACTCCGAATATAACCCCCGTAAACATCCCTCCAACGGTACTGATACCGATAGAATGGTTCCCTTTTGCAGCCGCTCCCTGTGACCAAACCAATGGCAACATTCCCACGATGAAGGCAAACGAAGTCATCAAAATCGGTCTTAAACGTAATCTTGACGCCTGAAGTGCTGCTTCCAGTAAACTTCTTCCTGCATTTCTTCGCTGAACGGCAAATTCCACAATCAAAATGGCATTTTTCGCCAATAATCCGACGAGCATGATCAATCCGACCTGAACGTAGATATTATTATCAATTCCTGCTAATCCCGTGAACGCAAATACTCCGAAAATCCCTGTTGGAATCGTTAGAATAACCGCAAACGGAAGGATATAACTTTCATACTGGGCTGCCAACAAGAAGTAAACAAACAAAATACTCAATGCGAAGATGAAAGTGGTTTGTCCACTTGTTTTGATTTCCTCTCGTGTAATTCCTGTCCATTCATATCCAAAACCTCTTGGTAGCGATTTTTGTGCAGTTTCTTCAACCGCTTTAATCGCGTCTCCGGTACTGTAACCAGGTTTCGGTGTTCCGTTGATCGTAACGGCGTTGAATAAGTTGTTTCTTGTTACCGTTTCAGGCCCGAACGTTCTTTTTAAAGTCACCAATGTTTTTACAGGAACCATTTCGCCTGATTTATTTTTAACATAAATTCCTTCCAGAGAATTCGCATCCGTACGATAAGGAATATCTGCCTGAGCCATTACTCTATAATATTTCCCGAATCGGTTAAAATCTGAAACGAAGCTACTTCCGTAATAAATCTGCATCGTCTGCATTAATTCTGTAATCGAAACACCCAACTGATTGGCTTTATCTGAATCTACATCAATGGTATATTGCGGGTTTCCAGCTGCGTAGGTGGTAAAGGCAAAAGCAATTTCCGGACGTTTCATTAATTCCCCGATGAAGGCCTGGGTGGTTGTTCCCAATTGTTCAAAAGTACCGTTTGTTTTATCCTGAAGCATAAATTCAAACCCGGAAACGTTACCAAATCCCTGAACGGTAGGGAAGTTGAAGAAGAACGCGTTGGCATCTTTTACCTGCGCCACTTTTCCGGTTAATGAAGCTGCAATCTGGTCGGGATCTTTCATCTCTCCCCTTTGGTCATAATCTTTCAGTTTAATAAAACCGGCAGCATAAGGAGAAGCGTTGGAGTTGCTGATGAAGTTCATTCCGTCGGCTACCCAAAGGTGATTTTTAGCTTTTTCCCCGTTAATGATCTTGTCGATTTGCTCGGTCGCTTTGTTGGTTCTGTCTAATGAACTTCCCGGAGGCGTATTCACCGCATATAAAACAAATCCCTGATCTTCTGTTGGGATAAATCCTGAAGGTGCTTTGTTGATTAAGAAAACACTTCCGGCAATCAGAAGAGCTAAACCTCCGACAGCGACCCATTTATTTTTAATTAAAAATTTAAGACTGTAGATGTACTTTCGGGTCATATTATCAAAACTGGCGTTGAAAGCATTGAAAAATCTTGCACCAAACCCTGTTTTCTTCCCATGCTCACCGTGTTCTCCCTGAGGATCGCTCAGGAACATCGCACATAAAGCCGGACTTAATGTTAATGCGTTCACTGCAGAAATCATAATTGCAATCGCCAATGTAAAGGCAAACTGTCTGTAGAAAACTCCCGCAGGACCCTGCATAAAGCCAACTGGAATAAATACGGCACACATTACCAATGTAATGGAGATAATGGCTCCGGAAATTTCGCTCATAGAACTGATGGTTGCATGTTCCACAGGCATTCCTGTTCTTTCCATTTTGGAGTGAACGGCTTCCACAACAACAATGGCATCATCCACCACAATACCAATGGCGAGTACCAATGCGAACAATGTCAACATATTAATACTGAATCCAAACAATTGAAGGAAGAAGAAAGTACCAATAATCGCAACCGGAACCGCAATCGCAGGAATCAAAGTAGATCTGAAATCCTGAAGAAAAATATATACCACAAGGAATACCAGGATAAATGCAATCACCAATGTTTCCACAACCTGATGAATAGAGGCATCCAGGAAATCTTTAGAATTATACATAATGATCGGTTCAACTCCTTTTGGAAGGGTCGTTTTCATCTGATCAACCTGTTTTTCAATTTCAGTTAAAATTTCGTTGGCGTTTGATCCTGCTGTCTGAAGAATGGCAAATCCGGCAACCGGTTTTCCATCCACTCTGTTGGCAGCTGTATACGTATAAGAACCGAATTCTACTCTCGCAACGTCTTTCAATCTTAGGAAAGAACCGTCGCTGTTTGCTTTGATGGCAATGTTTTCGTAGTCTTCGTTTTTATTTAATTTACCTTTATACTTTAAAATATATTCGTAAGTTTCCTTGCTTCCTTGTCCCAGACGTCCTGGAGCTGCTTCCAAGTTATGATCTTTCACGGCATTCAAAACTTCCTGAGGTGAAAGTCCGTTAGCTGCTAATCGGTCTGGTTTCAGCCAAAGCCTCATCGAATAATCTCTCGTTCCGAAAACCTGTGCCTGAGCAACTCCCGGAATACGCTGAATTTGCGGAATGACGTTAATCTTCAAATAATTCTGAAGGAAAAGCTCGTCATATTGTTTTGGGTCATCACTTGATAATCCCATAAACATAATCATACTGTTCTGAACCTTTTGTGTTGAAATTCCCGCCTGAACAACCTCCTGCGGAAGCTGGCTCATCGCTTTGGATACGCGGTTCTGAACGTTTACGGCAGCATTATCTGCATCAGCACCCTGTTTGAAGAAAACACTTAGGGTCATGGTTCCGTCGTTACTGGAGTTGGAAGTCATGTACGTCATGTTTTCCACTCCGTTTACGGCTTCTTCAATCGGCGTGGCTACCGAACGGGCAACCACTTCTGCATTCGCTCCCGGATAGAAAGCTGTTACCTGAACACTGGGCGGCGCAATATCCGGAAAAAGGGCGATGGGCAAATTAAAGAGGGACAGCGCCCCCAATAATAAAAGTATTATGGAGATGACCGTTGAAAGTACCGGTCTTTCTATAAATTGTTTTAACATAAGAAGTTTAATTTTAAGTTGCTTATAGCAATTAGCTTTTGGCCATTGACTAAAAAGAATAATGCTTCAGAATTAATAATTTTTAAATCTTGCATTGAAGGCAAAAAGCAAAAAGCTAGAAGCAAAAGCTGTTTTTACAACGGTTTTGCCTTTAGCAAGCTGTCAGAAGAAATTGCTTTTGGCTTGATAGAAACACCGTCTTTAAGGTTACCCAATCCGACATATACTATTTTTTCTCCGGCTTTTAAACCTTCGGAAATAAAGTAATAGTTTTCAGTTTTTCCTGATATTTTTATCGGTTTACTGGCGACTTTCTGGTCTTTTCCAACCACATAAACGTATGTTTTATCCTGAATTTCAAACGTTGATTCCTGTGGAATAACCACGGCATCAGACATTAACTGCGGCATACGAACACGCCCTGTATTTCCTGTTCTCAATGCTCCGTTAGCATTTGGAAATACGGCACGAACACTGATGGCTCCTGTAGTTTTATCAAATTGTCCGTCCACAATGCTCATTTTACCTTTTTCAGGATAAATGCTATTGTCGGCAATCACCAAATCGACCATGGGCATATTTTTAAGCTTCTCATTTAAAGTTGCTCCGGGATATTTATTCTGAAAAGCAATAAAATCCAGTTCGCTTAAAGAGAAGTACGCATAAATTTCGCTGATGTCGGATAATAAAGTCAAAGGATTGGCATCTGTTCTCGAAATCAAACTTCCTTTTTTAAAAGGAATTCTTCCGATATATCCGCTTACGGGAGCGGTAATGGTGGTAAATCCAACATTGATTTTCGCACTTCCTACAGAAGCTTTGGCTTGGGACGCAGCAGCTACAGCGGCGATATAATTGGCTTTTGCTGTTCTCAATTGTACGTCAGAAACTACTTTTGCGGCTACAAGAGGCTCTAATCTGTCGACCTCTACTTTTGCTTTCTGAATATTGGCATTGGCCACTTGTAAATTGGCACTAGCCATATTCATCTGCTCGCCGTAAGTTCTTGAATCTATTTTGAATAAAGGCTGCCCGGCTCTTACATAAGCGCCTTCTTCCACATAAATTCTATCCAGATAACCGTCTACCTGCGATCTTATTTCCACATTATTTTTTCCTTCCAAAGCAGTCGGAAATTCCTGATATGTGGTTGCCGGAGACGTGATGATGGTATAAACAGGCAGTTCCGGAGCTGGGGGAGGAGTGTTGGATCCTTCAGCGGCCTTTGTGCAGTTTTGTAAAAGGATAATACTTGATATAAGTACAATAAACCTTATTTTTCCAGGTATTTTCATTTTTAGTTTAAGTTTTTTTAATGAAGTGTTAAATTAAATAATATTGTTTTTAATAAATGTTCTGTTATATTTCCTAACGCTGTTAATTATTGGGTCAAAAAAAATACAGAATTATTAATGCTGATCAGGTAGATGTTTTCATAATCGAAAATGGTTTTAGAGTTGATTTAAAGATAAAGAGGTAAACGCTGTTACTTTTCCTAACGCTGTTAATGATAAGGAAAGAAAAAGGCCAAAATTATAGTGATGAAATCGGTTTTCATTTTAACTTGTTTTTTAATTATATAAGAATTGGATCATGTTAATTATTCCATGTTACTTTTCCTAACGGTGTTAATTTTTAATTCAAAAAAAAATTACAAAGACTTAATGAAAGCAGAAACAGTCTCATCCAAAGTCGTTTTATTCATCGTAGAAGGAATGTCATCATTTCGCATCATCATAATAGAGATCAAACCATGCACGGCAGAAAAGAGCGCGTGAGAAGAGTGACAGGCATTATCCGGATTAGAACCCTTCTTTTTGATAATTTCGTAAGTAGAGTCATACAACATATCCTGAAATGAAGAAAACTCTTCTTTCATCATTCCTTTTCCACTGCATTGCATTCCCAGACCGAACATCAGCTGATAATATTCTTTATTTTTAAAAGCAAATTTCCAGTACGCATCCACAATCGCTACCAATTGCTCTTCCGGAGTGTCGTGCTTTTTCTGTGCTTTTAACAATTCGATGTGCAGACAATGAAACCCATTGAGTGAAATTTCAAATAAAATAGCTTCCTTGTTTTCAAAATAATCATACACTACGGGAGCGCTGTATTCAATAGCGTCAGCAATTTTTCTGATTGATAATGAAGCCCAGCCCTCTGTTTTGGCCAAAGAAAAAGCCGCGTCCAAAATATTGGCACGTATGGATTCTTTTTCTCTTTGACGACGTTCATGTAAGCCCATGATATTTTTCTTCTAACAGTGTTAGCAAAACTACAAACTTTTAAACATAAGTTCCAAATAAATTTTAGATATTCGGTGGAAGATTAAGAAAAAATAAAAGTAGTAAAATGCTGGAAGCTGGAGGAATGGGAGCTCGGTGCAATTTCGGTGTGGTATTTTTAGATTATTGTAAAAATTAATAGCGTTTATAGTCCAATTCAATCGATTATTATATCTAAAAAATTCCATATTCCGGCCTCATGCTTCCTTACTTATATAATAAAGAAAATATATATCTTTGTGCACAAATAAAAAAGTTATGAATACTCCCTCAAATATGATTGATTTAGGTTTAAAAGCACCATTTTTTGAGCTTCCTAACCCTTCAAAAACGAACGAAATTCAGTCATTGGATGATCTGAAAGGAGAAAAAGGAACGCTGGTGATCTTTATGTGTAACCACTGTCCGTTTGTTCTTCATGTGATTGATAAGTTGAATGAATTGTATGAAGATTATAATGAGAGAGGGATTGAATTTATTGCAATCAACTCCAATAACGTAGAAAAATATCCTGCGGATGCTCCGGAAAAAATGATCGAGTTTCAAATTGAAAGAAACTTTGATTTTCCCTATTTATATGACGAAAGCCAGTCGATTGCCAAAGCGTATGACGCAGCTTGCACTCCAGATTTCTTTTTCTTTGATGAAAAACTCGACCTTATTTACAGAGGACAAATGGATGATTCGCGACCGGGAAATCATAAAGATGTAACGGGTGAAGATCTTATTATTGCTTTCGAAAATCTTTTATTAGGCGAACCTCAGGAAGAAATTCAGAGACCAAGCATGGGTTGTAATATTAAATGGAAATAATTTCTGCTTAGTTGTTGCAGATTGTCGGTCGATGATTCTGCAATTAAAAATATAAAAGCTATTCTTTTGAGTAGCTTTTTTGTTTTATAATAATTTGAAAATAAGTCATTTGATTTTAAATAAAAAAGTTATCCACAATTTTATCCACAGACTTATCCACAATTTGTTTTTGAAAATATCAATTGATTGTTATTTTTAAACTTCCATCTTCCAACATCCCGATTCCATCCTAAAATCCAACGTTAATTTTCACTTCATTTTCGAGCGTTACATCCACATTCACTTTATTATGTGAGAAGTTCTTAATAAATTCTGAAGGTGTTTTTTCGGTATATTTTTTAAACATTCGGTTAAAATAAGTCACATTATTAAAACCACAGCTGTAGCTGCATTCCGAGATCGTTTTATCCTGAGCCATCAGCAAACAGGCTTTATTAATGCGATATCTGTTCACAAATTCTGTAAACGTAATCTGGGTTGCCTTTTTGAAAAAATTACAGAAGGCAGGCAATGTAAGATTAGCGAGTTTTGCCACCTCATCAATATTGATTTCTTTGTCATAATTATTTTCAACATAGGTAAAAATATTTTCCAGCCGCGTTTTATTTTTAGAAATAATGGTATAGGGCATAATTTCTTTATTTAAGAGCTCGTAGTTTTCGCATTTTGAAAGTTCAAACAGAATTTCCAATAACAGTAAATATCTTTTATATCCTTCCGATTCTAACATGAGTTTCAATTTGGGAAGCATCATTTTGTGGATATTCTGATGAAAATGAATCCCGAATTTTGATAGTTCCAACAAATTTTTAATTGAGATTGCTTCCACTTCCTGCTGCGGAAACTGTAGGATTTCTTCTTTAAACTGAAGCACAATTTCTTCATGCGGATCAATAGAATTCAACCCAAATCCGGAATGCGGAATATTAGAACCAATTAAAACCAGATCTCCGTTCGTATAATTGCTTTTATGATAGCCGACATGTCGGGTTCCGCTCCCGGAAATTACACATACGAGTTCAATTTCGGGATGGTAATGGTATTCCCATTTGAATTCCGAAATAGGAGAATTGTTATGAATGATGCGAAAAGAGCTCTTTTCATCGGGGATGACTCTCTCAAAAGTAACTTTCATCTAGTTAATCATATTTTGTTGTCTAAAATAATAATTATATTAATATTGTTCAAATATTGGTTTATCATGTTAAATTAATGTTAAGCGAAATGCCTTTATCTTAGTCACCAAGAAATTATATGAATGAAAAATTTCAATATTAAAGCCGTCTTATTTCTAAATTATTTTGTTTTTGCGATTCTTCTGAATTCCGTAGGAACAGTGATTTTACAGATGCAGCAAAACTTCGGAATCTCAAAATCTTCAGCCAGTGTTCTGGAAGGTTTTAAAGATTTGCCGATTGCTATCTGTTCATTTATTCTGGCTTCATTTTTACCAAAAATAGGGATTAAAAAATCAATGTTAATCGGATTGCTTTTGGTAAGCTGTATGTGTTTTGTGATACCTTTTGCCAATGCCTTTTGGTTTTTCAAGATACTGTTTACGGTGGTCGGAGTTTCTTTTGCTTTAATTAAAATTTCTGTGTTTACCTCCATCGGATTGGTAACGGATACAGATAAAGAGCATTCCAGTTTTATGGGCTATCTTGAAGGTTTTTTCATGATCGGCGTATTAATGGGCAATGTTTTATTCAGCTTATTTATTGATGACCACAATCCAAGATCAACTCATTGGCTGAATGTTTATTGGGTTTTAGGTGCAATTTCTACCTTGTCTTTTTTGTTTTTATTCTTTACAAAATTAGACGAACACGAAGCGAAAAGCGAGAAAACAGATTTACTTGGTGATTTAAGAAACAGCATCAGTTTATTCAGTTATAAAAAAGTATTGTTCTTTTTATTATGTGCGTTCCTTTTTGTTTTGGTGGAACAGAGCTTCCAGACCTGGACGCCGACTTTTTATAAAGAAATTTTAAAAGTTCCGACTTCGATGAGTATTCAGGCGGGAGCTGTTTTGGCAGGTGCTTTTGCATTGGGAAGGTTTTTATCTGGCTTTTTCTCGAAAAAATTCAGCTGGATCTATGTGGTTTCTTTTTGTGTGGTAGGCTTTGCAATCAGTATTTTATTAGTTCTTCCTTTAACTCATAATATTCATATTGACACAGGAACAACTTGGCTTAATGCACCATTGGTTGTCTATTTATTTCCGCTAATGGGAGGTTTATTGGCACCCATTTATCCAAGTATCAATTCGGTGATCTTAGCCTCAATCCCAAAATATTTACACAGCGCCATGTCTGGTTTAATTGTCGTTTTTTCGGCTATTGGCGGAACAGTGGGATCCATTATTACCGGTTTTGTATTTCAGGAATTCAGTGGTCAGCAGGCATTTTATCTGTCACTAATCCCGCTTTCGCTATTGATTATTTCGGCAATTTTTATGAATAAATTAAAAATAAATCCTAAAAAATAAAAAATGAACAAACAACTTTATATAAAAGAAATTCAGACTCTTTTTGAAGAGATACAGAGATCAAAAATTTTTGAAGATCAGAAAATGATGACCGATGCGGTTCCTTTGTTTCCTATTTCCGAAATTAATGCGAAATATGAACAGGAAAAACAAACGAAGGGTTTTGATTTAAAGGATTTTGTACGATCAAATTTTGATTTTTTAGGCGCAAGAGTTTCAATTCAAAGAGAAGAGCAACTGCCGATTGAAGAGCATATTGAAAAACTTTGGGATGAGCTGACCAGAACGGCTTACGAAGAAAAAGGAACTTTATTAAAGCTTCCCAAACCGTATATTGTTCCCGGAGGTCGTTTTAACGAATTTTTCTACTGGGACAGCTATTATATCATGTTGGGTTTACAGGTTTCGGGAAGAGTGGAAATGATGGAAAATATTGTTGAAAACTGTTCTTATTTAATTCAGACTGTCGGATTTGTGCCGAATGCGAGCCGAACTCATTTCTTAAGCCGTTCTCAGCCGCCCTATTTTTCGTTAATGTTGGATTTGCTTTTTGAAACCACAAAAGATGAAAATGTTTACATCAAATATTATGATACTTTAGAAAAAGAACACGCTTTCTGGATGAGCGGCGTTGAAAAACTGGAAAACGGATCCGGTGAAAAAAGGGTGGTAAAAACTATTAATGGAGATCTGTTAAACAGATATTACGACGCAGAAAACGAGCCCCGCCCGGAAAGTTATTTAATTGATATTGAAGACGGCAAAAATATAGCTACAGGCGAAGAATTTTACAGAAACGTACGCAGCGCCTGCGAATCGGGTTGGGATTTTTCCAGCAGATGGTTTGCAGACGGCGAAAATATACACACCATTGAAACGTTGAATTTGGCTGAAGTTGATCTGAATTGTCTTTTATGGCATTTGGAAAAAACATTGGCAAAATCTTCAGCGCTTCAAAATTCAATAGAAAAAGAAACAAAATATTCTGAAAGAGCAGCAAACCGAAGACAAATGATTGATCTTTATTTTTGGGATGAAAATGCCGGGACTTACAAAGATTATCACTTAAAAAAACACACACAAACCCAGTCTGAACATATTGCTGCTCTTTATCCTTTATTTTTTGGACTGGCCAGTGAAAAACAGGCTGAATCTGTTGCCGATCATATTAAAAATAAGTTTTTATACAGTGGAGGATTGGTTACCACAACGAAAAAAACAGGTCAGCAATGGGATCTTCCGAATGCCTGGGCACCTTATCAATGGCTGGGTTTTATAGCGATGAAGAATTATGGTTTTGATGATTTGGCGGAGCAAATAAAAAATAACTGGTGTTCAAACGTAGAAAGAGTCTACAAGAATAGCGGAAAATTGATGGAAAAATACGATGCTTTAGATTCAGAAATGATTGCGGGAGGTGGAGAATATCCCAATCAGGACGGATTTGGCTGGACAAATGGTGTTTATCTTAAATTAAAAGAAGATTAAATTCAAGCAAATAAAAATTAAAACTAACTGTAAAAAAAAAATATGAGACTATGAAAAAAAAATCGATCTTACTAATGGCCGGCGTGGCAACGCTTTATTTCAATAATGCGTATGCCCAGGAAACCCCGCAGGATTCCACAAGGTCGGCATCTATTGAGCAGGTTGTTATCACCGGTAATTCCAATCCGAAAAAGAAAATAGAATCCAGCACCGCGATTTCCACGTTTAGTGCAAAAGAAATTCAGAAGCAAAACCCGATTAGTGCGGCGGCTTTATTACAAAGGGTTCCCGGTTTTGCGGTGGAAACATCCGGTGGGGAAGTCGGAAATAACCTTTTTGCAAGAGGAATTCCATCCGCCGGAGCTTATGAATTCGTGCAGGTTCAGGAAGATGGATTGCCTGTTTTCGAAGATGGTGCCCTGCAGTTTGCCAATGCCGATAATTTTTTCCGTGTCGATAATTCGGTAAGCCGGCTGGAAGCTCTGAGAGGAGGTTCGGGATCGATCTATGCTACCAATTCTCCCGGAGGTTTAATAAATTTTATTACCAAAGAAGGAAGCAACGATTTTAAAGGAACCGCGAAATTAGAAACCAGTACCTATGGATTAATGCGTACCGATGTTAATCTTGGAGGAGCTTTGGTTAAAGATAAATTGTTTTTCAATGTCGGGGGTTTTTACAGAACAGATGACGGAATCAGAAAAACAGGTTTTAAAGCCAATAACGGAGGCCAGATCCGAATGAATCTTAAATATGTCTTTGATAAAGGATATGCCAAGATTTATTATAAAAAACTGGACGACAGAAATACCTTTTTCCTTCCTGTGCCTTTGGTGCAAAACGGAAATAAGCTGAAAGGTTTTCAGGGCTTTGATCCCAATTATGGAACCTACAGCTACAGAGCAATAAGTCAGTTGAATATTCCGCAAGCTGGAGGAGGTTTTTTCAGCAGGAATCTAGAAGACGGAATTCATCCGAAAGTTGATGTTTTGGGTGCTGAGTTTAAATATGATCTGGGAAATAATTTCTCTGTCATCAACAAAACGAGATATACCGATATCAATATGAGCTATACCGGGATTTTTCCTTCCGGAGGACCTCAGCTGGCTGCAGATTTTGCCAGAAATAGTGGGATTGCAGGAAATAATTTTCAGTATTCATCGGTAAGTTCGGGAGCGATTGTAAATCCTCAATATGTTCAGAAATTAGGATTTTGGGCCATTGATAAGCAGATGAATAATTTTGTGAACGATTTACAGCTTAATTATAAATTCGATAAAGGGAATGTAACGGCCGGTTTTTATAAATCCAACTGGAAATCTCATCAACGCTGGAACTGGAGCAATATTCTGACTACAGCGACCGACAGACCTGAGTTGCTGAATTTGGTTGATTCTTCATTAGCCCCTACCGATGTAGGATACTCTAAAACCTATAACGGGGTTACCGATATGTCTTTCCTGATCAGAGATTCCCAGATTCAGGGAAGTCTGAATGATCTTTACCTGAATTTGGATTATAATATCACAGAGGCTTTAAGCTTTAACGGAGGAATTCGTTACAGTCGGGATTACTATAAAGGGTATGGAGTGAATACCACGACGTCAAATCTCAATAATTCCGGATTGACCGTAGACGGAACGCGTGGTTTTGAAACCACAACTGCGGATGATAATATGGCAGTTTTAGGAAACAGATATACGTATTGGAACTATGATGTGAATAAAGTTTCGTTTACCACCGCTTTAAATTATAAAATAAACAGAGAAAATGCAGTATATGCGCGTTTTTCAAATGGTTTCAGGTCTCCGAATGAGGAAGCATATTATAATAATATGAATGATCTTTCGGCGATAAAACCGGTAACGACTAATCAGCTGGAAATAGGATACAAATATTATTCGAGATCATTTGATTTTGCAGTGATTCCGTTCTATTCTACCTTGAAAAATCTTTCGTTTACCGATGTTTTCTCAGACGGAACTTCTGAAAATAAATTCGCCAACACCACCAATATCGGTGTTGAATTAGAGGGATATGCCAGATTATTTAATAATGTGCTCGAACTTACTTTCAACGGAACGATTCAAAATCCGAAATATAAAGATTTTACGGGACGAAATGCAGACGGAACTTCTTTTAATTATGACGGAAATGCGGTGAGAAGAATGCCGAAATTCTATTTCAATATTTCTCCTGCGGTAAATATTACAAAAGAATGGAGAGCGTATGTAAGCATGAATTATTACGGAAAACGTTTCCAGGATGAAGCCAATTCGGATAAAAATGTTTTGCCTTCGTTCTCAGAAGTGGGTGCGGGAACCTCTTATCAGTTGGGGAAAATTCGTTTTGCAATAGACGGAACGAATATTTTTAATACCATCGGTATTACCGAAGGTGATCCAAGATCTCCGTTAACGGGAGCAGGCGACATCAGAATGGCAAGACCAATTATGGGAGCTGCGGCAAGGGCGTCGATTACTTTAGATTTCTAAAGAATTAGTTTTTTATATAATTTTAAGGCTGTCTCGTTAAAGACAGTCTTTTTTATATGCTATCTAAGATCCAGCTTTATTGATAACATATCTCATAAGCCAATCGGGAATCAATTCTTTTTCAACACTTATTGTTAGTTCGCCATTTTCTACCTCTGCAATCATAAGCATTTCGTCCGAGTTATCAAATAAATAGGCTCGATCTACCAGCTTAAGGGCAGCGTAGAGATTTTGAAGCGTATTGATATATCTTGTTTTTACTTTTTGCGGGTCTACTTTGTGACCACCTTTTCGTACACGGTCATTTACGCGGGATATGTTTAGATTTGCCTCATCCAGACAGATAAAGTATAAATAGATTCTATAACCATTTCTTTGGGCATTGATTATTTCATCTAATTTTGAGGGGTGGCTCATTACTGTTTCAAATGTGTAAGAAATACCATTTGCTAATAGATGCTCTCTTATAAATGATGTAATAAGTGCTGCTTCGTAGCTATGCGTATCACGGGATTTATCCACAATGATATTTTCTCTAATCTCAATATTGATGCTATGGCCCTCTTGTTCGGATTTTTTAAGAAGTGTTTTTGCATTCGGACTTTCGCAAAAGCGGATGAGATCTTCTTGAGAAAGATCGAGACCATAGGGCTGTAAATCAAGAAATCCCTTTTCAAGGATTTCTTTTTCAATGACATCGGAATTAATGAAAATTCCATATCTGTAATTTCTTTGCTGGAAAGTATAGAATAAAGTGGATTTGCCTGAGCCATTCGGACCTGCAAAAATTCTTAATTTTTTCACTTTAGACATATTTTGCTACCTTTTGTTATTCTGCCTTTATCAGCTGTCATTCTCTCAATGGAAGCTTTTTGCACCATTTTTCCCTCCTTAAACTGATAGATTATTCCATTTCTTATGACTTCAAATGGAATATCCAAAGCTATGGAGGATCTCTTTGCATTTTTTGATGCAATAAGAGCAAAGCTGGCGATACGTTCTCGTCTTAAGCTGTTTCTGCGAGCTTCTTTCATTCGGCATCTTTGAGTACTTCTGTTTTTGCTCATCTTTATACATTTATTAAGCTAAAATACAAAAAAATACGATTGAACTGTTGAATGACAAAAACAGAGAGGGTAAAGTCACAACAAAAAATAAATAAGACTGACTTTTATTTAAAAAACGGATTATATTGCTTCTCAAACCCGATACTCGTCGCATTTCCGTGTCCTGATAAAACCTGAGTTTCATCATCAAGAATAAAAAGTTTAGTTTTAATTCCGTTGATAAGCTGTTCGTGATTTCCTTTGTAAAGATCGGTTCTTCCGATGCTTCCTTCAAACAGAACATCACCGGAGATCATGAATTTCTGATGCTCATTATGATACACAATGCTTCCCGGAGAGTGTCCCGGAACATGATAAATCTTAAATTCCTCACCATCAAGGTCAATGGTCTCTCCTTCATTGATGTATTCAATGTCCACATGTACAGCTTCCAGCGGGAACCCAAATCTCAATCCGCTTGCCTGAAGCATATCCAAAACTTCCTGATCGTCCTCATGCATTGTAACGGGAACTTTAAACGTGTCGTATGCCCATTGAAGTCCTAAAACATGATCTATGTGAGCGTGAGTTAACAGGATTTTTTTGATTTTTAATCCGTTTTCGGAAATAAATTGATCAATAAGCTGAGTTTCCTGCGCATTCATATTTCCAGGATCGATAATCCACGCATTTTTATTTTCATTGTAAAGAACATAGGTATTTTCGCTTGCAAAATTGAATACGAAACGCTGAATATGAAGCATAAACTGATTGTTTTTTTGTTGAAGCAAATGTAGTCACAAAAGTTTGGGTTTAAAAATCTTTGAATAATAAGTTTGAGGTTGAAAGAGTGAAGAGCGCAGTTTTGAAAGGTATTATGATCTGACACCTGATTTTTTTGGTTGATATTGATATCGTTGACAAATTTTATAGCCCTGATTGGAGCATTGTCTGAGCTCATTTTTTGTCAGGGATTAAGCCGGGGGAAAAAATAGCGAGTGCGGAAAGCAGGAATTAGCTCCAAATAAAAAAAATAAAGATTTTTGTTAAAAAAGGAATTCATGATCCTTCTTTTGTGGATTAAAAATGATTTTTCGTTATCTTCGTCATAATGAAAACTTTGCAATTATTTTTATTTTCCATAAGTGGTTTAATGCTTGGGCAGAAAATCCAGAGTATCCAGTTATTCAATCCTCAGACGAATGATGAAACGCCGGTGATTAATTTTAATCAGCAACTGGTTTTGAGTTTTGATGATCTCACCAATTCCAGTGAAATTTACCGGTATACGTTGAAGCATTACGACAGAAACTGGGAAGACGACAATCTGTTCTTTACGGAGTTTGCCAACGGAAGTCTGAATGGTTTGCTGGATCGTTTTGAGTATTCTTTTAATACATTACAGCCTTATACCCATTATAAACTCAACTTTCCGAATGACAAAATGCAGCCTAAAGTCTCCGGGAATTTTGAGCTGATTGTTTATAAGGATTCTGCAGACAAACCTTTATTTAAAAGAAGATTTTATGTGGTTGAAGATAATGCGAGCATGGCTCTGAATGTTACCCGATTTGCAGATGCCAGAAATCCCAATGCCAACCAAAGGGTAGAAGTGCAGGTGGTTGCCAAAGCTGGTGATCTGACTTCCAATGTGAATTCTATCACGGTTAACGTGATGCAGAATAACAATCCAAATGTAACGGTAAATAACCTGAGACCGAGTACAACAATGGGAAATAAACTGCTTTTTCAGCAAATGAATCTTGTTTTTCCCGGGAATAATGAATTTTATTATTTCGACAATAAAAATATGAATATGGCGGCCGATATGGTACAGTCGGTTGAGGTAAAAGACGGGGTAAATTATACCTATCTTCATCCTGTCTGGGCATATCCACTCAATTATCAGTATCAGCCGGATGTAAACGGAGCCTGGTATTACAGAAGAAATGATCTCGGACTGGAAAGAAATGCGGAAAGAGAAGCGGATTATTCATGGGTTTATTTTTCACTGGACTCGGAACCTTTAGATAAGGAAATCTACGTTTTAGGTGGGTTTAATGATTTTAAAGCCAGCCCGGAATTTCAAATGCAGTATGATGCACAAAATAAGAAATATGTGGCCAAAATTTTTCTGAAACAGGGTTTCTATAATTATATTCTGGCGACAAAAGAGGCTAACGGATCCCTGAATTTCGGTGAGGTTAACGGGAATTTCTGGCAAACCGAGAATCTTTATCAGAGTTTTATGTATTACAGGCCATTTGGCAGAAATTATGACGGTCTGATGGGATATGGAGAATTCAGAACACCTGTGAAATAAAATTTATGTAAATAAAATTTCAGCGAAAATAAAAAAGCCTTACAGAAAATAAACTGTAAGGCTTTGATATAATAATACTTGTCTTGAAATATAATTATGTAATCAAATAATTCTAATCTTCTTTAAAGATGGCGGTGATAAAAAGATTCCCTTCGTTTTCGAAAACGTAATGAATATTCACAGGAAAATTCAGCATTTTATTCACGGCGATCTCACTAGACTTTGCGGATGGTCTTTGCAGAATACAATCAATAGACATTTTCAGATCTTCCAGAAAGTCGATTCCTTTTTTTTCTTGTTCGGCATTAAAAACCCTCATAAGAAGCCTTATGTCATTTTTTGCAATAGAAGAGAGCAGGATTTTCATCTTTTAAGCACAGGTCTTTTTCAGGTCTGAAATATTTTCGAAAAAATCAAGTTTTGTTTTTGGATTTTCCTGATGAAACTGAATTCTGTATAAAACCTCATCGATCTGAAACTGCGGAACAGAAATACTGCCTGGAGTTTCTAGTTTTTCTACCATTTTCGCTAAAGTTTCCAACAATTCCGGAGTGAAACTTTCAATCTTGTGCTGTAAAATTTGGGCCGTTGCATTCATCATTTTAATTTTTAAGGTTAATGATGTTGTTTTTGATGGGGTAAAGGTAAGAAAATTAATTAATTTTTCGGTTTTTATATTAAAAAATTAGGGGTCGTTGTTGAAAATTTAATATTTATTAATTAAATATCTTGATTTTAAGGGGGGGGGGTGGTTGGAAAAAACGTTTTTTTATAAAAAATATATTTTAACGGATAAAGATTGCTTGATAAAATGATAGAAAGTTATCCACAATATGAGTTTTTATAATAAATCTATTGTATTCATTAATAAAAATCCCACCATTTCGTCATCATAAAAGTTATCCACAATATGAGTTTTTTATAATACTAGCCGATTATTCATTCCAAAATATTCAATTTCTAAAGTTTTTTTCAATATAAATAATTTGATTATTAACTGTTTAATAGTTTTGAAAAGCCCTAAAGTTTAGTTGTAAGAAAAAATGATGGTGCCGCTTTTCCACAATCGAGATTTGAGAATAAAGGCAGAAAGTATAAATTTTATGAAAATCGGCAGGATTTAAAAGTTATCCACAATGTCATGTTTTTGTACGATATTTCCAGCTCTGGAAGTATGAAATTCTATCTGAGGCACAGACGAAGCAAATAGGTAAAAAAAATAACCTCCGTTTCCGGAGGTTTTATCATTTAAACTAAATAAAATTCATTCAGTTTTTCTTCGCATAATGTTTTCACAACGTCTATCCATCGGTCTTCATCATTGAGACATGGAATATAATGGAAATTTTCTCCGCCACCATGAAGAAACTGTTCCTTACCTTCTACAGAAATTTCTTCCAATGTTTCCAGACAATCTGAAACGAAGGCCGGACAAACAATAGCCAGATTTTTTATGCCTTTTTTACCAATGCTTTCAAGGGTTTCATCGGTATAAGGTTCCATCCACTTGTCTTTTCCCAGTCTCGACTGGAAGGTTACCATGACTTTTTCTTTTGGCAATCCTAATTTTTGAATTACCGAATTGGTAACATCAAAACATTGGTGACGGTAGCAAAACTGGTGACTCGGGTTATTTTCCCGCGAGCAACAGTCGTTTAAATTACATGTTTTGGTAGGATCGGTCTTATAAATATGCCTTTCAGGGACACCGTGATACGAAAACTGTAAGGCATCGAAATTTTCAGGAAGTTTTTCCTTAATACTTTCAGCTAAACAATCAATATAAATATCTCTGTTATAAAAAGGCTGGATATAGTTGATTTTAATATTCGGGAATTTTTCCTTTTTTACTTCTTCCGCTTTGTCGATCACCGTTTCTGTGGTGCTCATTGCATATTGAGGGTAGAGCGGGAAAAGAACGATGTCGGAAACGCCCTGATCTACCAATTTCTGAATTCCGGCTTCAATACTCGGTTGGGCATATCGCATTCCGATTTCTACAGGAACATCGACCAGTTTTTGAAGTTTTTTCTGAATTTGTTCAGTAATAACAATCAATGGAGAACCTTGCTCTGTCCAAACCGTTTTATAGGCTTCGGCAGATTTTGCAGGTCTGGTGTTCAGAATAATGCCTTTAACCAGCAATGCACGGAAGATCCAGCGATAATCGATCACTTTTTCATCCATCAAAAATTCGTCAAGATATTCCTTCACATCGTTTACCGCAGTAGATTTTGGTGAACCAAGATTTACAAGTAAAATTCCTTTTTTAGCCAAAATTTTTAATTTTAATTATGAATAGACTTTTCAAAATTCATCATAAACTTTGAAATTTTAGTAAAGGTATCATTTTTCATTAAGCCATTCTCTTCCAATCCGGCCTCGATCCCTTTGATCAGAAGTTGGAGATCATCAATTTTTGCGCCAAGTATTTTCCTGATAATTTAAAAATGACCGGAATTTTTTCGCTCACTGTTCATTATGATGACAAATTTGTTTTTTTTCTGACCTTTTTAACTAAAATTATCCGTTTACGGCTTCCACTCTTTCCACCAACTCAGGAACGAATTGTTTTAAAATATTTTCAATTCCGCCTTTTAAAGTTGCTGTTGAGCTTGGGCAACCGGAACATGCACCTTGTAGAAGCATTTTCGCGGTTTTATTTTCTTTGTCATATTCCATTAAAGAAATTTTTCCCCCATCATTTTCCACTGCAGGAGCTACATATTCATTTAAAATATCAGAAATTTTTTGCTCCTCGTCGGTATAATCTCTGTTGATGATTTTTTCTACAGGATTTTCGTGCTTCTGAGGCTCAAGATTAGAAATTTCGCCTCCATTCTGAAGATGCTCGGCAATTAATGCGCGAACAGTCATCATCACCTGATGCCATTCTACAGAATCATCTTTTGTTACCGCCACGAAATTATCGGAAATAAAAACTTCTTTGGTGAATTCAAATTCCTTAAAAATAGCCTGTGCCATCGGTACGCCATCTGCTTTATCTCTTGATTTCACTTCCACAAAACCATCCATCAGCATTTTATTGGATACAAACTTCATTACATTCGGATTAGGAGTCATCTCAGCATAGATCTGATACATCTCTTTTTTCTTCTGAAGGTAAATTCTTGGGTTGGCCAAAAGTTCGTCTTCCACTACATTTTTCAGACTTTCTGCTACATGTTCCCATTCCACAGTATCCTGTTTTGCCACGGCTACAAAATTAGCCGTAATAAAAATTCTTTCCACAAAAGGATAATTGAAAAGCTCCTGCGCTAAAGGAATTTCTGAAATATCTGAATCTCTGTCCAACTCCAAAGATCCCGGAATTAAATTGTAATCTGCTACAAATTTGATCACTTTTGGGTTTTCGGTTGGTTCTATAAGTATAGTATGCATTTTTTCGTTAAATTTGAGATACAAAAATACGGATTTAGAAGTTAGGAGCCGGAGGTTGGGAGTTAGATTTTCGCTATCACTGTAATTTACAATTTGTGATTTCAAGATTTAATTTTCAAATTCGCTCAATATCAAATTTTCAAATTAAAAATTATGGCACTTATAAAAGAACTATTAGGCAAATCGCCTCAAATCGGGGAAAATACTTTTTTGGCAGAAACGGCTACGATTATCGGAGATGTTACGATGGGAAGAGATTGTAGTGTTTGGTACAATGCGGTGATAAGAGGAGATGTTCACTATATCAAAATGGGCAATAAAGTGAATGTTCAGGATAATGCGATGTTGCACTGCACGTATCAAAAATATCCTTTAAATATTGGAAATAATGTTTCCATCGGCCACAACGCGATTGTTCACGGATGTACGATTCAGGATAACGTCCTGATTGGGATGGGAGCGATCGTAATGGATGATTGTCTCGTGGAAGAGAACTCTATTGTGGGCGCCGGTTCTGTGGTTACCCAGGGAACACATATTAAATCTGGTGAAGTCTGGGGCGGTGTTCCGGCTAAAAAAATTAAGGATATCAATTCACAATTATTAGAAGGGGAGGTGAACAGAATTGCCGATAATTATGTAAAATATTCTTCCTGGTATAAAGAAAACGTAAAAGACGTTGCGGAATAGTTTTATGTGAATAGCGAATAGTGAACGGTGAATTTTGCTGCGCAAGTGAATTTTTGAGTGATTAAAGATTGACTATTGACTCGTAGAAATTGACAATTGATTTTGAATGGTGAATGATCAATTTTGCTGCGCAAGTGAATTTTTGAGTGATTAAAGATTCACTATTGACTCGTAGAAATTGACAATTGATTTTGAATGGTGAATGATCAATTTTGCTTCGCAAGTGAATTTTTGAGTGATTAAAGATTGACTATTGACTCGTAGAGATTGACCATTGATTTTGAATGGTGAATGAGCAATTTTGCTGCGCAAGTGAATTTTTTGAGTGGTGAAAATTAACCATTGACTCGTAGAAATTGACCATTGATATAAAAAAAGCTTTATCAGATTCTGATAAAGCTTTTTCGTGTCCTTAATGTTTAAATTCCTTGGTGAAACCTTTTATTGAATAGGATATACAACTTCTGCTTTTCCGTTGATACATCTTACTCCTACGGGTTCTCCAATGATGGAGCAGTCCGAAGAAATGCTGTATTTTTTATTGAATTCTTTTTCTTTATTGTTATAATTTTCAATCTTTGGAAGGATTGATGATTCCATTTTAGCAGGATAAGCGATGTAATATTTGGGTCCTCCACAGGCTTTTGCTCCCATTGCGGCAGGTTTCCAATCGTTTACGGTAGCGTCTGTACATTTTTCTTTTCCTATTTCGGCTTCTATTTCGCTTTTCAGTTTATCAAGCTGAGCCTGATCGTATTTTTGACTGTCGGCATCGGCAGGTCGTTCGGAAATATCTTTGGGTAAATTGGTATTTACATTCTTTGTGGTATTACAAGAGATAGCCGTTAAGCTCGCAAATAATACTAAAGCCGGGATTTTTAGGAATAAATTTTTCATAATAATTTTTTTTCTCGTTAAGAATTTTCAAAAGTTGTGCCAAGATAAAAAAATCAAATTCATTTTCCGTAATTTTGACGACGATGAACAATCATTTTTTTGACTTATTAGAGCATACCAACCGAAGTGTATTTTTAACAGGGAAAGCAGGAACAGGAAAGACCACTTTTCTTAATGATTTTGTGAAACGTACCCGCAAAAAACATATTGTAGTGGCGCCTACGGGCATCGCGGCAATTAACGCGGGTGGGGTTACCATTCATTCAATGTTTAGTCTGCCGTTGAGAACTTTTTTACCGACTACCGACAGAATAGATACCAGTTTGGCCAATAATATTGCCGATCTGATGCCTCATTTCAAATACCGGAAAGATAAGCTGAAACTTTTAAGAGAGGTAGAAATTCTTATTATCGATGAGGTTTCCATGCTCCGCTCCGATGTTTTGGATATGATGGATTTTTCATTGCGGTTTATCCGAAGAAATAATCAGCGTTTTGGTGGCGTGCAGATGTTATTTATCGGAGATCTTTATCAGCTTCCGCCGGTGGTAAGAGACGAACATATCTTAAAAATGTATTACAATTCGCCTTTCTTTTTCGACAGTCTGGCGATTAAAGATATTCCGCTCATTACGATTGAATTAACCAAAGTCTACCGCCAGACCGATCAGGAATTTCTGGAAATTTTAAATGCGATTCGTGATGGAGACGTCGCCAATATCGATTTTAATCATTTAAACGAAAGATACGATCCTCATTTTGAAATGGGAACCGATTCTTATGTTTATCTGTGTTCTCATAACAAAATGGCAGATGAGATCAATCAGGAAAAATTAGCCGAAATAAAAGTCGATGCCCGAAGTTATGAAGCTAAACTTTTTGGGGAATTTAAAGAAAATCAATTCCCGAATGAGCAGTTTTTAGATCTGAAAATGGGCGCTCAGGTGATGTTTATCCGAAATGACATTTCTGGGGAAAAAAAATATTTCAACGGGAAGTTAGGTGAAATTTCAGCATTGGATGAGAATGAAATTAAAGTTATTCTCGATGGAAGCGACCGGGAAATTACCGTAAAACGTGAAGTTTGGGAACAGAAAAAATATTTTCTGGACACCGAAAAAAATATAAAAGAAGAAGTTTTAGGAAGTTTTGAGCAGTTTCCGATAAAGCTGGCCTGGGCAGTGACAATTCATAAAAGTCAGGGATTGACGTTTGATAAAGTGATTATTGATGCCGGAAAAAGTTTCACAGCAGGACAGGTTTATGTGGCATTATCGCGTTGCAGAACACTGGAAGGTATTGTTTTAAAATCTAAAATCACCCCTGAAGTAATTTTTAAAGATAACCGGATTCTGAAATTTCAGGGTGAAACCCACGCCAATGACAATGTTGAAGCAATTTTAAACAGAGAAAAATACGATTACAGCATCAAAAAAGTACTTCGCAGCGTAGATTCTCAATGGCTTTTGAAGGAAGTGGAAGAGTGGAACAGGTTATCGGTCGTTACCAAAAGTATAGATCATGTAAAAGCGAATCAATTATATCTTCAGTTAAAACATGAAACGGTTAATCTTGGAAAAATATTCGAAAAATTAGACCGTGTAATTTCTCAGAAGGTTAATAATTTTATTGAGAATAAAGAAGAATGGTCGGATATTGAAAGCAAAACAAAAGGCGCTGTTAATTTCTTTTTTACTGAAATAAAAGATAAAATTTTCAGTCCGCTAAAGGAATTTTATGCAGAAATAAAAGGGGCAAAAGGCCTGAAACAATACAATGAAGATTTACGGGTCTGGCTGGAAGATATTGAAGAGTATTTAAATAGTTTGAAAGAAATTCATTTACTGGAAACCCGCTTGCTGGATGATAAAAATGATAAGGAAGTTAGCATGAAGATTGCGAAAGTTCCGTCTCAGGTTCTCACATTCCAATTGTTTGAACAGGGAAAAACCATTGCAGAAATTGCGCTTGAAAGAGGTTTGGTGAAAGAGACCGTGATCGGTCACCTGGCGAAATTTGCCGAACAAGGTCTGCTGGATATTTCCAGAGTCATCATTTCGGATAAAATAAAAGCTTTTGAAGACATTTTCTATAAAGATCCGAAAGAGACCTTAACGGAATGGAAAAATGCGCTTCCAAGCAATTTTGAGTTTAATGAAATAAGAATTTTAATTAATCATTTTACTTATTTGAAGGAGAAAGGGAGATAAAATAAAAAGGTTTTAATAATTTATTAAAACCTTTTTATTTTATGGATTCATGAGATCTTGATTCACGCGATAACCTATAATTTTTATATCTCCATTTTCATCTTTCTTCAAACTGAAAGTTTCCTGCGTTTTATTTGTACCTCGTTTTAAGTCGTATACAAAGAGGTATTCACTTTTAGCATTGCTTCCTTTCACTATCAAAGTTTCCCATTTTACAAGATTATATTCTTGAATAGGGCCAATTTTATTTTCCGCAACACCAATACTTTCGAGAAATTTATCTTTACTTGTTGCTTCAAAAAACTCATCTCCAAATAATTTTAAAAGATTATCCTGAGCGCCACCATATCTAATTTCCCAGTAAAATTTTTTTGGAATTTTTTCTCCAGCTTCTTTATCAGTTTCTCTGTTGGTATAAATTTGAGAACAGCTTGTCAATAAAAAAGCGAGCATTATTGTGAAAAATTGCTTCATGATTAAATTTTAGTATTTAAAATTAGTTTTCTTTTATTATTCTCCCAATACCAAGTAGAGCGACTATCATTCATGAATTCTACTTCTTTATTTTCCATATCATTAAACCTATTTTTATTCGTTTTAGAAAATTCGATTATTGTAAAATTATTCTGGTCAAGAATATCAAAATCAACCAGTTTTAAATATTCTTCAACAGAATTTTTATCGATCATAATTTTTCCACCACCACACCAATGTCTGTTCTGTCCATTTTTCTTTACTCCTGAAACCCAATATTCTTCGCCGGTTTCTATATCAAAATGATTTCCATAAGTTCCGGGATTTTTAATTTTTTTCAAAGCTTTTCCGTTAAAGTAAATTGTCTGTCCGGATTTTGAAAATTCTACGAAACCAATCCATGCAGATCCATTGTGACCTTCAGATTTGTTTTCAAGATACATTATTTTTGATTTCATTGTTTGAAAAATATTTTTAATTTATACTAGATTAAATTCTTCAGCAATAACAAACTGATTATTAATCATAATTAATTGATGGGAAGTCACTTTTTTTGATCCGAAATAACTAATTTTCACATTATGTTTTTCACACATTCTTTCAACGTTTTCAATAATGGAAAACGGTCCTTTCATCAATTTACCTGTTCCTTTTTGAATGTTTTGAAGAAATGTTTTGTAGCTAATCCCGGTATTAATTTCAATATAATCTTTCCAATTTCTCCAACCTTTTGTGACTTCATTAATTGAGTTTTCAATGTCCTTAACGAACAATTCGATATCTGCAGGTTTTGAGCTGATAAAAACTTCAAGATTACTTTCATTATAATTAATGAGTAGGGGATGATCTTCGCGAATAGTCAGAAGCCCTATTTCTTTCTGCTTTAAAAATGCTTCTCTTTTATTTTTAAAGTTAAATCGATACAATTTGTTTTCAATTTTTAAAATAATAAATGTTGCTTGAAAAGCTTCAATTTCTACGGTTTTATTACTAAATTCTTTAATTTTAGTCATGATTTAATGTTATATAAACTCCTTTATGATCACTTAGAATATACTTATCAACAAAAGGTCTTCCTTCAATAATATTATTCATTAAAGTATTTGGAATAATAATATGATCGATATTTTCTTCAATTTCTGCAGTGGAATTGATCAAATTTAAATCTTCAAAAAAATCTTTGAAGGATTTCGTTATTTTAGAATTAATCGAAAAATTTTCTTCCCCTTTTCTAAAGGATGTATTAAAATCTCCGACAATAAAAAGATTTTGATTCGAGGTGAAAATCTTTTTACAATCATGGATTGTATTTTGTAATTCATTATCCACAAAAGGTTTTCGATTAAACCAAGTTCCGATGATTGTACAATAAATTACAATATTTCCTAATCGTGTTTCAAATTCCAACGCGAGATTGGTTTTGTCATCGATTACAGAATATTTTTTTGAATAAGGAATTTTAGAATATAAAATGGTTCGGAAAGCTTTTTCACCTTTCAGATATTCTGTATAATTGAGATTTTCGTAAATAACATTTTCAGGAATTTGTGAGCAAAAATATTTATATTTAAAATTTTTAAGATTTAGATCAACAGCTTCCGTTAAAATGAGAAAATCAAAATCAAATTGATTTAAGAATTCCTCGATTTTTAAAGGTTTTTTCTGTTTTGCCCAATCAATGTTTATAGTCGCAATTTTCATAATCGACTACTTTACCAATTCATAAAAACTCGAAATTTTGGATAAGTAAATAATTTATACAAAATTAGAATAGCACCAATCACCTCAACAGGAGAACCAATTGCCAAACATAAATTTGCATTCGGAAAATGAACAATTTTTAAACATGTACCAGCAATATTGATAAGAAATCCTATAAGAAAGATCAAAAATGCATGTTTTGTTTTCATGAGCTTAATTTAAAAAAGCAAATGTAAAAATTTAAGATGATCATTACTCATAAAATTAATGGAATATAGAGTTGTTTCCAATAGTTTTTCTCTCACAACACCAATTAATTCCATCAATTACAAAAAGTAACTAATGTAATTTATTAGCTTTACATTTGTTTGGTTTTAAAACTAAAATTTAAAATAAATATGAAAAATTTTGAAATATCGGTGTTGGATCTTGCACCTGTGAAACAGGATAAGTCCATTCACGATACGTTTCAGGACAGTTTATCTTTAGCAAACCATACTGAAAATTTAGATTATAAAAGATTTTGGCTTGCCGAACATCATAATATGGAAAGTATTGCGAGTTCGGCAACATCGGTTCTGATCGGTTTCATCGCCAACGGAACAAAAAAAATAAGAGTCGGATCGGGAGGAATTATGCTTCCTAATCACAGTTCATTAGTCATCGCCGAACAATTCGGAACACTGGAATCTCTTTTCCCCGGAAGAATCGATCTTGGCTTGGGAAGAGCACCCGGTACAGACGGTTTAACGGCTCAGGCTCTGGGTAGAAATCCTGCCATTATCAATCAGCAGTTTCCAAGACAGATTTTGGAATTACAAAAATATTTTTCCAAAGAAAACCGTGATGCTTTGGTTCGTGCGATTCCGGGAGAAGGGCTGGATATTCCGTTGTATATTTTGGGTTCGAGTACAGACAGTGCATTTTTGGCTGCCGAATTGGGTCTTCCGTATGCTTTCGCGGGACATTTTGCACCTGAACAAATGGAAATGGCTTTCAATATTTACAGACAGAATTTTGAACCTTCAAAATATTTAGATCAACCTTACCTCATTGCTTGCATCAACGGAATTGCGGCAGAAACTTCGGAGGAAGCCCATAAAATGTCAACGACTTTGTTTCAAGCCTTTATTAATATTGTAAGAAACGACAGAAAACCTTTTGCACCGCCGGTTGACGATATGGATGAAATCTGGTCTGCTATGGAAAAATCAATGGTTTTACAAAAATTGAAATTTACTTTAATTGGAGATCAGGCGGAGATTGAAGAACAGCTGAAAAGTTTCCAGTCTACATTCAATGTCGATGAACTCATGATCAATTCTCATATTTACGATCATGAAAAAAGATTAGCGTCTTATGATATCTTCAGAAATGCGAAGGAGTCTATATTTAAAGCCTAATAAACCATTTACATTAATTGGGAGATGCTTATTTTTATGAGTATCTTTACGCAAATTTAAAAAGTAAAAATGTCTGATATTAAATTAAATACTATTCCAGAGGCTATTGAAGACCTTAAAAATGGTAAAATAATCATAGTAGTAGATGATGAGGACAGAGAAAATGAAGGTGATTTTCTTTGTGCTGCCGAACTTACAACACCGGAAATTATCAACTTCATGGCGCTTTACGGAAGAGGGCTGATCTGTATGCCGCTTCCTGAAAAAAGATGTGATGAGTTAGGACTTGAGGTCATGGTAAGCAGAAGCAGCGACCCGAAAGAAACTGCTTTTACGGTATCGGTAGACCTTTTGGGAAATGGCACTTCTACAGGGATTTCGGCAGGGGACAGAGCGAAAACTATTTTGGCTTTGATGGATGAAAAATCTAAACCCACCGATTTCATGAGACCGGGTCACATTTTTCCGCTTCGTGCTAAAAAAGGAGGTGTTTTGAAAAGAGCAGGACACACCGAGGCTGCAATTGACCTTACTTGTCTGGCTGGTTTGAAAGAAGGCGGAGTGATCTGTGAAATTATGAATGAAGACGGCTCTATGTCTCGTTTACCCGATTTACAGATACTTGCTCAGAAACACGATATGAAAATTGTTTCTATCGAAGATTTGATTCATTATCAGCTTAAAAAAGGAAACTTAATTGAAAGACTGGAAGAAAGAAAAGTAAAAACGGCGTATGGTGAGTTTGATTTCTTTGCTTTCAGAGAAACGTCAAACGATCAGATCCATTTTGCTTTAACAAAAGGAAGCTGGACGGTTGATGAGCCTGTTTTGGTGAGAGTTCAGTCTTCTGATTCTTATTTTGATGTGTTAACAAGACTGAATAACGGTGAAAAACCTTTATTGGAGAAAGTAACCAGTATGGTGAATGAAGCCGGAAAAGGTGCGATAATTTTTATTAATAATGTTTCAAATTCTGAAAATACCTTAAGAAAATTACAGCAGTTCATCAATTATCAGGACGGTCAGCAAAAACATCCGACTGCCGCATTCAATTACAGAGATTACGGAATAGGAACTCAGATTTTAAAGAATCTTGGAATTAATAATTTTAAAGTCATCACTCAAAATCCGGATATCAAGCCTCAGGTTGGAGGTTATGATGTTGAGGTGACGGAGATGGTGCAACTATAAAATGTGAATGGTGAATGGTGAATGGTGAATGGTCAATTTTGTTTTACAAGTGAATTTTTATAATGTTAAGAATTAACAATGAAATTAATTGACTTCGAAGAAAATTCACAATTGACTTAAAATAAAAAATGGCTTGATTTCTCAGGCCATTTTTATTTCGTCGAAATTTCTGAAACCATTCAGAAAATCTTTGATATTCATTCTTTTCTTTCCTTCCAATTGTAATTCTAAAGGAAAATATACACCATCTTTTGTGTAAATTCTAAAATCATTTTTAGAAATTTCTAGACTTCCGATAGCGTTTTCATGATTTGAAAGTTCAAATTTTCCACTATATATTTTTAATCCTTTTTCTTCATTGCCGATTTTTAAAGTGGTAAAAGCAGCAGGATAAGGAGACATTCCCAAAATAAACTGGTGAACTTCCTTTGAATTTTTTGTCCAGTCTATTCTTGTATCTTCTTTAAAGATTTTATAGGCATTTTTCGGATGTTCGACTTCTGGCTGAGGTTTTTCAACGATGGAATTTTCTGCCAGCCCGTTCAGGGTTTTTACGACTAATTGTGAACCCATTTCCATGAGTCTGTCATGAAGATGACCTGCATTTTCGTCTTCCAATACCGGAATTTCTTCCTGAAGAAGAATATTTCCCTCATCAATTTTTTCATTGATAAAGAAAGTTGTTGCGCCTGTTTTTTCTTCACCGTTAATAACAGCATAGTTAATCGGAGCCGCTCCTCGGTAATCGGGAAGTAGAGATGCATGAAGATTGAAAGTTCCCATTTCAGGCATTTCAAATAAAACTTTAGGCATCATTCTGAAAGCAACGACAATAAAAACATCAGCATTTAATTTCCTTAATTCATCTAAAAACTCAGGATTTCTTAATTTTTCAGGTTGAAAAACAGGGATATTATTCTCTGCCGCAAAAATCTTTACAGGCGACTGGTTAATTTTTTGTCCGCGTCCACTCGCCTTATCAGCAACAGTTACAACGCCCACAACTTCATGATGCGATTGATGAATGGCTTCCAAAGAAGTCTTTGCAAACTCCGGAGTACCTAAAAAAACTACTTTCAATGATTTCATGATGCAAAGATAATCTTTGTTGATTTAAATAATTAAATGATTTAGATATTTACAAAAATAAGAGAGGGTATTTGCCGTTATCTGGTGAGCGAGGTCGAATCATCCTAAAATAAAAATAGGTTTTTTCTTTTTCAAAATGATAAACGGATAAACTGTTTTAAGCGATAGCATACGTTTTATAATTCAACATTCTTACTTTTCCGGCATCCAGTAAATAAATTAAATTTTCTAAGATATTTTCTTTGGAATGATATGTTAATTGAATAGATAACTCATCAATAGTTGCGGATTTTTTCGACAGTATATTGATGATGTCCAGGCCTATATTTTTACCAAAAATAGATTGCTTGTTTTTCTCACAGACCGAACAGATGCCACAGTTTTTAGCATTTTTTTCTCCAAAATAAGAAAGAATAAGCTTCATTTTACAGTACTGATTGTCTTCAATATAAAACTTCATTTCCTCCCATTTCTGGATTTTATTTTTTTGAATATGTTCAAATAGTTGCCAATAGGAAGCGTTAATTAATCTTTCGTTTCTTGGTTTTAGAAATTTAATGCTGGATAAAGCGCCGTCAATATATTCCAGGTAGCCTTTCTGTTGCAGTTCTTTCAGTCTTTCTTTAATCAGCTGAACACTGACGTCAATTTTATTGCTGACCTGCTGTTCGCTGAACATTACTTTATGTGTGGTAATTCCGGAGATAGAGCGCAGCAGGAGCTCAATAAAATGAGCATCTTTTCTCTGAAGCTGATCCAATTCATGCCCTTTTACGGAAAGCTCTAATGAAGATAAACTCTTATTTTCATTATAAAAAATAATTTCCTGATTATGAAGAAAGGTCAGCACATTGGTGATTTTTGCTTTTGAAAGTCTTGTGAAATTCTGAATTCCATTAAAATTAAGTTGAAAAACTTTTTCCGGCAATTCATGTTCGGCCACCTGAAAAATAGAATAAAGATAGGTAACAGTCTTTAAAAATTCTGATTTATTCGGTATTTGATTCTTTAAAATCTGATCAAAATTCAATAATTCCTGCTGATTCCACAGAAGGAAAGCAAAGCTTTTTTTTCCGTCGCGCCCGGTTCTGCCAATTTCCTGATAATAATTTTCAATAGACGGAGAAGGGGAGAAGTGGATGACAAAACGTACATTATTCTTGTCTATCCCCATTCCAAAGGCGTTTGTAGAGATCAGTACGTGTTTGTCACTATTATTCCAAAGGTTTTGTCTTGTGTTTTTTTCCTTTGGGGTTAATCCGGCGTGAAAATAGTCGACGTTTTTCAATTGATTTTTATGAAGAAATTCCGTGAGCTGTTCTGCATCTTTTCGGGTGCGGACATAGATTATTCCGGATTTTGTCGCGTATTTCAATATATTAAAAACACGTTGGTATTTATCAGAAACTTCTTCAGAGAAAATTTTAATATTATCTCTCTTAAAGCTTTTCTGAAAAATAACAGGTTTTTTAAATTCAAGTTTTATTTTTATTTCATCTAAAACTTTAGGAGTAGCGGTAGCCGTTAAGGCCAGACAGGCAATTTCGGGGTTATTTTTTCTGAATTCTTTAATATTTTGATAGCTCGGTCTGAAATCCTGTCCCCATTCTGAAATACAGTGAGCCTCATCCACTGCGATAAACGATAACTGAATTTCGGCAATATTCTGTAAAAACTGAGCATTGGTTAATCTTTCAGGAGAAATATACAGGAGTTTGGTAAGTCCTTCTTTACATCTGTTGTAAATAATTTCGGCATCAAAATCATCCAGTTCCGATGACAGATATTCTGCGTCAACCTGTCTTGCCTTCAGCTGGTTCACCTGATCTTTCATGAGCGCCAGCAAAGGGGAGATCACCAGGCAGACCCCTTCTTTTAGTAAAGCAGGTAACTGGTAGCACAGCGATTTTCCTGCACCGGTAGGTAACAGGGCTAAAGTATCTTTTCCGTAAATAACCGAATCTATAATTTCTTCCTGAGAATCTCTGAAGGCATCATACCCCCAAAAATGTTTAAGGGTTTCGTATTTTAACTTTTGAAAATCTTGTGAGGAAATCATGATGTAAAAATAAGAAAAGAATGATAACAAAAAAAGCCACGCTATGCATGGCTTTAATATAATTTACGAATATATCCGTATTATTTAGCTTCGAAGTAAACCCTTCTGTTTGCTCTGTTTTTCCATTCAGGACATTTCGTTGCAGGATTACATTCAGGATATTTAAGGTCTTTTTTACCTCTTCCTATCGCATTTAATTTTCCGGACTGAACTCCGTTTTTGATAAGATAATCTTTAACATTGTTCGCTCTTCTTTCTGATAATTTTTGGTTGTAAGCATCAGAAGCTCTTGTATCTGTTGCCCCGATTACCGTATAATTACCATCAGAAGTATTGATATAATTTACAGCGTTGTTAAGGATTGGTGTATTTGACGGAAGAATTCTGTCAGAGTTCAAATCAAATTCTATACCTTCCAAAGTTCTGACATCTTCTTTTACAGGTCCTGCTGTGGTGGTAGGGCAACCGTTGTTTTCAACAGGTCCCGGAACCGTTACACATTTGTCGTAAAGGTCGATTACACCGTCTAAATCTGTATCTAAAGCTACACCAGCTCCGTCAACTCTTGCTCCGGCAGGAGTATCAAGCTGTCTGTCCCAGTCGTCGCAAACCCCGTCATTATCAGCATCTCCTTTTTTACAAACTTCAATATCCTGGTTTTTATTAGCCAAAACATCCAGTTTATAATAGATTTCCTGAAGTGGGTCGTGCCACATTAAGTGAGATTCATGTTTTCCAAGTTTAATGCTAACCCCTAAAGTAGCGTTGAAGAAGTTGTCAGAAACCTGTTCTTCACGTTGGTTAATAGCACTGTATTTGTATCCTCCACCATCGAATTCATCATCTCCGGTTACCACATACATTACTCTTGCTTCAAGATCAATTCTGTTGCTTACATTATATTTAAGACCGGTACCCACCTGGCCGAACATAGAGCCCAGTTTGAAAGGCTTAATCTCCGTTACCATTCTCTGACCTTTTGTATCTTTCTGGAAAGCCCTGTATGCCAAAGTACCAATACCTGCATAACCATGCAGAGCCCATCTGTAAGGTGAGTGGTTATCAACTCTTCTTAATAGATTAGAAAAGTTAATATCCCCTAAAATAGAGATTGCATCGTATTGAGTTCTTGCACCTACTTGCTGATAAGGTAAATTGTTTGGAACAGGATCTTTTGTGTTGAACCATCCTTGTCTTGTTTCACCTCTGTCGTATTGTAGTTTTAAACCAAAAGCATGAGTGATGGCTTTATCAATACTTACATAAGCTGAATATCCAAATAAGTTTTTACCGTTACCATTTTTTATAGATGTTAAATCTGCAGACTGGATTAAAGGAACCCCTGCACCAGCAGAGATAGACCAGTCATTAAATCTTTTGGATTTATTTGTAAATGGGGAAACATTAGCAGATCCAGAGGAAAATGTATTGGGATATTCTCCGTTTGAAGAAACTGCCGTTGAGTCTTGTGCATAGGCTGCCGTTGGAACAGCGAAGGCAAATGCTACAATTGCTAAACTTAATTTCATAGTGTATTTTTTATTTTAGTTAATTAAAAGATTCAATATTACACGTTATTTATTCGTAGGACAACCGTTGTTTTCCACAGGTCCCGGAACCGTTACACATTTATCGTAAAGGTCGATAACACCATCCAGATCCATGTCCAGAGCTACACCGGCACCATCTACTCTTGCTCCTGCAGGAGTATCAAGCTGTCTGTCCCAGTCATCACAAACACCGTCATTGTCGGCATCTCCTTTTTCACAAACCACAAGATTAGTGGATGCATTTTCAAGAACAGATGTTCTGTAATAAGCTTCCTGTAAAGGGTCGTGCCATGCTAAGTGAGAGAGTTGTTTTCCGATTTTGAACGAAACCCCAAGGTTAACAGTAAACATATTATCAGAACGTTTTTTGCTGATCATGTTATACTTCGGAGTTGAGGAAGCCGGGTCGTAATTGTCCGGGCCTGCCCATCCGCCACCATCAAATTCATCATCACCACTTATGATATACATGGTTCTTGCTTCAATATCAATAAGTCTGGATACATTGTATTTTAGTCCAAACCCAAACTGATAGAAAATTGAATTGATGTCGATGTCCTGTTTGATAAACAGAGGCACTCTTCGAGGGGAGTTGCTGTATCTGTACTGATCGTTGTCATACAGAGAAGTGTCGTAACCCATAACACCGATACCTCCGTATCCGTGTAGTGCCCATCTGTAAGGAGAATGGTTGTCAACTCTTCTTAATAAGTTAGAAAAGTTCACATCTCCCATTAGAGCAATCTGGTTAAACTTAGTTTTTGCTGTGGCAATACCTGCTGCTCTTCCTGCCGCTCCGTCCAATTGTCCTTTTTGAGTGGTTTCACCTCTCTGATAGATAAGGCTTACTCCAAAAGTGTGGGAAATCTGTTTGTCAATACTCACGTAAGTGTTATATCCCCAGTTTACCTTTTTATCGTAAATCGATCGAAGGTCTGCGTGCGCCATGAACGCTCCACCACCACCAACGGAAACCGACCAATCATTGAATCGTCTCGCTTTGTTGTCGAAAGGTTGAACATTGGCAGAACCAGAGGAAAAAGTATTAGGATATTCGTTCGTAGAACTTACAGCAATACTGTCCTGAGCATAAGTAGCAATAGGCAAAGTGGCCAATAATAATAAACCTAATTTCATACAATATGTTTTATGTTTTATTTCAGATAAAATCTTTTAATAATATTTTTGAAAATTCTCGTTCCATCATGTGTTTTTGATGAGGAATTTCCAGTCTCTCTGAGATGAATTTCATCTCATTATACTTAACGATATCAATGTCTATTATCCTGTCTGCATATCCTCCGGAAACCCTTGAATCATTAAGCCTTCCCATCTCATTTTCAATACTTTTAACTAAGTTAAGAAGTTGAATAGGTGAAAGACGCGTATATATTATTGATGCAATATTACAAAAAATATTGGAACTGGCAAATTCTACGGGGTCGGATATTAAAAATTCACTATTTTTTAATATTTCTATTCCACTATCCGTCAGCCTTTCAAGTGCGGTCTCAATATTTTTTTTTTTATCTCCAAGGTTACTTCCGAGTAACAAAACTACCTTTTGCTGCGACATATAGTAAAATGATTGATTTTATGAAAAGTTTTTTTAAAAATGTTCTGGCAAATATAGTCGCAATTGTAATATTGTGTGCTGTATTTTTCATCTTTTTTATTATGCTGCTTGTCTTCAGTTCAATGGGAAGTGACAAATCAGTAACGGTAAAAAAGAATTCTGTTTTAACCATAAATCTTAAAACAAGTATTCTCGACAGCCCAACCGAAGAGAAAACAGATTTTTTCAGTTTAGGTAAAGAAAGCAAAAATGTCCTTATCTATGATGTTTTGGAGGCTATTAATAAAGCCAAAACAGATGATAATATCAAAGGGATAAGTATTGAAGCAGATTATCTGAATGCCGGGATTACTCAAATTGATGACATCAGAAGTGCTCTTGAAGATTTCAAGAAGAGCGGAAAGTTTGTCTATGCTTATGGAAACGGGGTTTCTCAGTCTTCTTACTATCTGGGATCCGTGGCTGAAAAATATTTTCTTCATCCGGCCGGTTTAATTGAATTAAAAGGGTTGGCAACGGAAGTTACTTTTTTCAAAGAATTTGCAGAAAAGTACGGAATAGGTATTGAGGTGATCCGTCACGGAAAATTCAAGTCTGCCGTTGAGCCTTTCCTTAGAGATGATATTTCCCCTGAAAACAAAGAGCAGTTAAGTACGCTCCTAAATGATATCTGGAGAAATACTTCCGGGAAAATTGCTGCTTCAAGAAAAATTGACACGGCCCAATTCAAAACCGCTGTAGACAGCTTATACGGAATGATTCCCGAGCAGAGTCTGAAGTATAAACTGGTTGATAAGCTGGCGCAGAAAAGTGAGTATGATGACATGCTGAAATCCAGACTCAGCCTAAAAGATAAAGAAAAATTAAATAAAGTTTCTTTATCAAATTATATTAAATCGTATACAGACGAAAGCAAATCGGGAGACAAGATCGCTATTCTTTACGCCTCAGGATCTATTAACAACGGAGACGGATACAATGATATTTATTCTGAAAAATATGTAAAGTATATTAAAGATCTTCAGGAAAATGATAAAGTTAAAGCCGTGGTTTTAAGAATCAACTCGCCGGGAGGAAGTGCGAATGCTTCGGATGAGATTCTGTTTGAGCTTCAGCAACTGAAAAAGAAGAAGCCTTTGGTTGTTTCTTTTGGGGACTATGCCGCTTCGGGTGGTTATTATATTGCTATGGCAGCGGATAAAATCTATTCTGAGCCTAATACGCTCACTGGTTCTATCGGGGTTTTCGGAGTGATGCCTTATTTTAAGGAACTGGCCAATAAAAACGGGATTCATTCTGATATTGTATCTACGAATGCCAATTCTCAATATTATTCCACTCTTCACGGTCTTACGCCATACGGTGTAACAATGATGACAAGAAGCGTAGAGGGAACCTATAAAAGATTTGTTCATTTTGTAACTCAAAACAGAAAGCAGACTTTCGAGCAGATTGATAATGTGGGTGGCGGAAGAGTATGGAGTGGCGTCCGTGCTAAAGAAATAGGACTCGTGGATGAATTGGGAACGTTGAATGACGCGGTGAAATTTGCAGCTCAAAAAGCAGGTTTAAAATCGTACAATGTTTCTTCTTATCCCAAAAAGATGTCCGCTTTTGAGCAGATATTCAATGACCTTAATGAAGATAATATTTCGGCAAGATTGATAAAAAACAAAATCGGTAAAGCTAACTATGAAATTTTACAGCAGATTACAGATGAAAAGCTAAAATCTGAAGTGAAGATGGAAATGCCTTATCAGATCAAAATAAACTAATTAAATTATATTGTACCGAAAACGCCGGATTTGAATTTCAAATCCGGCGTTTTATTTTTTTTTATCTGATCAGTCTTATGCTCTCCTCGTCAGCATTCCATAGATCCATAAAACGATAAGAGCACCGCCAATGGCTAAGATCCAGCTTCTGAAATTCCAGAAAGATTCTATATCGCCCCAATGAAGGACATAGACACCGATGGCTCCGCCAATAAATGCGCCCAGAATCCCTAAGATCATCGTTACGAGCATTCCCCCTCCCTGTTTACCTGGCATAATTGCTTTTGCGATGGCTCCGGCTAAAAGCCCGAAAATAATCCATGTTAAAATTCCCATAGTTTCAAATTTTTTAATTGTTAATATTTATAAATGATTTGTTTACTAATTAAGGGAAAACATGATGTAAAAATCATCTTTTCTTGAAAAATGAATCTACAAATTCTATACCATTGAAAAGCTGAAGATCGTGCATTTTTTCTCCGACACCAATATATTTCACAGGAATCTGGAATTGATCTGAAATACCAATGACTACGCCACCTTTGGCAGTGCCGTCCAGTTTGGTTACTGCCAAAGCATTCACTTCGGTAGCAGCTGTAAACTGTTTTGCCTGTTCAAAAGCATTCTGCCCGGTAGATCCGTCCAGTACCAGTAAAATTTCATGAGGCGCATCAGGAATTACCTTTTGCATTACTCTCTTTATTTTAGAAAGTTCATTCATAAGGTTAATCTTATTATGAAGTCTTCCTGCGGTATCAATAATCACAACATCGGCATTTTGGGCAACAGCACTCTGTACGGTATCAAAAGCTACAGAAGCGGGATCGGAGCCCATGTCCTGTTTTACGATAGGAACTCCCACTCTTTCGCTCCAGATCACCAACTGATCAACAGCGGCAGCTCTGAAGGTATCAGCGGCTCCTAAAACTACTTTTTTTCCTTCAGATTTAAACTGATGCGCCAGTTTTCCGATCGTTGTTGTCTTGCCGACACCATTTACTCCCACCACCATGATTACGTAGGGTTTTTTAGAGGTGTCTATATTTCCTGTATTCGCATAAGGATTTTCCAGTAATAATCCTGAAATTTCTTCACGAAGAATTTTATCAAGTTCGCTTACGCTTACGTATTTATCTTTTGCAACGCGTTCCTCAATTCTTTCTATGATTTTGATGGTTGTAGATGCCCCCACATCGGATGCGATAAGGACTTCCTCCAGATCATCCAGAACTTCATCATCTACTTTACTTTTACCGACTACGGCCTTCGTCATTTTTTCAAAGAAACCCTGGCTGGATTTTTCCAGACCTTTATCTAAAGTTTCTTTTTCTTCTTTTTTAAAAATATTTTTAAACCAACTCATAGTATGATTTGCAGAATTTTAATTAAATGATGGAAGCTGGAGGATGGAGGCATGAAGTTTACAAACTCAGTTTTTTAAGTTTGTAATGAACTTCCGGCACCCAGCTTCCGGCTTCCAGCTAGATTAAAAGCAAAGATAACAAAAAAACTACCCAAAAGATGAGTAGTTTTTTTATATTGTAAATAAAGTGAGGATTATTTTTTCAAAAATCCGTCCACTTCGTCTGCATTCATTACTTTTTCTTCGAAAACGTAAGCTCCTGATTTAGAAGACTTAATCATTTTCACCACTTTAGTCATTTTTTTTGACTGTCCGCTCTGTAGGGTTGCTACTACTTTCTTTGCCATGGTAAATTATATTTATAAATTACTTGATTTCTTTGTGAAGGGTAGATCTTTTAAGAACAGGATTGTACTTCTTAAGCTCTAATCTCTCTGTTGTGTTCTTTTTATTTTTAGTAGAAATGTATCTAGACATTCCCGGCATACCGCTCTCTTTGTGCTCTGTACATTCAAGGATTACTTGAACTCTATTTCCTTTTTTTGCCATGATTTAGTTCTTTTTAATCAATCCGTTTCTAGTCGCTCTTTCAATAGCTTCCTCGATTCCAATCTTGTTAATCACTCTCAATCCATGAGCTGATACTTTCAGTGTTACGTGCTTATCTTGCTCTGGAAGGTAAAATTTCTTCTCCAATAAGTTAATTTCAAAACGACGCTTCGTTTTGTTATTAGCGTGAGAAACGTTGTTACCAACCATTGCACGCTTTCCTGTTATTTGGCAAATTCTTGACATATCTCGATGTTCTTTATTTGTATAATATTTGAGGTTGCAAAATAACGAAGAATTTTTTAGATAGACAAATCTTTTAGAAAAAAATATAAAGAACTTCTTGACTAAGAACATCATTTTTCGAACCCATAAAAATAAAATTAACCCTTCAACACTTATTGAATGATAAATTTCATGTAGTCCTAAAGTGAAGTAGGGAAATTAAAAGTATATCTTTGTTTTTAATTAATCTAAATAAAAATAAGATGAAGAGAATTTTTATTCTTTTAGGTATATTGCCAATAGGAATCGGGGCGCAAAGCTTTACTGAAGTTCCCACAGGAATGAAGAATTTCTATTACGGAGCCGCAGGAGTAGGAGATATGGACGGAGACGGATTTCAGGACGTCGTTATTAACGGAGCCATAGATTCTGACGGGGATGGGGAAGTAGACACCACATTCAATGAAACCTACAGAGGAACCGGCTCTACCTTGGTTCCTTATGCTGATCTGGGCGTCGATGCAACGCATTTGGGAGTTATTCAATTCATTGATTTTGATAATGACGGGCTGTTGGATATTATTTCCACAGGTCTAAGTTATAATGATATTGTTAATTATAAACATTACCGATTCAGAAATACAGGAACGGGTTTTGTAAAACAAGCAGAACTTCCCGGTAAAGTCTACGGAACCGTTGAGATTTTTGATTTTAACCACGATGGAAAACAGGATTATGCCATTAATGGAACGCAATATATTAACGGAACAGGATTTGTGAACGATCTTGATCTCTATCAGAATACAGGAACCGGATTTCAGGTAACCAACGGATGGATGCAGGGAACTCAGAATTCCAGTTTTAAAATGGTGGATCTTAATAATGACCATCTTCTGGATATGGTTATTCTGGGATTTGATGTGAATGGAGAGTCTTTGTTTAAATCGTATCTCAATGAAAACGGGATCCTGATAGAATCTCAGAATTTTCCTGCTATGTCGAGTGGAAAACTTGATTTTGCCGATTTTAACGGAGACGGATTTCAGGATATTGTGGTGTCTGCACAGGATCAAAATTATTCCGGTTATCTTGGTGTTTTAATGAATGACGGAACAGGGCAGCTCATCCTTCAGGAAATCCCTACAGATGAAATGGCTGAAACCTCTTTGGCGACGGGAGATCTGAATAGCGACGGATACTACGACTTTATGGTTTCTGGAAATGATGAAAATAATGACGGTGTCGTTAAAATATTTACTTATAATACCACAGACGGCTCTTTTACAGAGCATACAGCTCCAGGTTTGTCTATGCTGGGAGGTCCTGGCTTTTTACAGTTGCTTGACTTTAATAATGATCATCAGCTTGATGTTCTACTGTCCGGATTTGATTGGGCAAGTCCGGGATTACCTTCGCTGACCCGGTTTTTTAAAGCCAGCTATCCGCAGCCTAACCTCAAACCATTACCTCCTGCAAACCTGAGTTTTACCAAAACAGGAAACCGTGTCAATTTTTCGTGGACGGGTGCCTCAGATGATAAGACACCGCTGAATGCCTTACAGTATGAAATTAAAGTGGGATCTGCACCAGGTGCACAGGATATTGCGAAATATGTTGTAACGACGCCTTCGTGGTTTCTGGATCTCGATCCTTCGATTCAGAACGTTTTCTGGAGTGTAAAATCCATCGATGCATCTAAGGCTTATTCCGAGGCTTCTTCGGAGGCTGTACTTGCAGTCCGCGATACGGCGTACTCAGATCAGAAGATCTCGGTGTATCCTAATCCGGCAACAGAAAAAGTATTTATTAAAGGCGAAAAAGTAACCGCCATTGAAATGTATTCCGCGGACGGAAGAAAACTGAATGTGACTTTAAATAATGACCAGTCTGTAAATGTATCTCACCTGCCCAAAGGAACCTATATTCTACAATTAAAAATAAAAGAACAGATAATGACCAGAAAACTTATGATTAAATAATTGAGCATTCTTTGAAAGAGAAAAGCTAGACGTCCAGCTGGCTTTCTCTTTTATATTTGATTTTGTAGGTGGCTTTATGAAGTCACCTTTTTTGTGTTAACCTGCAGCCTGTTTTCTGTTCTGGAATCTTTTAATTAAATAATAAAACAGTAAAAATCCTAAAGCAAACATTGAAAACCGGGATAACAAATCTCCGGCTCGCGCATAGAAAGTCATGCCTTCATAGAGGTTTACCTTTGCAAATAACGCGGTTTGGTCGCCATAAAAGGTGTCTTCCACAATTTCTCCTTTTGCGTTAATGTGTGCAGAGATTCCACTGTTGGCTGCACGGGCAATTTCTCTCCGGGTTTCAATAGCCCTCAATCTGGCGTAAGACAGCAATTGCTTATGTCCTTCCGTAACGCCCCACCAGGAGTCGTTGGTCATAATTCCCAGGAAATTGGCGCCTTTTTTTACATAATCCGTTGTAAATTCTCCATAAATACTTTCATAACAGATAATCGGAGCATATTTTCCTTTGTTGTAAGGGTTGGAGAAAGCCACACGTTCCTTGTCCGTTCCCAGAGAAGCAACCGTTCCGCCAAGATTGAGCATGGCATCTCCCAGAAGGGGTCTTAGAACACTCATATAAGGGAAAATTTCAACTCCCGGAACCAATTTTCCTTTGTGGTAAACTTCTACTTTATGATTCGGCATTATCTGAACGGCTGAATTAAAGCTTTCCACCCAGAGTCCCTGATTCAGTTGATAGGCTTCAGACGGAAGATGATCTTTACTCAGGTAAAACCGATGAGAAGAAATTCCGGTTTCTAAAACAGCACCCGGATGTTTTGACAGGAAATCTTTGATTTTATTTAAAAGTACACTCTTTTCAAAAGCTGTTTCAGAAATCGAGCCTCTTCCCGGAATTGCCGTTTCAGGAGCAATAAAATAATCGATCTTTCCTTTGGCATTTTTATCCGCAAGGGTTAAAAGATCATTTAAAATAGTTAAGCTGTCTTTAGAGTATTTTTCACCATAAGGATTAAGGTCTGGCTGAAGCATCAGTACATTAACCTGTCCTGTTGGCTTTTCGTTGAAACCGTTATATTTAATTATAGAAATAACCATCGGAATTGCGATTAACCCTACAACAATGGATGTATTTCTTATTAAATCCTTTCTTTTTCTTCCCGCTTCCCATGTTCTGATGGTGTAAAATATCAAAACATTAATCAGCAGGATCCAGAAGCTTCCACCTGTTGCACCCAGCGTATCGTACCACTGTACAAATTTCGGATATTCCGAAAATACATTCCCTAAATTCAGCCAGGGCCATGTGAGTTCCCAGTTCAGGTGAAATTTTTCAAAACTCATCCATATTGCGATGAAAAATCCTAATCCCCAATAGGTTCCCTGTGCATTTTTATACCAATGATAACATTGGAAAACCAAAGAATAAAGGAATGAATTAACCAAAACAGGAAACAAAACCGCCATCAAAGAATGGCTTCCGTCCGGATTTTTAGCACCGTACAGCCAGCCTGTGGTCACCACATTCCAGATTACAAAACAGAGATAGGAAAGCCCGAACACCACCCAGCTTTTTCTGCTGTAATTGGAGAATTTTGATACGCCGTGCTCCATCATCAGAAGAGGAACAAGTGCAAAAAATATAAAAAAAGGAACTCCGTATGTTGGCCACGAAACGGATAAAAGCATCGCCGAAATAAGCGTAAGTAAAACGTACTTCATTAAATTAATTTAACACACAAATTTAATGTTTTTGAAATGAATAAATTTGCAATTGATGTTAAAGAAAATTTATAAATTAATCATTCTTCCATATACGGTGTTTCTGCTGTATCTTATGCTTTTGGGATTTGGCAGGATTCAGTATGATGAAAATGTGATCAGAATAAAGCCGGTGGTCTCCACTCTCATGTTTATAGACCATACGATCCGGCTGGAAACAATCATTATTATTGTCGTGGGAAATGTGATGATGTTTATTCCCTTTGGATTTTTAGGTTGGGTTTTTCCTAAACTGAATGACCTGAGAACAATACTGTTTCATTTTATATCTGCTATCGTGATCGTAGAAGCAGTTCAGTATTTTACCCGAATGGGAATTTTTGAAGTGGATGATATTATTTTAAATACATTCGGGATGTTTTTGGGATATTTAATGAAAAAAGTTCTTGAAAAAAAAAGCCGGAAATCTGGTTGATTGAAATAAAAAGATCCAATAATTCTATCCTTTTTCTTTCCGCAGAAATTCAGGCAGCATTTTAGAGCCTTTTTTTTAATTGTAGTGGGTTCGTTTTAACGCAAAGTTTTAATTTAAATGTAAAAAATATTCAAGTGAACAAATAAGAATCAACAGGTTACTTCGATAAAACTTGTGTTTAAGCTTCGGGAAGCAAATTTGAATTCTAAAATCAATACAATTATTGCGTTAAAAAAAAACATTTAACTTTTTCAATTAAATATGATGCAAGCTAAAACATTTTTTTTTTAAATTATAATTTGAAACGTTCTAAGAATTAACCTTTTGCTGAGATTTTTATAAAAATACAACCTGAATGCTTTATGAGAAGAGCTGAATTATCCATTCAGCTCTTTTGCGCGTTTTTCTGCATTCAGAATGCCTTTTTTTAAAATATCTTTAAAGTTATTTTCGTTAAATGTTTGTAGAGCAGCTTCTGTAGTTCCTCCTTTTGACGCTACGTCTTTAATTAATTCTTCCAGATTTTTTTCCGAATTATTGATTAAATGATAAGCCCCCAGCATGGTTTGTTTTACGAAAAGTTTAGACAGATTTTCATCAATTCCCATTTCTACCCCCGCTTTTATCATGGCATCAACGATGTAATAGAAGTACGCGGGCCCACTTCCGGAAAGTGCCGTTACGCCGTCCAGAAGGTCTTCTTCTTCCAGATAAACAGATCTTCCTGTTGAATTTAATAATCTTTCAATATTAATCAACTGGCTGAATGTTATTCCTGGTGCAGACGTATAGCCTGTAATTCCCATTCCGAGAAGACTTGGAGCGTTGGGCATAGCTCTTACCACCAAGGGATGATGCAGAAGCTGCTGGATTTTTTCAATTTTTATTCCCGCCATTATGGATAAAACCATTTGGTTTTCACGGAAATTAAACTGAATATTTTCAGCGACATGACGGAAATCCTGTGGTTTTACCGCAATAATAACTAAGTCGGCATCCAGCTCTTTTACTTCTTCAAAAGTAGAGATCTCAGACAGGGGAAATTCCTGGGCTATTTTTGCAATTTTATCCTTATTTCTTGTGATCAGATGCAGATCCTGTGGTTTTATCAATTCATATTTCAAAAAAGATTTCGAAAAAGAAAGTCCCATATTTCCGGCTCCGAGAATTGTAATTTTCATATTCTTAGGGGTATTGATAGTACATATTACGATCTAAAATACTCAATATTCCCGACATAATTGTTGAAGTTTAATGGAAAAATGAAAAGGCGCAGGGTTTAATAAAAGTTTTCTGGTTTTAAGAGCTTGCGATAAGTTTATTGGAAGAGCAGAATCAGTTACAAAAGTGAGGGAGAAATTTCAAAAGATAAAATATATTATTTCGGATCAAGTGCAAAAGTTGGGGATTTGGTAAAAAGTTGAGATCATTTTAAATTTAAAAATAAGAGTTTGATTTTTATTTTCCACGGATTTTTAAATACAGAAGATGAGCGTTGACCTTACGCCCGATGATAGAATTTAAATAAAATGGGGTCTTAAGTCTAAATTGATCATAAGTTTTGGCTAAAGCCTCAGAGATATCATCTTTCTAAGACTGGCTGAAGCCAGTCCCTATTGATGTATAGAATATGGTATTCATCCAATTAAGCATAAAACACCGCTTCATCAAATCAACTTGTTGATTCCTCTTTGCTCCTTTATATACGAGCTCCAAAAAATAAACCTTTGCGTTAAAAAAGAATCACTTCATTAAAAAAACTGAGTTCGATTAAAATCAACGATCTAAAATATTGGTTTAATCTTTATTATTAGATGGAATTTGGGAATTCAGCAAAATTCATCATTATTTGTAAATTCGTGGCTATAAGAAATAATAAACCTTGAAGGTTTGTTTGAGAATTAAATGCTCGAGATTAAATTCATAATATCATCTTTGAAAATCTGTGAAATCAGTGGAAAATCAAAATCAAACTCTTGTTTTAATTTTCAAAAGATTTCAACTTTTTGTCGAATCCCCGATTTTATGCTTGATTCATAAAATCCTTGTATTTTAAAAAGTACAATTGGCTCAATAACTGTGTCTCTTTGCGGAAAACCAACCTGAAATTCATTCCGATTGATCTTTAAACTGGTTCTTACAGTTTAAAATATCAAGGTTTGGGCGAATTTCAGATATTGGTACAGAATCGGTTTGTTTTATACCGGGGAGGGTATATTTGTTTTAGGTAATACCACCACTTTAAAATCAAGGCTTGTGCTGTAGAGTTTGCAGCTTTCATCAATAAAAGAAGAAGGCGAATCTTTATATTCCCGGATGTATTTTTCAGACTCTTCCTGAAGCGCAGGAGTTATCAGGCAATGATAAAGAGATTTTGTAAAATTGCTGGAGTCTTTTAAAAATTGTTTTTTGTTTTTTAATGCTTCGTTGAATGTCATGAAATTAGTTTGTGCAAAAATAACTAATTCAAATGTACGTACTTAGCTTATAGTGTTAAAATTTAATGCTCAAGAGTTATTGTAAATAATGAAATAATAATGAATTATGTGCTTAAAAAGTTTAGTTTTTCCGTTAAAATATTAATACCCTTGTATAAATCGTAAAAACATAATGATTTTACCTCAATGTTTAGTGAAATGTCTTTATGTTAAAATTTACTAAAGCCTTATGAATTATGAGTTTTTCGGGTCCTGGAATTTTATAAATCTTCGTTGTGTTCAGTTAATTTCAATCAAAAAGCAGCGAAATTATTCGCTGCTGTATTGTATTTATTTTGTTGAATTTATTTTTTAATTACTTTGCCTGATTTTATTGTGCCGTCACTTAATATAACTTCATCCGGGTATACTGGAAGATAGTGTGCTGGGAATGTCCAGTTTTGTGAGGTTTTGTTGTCTTTAATGTTTAGATTCATTATTTTTTCTGATCTGCCATTTGAAAAATTGACCAGATGTATTTCACCTTGGGTATCTTTATAATTCTTAGCCAAAATGATTTAATCATTTTGGCTAAGAATTACCATTTTTTATTTTGATTTGTTTTAAGCAGATTGCTTTTTAAAAGAAATATTTTATGTGCTATATAATATTCACCTCTCGTTCAAGTTCTATATCATATTTTTCTTTCACCGATTGGATGATCTGTGTTGAAAAGTCAAAAATTTCTTTTCCGGTTGCATTTCCGGTTGCATTTACGATGACCAGGGCCTGAAGTTGGTGAGAAGCCACGTTTCCGATCTGCTTTCCTTTCCAGCCCGACTGCTCAATGAGCCATCCGGCAGGAACTTTTACAAAATCTCCATTCGGATACCCCTGAATATTTTCGAATTTTTGCTGTAATTCTTTAAACTGACGTAAAGGAATTGTGGGATTTTTAAAGAAACTTCCCGCATTGCCGATTTCTTTAGGATCCGGAAGCTTGCTTTGTCGGATATGGATCACCGCTTTCGAAACATCCTGAATTGTTGGGTTTTCAAGGCCCAATTTCTTCAACTCAGATAGTATCGCACCATATTCGGTTTTAATATAATGATGTTCGGTGGTTAATTTAAAAGTAACTTCCAAAATCACATATCGTCCTTTTCCTTCCTGTTTGAAAATAGAATCTCTGTATCCGAATCTGCATTCTTCAAGATTAAAACTTTTAACGTCAAGGCTTTCGAGATCCAATGCTTTGCAGGTTACAAAAACATCTTTGATTTCTGTTCCGTAGGCACCGATATTTTGCATGGGAGAGGTGCCCACATTGCCGGGGATTAAAGAAAGATTCTCCAGTCCGCCATAGTTTTTATTTAAACAGTACAAAACAAACTCATGCCAGTTTTCACCTGCTTTAGCTGTAAGCCAAACCTGATTTTCGTCTACAGATTCTTCTGTAATGCCTTTTAGGTTTAATTTAATCGCCAGTCCGCTAAAATCTTTGGTTAATAAAATATTACTACCGCCACCCAGCAGGAGAAGAGGCAGATTATTTGATGTTGAGAAGGCAATGGCTTCTTTCAGCTCATCAATAGTATGAACTTCGATGAAATATTTTGAATACGCTTCTACACCGAAAGTATTAAAAGGCTGAAGTGAAAAATTTTCTTGCATTGTTGTTATTGGTATTCTTTGGGAAGAATTTTATCTAATTGAGATTTGAATTTTTCGAATTGCCGGTAATGAATGCTGTCATGATTGGAATTCACAAAAACATGGGATCTTTTTGATGTTTTTATCTGAAAAGTTTCGTCTGTGCCACCTTGTGCCTGCAGGCTTTCCGAACTGGTTATTTTATCCAGTGTACGGATGTCAAAAGAAGCGGTAAGGTTTTTCCAGTCTTCTTTACTGATGCCGGAAGTCCATTGTCGATGTTTTTGAGAAACTGTACTGCCTTGTTCCAGTTTAACAGAGTCCTGCGAGATTTTTACAATTCTGTAATTTCCGCTCTTGCCACCCACTTCTGATACTCCGATAAAAGTGATTGCATTGGAAGTTTCCGCCTTTGCCGGAGCCTTATTTTTCTGTTCACAGGAAAAAAATGTCAGCAATAAAAAGGTCGGAAAGAAAATTTTCAAACGGGCATTTTTTATTGCTAACATCTTAATTTTTAAATTTTAATAATCAAACCTTAAAGTTTGAATTCTAATTTATACTGTTTCAAAGCTCCTTCTAAAATGGCAACGCTCCGTCTTAAATCTTCTTCTTTCAGAACATAGGCAATTCTTACTTGTTTTTTGCCCAATTCAGGATTGCTGTAAAAACCTCCTGCCGGCGCAATCATAATGGTTTCGTTGTTGTTGGTATAACTTTCCAGCAGCCATTGTGCAAATTTTTCAGTATCGTCCACCGGAAGTTCGGCAACACAATAGAATGCTCCTTTTGGCTTAGGGCAAATAACTCCGGGAATGGCATTCAGTTCGTCCACCAAAACATTTCTTCGGTGCGTATATTCTTCTCTTACCGCTCTTATATAAGCTCCGTCGTTCTGGTGAGCCGCTGTTGCTGCTATTTGTCCTAAAAGTACCGGACTTAATCTTGCCTGAGCAAAAAGCATCGCCGCATCATGAATTTTTTTCGAACGGGTGATCAGACAGCCGATTCTTACGCCGCACATAGAATAACGTTTTGATTCTGAATCGATAATAATACAGTTTTCAGCCAATTCCGGAAAAGCAAGCATAGAAATCTGTTGCTTTCCGTCATACACATATTCTCTGTACACTTCGTCAGAAATAACAACGATGTCATATTTTAATGCAATTTCTGCTAATTTCTGAAGTTCATCACGAGTATAAAGGTATCCTGTAGGATTTCCAGGGTTACAGATTACAATTGCTCTTGTTTTTGCCGTAATTTTTTTCTCAAATTCTTCAATCGGAGGAAGTGCAAAACCTGTTTCAATAGTTGACGGTACCGCAACAACATTTACGTTGAACGTGCTTGTAAATCCGTTATAATTGGCATAGTAAGGTTCAGGGATAATTACCTCGTCACCATCGTCACACAACGTAGAAATAGCGAAGTTCAGGGCTTCAGAACCTCCATTAGTTACAATGAAATGATCTGGTGTAAGATCGGTAAAATCCAAAGAATGATAATACTCGGTAAGTGCTCTTCTGTATTCTATGTTTCCTTCAGAAAGAGCGTATTCCAATACTTTTAAATCAATGTTTTTTAAAGCATTAAGTGCCGTTTCCGGAGTTTCAATATCGGGTTGTCCGATATTAAGATGATATACTTTTACTCCTTTTTGTTTGGCCTGGATGGCGAAAGGAACCAGTTTTCTTACCGGCGATGGCGGCATGTGTTGTGCTCTGTTTGAAATATTCGGCATTGTTTAAAAAATTTGTATGACAAAAATAAGATTTAATTTCTCAATAATAAAATATAAGTCAACGTGGGCGTAATTATAAATATGATTGGTGAAATATTTATTTTAGATATAATTTTAGTTAATTATTCTAAAAAATAATACTTGAAAGTATTTCGATTTTAATTTTTAAAAGCTTTTTTATTTACATAATGGTATTATTCTTTATTTATTTTTAGTTTAAATTGATTTTGTATTGATTTTTTATTAAATTTACCCCGATAATATTGAGTAATATGAAAATAAATCGATTTTTTGGAGTTGCTAATGTTGCGGCTCTTTTTTGTGCGTCAATTCTTTCAGCGCAAAACTTTCAGACCATGCCTGTTCAGTCAGGGTACACGGCCGATGTAATTGCCAACGGGGTAGGTTCTTCAGCGCTAAGTACTTCTATGGATGTGGATGGTGTTTCTTTTGCTTTTGTGGCTAAAGGATTTCAGGTTTCAGCAACAAGCAATCCTATTACCTACGGAATTCCTGCGGATGGAATTATTAACTCTGTGGTGGGCAGTACGCCGGGACTCAGCTACCAGCTGGGTAATCTTAGTGCCAATAATTCTTTACGATTAGCAACCGCGGCACAGTCCGGAACGTTAACGTTTACCACACCCAAAGCTGCTTTTAAGTTGTATATGCTATCCACAAGTGGTAGCGGAACCTCTACCGTAGATGTGGTTGTGAATTTTACAGACGGAAGTTCACAAACCTTTTCAGGGCAGGCTTTGTCCGACTGGTACAACGGCAGTAATTTTGCAATTCAGGGAATTGGAAGAATCAACAGAACAAATGATGTTCTGGAGTCCAGTACAACCAATCCGAGACTCTATCAGAATGCTTTGAATATTGATACAGCAAACCAGACTAAACCTATTCAGAGTGTTACGGTAACGAAAGCTTCAGGTTCAGGAATCTCTAATATTTTTGCTTTCTCGGCAGATGCTTTTACCGATTGTTCTGCACCTACACTTAATCCTGTAGGTCCATTAACTTCCAGTTCTGCAGATGTTTCATGGTCGGTTCCTGTAAGTACTCAGGCTGCGTATTATGAAATATATTACAGTACCACGAATACGGCGCCTACAAGTAGCACAGCCGCCAGTATTTCAAACATTACGGGAGTTTCTACAACGATTCCTAATTTAAGCTCTTCTACTACCTATTATTATTGGGTAAGAACCAAATGTAATACGGCAACCGGGGAAAGTGCCTGGTCTTTCTCAGGTACATTCAAAACATTATGTGCTGCCGTGGTGCCTCCTTACTTGAATGATTTTGCTTCTATCCCTGGAAATTGCTGGGCAAATGCCCTTTCAGGTGGAAGTCCTGCAACCGCGCCTACAGGAACTACCGCCTATTGGTTGGCAGACGGATTTTTAAACAGCGGAAGTACAGGATCTATGAAGATTAACCTGTATACTACCAATAGAACAGGATGGCTGAAAACAAACGTTTTTGATCTTTCTGCAGGAAATTACACGGTGAAATTCGATTATGGGGTAACGGCTTATAATTCTACCAACGCAGCATCAAGCTGGGGGTCGGACGATGTCGTTCAGTTTATTGTTTCCAGTGATGGTGGCTCTACCTGGACTGTTCTTAAAACCTGGGATGCCACCACGCCTATTCCTTCTAATTCTGCTACGACTTATTCTTTTGATCTGGCCAATTTTACAGGAGCCAACACGGTTTTTGCAATTTACGGAACAGACGGAACAGTAGACGATTCTGCAGACTTCGAATTTTTCGTTGATAATTTCGCGGTAGAGTCAACTTCTCTGAGTACTTCTGAAGTGAAAAACAATAAAAAGACTATCTCGGTTCATCCAAATCCTTTTAAAGATGTCCTGTATCTTTCGGAAACTAAAGATTTGAAATCGGTGACGATTACAGATGTTTCAGGAAGAGTGGTAAAAACGATTGATCATCCAACAAATGAATTGAACCTGAGTATATTGAAGACTGGATTGTATTTTGTTCTCGTTGAATTTAAAGATGGTTCAAAATCAACAGTCAAAGCAATTAAACAATAATTTTTTAGATTAAATAACCTTTTATTTAAACCTGTTTCAATTTTTTTGAGTTATTTAATAACAAGAAAAAAGGGAAATTTAAATAACTATTTCAATAAAATTTTAAACAGGTCCTGAAAACAGCTGCATATCACGCAGCTGTTTTTTTATGATTAAAGTGCAAAAGAGGTCTGCTATATTCTTATTTGAATAAAAAAGATTTCAGGATCCCGTTAATAGAAATTTTATTATTTTTAGAGTCTGTTGTAAGAGTCTTTTTAGAGATTATCAGGATTCTTTTAAGGCAAATGGGGCAAAGGTATTGAGGCAGTAGTCCGTTTTACGGAGCAAGGATTTATTAACGATAAAATTGATCATCAGCATGATAAAAAGAAGATCTTAGTTTTTTCCTGGTGGCTTAAAACATAAAATTTTATTAAACCGTGCGCTTTTGTATTTTTACTATAAACCTAAACATTTTAAAACAACGATAAATAATTATGCAAATTCAGGCGACTTCAATACAAGATTATCTATCTAAAATTCCTGAAGACCGACAGGAGATTTTCGGGAAATTGATTAGTGTAATCAACGATCATATTCCTGAAGGGTTTGAAAACAACATCAGCTATGGCATGGTGGGATGGAGTGTACCTCTTACAACCTATCCCGAAGGTTATCATTGTACAAAAAATACGCCTCTGCCGTTGATGAATCTGGCTTCACAGAAGAATTTTATTGCATTTTATCACGTAGGGCTGTATGCAAAGCCTGATCTGCTGAACTGGTTTGTTGCTGAATTTCCAAAATATTCCAAAAGAAAACTGGACATGGGGAAATCCTGTGTACGTTTTAAAAATATGGATGATATTCCCTTAGCGCTTATCGGTGAATTATGCACGAAAATGACCGTTCAGGAGTGGATCAGTATCTACGAATCTCAATATAAAAAATAAAATAAAGGTCTCTGTTACAATTCGTACAGAGACCTTTTTGTTTTTAAAAATCAATATCCCATATCCCGGATTTTCTTTCAAGGTCAACCAGAGCTGTTGCATTTTCTGCGAGTACCTCACAATAGTTTTTTCTAAGCTCATTATAGGTTCTCTGGGCGTTTAAAACTTCTAAAATTGAGCTCTCTCCGCGGTGGTAGCTGTATTTTATCCCCTCCAGAATATCTTTTGCCTCTTTCAGTATGCCATTGTCGAACTGCTGGATCTGTTTTTGAGTAGACTGATATTGTTGATATGCATTTCTAATTTCTATGCGGATGATATTTTCGGTTTGCCGGTATTCTAATTCGGCTTGTGAATGTTTCATATAGGCAATTTTGAGATCTGCATTTTTCCTGTTAGAAAATTTAAGAGGAATGCTCACGCCGAGTTTCACCGCATTGGAAACAGGGGAGGGTGCCACCACATTATTCGCGACAGTATTGTGTTCTGCTCCTATATTCAGCCCTAAATCAATATGTCGGTTAGCTTTTTCAAGACCGACCAGGCTTTCGGCGAGACTGATATTCTGTTGAGAGGCTAAAGCGTCTGTTCGCGACATGAGGGCCGCGGAAATAAGTTCATTAAGATCAAAACTTCTGTTTAAAAAATTCAGATTTCCTTCCGCTATTTTGTCTGAAGAATAATCCCCTGTAAATTCTGCTAAAGAAGTCATATTTTGTCTTTGCGTACTTTCCTGCTGGTGAAGCTCATTTAATAAAGATAAAGCTTCCACCTTACTTTGCTGAGCGCTCACTTTGGAAATATCTCCCAATGCATGCCGTATGCTGTCTGACTGGGCTAGTTTACGCATATTTTCATAAGAATCTTTATGAACGTCGAGTAGGATTTTAGACTTTATAGCATCAATATAGCGTATGGCAGCTTCTGCCATAAGGTTTCTGAGATAATCCTGAAACTGTAATTTGCTGAATTCGGCTTCGTTCTTAGCATAACTTATCCGGGCTTTTCTTTTTTTGCCGAGCTCCAACGTCCAGCTTATTCCTGCCCCCATAGTGTAGCCTAAGTCTGCTGAAACACCGTTATTTGAGCTTTCAAGATCAATTTGCGGATCCGGAAGTATCTCTGCAGCAAGAATAGCGGCTTCTGCCATACTGATATTGTATTGCTGAGCTTTGGTGCTCAGATTTTTTTCTCTTACATGCTGAATATATTCATTAAATGTCCATGTATCCTGCGTATTGGTCTGTGCAGATATTCCTGTCATACCTAAGGAAAAATACAATATATATATTATTTTAAATTTCATCTTAATCGTTTTTATTTTGAGATCCGGATTCTGCGATATAATAAATGGCTGGAAGAACAAAAAGGGTGAGCAATGTAGAAAACAGAAGGCCATAGACGATAACGGTAGCTAAGGGACGCTGCACATCTGAACCTATTCCTGTCGCCAGTGAAGCGGGCAGCAAACCAATAATGGCAACCGAGGCCGTCATTAATATGGGTCTGAAACGGTCTTTTGCTCCCTTTATAACGGATGCTGCAAGAGGATAGTGCTGAGTTCGGAGGGCATTAATATGCGAAACCATAATCACCCCGTTTTGAATTGAAATTCCGAAGAGAGCAATAAAGCCTACTGCAGAAGAGACATTCAAAGACATACCTCTCGCATTTAAGGCGAGCATACCTCCGAATAAGGCTAACGGGATAACCGTCATGAGAACCGAAGCCTGACGGAAGCTCTTGAAAGCACCGTACAGCAGTAAAAACATAAGAACCAAAACGGCAGGTACAACAACCGCCAATCGGGAATAGGCTCTGTTTTTGTTTTCGAACTGGCCGCCCCATTTTATACTATTCTTAGCCGCATCATAATCCACGTTCTGAGTGATTTTTTTCTGTGCTTCATCTAAAAATGAAGTAAGATCTCTTCCCCGGATATTTAATTTTACGGTAAGATGTCGTTTGTTCATCTCTCGCGTAATCGTGCTCTCTCCTGTATTCAGCTTAATATCTGCAACCTGCGAAAGCGGGATAGGCTGCCCCTCGGCTGAGGTAAGCATGAGGTTGCTTATTTTCTCGGGAGTATTTCTGCTTATTTCAGCATACCGGCAGGAGATATCATACACTTTGTTTCCTATAAAAACCTGTGAAATAGCTTTTCCACCCAGTGCTACTTCAATAAGATCTGTTACATCCGACAGATTGAGCCCATACTGAGCCACTTTATCCCTGTTGGCAATAATCTGTAACTGGGGAAGGGGAGGCTCCTGATCAATGGCCACATCTGCGGAGCCGGGTACTTTTTCCAGGGTGGAACGTATTTTTTCTGCGATATTTCGGGTTTCTTTAAAATCGTCACCATATACTTTGACCACCAGTTCGCTGTGGGCTCCGGAAATTTTATCCATCACTCCGTCGATCATAGGTTGGGAGAATCCTACGGTAAAACCGGGCATTTTCTTATAATCCTCAGAAAGTTCCCGGATAAGATCTGCCTTTGTTTTTCCCGATTTCCATTCTTTATAAGGTTTTATTCCTACAGAAACTTCAAAGTGAGAGGCCGTCCAAGGGTCTGTTCCATCATCATTTCTGCCTGCCTGCACCATCATATAAGTCACTTCAGAATGCTTCATTGTCTGACTTCGGAGGGTATCGCTCATTTCTCGGGCCTTTTCGAGCGAGATTCCGGGTGGGAGCTGAACCTGCAGCCAGATAGAACCTTCATCCAGCTCGGGTAAAAAGTCTTTACCTACCGTAAAAGACAGAATGCCTGCCCCGATAAGAATCAGCGTTACCGGAATAAAGATTTTTTTAGGAGCATCTAAAATACTTTTTATTTTTTTTGAGTATAATTCACTTAATTTTTCGAGCCGGTGATTATGATATATTTTTTGTGGTTTTCTGTAAATAATATAAGCCAAGCCGGGAATCACAAGCAAGGAGACCGCTAATGCTCCTACCAATGCGTAGCCCACGGTGAAGGCCATTGGGGTAAACAGCTTTTTTTCAACCCTTTCAAAAGCAAATAAAGGAAGATAGGCCGTGATAATAATTATTCCTGAGAAGAATATGGGTTTTGCAATTTCTGTTGCGGCCTGTATCATCGTTTTCTCTTTTAATTCTGATTTTGGAGATTCCTCTCTTTTTTTCAGGATAGTTTCCAGCATTACGATAGATCCATCCACGATAATTCCAAAATCGATCGCACCCAGAGAGAGAAGATTAGCAGGAATATCCGTAAAATACATTAAAATAAATGCAATGAGGAGAGAAAGAGGGATGGTAATGGCTACCAGAAGGGCTCCACGCCAGCTTCCCAGAAAAATAATAAGAACAATAATAACCAGAACAATCCCTTCAGTTAAGGTATGGGAGACTGTTGAAAGGGTGGTTTTTACCAAATCTGTCCTGTCCAGATACGTGTGTATTTTTACATCATCCGGAAGGAGGCCCGAGTTAAGTTCATCTATGGATTCGTGTACCTTTTGTAAAACCTGAGACGGGTTTTGTCCTTTCAATAAAAGAACAATGCCGCCCACACTTTCATTGTAATTCCGATTTCTGTCTGTAAAGCCAAGAATTCCTTTACGTTCCAGATTTCCATACTTTAAATTTCCGATATCACTAATATAAACCGGAACTCCCTGCTCTGTTTTAATCACCGTTTTTCCCAGATCGTCAAGGTTTTTTATCAGACCTATTCCCCGTACCACATAAGCAAGATCCCCTTTGGTGAGCATACTTCCGCCGGCGCTGATATTGTTTTTCTGTATCGCCTCTGCCACTTCCGCCAGCGATACTCGATATTGAGCAAGTTTTTCGGGCTCTATTTCGATCTGAAACTGGGTGGTAATCCCTCCGAAATTAGTAACATCCGCAATTCCTGCGACCTCTTTTATTTTAGGTATGATGACGAAATTTTGTAAATCTGTCAGCTGTCTCAGACTTTGGCTGTTGCTTTCAATAATATATCTGTAAATTTCCCCTGTCGGAGAGGTAAGAGGGTCTAACCCTGGCTGAGCATCGTAAGGAAGAGATACCTCCATAAGTCTTTCCTGAATTCTCTGTCTTGCCCAGTAATCATCGGTTCCATCTTCAAAAACAATCGTGATCATGGAAAGTCCGAATGTGCTTTTACTTCGCATAATATGCATTCCGGGTAAACCGTTTACGGCTCTTTCCAAAGGAATGGTAATTTGCTGCTCAATTTCTTCTGCCGCCAGCCCCGGAACCTGAGTTACGATCTGGGAAGTGGTATCTGCAATATCGGGATAGGCTTCAATAGAAAGTTTTGTCCATGAGTAATATCCGAAGAGACCGAGAAATATAAACAAAGCTAAGATCAGCCATTTCTTTTGTATTGAAAGTGTTAATAACTTTTCCATTTTTTCTAAAAAATATTAAGATGTAAAAGATTCTCAATGAATAGTATTATAAAGAATCAAGTAAATAAATGCTTCCGGCAACGATTATAGAATCTCCCGGATGTAATCCCGAAACTACTTTTACGTCGTTATCGGACAGCTCTTTGGTGACGATATTCTGCCTGCGAAATTTATTTTTGCCTGTTTTTATCCACACATATTGCTCTATTCCGTCCTGCATTACCGCACGCTCAGGAATAACAATGGATTCTTCAGGGTTGGTAGCATACGTAATCGAAGCAAACATTCCGGGCTTAAGACGTTTCATGGGATTGTCACACTCGATTAAAATTCTAAGACTTTTGGTATTTTCATCGATTTGATCATTGATATGATAAACTTTTCCGGTGATCGGAGTATCCGGAAAACTGTTCACCTGAATGGAAACGGCATCCCCGGTTTTAATAAACCGGATGTCTTTTTCTTTTACTTCACCGGAAATCCATACTTTGGAGAGCTCGGCAATGGTGATCACAGGCTCGGCATCATCTTTTAAATAATGTCCGCTGACAATTTTGCTTGAAGTTACATTTCCGCTGATTGGCGAGCGTACAAGAAGATTTTTACCTGTTGTACTGTTATATACTTTTAAAGCAGATGAAAGATTGGCCAGTGAATTTTTTGCATTTTTAAATTCAGTTTCCGATTCCTCCAGGTCTTTTTGAATGCCCACTCCATGTTTTTCCAGATCTTTTTGCCGGGTAAATTTTTTTTCGGCAAGCTGAGATTCATTTAATGCCTGGGCATATTCTTTCTGAACCGAAAGGTAATCTGATGAAAGAACTTCAAACAGCGGACTTCCTGCGGAGACCTTATCACCAATCTGCACGTAAGATTTAACGATTCTTCCTGAAAAAGGACTGGCGATTTCGGCATAGTTATTAGGAATTGCTTCAATAAGCCCCACGGAGCTGATGTCATGATAAGAAGGCTGCTGGATAACGGGTTTTACCTGAATTTTCTTTAAAACAGGATTGTTCTCTGAAATCACAATGTGTTGTCCTTCTTTTTTTATCCATTCTGATGAGGCGGATGAGGTTTCGGCCTTATTATTACATGAAGTTAGTATAATAGAAAGAGAACTAACCAAAGCTGTTTTCAGGATTTTTTCTATAACCATTCGTTGAATTTTTTGATGTACCATGTTTTTATAATTTGTGTTAATGCACAATAACTTAATAAAATGATGAATAAATAAGGGAAGTATCTCAGCGGCAGTGCTTCCATTTTAAAATAGGCAGCCAGAGGACTAAAAGGAAGGGCGATACCGATAAGCATAATCAGACTTGTTAGCGCCAGAACGGGAGCTGTACTCCAGCTTTGGATAAAAGGGATTTTCTTGGTTCTTATGATATGTACAATTAAGGTCTGAGAAAGAAGCCCCTCGACAAACCATCCGGTCTGGAACAGGCTCTGATGCTCTGTACTGTTGGCTTTGAAGATAAAAAACATCACCGCGAACGTAACGTAGTCAAAAACTGAGCTTATCGGGCCTATAAATAACATAAATTTCTGTAAGCTTTTGGGATCCCATTTCTTTGGATTTTTTAGAAAATCTTTATCCATAGTATCCCATGGGATGGAAGATTGAGAAATATCATACAGAAGATTCTGGATCAGAATCTGTAAGGGAAGCATAGGCAGAAACGGCAAAAATATACTCGCCCCGATAACACTCAGCATATTTCCAAAATTGCTGCTGGTGGTCATTTTAATATATTTAATGATATTTCCAAAAGTTCTTCGCCCATAGATAACACCACTTCTCAAGACCATCAGATCTTTTTCCAGAAGAATAATATCGGCACTCTCTTTGGCGATATCGGTTCCTGTATCTACAGAGATGCCCACATCGGCCTCTTTTATGGCCGCTGCATCGTTAATACCGTCTCCCATAAAACCAACACTGTGACCTTTTGATTTCAGTATTTTCACGATATGCTGCTTCTGTAGCGGACTCACTTTTGCGAAAATTGAATAGTTCTCTATTTTATCCGTTAGTTCTTTATCCGAAATTTGTGAAAGCTCATCACCAGACATAATATGAGTTACGGGAATGCCTACATCATGACAGATCTTTCTCGCCACAATCTCATTATCTCCCGTCACTACTTTTATATCAATCCCAAGTTCCTGTAAGGCTTTAATACTGGGGCCTGCACTGGGCTTTGCAGGATCGAGAAATCCTATGAATCCTGTGAGCACAAGGTCTTTTTCATCTGCTACAGAATAATTCAAAGGATGATTTTCTTTAAACTCCCGGATGGCAATTAAAAGGACACGAAGACCTTCACCATTGAGTTTATTAGAGGTTTCAATAATTTCATTTCTCATGGCTTGTCCCAGCGGAATCATCTGCTCATGATCGATTGTCCGGCTTTCATCTGCGCTGGGATCCAGAGAATATTGGCATAAAGGAAGCATTTCTTCTACCGCGCCTTTGGTAACCATTAGATGTCTACCGGTTGGCGTACGGAGTATGACCGACATTCTGCGTCTTTCAAAGTCAAACGGGATTTCATCTATTTTTTCGTAAGATTCTTCTGTCTTCAGCAAATCGTGCATTTCGGCATGGTCTAAAACGGCTTTGTCTAAAAGATTTTTTAAGCCCGTCTGATGAAAACTGTTGAGATAGGCCCATTTTAGCACTCTTTCATCCTCAATTCCCTTTACATTGCGATGGGTTTCCAGCACAATTTTATCTAAAGTAAGGGTTCCCGTCTTATCTGTACACAGAATATCCATGGCGCCGATATTCTGAATCGCATTGAGTCTCTTTACGATTACTTTTTTCTTACTCATATTCAAGGCTCCTTTGGCAAGATTAGCCGTTACGATCATCGGAAGCATTTCTGGAGTAAGCCCTACAGCCACCGCAATAGAAAAAAGAAGCGCCTGAATCCAGTCTCCCTTGATGAGACCATTAATCAGGAAGATCCCCGGTGTCATTACCAGCATAAACCGAATAAGAATCATACTAACCTTGTTAATACCAATGTCAAAAGAGGTCTCTGCCCGTTTTGTATTCAGGCTTCTGCTTATACTGCCGAAATAGGTCAGAGATCCTGTATTCACCACAACGGCCATTGCAGTGCCTATCACGACATTGGTTCCCATATAACAGATATTGGATAACGAAAGTGGATTTTCTTTCTGGGCGTTGGAAACCGGAAGGTTATTTTTTTCAACAGGTAAAGCTTCCCCGGTTAAAATAGCTTCACTTATGAAGATATCTTTACTTTTCAGAATCCGGCAGTCTGCAGGGACCATATCTCCTGCAGAAAGATAGAGAATATCACCCGGTACAATTTCACTGATATCTATTTCTTCACTTTCCTTAAATTTTCTTTTTATAAGACAGCTTGTTTTTACCATCTTTTTTAAAGCATCTGCCGCTTTATTACTTCTGAATTCCTGAATAAACCTTAATCCGGTACTGAATAACAGCATCGTGGTAATAATGATGATGGTACTGAAATCTCTTTCCTCAGCTGGAACGATGATAACATCAATAAAAATGGAGATTACAACGATGCAGGCGAGGATATAATTGAATGGATTAAAAAATGCATACGCGAGCTGCTTCGCCCCGGAAGGACTGCTTTGTGAGGCAATCTCATTTTTACCGTATATCCGGATCCTGTCTTTCACCGTATTTTCGCTAATCCCATCATCTGAAGTCTCCAGAATGGCATATACTCTTTTATCATCTGCCGCTGAGATTTCTCTTATTTTTGAGAATGCAGCAGAATTCAGGACGTTGTCGTTCTGTTTTTTTAGCATTTTTTTAGTATTAAAAATTTATAGATCGTTTTCTGTTCCTATGATTTCCCAGCTGGCTTTAAGTATTTTATCTTCCAGAGTGAGTCTGCTTATTGTTTTTTCTATAAAACTATCCTGAGGAGAAGAAGCATAGAGTTCCGCAGAGATAATAATGTGCTCAGGATTTTCTGAATCTTCGCTCGCCAGAGATTTTAGCAGGATCTTATCGGTAGAATTAAAAGACTGCATTAATAAAGCTCTCGTATGATTTTCAATCTCGGTTTTACATTTTATGCGTATCAGGTATTCTGTGGTGTTTATTCGTAAGGTCTGGCTGCCAATTTTCATACCCAAAGGCCGGAGAAAAGTGTGGGTTAGCACAATAAATCCGCTTATCACAGCGGCTTCCGGAAACAATCCCAATGCCGATAATGCCCCCACAGATGCCGAACACCAGATGGTAGCAGCCGTATTGAGTCCGCGCACGGTAAGTCCGTCTTTCATAATCGCTCCTCCTCCTAAAAAACCGATACCGCTCACGACATAAGAAGCCACCCTTCCGGTTGCACCATCTCCGATTTTTATAGAAAGTAAAATAAATGCTGCCGAGCCTAGGCAGACGAGCGTGTTGGTGCGGAGACCTGCGCTTTTTTGATGCCATTGTCTTTCGAAACCGATAACGGCGCCTAAGATAAAGGCAATAAAAAGCCTGTTAGTAAATTCTAATGTACTCATAACTTTTCCTTTTTTTTATATGCCTTCCGGGCATACAGGAAAAGTATGCGCAGAAAATTTAATAAATGCTAAGACTGTAGGGGTCCGGATCCATTGTTTTTTTATTTGCTGCAAAATTAGACATACGTCTCCTAACCAGCTGTTAGAGAGGTTTTAGAATCCTATTAGAATCCCATTAGAAAAAGTAAATGTAAAAATGACCCGAACTTACGGCCAGAGAATCTGAAAAGAGGTGATTCCGTCCTTAGATACTACGGAAAGGCGGGCATGATGAAGGCCAATTATTTTTTTTGTGAGATAAAGACCGATACCATGACCTTTTTTATGAGGTATTTCTTCGGTTCTGTAAAATGGTTTAAAAATATTCTGATAGTCTTTTTCCGAGATAAAAGACCCGTGATTGATAAATTCTACAGATAAAAAACCATTGATAATCCGGATAGAAACAATGCAGGAATAGTCGGGAGAATATTTGCAGGCATTGTCTATAAGGTTGGTAAAGGCCACCAGCAAAAGATAATGATTTCCCGCATAGATCAGCTTTTGTTCTTCAATAGAATGATCCAGATTAATCTGTATGCTGTACTGTGGGTTTTCTTTTAAGATCTTGGCATAGGAATCGAGTACGATTTCATCAATTCTTATGTCTTCAAAGTTTATTTCAGACGGGTCATAGCTCGCCTTCGCCAGATTCATGAGGCTTGCGGAGAGTTTGCTGAGGTTTTTAACATCATTCAGGGTATTAAGAATGATATTGCGATATTCCTCGGTGCCGTGTGTTTTCTGAAGGGCAAGCTCGAGCTCGGCAGTCATTGTAGCCAGAGGAGTATTCAGCTCATGAGAAATATTAGAAACAAAGTTTTTTTGAGAAGAAAAAGAATTTTCGAGTCTTTCCAGCATCAGATTGAAGTTTTTGGCAAGTTCATAAAACTCATCTTTCTCGGTCTGATACTCTAACCGCAGCTGAAGTTTTCCTGCGGTAATATTTTTAACGCCTTTTACCATTTCCACAACAGGATTCAGAGCTTTTTTAGACAGAAAAAGTCCCGCAAAATAAACCAGAACCAGAATAATAACAAAGATAAAAATGCTGATGCTTAATAAATTTAATGTTGAATGGTATCCATACTGGTCATATCCGGCAGCGGTTACCGCATATTTTTTCCCCTGATAAGTATAAACGGTTCCCGTTGCCTGAAGATTGTTGATAAAAAAACTAACCTGCTTTCTCTTGAAAATAGAAGCCAGCATCGCCGAGTCTTCTTTTACATAGTCCACTTTATAATCGTCGTGATAAATAAGATGGTAATCAGAATCGTAGATGGCTACCTGAACTTCAGTCAGAGTCTGAATATTACTTTTATAAAGCCGGTGCATTTCTTTTTCTGTGAGAGCGCCTTCAAAGAAAAGATTGGCCTTCGCAGTTGCTTCAGCTTTTAATTCTGAGTAAAAGGAAATCTCCCTGGCCTCTTTTGAAAAGTAGTAAACAGCAATGCCATACAGGCTTACCAGTACGGCAGTTACAATGGTGAAAAGTAAAGTAAGCTTGGTTCTGGTTTTCATCATGCTATGGTTTAGAGAATATGATCTTCGTAGCCCTTTTTCAGGATAAAACCCATTCCGAGCTTTGTATGAATCAGTTTAACATCAAAACCTTTATCTACTTTTTTTCTGATGTAATTAATATACACATCAATAAAATTAGTACCGGTATCGAAACGTGTTTCCCAAACTTTCTCCGCGATTTCGGTTCTTGAAAGCACGCGTTCGGGATTTTCCAGCAGAAACTGCATCAGATTAAATTCTTTTGGAGTCAGCTTAATAAGAATTCCGTTCCGATGGATGGTTTTAAGCTTTAGATCCATTTCTATACCTTCATACTTCAGGATATTGGATGAATGAAGGTTTTGTGGAGAAAATCTTTTGAGCAGAACTTTCACTCGGGCGAGCAGCTCAAGCATCTCGAAAGGTTTGGTAAGATAATCATCGGCTCCCGAGTCAAAACCTTTCAGTTTATCATCGGTATTTCCCAGAGCTGTCAGCATAATCACAGGAATATTGGGTTTTAATTCTTTTATTTCTGTGCAAAAATCTATTCCGTTTTTTAGAGGAACAATAATATCCGTAATAATAAGATCAAAATACTGGGTCGAAGCCAGTTCATAGGCTTTTTCTCCGTCATAAGCAAAACTCACATCCATCTCCTGCTCCAGCAAGCCTGTAGCAATGAGCCTTGAAAGTCTTTTGTCGTCTTCTAATAATAGGATATGAGGCATTGAATAAATTGTTTTTTTTGTAAAAAATGCTTTGCTGTGTTTTTTACAAAAGTAATGAATTCTAAATTTGTAATTTTGAATGATGATATTGAATACTAAAAAGCCCTTTTTTTTCGCCAGAGGGCTCTTCGTACTGTTTATTTTTTGTGCCTTTTTTCTGGTACTGAATTCCTGCGCATCTTCTTTGGGAAGCGATTTAAAAACGGGAGATCTGCTTTTTGTTACGGCAAAAGAAAACGGACTTTCAGGAGCGATTAATAACGTAACCCAAAAGCAGAAAAACGCTTCTTTCGATCATATCGGGATTTTAGAAAAAAATAAAACGGGAGCTTTTGTTCTGCATGCAGCCCCAAAAGGGGGTTCTCAAAAACAAAATTTACAGGATTTTCTTAAAGATCAGGCGAAAGACGGACAAAGAGTCGTTGTTTATCGTTTGAAACCCGAATATCAGAAGACAATTCCTCAGGCCATCCAAAAAGCAGAGTCGATGTTAGGAAAACCGTATAATTTCAATTATATTCTGGATGAAAATTCTTATTACTGTTCAGATTATATTGAAAGAGCTTTTCGGGATGATCATATTTTTAAATTGGAACCAATGACCTTTATAGATCCAAAAACAGGAAAAATAAACGAATTCTGGCAAGAATTTTACCGAAAGAAAAACCTCAGAGTGCCTGAAGGTGAGCCCGGTTGTAATCCTAATGGTCTGGCAGCTTCCGAGAAATTAAACCGAATAAAGGAGTTATAAAAAAGAAGAGAAGTACATCAACTTCTCTTTTTTTTATGTTAAAATTAAAAATTATTAGTCTACTAATTTGGTGGACTAATAATTTTTTATATTTTTGTCAAAGATTTGAGACTTAATAATGCTTGAATCGACGATTTTTAACCAAAAAAAATGTTTAGTTATGATTACACCTAATCCAAACCTGCAGTTTTTACAAGCGAAAGTAAATCTGCCGAAAAAAGAATTGATCTTGGAAATAGAGTTGAATGGGAAGATGAAATTCGAACATTTGATGAATACTATTTACAATAAATTCGGGATATGTCACAGAGTGTTATCAGCTAATGTGGAATATGTGAACGGCAATAGTTTTGGTTCAGTACAGTTATATATAAATGTCAACTCAGATGATTTTCAAAAACTGGAATATTATCTGGAAAACAATAAACTTTTGAGTACCACGGTAGAATATCTATGCCGAAAATACTCTTAAGCCAGATTCATATAGTTTTAATTACGAAAAGGATGCTCATTTTGGGCATCCTTTTGTTTGTGTTATCGAAAAAAGGCTTATTTTTAAGTAACATTTAAAAATTTAAAACTATGATTATTCTACTTACTGTAATCGCTTTGGTGGTGATATTTCTTCTTTACGGAGTTTCGGTGTACAACAAATTGGTAAGACTTAGGAACCTCGTTCAGGAAGGGTGGAGCAGTATCGATGTAATGTTGAAAAAACGCCATGACCTTATTCCAAACTTGGTAGAAACTGTAAAAGGTTATGCTACTCACGAAAAAGAAACACTGGAAAATGTTACAAGAGCGAGAAATCTGGCGTTAGGAGCAAATTCTGTGGAAGCAAAAGAGGCAGCAGAAAAAAATCTGAATCAGGCAATGATGAATTTATTCGCAGTGGCCGAGCAATACCCTGATCTGAAAGCGAACGCTAATTTCCAGCAATTACAGGCCGAGCTTACTTCTATAGAAAATGATATCGAAAAATCCAGAAGATATTACAACGGAACCGTTCGTGAAAACAACACTGCCGTGGAGTCTTTCCCAAGCAATATCATCGCCAATATGTATAAGTTTGAAAAATCTCCTTTCTTCGAACTTCAGAATGTTGCAGAAAGAGAAGTTCCAACGGTAAAATTTTAAGCAATGAAAAAGTTTTTATTGCTTTTTTACCTTTTACTTTCCGTCTTTTCCTATGCTCAGTCCATCGGGAACGGATTGGATTCGTCTGATGCGATACCGGTAAATAATGAAAAAGAAAGAATAATTTCTTTTCATTCGGATATTGATGTTAATAAAAATTCCGGACTTACAGTTACGGAAAAAATCAATGTTTACAGTACGGGAAATGAAATTAAGAGAGGGATTTTCCGGACATTGCCTTTAAGCAGAAATCTTAATAATAAGAGGGAGAAAATAAAATATACCATTATTTCCATTACAAAAAATGGGGAGAAAGAAGAGTATCATACCGAGAACAACGGAGATCAACTCGAGATTTATGTAGGAAAAAAAGAAGTTATTCTAAGTCCCGGAGACTATGCCTATGAAATAAAATATGAAACCAAAAATCAAATCGGCTTTTTCAATAGCTATGACGAACTGTATTGGAATGTCAACGGAAATGCTTGGAATTTTGATGTGGATACCATTTCTGCCAAAGTAAATCTTCCGGCAGGAGCCAATATTATTCAGAATTCCTGTTATACGGGAACTTCCGGAAGCAATTCTCAAAACTGCACCGCCAAGGTTTTATCGGATACTTCCATAGAATGGGGAGCTTCAAAATTATATCCATCCGAAGGTCTTACGATTGCAGTCGGTTTTAAAAAAGGAGTGATGCTTCCGCCACCGCCACCCGGATTTCTGGAACAGTACGGACTGCCTGTAGGCTTTCTTATTCTGTTGTTGGGATTAATGGTCTATTTTTATAAAACGTGGCAGAAGTATGGAGTAGATCCTGCAACACCTACTGTTTATCCGCAATTTAATGCTCCGGATAATCTGTCTCCGGGCTCCATGGGATATATTCAGCATGAGAGTTTCAGAAATAATTTCTTAACTGCGGCATTGGTTAATCTGGCAGTGAAAGGCTATATTAAAATTTTGGAAAGTGAAAATTCCGGAATTTTAGGGATTTTCAGCAGTAAAATTTTTACCATTCAGAAAATAAAAGAACCCGACCAAAGTTTACCGGTAGAGGAGATTGGTTTAATGAACAGTCTGTTTTCCGGTGCTCAGAATTCTATAAAATTTGACGGAAAATACAAATCTAAAGTAGAAAATTCTGTGAATAGCTTCCGCTCATCTTTGTCTTTCCAGCACGACAGGTTGTTGAATGACGGAAACAACAGAAAAAAATTGCTGCTGCCGTTTTTCCTGATTTCGATTCTCTACGTGGCAGGGTTATTTGTGAGTTTTGTCCTTTCGGACGAGCCGCTGTTTCTGCTGGCGGGAGGGATGCTGTATGTTATCTTATTCGTTGCATTTATCATTTTCACCTTTGTTGTCAGAAAAAAGTTTTGGTGGATATTTGTTCCTTTACCCATTTTTATTACGATTGGGCTGGGAGGTTTTGCAGCGGTAAATTATGGGAACTATGAAAATAATAATTTTATTTTCTGTTATGTTTTTCTTGCCATTGCCTTTTTGTCTTTAATTATTTTCCAGTATTTGGTAAAAAGACCAAGCGAAGAAAAGCTGAGAAAAAAATCGTTGATTGAAGGGTTTAAGATGTATATGGGCGCTGCCGAAAATGAACAGTTGAAATTTCACAATCCTCCACAGATTACGCCTCAGGTTTTTGAAGCACTGTTGCCTTATGCCATGATTCTGGGCGTGGATGATATCTGGGGGAAGAAATTTGAACAGATCATGAGCAGAATGTCTGCAGAGTATACCAATACATGGTATTCTGGTTCTGCAATAAGCCAATATGCTTTTGCCAGTGCCTTGAATGCCAGCCTTACAAATTCCATACAATCTACTTCCACACAGCCTTCATCGTCCAATTCCAGTAGCAGCAGCTCTGGTTCAGGAGGTGGCGGATTCTCCGGCGGAGGCGGAGGTGGTGGCGGAGGCGGAGGCTGGTAAGCCGAAGTTTTCAGATATAATACAGAAAGCGTTCAAATAATTTTGAACGCTTTTTTATGTAATATGATTTTAAGTAAACTAATCTGATACCTTAAAACTCATTATTTAAATTCTTTCAATATCAGCGCCAATCGCTTTCAGTCTGCCATCGATATTTTCATATCCTCTGTCGATCTGTTCGATATTATGGATGATTGATTTTCCTTCTGAAGAAAGAGCCGCGATAAGAAGGGCATTACCTGCTCGGATATCCGGAGAAACCATGGTTGTTCCTCGTAAAGGCGTTTCCTGGTTCAATCCGATAACCGTTGCTCTGTGCGGATCACAAAGAATAATCTGTGCTCCCATGTCGATCAATTTATCCACAAAGAATAATCTTGATTCAAACATTTTCTGGTGAATCAGAAGACTTCCTTTTGCCTGAGTGGCAACCACTAAAATAATGGATAACAAATCCGGAGTAAATCCTGGCCATGGCGCATCCGAAATGGTTAAGATCGAACCGTCAATAAATTTCTGAATGGTATAATTTTCCTGAGCCGGAATGAAAATATCGTCATTGCTCTGCTCAAGCTGAATACCTAATTTTCTGAAGGTATTCGGAATAACTCCCAGCTGGTTCCAGTTGACATTCTTAATCGTAATTTCAGATTTTGTCATTGCGGCAAGACCGATCCAGGATCCTATTTCCACCATGTCAGGAAGCATGGTGTGCTCAGTTCCATGAAGATATTCAACACCTTCAATTGTTAATAAATTAGAGCCGATTCCCGAAATATTAGCGCCCATTCTGTTCAGCATCTTACAAAGCTGCTGAAGATAAGGTTCGCAAGCGGCATTATAGATCCTTGTTTTACCTTTTGCCAACACGGCTGCCATTACGATGTTGGCAGTCCCGGTAACAGAAGCTTCTTCCAGTAAAATAAATTTACCGTTCAGCTCTTTTGCTTTTAACGAATAGAAATATTCTTCTTCATCATAGCTAAATTCCGCACCTAATTCTACCAGTCCCTGAAAGTGAGTGTCTAATCTTCTTCTTCCGATCTTATCTCCCCCCGGAGTAGGCATATAGGCTTCTCCATATCTTGCCAGCATCGGTCCCATCAACATAATTGAGCCTCTTAATCTGGCACCGTCCTTTTTGAACTCGCTGGATTTTATATAATCAAAATTAACTTTATCAGCCTGGAAAGTATAATCTCCATGTCCGTTTTTAGTCAGCTTTACCCCAAAGTCTCCCAAAATTTCAATCAGTCTGTTGACATCATGGATATCCGGAATATTTTTAATTCTGACTTCCTGGTCAGTTAGTAAAACTGCACATAGAATTTGAAGAGCTTCATTTTTTGCGCCCTGTGGAGTGATTTCACCATGCAATCTCCTTCCTCCTCTTATCTGAAATGTCCCACTCATTTACTTTCTGTTTTTATGATTATTGTTGTTATTGTTATGTCTTCTCTGTTTATTATTGGGGTTCTGATTATTACGGTTGTTGCTGTTGTTACGGTTGTTATTGCTGTTATTTCGGTTATTGTTGCTCGTGTAGTAAATTTTACTCTTTTCAAGAGAATCAATTCCTGTAAGATCCAGTCTGTTTTCCGAAAGTTCTTTCAGATGACGGAAAATAACATCATCTGTAACGTGCTCTTTATTATATACATTGTAAGACTTCTTCATGTTATTGGCAATTACCTCAATCAGGGCTTCTTTTTCGTCGCCTTGTTCCAGTTCGATTGCTTTTTCTATTAATTGAAGAATACTTTTTCCGTAAAATTTAAAATCTCCCTGTAGTTTAGGATATTCCATTGTTTTAGGTTTCTCTGCCAGCTGCTCTCTGGTAGGGAAAGGATAGGGCGAATCTACATCCAGCTCATATTCCGCTAAAATGAATAAATGATCCCAAAGCTTATGTTTATAATTCTCTTCATCACGAAGTTGAGGGTTTCTCTGACCCATAAAATCAATGATTGCCGCTGCCATTTCATTTCTTTCCTCTCTGTCGGAAGTCTCTTTGCAACGTTCAACCAACTGTTGTATAATTCTACCGTATTCGGGTATCTGAAGCTGGGTTTTTTGGGTATTGTATTCCATAGTCTGCAAATATATGCAATAATGGAAAAATTGTACCGAAAATCTTTAAAGTTTATATTTTTTTAATGAATATTTCGGCCTTTTTTTATTTAGCTTGAAGAAGTTATGAGCCAAACACTCCTGATGAGAGGGCTTACTGGAAAATGAAACCTGAGGTAAAAATATTAAATATGATGTTGGACGAAATTTTTTAAAGCCTTTTATTATTCAATCTTAAAATTATATCACAAAATATTGAATTTGCATGAATAAAATTGTAATTTAGGTAATAGATTAATAACTAAAATATTGTCTATGAAAAAAATAAAAGTATTCCTTCCGTTACTGGGTTTTATGCTTATTAATTCGTGTCAGAACAGTGATGAGCTGACGAGTGAAAAAGCTTCAGATTTGGAAGTTCATGACAAAATTGTGAATGTCACGAGACATGATGGCCGGCCGTTCAGCACAGGAACCAACTCTTCTATCAACGGAAAATTTGTCGCAGGCCCCGGTGGCAGTGTTTTAATGCAGGGATTTTACTGGGATGTGCCGGATGGAGGAAACTGGTGGAATACCGTAAAAGGAAAAGTTACCGCCTGGTCCAATGCCGGAATTGGTGCAATTTGGCTGCCTCCAGCTTCCAAAGCACAAAATGGAGCCTATTCTATGGGCTATGATCCTACCGATTATTATGACTTTGGAAATTATAATCAGAATGGCAGCGTAGAAACCCGCTTTGGTTCACGAACAGAACTGGAGGCCCTAATCAATCAGGCACATGCCGAAAATATGCAGGTCTATGCGGATATTGTTATCAATCATAACAGTGGCGGGCAATCGGAAGCAAATCCTTTTACGGGAACCAATACATGGACTAACTTTTCAGGTATTGCCTCAGGAAAATTTCCGAGAAGTTACAACGATTTTTATAAAAATTCTTACGGAAACAACGATGAAGGCGCTTTTGGAGGCTTTCCGGATCTTTGTCATGCGAATCCTTATGTTCAGGACTGGCTTTGGGGAAGAGATGATTCTGTTGCCAAATATTATAAAAATGTAATGAAATTCGATGGCTGGAGGTTTGATTATGTTAAAGGTTTCGGACCATGGGTTGTGAATACATGGAATGCCAGTGTGGGCGGATTTTCTGTCGGAGAATTATGGGATTCCAATGTCAATACTCTGGAGTGGTGGGCCAATAATGCCAACAGCTCTGTTTTTGATTTTGCTGCGTACTATAAAATGGATGAAGCATTCGACAATGGAAATTTAAATGTACTGAATGATGATATGATGTGGAAAAGAAATCCTTACAAAGCGGTAACTTTCGTTGCCAATCATGATACAGATATTATCAACAATAAAACGCTGGCGTATGCCTATATCTTAACCCATGAAGGCTATCCGACAATTTTTTACCGTGATTATGAAGAATGGCTGAATAAAGACAAACTGAATAACCTGATTTGGATTCATAATAACAAAGCCACTGGAAATACCTCGATTTTATACACCGATAATGACGAATATATCGCCCGAAGAAACGGCTACAACGGAAATCCGGGATTGGTGGTTTATATCAATAATTCATCAGCGTGGCAAGAAAGATGGGTAGATACCAACTGGAGCAATCAGCAGATTAAAGATTTTACAGGAAATTCTACGTGGTACCCGACAACGGCCGGAGACAAACGCGTGAAAATTCAGTGTCCACCGAATTCTTACACGGTCTGGTCTTTGAATCAATAATTACTTTTGTTATTTTTAAACCTTCAGGATTTTTTAAAACCCTGAAGGTTTGTTTTTCTATAAACAAAATCAGACCTCAATAAATTTTCTTCGTTGATGAGGGGTTGGTAAATAACATTTCTGATTCGCCAGTTTCATTCTGTTTCTGGAAACAAGATCATAAATTTTATCACTAAAATATCGCGGAATAAGCTTTCCAATACCCGAAATCTTATAAATTCCGCCTAATATATTGGCAATCTGAAGAACAGCCCGCGATTTTATAAGATAATATCTGTTGGGGCTCCAAAGATACATTGTGCTGAAGTCTGTGGTTTTCAGGCCTCTTTCTGATAAAAATTTCTGTCCGAAATCCGATTGTAGGGAAGCGAACATAAAATGATCGTTTTTGTCTCTTTCCAGAATCCATTGTACCCAAAAATTGCATACTCCACATTCGCCGTCGAAAAATACAATATGCTTGCTTTGCCAGTTTTCCTGCATGATTTCTCTCTTTTTTAAAATACCATTGCTCTTTCCGTTTCCTCTTTCATCTTTTTGAAGTATTGAGTTAAAATTTTTCGCTGCTCATCGGTCAGTTTTGCATCCTGATGTCCTAAATAATAAGATTCCAGCGGCATTTCTTTTTTCTCAACCATTTCAATACATTCTTCCAGTTTATGAACCTGAATTTTAGGCTCATAGACTGCAAAGGTAGAGAAATTTAAATGTTTTCTGCCTTCTGTGATATGATTTTTCAGCCACCACGAAGTAGGCGCAATATCTGCATACCAGGGATATTCTGTTTCGTTGGAATGGCAGTCGTAGCAGGAAGTATTAATAATTTGAGCCACCTCAGGCGGTGTTTTTTTGATCTTTAAAAAATCCATTCCGGGAGTGGGAGCAGGATTGGTCTTATCAATCGGGAAGAATTGAATGATAATGAACGCGACAAGAATAATGACCAGAATTTTTTTCATTTCGTAAAATTTCATGTTTTATGAACAGATAAAGTTAATTAAATTTTTCGTAATTAAAAACTTTAAAAATTATGAAAACATTAACGCTCCGTTGAATAATTCTAAATATGAATCTTTAAGCATGCTTTTTATTTAATTAAAGGTAAAATTTTACTAATTTAATTGCATGGTTTTATCAATGATCGGTAGGCCGTGACCAGAACGGTATTTTATGGTATGTTATAGTTTTTAACTATTGTGAAAATATTTTTGATAGATTGTGTTTATTTTAAAACTATCGTAGGTTTGCCCTGTTCATCAACAAAGAAATTTAATTTGTAATCAACATAAAAAATTTAAACGAAAATGGAAAAAGATTCAAATGATATCAGCCAATGCCCGTTTCATAACGGAACCATGAAAAAAGAAAATGTAGCCGGTGGAGGAACCAAAAACCTAGACTGGTGGCCCGATCAATTAAGGGTTGACCTTCTTCGTCAGCATTCTTCACTATCCAATCCTCTGGACGAAGATTTTAATTATGCACAAGCATTTAAAAGCCTTGATCTGGAAGCGGTAAAGCAGGATCTTCATGCATTAATGACAGATTCTCAGGATTGGTGGCCCGCAGATTTCGGACATTATGGTCCTTTGTTCATCCGTATGGCATGGCATAGCGCAGGAACTTATCGTGTGGGCGATGGCAGAGGTGGTGCGGGAGCAGGACAACAGCGTTTTGCCCCTTTGAACAGCTGGCCGGACAATGTAAGTCTGGATAAAGCCAGAAGACTGCTATGGCCTATTAAGCAAAAATATGGCAGAAATATTTCCTGGGCCGATCTGATGATCCTTACCGGAAATGTCGCTTTAGAATCGATGGGATTCAGAACTTTCGGTTTCGCGGGAGGTCGTGAAGATGTCTGGGAACCGGATCAGGATGTATATTGGGGAAAGGAAAAAACGTGGCTGGGCGGAGATATCCGTTATGCTCACGGTTCGGAAGGCGTTCCTGGGCATGGGGTGTTGCCAAGTGATGACAATGCGGATGGAGATATCCATTCAAGAAATTTAGAAAAGCCTTTGGCTGCGGTACAAATGGGCTTAATCTATGTAAATCCTGAAGGTCCGGACGGAAATCCTGATCCTATCGCAGCGGCAAAAGATATTCGTGATACTTTCGCAAGAATGGCAATGAATGACGAGGAAACAGTTGCTTTAATTGCCGGAGGGCATACTTTCGGTAAAACGCATGGTGCAGGTCCGGCAGATCATGTCGGTAAAGAGCCTGAAGCAGCAGGAATTGAAAATCAAGGCTTTGGATGGAGCAGTTCTTATAAGTCGGGTAAGGGAACAGATGCTATTTCCAGCGGACTGGAAGTAACGTGGACTGAAACGCCGACCGAATGGAGCAATTATTTCTTTAAAAATCTTTTTGAAAACGAATGGGAATTAACAAAAAGTCCTGCCGGAGCCCATCAATGGGTGGCAAAAGACGGCGCTGAAATTATTCCCGATGCTTTTGATCCGGCTAAAAAACACAGAGCAACCATGCTGACAACGGATCTTTCTCTAAGATTTGATCCTGCTTATGAAAAGATCTCAAGAAAATTTTACGAAAATCCGGATGCCTTTGCAGATGCCTTTGCCAGAGCTTGGTTTAAACTTACTCACAGAGACATGGGTCCTAAAACCCGTTATTTAGGTTCTGAAGTGCCTGCAGAAGAATTGATATGGCAAGACCCGATTCCGGAAGTTGATCATGAATTAATCAGCAATTCTGATGTGGAATCTCTTAAATCTAAAATTTTAGAATCAGGATTAACGGTTTCCGAATTGGTTTCCACTGCCTGGGCTTCGGCTTCTACGTTCAGGGGAAGCGACAAACGCGGCGGAGCCAACGGAGCGAGAATCCGTCTGGCGCCTCAAAGATATTGGGCGGTAAATAACCCGACTCAGCTTCAAAAGGTGTTGGGAATTTTAGAAAATATTCAGAAAGAATTTAATGAAAATCAAACCGGAGGTAAAAAAGCCTCCATCGCTGATTTGATTGTCCTTGCTGGAAGCGCGGGTATTGAAAAGGCTGCGAAAGAGGCCGGACACCATATTATTGTTCCTTTTGCACCCGGAAGAACGGATGCTTCCCAAGAGCAGACTGATGTTGAATCTATGGGCTATCTGGAACCTGTGGCAGACGGATTTAGAAATTATTTAAAGAAAAAATGGGCCGTTTCTACAGAATCTTTATTAATTGATAAAGCCCAGCTGCTGCATATTACCGCTCCGGAACTCACCGTTTTGATCGGTGGAATGAGAGCCCTGAATGCCAATTTTGATGGGTCTGATCATGGTATTTTGACCAAACAGACCGGTCTATTAACCAATGATTTCTTTGTAAATTTATTGGATATGAAAACCCAGTGGAAATCTGTTTCTCCGGATGACGAACGGTACGAAGGGACAGATCGCTCAACAGGAGAGAAAAAATGGACGGCAAGCCGTGCCGATTTGGTTTTCGGTTCCAATTCTGAACTGAGAGCCATTGCTGAAGTATATGCAAGCTCAGATGCTAAAGAAAAATTTGTAAAAGACTTTGTCTCAGCTTGGGTTAAAGTAATGAATGCAGATCGTTTCGATTTAAAATAATTTTCAGATTATATCATTAGAAAGGCGGCTTTTTTATAAAGCCGCCTTTTTTTACTCAATTTTTTTTAAACTTTAAAAATTCCGGTCAGATTCTAAAATCCCGTTATCAATTGATCTGGAATAATTCAATGCATTAATCGGAATGTTTTTTTACCTATTTTTTTATCATATAAATCTTTTACTTAAAATTTCTGATGCTTAAAGTTTAAAATGATAACGGTGACGATATATTTAATGTATAATATATTGTATTACGAATATTTTATTATATTTTATTTTAAAATATTAATTATTTAATTTAAATCATTTATTTGTAAAGAATTAATATAAATGTTCTTTGTTTTATAAATATTTGTATATAACTTTACATTTAATTTAAAACAAATGTGAATCATGAAAAAATTATTTTCATTATTTCTAATTATGACAGTAACTTTATTGTTTAGTCAGGTAGGAATCGGAACAACAACCCCTCGTGGAGGTTTGGATATCAACAAACCTACCACTAATATTTACGGACTGGTATTGCCCACGAATTCCGATCCAGCTAATATGCAGAATCCTCAGGGAGGAAATATTCCTGAAGGAACCATTATGTACGACAGCACACAGGATTGTATAAGACTTTATAAGAAAAGTACGGATGGAGGCTCTTCGGGATGGTCAGACTGTCTGGGTGCCGGCTCATCGTCTTCTGATGGTGTTACAGCAGATTGCCGCGCTTCCGGAAATGGTTTTAATGGCAATTATAAAAAAGCAACAGCTCTTACCCCGGACAATACCTTTAAGATTACCATTGTTAATAATTCACTTTCTATGGTCAGCTTTTCTTCAAATACGAATGATCTTACGCTTTCCGGTGTAGGAGGTATTAGCGTGGCATCTGTTAGTCCGGCTACCGTCAATATCAATGGGGGAGAATCTGCCGAGGTAACCTATACCTTGTCGGGCACTCCGGATGATTGTAGTACTCTTCATGGGGATTGGATAAAGAGTAGTTTGCGCTGTACAGCCACAGTTTCTGTAGAAGGAGGTGCGGTATTTGATTGCAGTAAAGCGGTCTGGTCTGTCGCTGTTTCTCCAGAATATAAACTTACGGGCTTAATGAACGGGCAGTCTTATAGCGGAGTATACAGCATTCCTTATTCAGATGGGGGCTGCAGCCTTGCTCCGGATATACTAAGCGCTGAAGGGTTAACTTTTTCTTACTCCGGAGGTTCTGTTTCTGGTTCGGGTACGATCGATTATGTGCTTTCGGGTACGTATCAGGGAGCCGATCATGGCGCTGTTACCTGGGAAACCGCAACGGGATGTAAAGTCTATTTAGGACCATGTGAAAGTTGCAAAGAATTAAAAAATGAATTATCGGATACAGCCAGTGGTCTTTATTATTTTAATCTGAATAAAGCAGGTGCTCAGGATATTACTCAGGTATATTGTGATATGACAACAGACGGAGGAGGATGGTCTTTAATAGCAATTAATGGAAGAAGCTTTTCAGGACAAGGACAGAAATCTATAATTACAGGGCAGACTGATAATGGATACCTGCCTCGAACTACCGTTATCAAAATGGCTGTTATTGGATCTCAGGTTCAGCTGAGAGCGGGAAATTCAGCAACAAATTATGCACATAAAATAACCTCCCAACCTGGGGGGGCAGCGATATTGGCTTTACGAGATTCTAGCACTACCGCTTTGGGGAATGGTACATGGCATCGAAGTGGAGCTGTAAGTGATTTTACGGGGAATACCTCGATTCCACAGGTCGGAACATGGCTTTGGGTAGCGAGCTGTAATTCTGTTATTGCTTCGGGATGGCCGGTTCCCTATCATGCATGTGGAAATGCAGATAATGTACATTGGTTTATGAATTCATATCAAAACAGAACAAACGGTGGTGAACTATGGTCTTCCACCTGGATAAAATAGTTTCTTAAATCAATAGGGTGCGGGCTTCAGCCTACTTTAGAAAGGTAAGATCTCTGAGGCTTTAGCCGAAACTGATCATCAATTTCAGTTAAAGCCTCTATTTGATTTATATTTTTCATGGGTCGGAAGCTCAAAGCTCGCGGCATACACTTCATAAAGAGTAAACCAATATTTTAAATAGTTGATTTTAATCGAACTTAAATTTAATAGGTTTTATAATATTTAGAAATATCAATTTAAAATTCCAATTATGAAAAAATTATTTTCATTATTCCTTATTATGACAATAACTTTATTGTTTAGTCAGGTAGGAATAGGTACAACAACTCCTCGTGGAGGTTTGGATATCAATAAACCAATAACTAACATTTACGGACTGGTACTGCCCACAAATTCCAATCCTGCCAATATGCAGAATCCTCAGGGAGGAAATGTTCCTGAAGGCACTCTTATGTACGACAGCACACAGGATTGTATAAGACTTTATAAAAAAAATGCGAATGGAGGAGGTACATCCGGATGGTCAGACTGTTTGGGTGCCGGCTCATCATCTTCAGGTGGTGTAACAGTAGATTGCAGCGCTTCGGGAAATGGTTTTAACGGCAATTATAAAAAAGGAAAAGCCCTGACCTCAATCAATACTTTTAAGATCACCATTGTTAATAATTCATTTTCTGTGGTCAACTTTTCTTTTAATACCAATGATCTTACGCTTTCCGGTGTGGGAGGTATTAGCGTGGCATCTGTTAGTCCGGCTACCGTCAATATCAATGCGGGTGCGTCTGCACAAATCGTCTATACCTTATCTGGAACTCCAAGCGATTGCGGCAGTCTTCAGGGAGATTGGGTAAAAAGGAGCTTGCATTGTACAGGCACAGTTTCCGTAGAAGGAGCAACGGTATTTGACTGCAGTAAAGCTGCCTGGTCTGTAGCTGTCTCTCCAGAATATAAGCTGGCGGGTCTAATGAACGGGCAGTCTTATAGTGGAGTATACAGCATTCCTTATTCAGATGGGAGCTGCAGCCTTGCTCCGGATATATTAAGTGCTGAAGGATTAACTTTTTCGTACGCCGGCGGCTCTGCTTCTGGTTCGGGTACGATAGATTACGTGCTTTCGGGGACGTATCAGGGAGCTGATCATGGTGCTGTTACCTTTACTACGGCATCAGGCTGTCAAGTTTATATCGGGGTATGCAGCAGCTGTAAAGAACTATTAGCTCAGGTGCCCGGTACGTCCGATGGGGTGTATTGGATTGATCCCGATCACGAAGGAACCGGCTTTTCACCAATAAAGGCTCAATGTGATATGTCAACAGATGGCGGAGGTTGGACGCTTATTCTTAATTATCTGCATCAGGGAGGAGCAACCTCGCCAGCACTTAATCTACGATTGGCTACACTTCCTGTGATCGGTTCTTCTACATTAGGAGATAATGAAGCAGGACATCCTGATTTTTGGGGAAATGCAGGAAGATCCCTCCAGTCCGCATTAAACTCTACAGAATATCTTTTTTATGGGATTACAGATTCCCATTCACGAGTCATCCATTTTAAAACATCGCATGCCGCTTCTATTAACTATTTTAAAACAGGATCCGGAAATGCAGGAGGTATTCAATCGTCATTTACACCTTTTTCAGATCATACCGCAGTAATTCCGGGTGCTGCAAATAATACGACTAACACAACAATGTCGGGGCGTGAGTTATGCGAGTTTCCGTTTTACAGATGGGCGCAAAATCACTGGGGAATTGCTGGAATTGCCGGCTCCTCAGGTAGTCATAATCGCTGGGAAGTAGATGATTATCCTAATAATAGCTCAAGGAATACACTTCATAGGGTTTGGGTAAGATGATTTTTCTTATATAATAAATTTAAAAGCCTCTTAATTTTTATGATTTAACCATTAAAAATTCCAATTATGAAAAAATTATTTTCATTATTCCTTATTATCACAACAACTTTATTGTTTAGTCAGGTAGGAATAGGTACAACAACTCCTCGTGGAGGTTTGGATATCAATAAACCAATAACTAATATTTACGGACTGGTATTGCCCACAAATTCCAATCCTGCCAATATGCAGAATCCTCAGGGAGGAAATGTTCCTGAAGGCACTCTTATGTACGACAGCACACAGGATTGTATAAGACTTTATAAAAAAAATGCGAATGGAGGAGGTACATCCGGATGGTCAGACTGTCTGGGTGCCGGCTCATTATCTTCAGGTGGTGTAACAGTAGATTGCAGCGCTTCGGGAAATGGTTTTAACGGCAATTATAAAAAAGGAACAGCCCTGACCTCAATCAATACTTTTAAGGTTACCATTGTTAATAATTCCCTTTCTGTGGTCAATTTTTCTTCTAATACCAATGATCTTACGCTTTCCGGTGTGGGAGGTATTAGCGTGGCATCTGTTAGTCCGGCTACCGTCAATATCAATGGAGGAGAATCTACCGAGGTAACGTATACCTTGTCGGGCACTCCGGATGGCTGCGGCAGTCTTCAGGGAGATTGGGTAAAAAGGAGCTTGCATTGTACAGGCACAGTTTCCGTAGAAGGAGCAACGGTATTTGACTGCAGTAAAGCTGCTTGGTCTGTAGCTGTCTCTCCAGAATATAAACTGGCGGGTCTAATGAACGGGCAGTCTTATAGTGGAGTATACAGCATTCCTTATTCAGATGGGAGCTGCAGCCTTGCTCCGGATATATTAAGTGCTGAAGGATTAACTTTTTCGTACGCCGGCGGCTCTGCTTCTGGTTCGGGTACGATAGATTACGTGCTTTCGGGGACGTATCAGGGAGCTGATCATGGCGCTGTTACCTTTACTACGGCATCAGGCTGTCAAGTTTATATCGGGGTATGCAGCAGCTGTAAAGAACTATTGGCTCAGGTGCCCGGTACGTCCGATGGGGTGTATTGGATTGATCCCGATCACGAAGGAACCGGCTTTTCACCAATAAAGGCTCAATGCGATATGTCAACAGATGGCGGAGGTTGGACGCTTATTCTTAATTATCTGCATCAGGGAGGAGCAACCTCACCAGCACTTAATCTACGATTGGCTACACTTCCTGTGATCGGTTCTTCTACTTTAGGAGATAATGAAGCAGGACATCCTGATTTTTGGGGAAATGCAGGAAGATCTCTCCAGTCCGCGTTAAACTCTACAGAATATCTTTTTTATGGAATTACAAGTTTTCATTCACGAGTTATCCATTTTAAAACCCCGCATGCTGCTTCTATTCATTATTTTAAAACAGGATCCGGAAATGCAGGAGGTATCCGATCATCATTTACACCATTTTCAGACCATACCGCCATGATTCCGGGTGCTGCAAACAGCACGATTACTACAACGGTATCGGGACGTGAATTGTGTGAATTTCCTTTTTACAGAGCAGGGCAATATACTTGGGGAATTGCAGGTTCTGGTTCTAATAATCGCTGGGAAGTAGATGATTTTCCTAATAATAGCTCAAGGAATACACTTCATAGGGTTTGGGTAAGATGATTTTTCTTATATAATAAATTTAAAAACCTCTTAATTTTTATGATTTAACCATTAAAAATTCCAATTATGAAAAAAATAATTTCTCTATTACTAATGGCGGCAACAACTTTATTGTTTAGTCAGGTAGGAATAGGTACAACAACTCCTCGTGGAGGTTTGGATATCAATAAACCAATAACTAACATTTACGGACTGGTATTGCCCACAAATTCCAATCCTGCCAATATGCAGAATCCTCAGGGTGGAAATGTTCCTGAAGGCACTCTTATGTACGACAGCACACAGGATTGTATAAGACTTTATAAAAAAAATGCGAATGGAGGAGGTACATCCGGATGGTCAGACTGTCTGGGTGCCGGCTCATCATCTTCAGGTGGTGTAACAGTAGATTGCAGCGCTTCGGGAAATGGTTTTAACGGCAATTATAAAAAAGGAAAAGCCCTTACCCCGTCCAATACTTTTAAGGTTACCATTGTTAATAATTCCCTTTCTGTGGTCAATTTTTCTTCTAATACCAATGATCTTACGCTTTCCGGTGTGGGAGGTATTAGCGTGGCATCTGTTAGTCCGGCTACCGTCAATATCAATGGAGGAGAATCTACCGAGGTAACGTATACCTTGTCGGGCACTCCGGATGGCTGCGGCAGTCTTCAGGGAGATTGGGTAAAAAGGAGCTTGCATTGTACAGGCACAGTTTCCGTAGAAGGAGCAACGGTATTTGACTGCAGTAAAGCTGCTTGGTCTGTAGCTGTCTCTCCAGAATATAAACTGGCGGGTCTAATGAACGGGCAGTCTTATAGTGGAGTATACAGCATTCCTTATTCAGATGGGAGCTGCAGCCTTGCTCCGGATATATTAAGTGCTGAAGGATTAACTTTTTCGTACGCCGGCGGCTCTGCTTCTGGTTCGGGTACGATAGATTACGTGCTTTCGGGGACGTATCAGGGAGCTGATCATGGTGCTGTTACCTTTACTACGGCATCAGGCTGTCAAGTTTATATCGGGGTATGCAGCAGCTGTAAAGAACTATTAGCTCAGGTGCCCGGTACGTCCGATGGGGTGTATTGGATTGATCCCGATCATGAAGGAACCGGCTTTTCACCAATAAAGGCTCAATGTGATATGTCAACAGATGGCGGAGGTTGGACGCTTATTCTTAATTATCTGCATCGGGGAGGAGCTGTCTCATCCTCTCTTAATTTTCGGTTAACTACACTTCCTGTGATTGGTTCTTCTACATTAGGAGATAATGAAGCAGGACATCCTGATTTTTGGGGAAATGCAGGAAGATCTCTCCAGTCCGCGTTAAACTCTACAGAATATCTTTTTTATGGAATTACAAGCGCTCATTCACGAGTTATCCATTTTAAAACCTCGCATGCCGCTTCTATTAACTATTTTAAAACCGGATCCGGAAATGCAGGAGGTATTCAATCATCATTTACACCATTTTCAGATCATACCGCCATGATTCCAGGTGCTGCGACTAATACTCTTACGACAACGGTATCAGGGCGTGAGCTTTGTGAATTCCCATTTTACAGAGTTGGGCAATATCACTGGGGAATTGCAGGATATACTAATAATGATCGATGGGAAGTAGATGATTCCCCTAATAGAACCTTAACAAATACGCTTCACAGAGTTTGGGTAAGATAATTATCTCTCTTATGTTTTAATAAAAAACCATCCTTTTAAGGATGGTTTTTCGTAGATCCACAGGTTATACCATCTTGCATTTATTTGTCTCTTATCGAATAAATTTTATTGCTTGTAATATTGGTTAATAAGTGATTTTTAGCGTGTTGACAATATGCTTAATGGATCACTCAATATAAAATATCTGCTTTTTACTTCTTTTGGTATCACAGCTTTTGGACAAAATATAGTTTTTGGAAATGTTTTTTCTGTGAGTGGATTTGTTCTAAAAACCACAGTGGTCATAAATGTGATGACAGGTATTAAAGCGCTTACTAATAATGAAGGGAATTTTAAAATTTAAGCTTAATATACAAATATGAAGAGTAATATCAATTGGATAATTGAGCATAAGGAAGAAGAATATTTTGTTGAAAGAAATATCCCAAAAGAGAAGATATGAGAATTTCTTGAATTTTTAGTATTGATAGAACTTCAAACATCTGAAGCAATTAAATCTAATAATTTATTCGTATTAAATTTTAGATTAGAAAATACTTCTCTAATCTACATAAACAAATTAAAGAGATCGTATTTTTTTTGAATATTTCTTTAATAAATCACTAATTATTTTAAGAGAGATAATATAGAAAATTAGTACTGAAATTAATTTAATTAGTTCTTCAAAACTCATTTTAAGATCTCCTTGAAAAAGCGAATGAATAACAGTATAGATTGCATTAGGAAAATTTACAATTGAATCTCTATTTAAAAATATTTGATAATAAAAAAAAATTCCAATTAAAACAATATTAAAAAGTCCATAAAATGCAATAAAATAATCTCTTTTTATTAAATTCTGCTTTTCATTTTTAAAAAGAGATATAATAATTACTTTTAAATTATTCATGGAGTGAAAATTAAGATTAGGTTTGTTTAATAAATCAGATAATATCCAATATCCATCAGCTCGTAAAAAAGGTAATAAATTATATAATGCTGTTCCTGTGATTATTAGTGCTAAAATTTCAAGTGATTGGTTTTTAAAAAACATACCTATTAATGTCAATACTAAACAAAAAATAATTTCAAAATAAACACCTGCACAGTTAACAACTATTCGTTTCCGCCTATCTAAACGCCATATATCTGTAACATCTGCGAAGAATGCAGGTAGGAAATATAAGTAAAATCCAAAACCAATACCTCCATGCTTTGCTTTATAATAATGAGATGCACTCGCGTGACCTAGTTCATGTAAAATAGTAGCTATAGAAGATAGTAATAAAAAAAGAGGGAGAATTTTTGCAATATCTAACTTTGTATATTCATTATAGTTTTCAAAAAGACTTAAACTTAATACTAAAAGTGATAAAATGATAACTATAAAGAAAATATATTTATTAAACAAAAGCTTTAAAAAGGGAACAATTTTAGATACAATTTTAGACTTTAGAAAAATAAATCCAAATTTTATATAATTAGGAATTTTGATATTTTCTTTTATTGAATCACTATGACCAAAAATACCATATTGTTTTAATTTGTCAAAAAGGGATATAATTTGAGCATCCGAAATGATTGTTTTATCGTTTTTTTGAAAATCTATATTAATTTCTGATACAGTTCTACTTCCATCAGCTAAAACTAACAAATCATAATATTTTTGATTGAGTTTTGTGTATTTATTTAGGTTGGAATTATATAATAAATATTCATTTTCATTGAACTTTGAGAACTCAATGTCCACTGATAATTTGTAAATATGATTTTTATCTATCATAATAAAGCCTTTAAAACATAAGCAGTAGTAAGAGTTTTACTTTTATAGGGTTCGTGAGCTTTTGGCTTAATGAAATTTTCAGCATTCCAACTACCATTCTCTAATTGATTATATGATAAATATTTTTGTGCTTTCTTTTTTATTTCTTCCAATTCAGAAGACTTTAATATGTTCATACAAAATATTGCAAAAGAAGTTGATAGATTTTTATATTGTTCTTCATCAAAACTTCCATCTTCATTCTGTGCATCAATTAAAAATTCTTTTACATTTTGTTTTATTAATCCATATTGAGTAGGAAACTCATTAAGTAGCCTTAAACAAACATAAGTACCATAAAATTTGCCATAATACCATCTGCTTTCCCAATATCCTTGCTCCTTTTGCTCAGAAATAATATAGGTGATTGTATTTTCTATTGTGGATTGATATTTTTCAGTCTCAAATAATGTTAGTGCATATATAAAATTAGCTACAACTTCTACATCCGCACCTTTGCCCCATTTAGTAGAATTGAAAAGTTCTTGCTTTTGTTGCTTTTTTGTAAAATTCTCTTTAGGAATAATCCATGTTTCTATTCCTCCATTGGGTTGGGATCTTTCGTTTATGGCTATATCAATAGCTTTTAAACAATATTTATTTATCAATTCTTTATTACCTGTCTTGATAAATTGTTGCATAATTTGTCCTAAATCGTCAATATCTGCTGCTATTTCCTGTACAGTAGGAAAATAAGACCACGCTCCTATATTATCTGTATTTTGTCTATCTATTAAATATTGATTCTCTTTGTCAAAATAATCTTTTGCATCAATGTTGAAATGTTGGATAATATCCAATAAACATTCATTTATTAATGCTCTTTGGAAAGTATCTGAAGAATGAATATCAGTATCATTTTCAAACCCTTCAATGCTTCCCAAATACATGATATGTTTTAAATTTGCATAATTTTGGAGAAAATCAGATTTTATATATTCCAATCCTTTGTAAAAAGCATTAATATTAACTCTTTCAAAATAAAAAAAATGACCATTTACAGATGTTTTTCTGATTTTTGTTCTTTCCTGTATTGTTTTTATATATCCTTGTGTAATATCTCTATACCCTACAATTGTTTGTTTGAAATCATTAATAGTATCATGCCACAAGCTTTTTTCAGGCAACTTTTTGACAATTTCTTTTGCTCTTTCAAAATATTGAATGGATTCATTTAAAATATTAATTCCTGTTCCCTCAATATAAAGTAGTTTATTAAGTGTGATTACATCGTTATTATATTTTGAAAAATCTATGGATTTTGATAATTGATAGATAGCCCAATTAAATTGTTTTTTTTCAAAATCTTCATTAAAATCGGTAATATCATCATATAGTTGAAAGCCTATTGAAAAGTATTTGTGAGACTCAAGCAATAAATTGTAAGTTTCAATCTTCTTATCTTCTGAAAGAGTATGTAAACAATCAATAGCCACCTTTCCAAAAGCAGATTTTTTATCTGCAACTTCATGATAATTTTCTAAAGTTAGGTCTTTCCAAAGGTTCTTTTCTAAAGAGATTGCTTCAAAATATTCTTCTTTTCTTTTGTTCCAATACTCCCAAAATACATGATGTATAGGATAAACAGAAGATAATTTTTTAATGGTTTCTTCTTGTAATTCTAATACTTGAAATATTTTGTGAAATTCTTTATTGTCTACAATCGCATCTAATTTTAAAACGGATAAATAATAATTATGCCCCGCTTCTGATAAAGTCTTTACAATATCTGTATCTATTTCTGAATAATAATCATGAAATAATTTAGGATAATATTCGTAAAACTCAGGAGATTTTTCTTTAATGCTCATCTACAAATTTTTGCTCTTCATTAGAAAGCAAAGTTTTACTTTCTTTTACTTCTTTTGTTGGTACATTATCAGTAAGATTTTTTGACAAATCAATTTTATTTAAAATTCCCTTGCCATCGACCTTATTATGTGTATGAAAAATAAATTCTTTTGATTGTATCATAGGATGATTTTTATTTTCATAGTTAACATCTGCGATATAATCCATATCAATTTTTGAGGGGATATATTTTCCATTTTCCTTTATAAAATCATAAATAATTTTAAAACTAATTGTATTAATACTTATGTCTTTATCTAAATTGTTTTTAAAGTTTCTTATTGTTTTTGGTTGAATATGATTTACTTCTAAAAATGTAATAGCATTATTTTTTTTATTATATAGCATTTTACCTTCATAATACAAAACTTCATCTGGCATATTTTCAGATTTGAAAGTTATCTCTTGTATATCTCCATTGCTATTAATAATGTTCCCTTTAAATTTTAAATTTTTTGTATAATAATGCATAATAAAAAGTTGATTATACAAAAAGAAACGCTGTACAAAGGCTTTTATATCGTTTTTATCTTTCGTTCCTTTCTGAGAAAAAGGGTAATTGGCTTCTTCCTTTCTAGTTTTATAATAGCGAATATTGTCTAAATTCATTTGAACAAAAGAATCCATATTTTCTTTTTTATAATCAAATTTATTTTCTAATGTCCATAAGTTAATATCAGCTATTAATAATTTATGAATTTCATTGTCAACATAAGACCTCTCTTTATATGTCCCGCTATACAATGTAGAATTTATGAGATAATTTTTGTCATAAAAATATAAAACTTTTTCAATTATACTTTTTACATCAACTGCTTTAATTTCAACTTCTTCAATACTTCTATAAATAGGAGATAATTCAATTTCTGATACTGGCATTTTTACATTTATTTCTTCATAAGAGATAGCTGATACAATAATTTCTTTATTTTGACTTGGAACTAAAGCATTTCCATCATCATTGGTATAAAGCACTTCATTATTACTAATAATTTTAGCTTCTCGTATTGGAGTTCTGGATTCAGAATCTATTATTTTAACATTAATATACGATTGTGTATAAAACAAGAAAAAAAAAAGTAACGAAAAGATTGAATATATTGATTTCATAAAATTTCTATATAAAATAAAAAAGGCTGTCATAGACAGCCGAATTTTAGAAAGTTGCAGTTGCTCCTGTTTGTACTGAACCAGGTGTTTGGTTACCTCCATCAAACCATTTGACTTTCATTTCAAATCTCTGCTCTAGTTCTTCCATTTGAAACTCTTCTAGAAGTTCATTTTTCTCCATCTCTTTCTCTAAGAGAACTAATTTTTCTGTGTTCATAATAATTTTTTTTAAAATTGTTTAACAAAAGTAATTATATTTTATTAATTATTCAAGTAATTATCTAATTTAATGACAATAATTTCAAATATTACCAAAAAAAGCATATAATGTTTATTTTTTTTAATTAGATAGTTAGCTTGTAGATAATTTTATTAATATTTACATGAAAAATTCTTTAATAATTTTATCAAGTTTAATATCAGTTATTATATTGATATAGAATTTATAACTCTATATCCCAAAGTTTACTTATGTTATGACAACAAAAATGTTTGCAAATTTTAGAGTCTACCATCCTTAAAAGGGTGGTTTTTCGTAGACCCACAGGTTAAACATCTTATATTTGTTTGTTTCTTATTGAATAAATTTTATTGCTTGTAGTATTGGTTAATAGATGATTTTTAGCGTGTTGACAATATGCTTAATGGATCACTCAATATAAAATATCTGCTTTTTACTTCTTTTGGTATCACCGCTTTTGCACAAAATATAGTTTTTGGAAATGTTTTTTCTGTGAGTGGATTTGTTCTACAAACCACAGTGGTCATAAATGTGATGACAGGTATTAAAGCGCTTACTAATAATGAAGGGAATTTTATAGTCTTTATAATATCTATACCTATTTCTGAATAATAATCATTTACGACTATTAATCAAAACTTTCAGATCAAATAGTGGCTATTACATTTTATATTTATACTCCAATAAATTTTTTCAATTCCGCTATTTTTTTATATATTTTATTGAAGAATATATTTCTGGCTTTGTTATTTGCAGAAAGTAACTCAGAATTTTTCAGAATTAGCTCGAGGCTTTTCTCGTAATTATTACAAACTCTTTCATCCATGGTATAATAATAGCTTAGAATATTATATGGTAAAAATAGCATCTTCTGATCAAGAAACTTTACGAAAACAGTATTATTCATAATTAGTAGATCATTCTGATATAGCTTAAAATATACCTCTTTTCCATCTTTCCTCTCATTTACTGCCGAATTTTCTATCTGTTTCAAAACTTTCGTTACCTCATCGCAAATCTTCATTACACTTTTTGTAGTAATCATTTCCAACTGATGAAAATAGATAATTTGTTCAAGCATTGCATAAATAGTAACATTACTCCATATTTCAGTAGAGCTTACACCATGATATACTTGGGAGAGCAGAATTCCTTTCTGTTTAATCTTTTCAGGCACTTCAAACTCTTCAAAACTTATTCTTTTTGAAAAAAAATTAGCATCCATTAATTTCAGCCAGGTATAAATTTTAAACTTCTGTAAATTCTCGAATTTCATAAAATAAAAGAGAGGAATATCTTTTGCAGAATAGATGAACTCAACATCAGGAGTTTCTTTTATTTTTTGCAGATTTGCAATAGAAGATTCAAAGTATTTTTCAAGATCATCTATATTATATATGTCATGTACTTTGCTAACTACAGCATTATTGACATTGGAATCATGAATAGAATCTAAAGAAACACCAAAATGTGAAGCCAGAGCAACTCCTTCATTGAGGGTAATGTGGCTTTTTCCACTAATTCTCCTGTAAGCTGTATCGTTTGATAATGCCAGTTTATCAACCATAATATCGACCAAGGCTTTTCTACCTCCTGATTCTATTAATAATTTGTCGAAAAGATTTTTTTGATAATTCTTCATAGTCAATTGTGTTTTATTCGTAAATGTATCTAAAATTTCTCAATTGCCTATATTTTTTAGATAATTTGTCTATTAAATATTAGGTATTCAGACGCATTGTCCTTTCATACACTATTTATTTTAATGACTTTTATACATATGTAAATCAATAGTATGGAAAAAAAAATATTTTTCGTTTTTCTCTTATTAATATCATTAATAGGATTAAAATCACAGACTCTCATATTTGATTATGAGACTGGAGGAAATCAAATCATCAGGCAATACTGTGCCTCTTGCTCACCAACCAGTAAATCTGTTAATAATGCAATAACAGATAAGGAAGAATTTCCACCCTTAGTTTATCAGGTTAAGATATATCCAAACCCTACAAAGGATAAAGTTAACCTTGTCTGGTCTCCTGAGCTAGGAAAAATGATACAGAAAATTGAATATGTAGCCTATAACTTTACTCAATATCGGGAAATTCCTTTTGAAAAAAGAGAAAATAAGGTCACATTCGATTTGTCCGATCAACCCATCGGAATGTATGTCGTTATTTTCCATCTGAATACAGGTGAAAAGTTGACTTATAAAGTTCTAAAGCAATAAAAACACAAATTCTATATATAATGAACGCAAAAATATCTTTTGTACTGGCTCTTTTCTTTCTGGCAAGGCTATTAAATGCACAAGCTGTAGGACAGACAACAGGTGATTTCTCTGTATCTTCAACAGGGGGAGCGAACTATACCATACCTATTGCTAATCTTCCAAGTGTAAAAAATGCTGTACCCAATATCTCCTTAAACTATTCCAGCCAAAGTAAAAATGGAATTGCTGGTTGGGGATGGAATGTTTCAGGAGGATCTTCTATCACCAGAATTTCGGCAACAAAATTTCATGATGGGATGATTGATGCAGTTAATTATAATGATAAAGACAGGTTTGCACTTGATGGGCAGAGATTAATATTGAAATCCGGAACATACGGAGGAGTCGGGGCAGAATATCAGACTGAAAATTATTCTAATATTAAGATAATTTCTTACGGAGTTTCCTCTTATGGAGCAAATTATGGCCCTTCTTATTTTATGGTGTACTATCCCAATGGAAATACAGCGAGTTATGGTAACAATCCTAATTCTCAAAATCAGCTTGAATGGAAAGTAAATCATATTGATGATGTAAATTCCAACAGAATAGAATTTTCATACTTCAAAGATAATGATAATATCTACCTTTCTTCTGTCAAATATGGAGGGAATTCATCTGTCGGATCTTACAATCATAAAAATACAGTCAAACTTGTTTATAAAAATAGAACAAGAAACGAGCAAATGTATGTATATGGAAATACCAGCTATGTCATAACAAAACAATTGGACAGGGTTGACGTTCTAGGGAACGGACTGCTTTTCAGAAAATACCAGCTTACTTATGATACAACTACATTGGGTTATGAAAGGCTTACTCAGGTACAAGAGTTTAATGGAAATGGAGAATCTGTAAAGCCCATAATTTTTGAATATGATACTACTGAAAATGGTGTTATTAATAATCCTAATGCTGTTATCAGTAATGTTTCACCTGCTTATGACTCCAATAATTGGAAATATCTTGCAGGATACTTTGATAATGATGCTTCAATAGACTTTTTTACTTATCCTAATTCAAAAGACAAGCTTTATAGATTCAATTCCAGTCAGTTACTAACTACTAATTCTAATGTTTCAGGAAACCTGATTAATGTAGAAAAGTTCTCTGATATATTTTCGACAAAGCTACTCTTGACCAATAATAAATTTAACAATCTTGATGCGGTGACTACAATTGGAACGGGAAGTATCGTTAGTGGTCAGGAGCTTATAAAAGTTAATAACTATGTTTCCAATTCAAGCTACAGTTCTTTAGACTTAATAGATACTAAAACGTATTCTTTTCCTGTGGCACAAAATCAAAGTTGTATAATTATTGGAGGTAATGATACGAGGTATGCAAAGATTCCTAAAAAGTTCTTTACAGGAGATTTTAATGGAGATGGATTGTCAGATGTTATAGCACTTACAATGCCGTATAATCAAACCTATACTTATTATTGCGGAAGCACTAAATTAGATCCAAATGGGCGCCCTTCTCCAAATTGTTGTGAAAGAAGCTCTACTATTGAGTATTCACAAGCCTATTTATTACATTTAACGCCCAATTCACCACAAACTCCTGTAAATATTGGAGTCAATTATGTTGTGAAATCTTCGTCCCGAATTTATGTAGGTGATCTTGAAGGAGATGGAAAAGCAGATCTATTTATTCTAAATGGAGGGCAGGTAACAGTATACGGTGTAGAAAATAATGCACTTTTTCAAAAAACGGTAGTCAATAATTCTGCTATCAATTTAGATTATCCATCTTATTTAACTGATTTAAATGGGGATGGAAAAACAGATATTGTGATTCCTACTGCTGAGGGAAGTAGCAATTGGTTTCATTTAATATCTAATGGACAGTCCTTTACTCAGGTAACTAAGGATATTTCAATGGTTTTCAGAAAATCTGAAGTAAAAAACACGTGTTATACCGCTGCCAATGGTCTTATGGACTGTGGTTATGTTCAGCAGGTTATCTATTATAATTTTGCTGACGTCAATGGAGATGGAAAAGCAGATTTGTTCTATCATTCTATTTTTGCACCTTACGATGTTCCTGGTTCTCAATGGAATTATCCATATAATACATATGGAGCTAATTATGCTATCAAGGAGTTTGGAAGTGTAAAATATAATATGAGTAATAATCTGGATGGCACAGCTAATTTTTCAGGAGAAAATATGATGTGGAATAATATGTACACCTATAATGGTTGTACAGCTAATGGAACTCCCATGTTTTTATCCAACCAGAATATTGTAAACCAAAATCTAGATTATGCCTTTTTTGGAGGAGATAAAATAAAATATATTTCCTTTAAGAAAGACAACAGAGTAGACACTTCTTTAAAAAGGATTAAGGAAAATGATCTAATAACAAATATAACGTATGGTGCTGTTATGAATAATGGAGTATCCTCTGGGACTTATATTTCAGATGATTCTGAACAATATCCAAATGTCAGCCTTAATCTTGCACCATCCATAAAGCTGGTAAAGAAAATAGAAAAAAACTTTAATGGAGAAAGCAAGATACAAGAATACAGATATAAAGGAGCTGTAGTTAATATGGAAGGTTTAGGATTTTTAGGTTTTAAAGGACTTGCCAGATCATCTGTATATGGAGGAAGTGTTCAGCCATTTTGGACAATATCTTTACAAGATCCTCAAAAAAGAGGAGCAGTGTCTGAAAGCTATGTGTTAAAGTCTGTTGTTAATTTTAATTCCCCAAGCTCATTTGTATCAAAAACTATTACTAGTTATAATACATCCTTATCACCCAATAAAATTTTTACCAATTTGCCAACACAGATACAGCAGATAGACAATTTATCAGGTGTTACAACTAATCATTATTATGATATTTACGATACCTATAATAATCCTAAAAAAACAAGAATTGTAGCCACTGGGGGTGAGAAAACAACATTAATTGATTATGATGATAATCCGTCAGGAATTAGTAATCAATATTATATTGGAAGACCTGTTAAGAAAACAGAAACTAGTACTTTAGGAAATGATACTTTTTCTACCGAAGAACTTTTTTCTTACACGAATGCTTTATTAACCCAAAGCAAGAAAAAGGGAAATAATACAGACTATATTACTGAGAATTTTGTATACGATGCATTCGGTAATAATGTGGAAAAAACACTGTCTGCGACAGGTATTTCTCCAAGAATAGAGAAAAACCAATATGATCCTACTGGTAGATTTGCTATTAAAACAACTAATATTCAGGGCATTTCTACTTTATATAATTATGATAGTGCATTTGGATTACTGTTATCAACAACTAATCATCTAAACCAAAAATTATCATATACTTATGATAATTGGCAGAGAAAAGTACAGGATAAAGATATTTATAATAATATTACCCAATATTCTTACGAGTGGATCACTTCAGGAGATTTTTCGGGCGGAATCAAATTAAAAGTAACCGAAGCAACCGGAGCGACCAAAGAAACTTTATCCGACAACTGGGGAAGAATACGTGTAGAAAGAGGTTTGTCTTTAAATGATAAATGGATAGAGAAAAGAACAGATTATGATATTCTGGACAAACCTTTTAAGGTTAGTGAACCTTATTTTTCTACTTCGTCCCCTAGCAAATGGACTGTTACAAAATATGATGACTATGGAAGAATTGTAAAAACTACTTATCCATCGGGAAAAATCATTACTTCTTCCTATAGCGGGCTATCTGCTACTGTAGTGGATGGGCAAAAAACACAAACTATTACAAAAGATGCTTGGGGAAATAAAGTGAAAATGTCTGATAATGGAGGAAATATTACTTATACCTACTATGCCAATGGAGGTTTGAAATCTTCAAACTATGCAGGACACATTGTAAGTGTGGAGCAAGATGGATGGGGGAGAAAAATAAAACTGTCAGACCCTTCTGTAGGAGGAGATTACACCTATTTATATGATAATTTAGGACAAATCTTGAAAGAAGAAAACCCTAAAGGTAAAACAGAATATACCTATGACCAGTATGGAAGAGTGAACAAGAAAAATATTATCGGACACAATACAGATATAAAAACTAACTACAACTATAATGTGCAGGGCCTGATAGATTCAGAAACAGGAACTTCCAATGGAGTGAACAACTCTTATATCTATAAATATGATAATTTCTATCGTTTATCTGAAAGAGAAGAAAACAATGGAATTGCAACGTTCAAAAAACATTATACTTATGATGGCTTTGGAAGAATAAAAAAAGAAACCAAAGAAACTCTTTACAATTCGCTCTCAAGTATTATTGTAGTGGAAAACAATTATGGTTCCAGTGGGATGCTGGAAAGCATTACGAACAGTGATGGAAAAATGATCTGGAAACTCAATAGTATTAATGAGAAAGGGCAAATATTATCAGCATACTTTGGTAATGGAACAGAAATTAATAATACTTACGATGGAAACTATTTCTTAAATTCAATCAGCCATAAAAACAATATAAGTGGTATAATTCTAGGGAACAGTTATGATTTTGAAGCTTCCACAGGGCTTCTCAATGCAAGAAATAGTATTTCCATTCCTAATGGATGGAATGAAAAATTTGAATATGATAATTTACAAAGATTAATTTCATGGACTGATCCTAATGGAACCCAATCCCAGACCTATGATAATTATGGGAGAATTGACAAAAATAGTGAAGTTGGAAATTATAAGTATTTAGATGGAAGCAGGTATAGAAAAAAAGGAATTAATCTAAATCCTACAGGTGATGCCTACTATAGTGTAAATCAATTGCAAAAAATTTCATATAATGCCTATAAAAGCCCAGTCAGCATTATACAAGATGGATCTGAAATGGTGAAGTTTAGCTATAATATTCATCAAAAAAGGTCATTTTCAGCATACGATTACCAAAAGATGGGTAAAACCTCTATCTATATGAATAATAAAATATATTCAGATGATAATAATATAGAGATTGTAACAAAAAATCACATAGGCTTTCCAAACCCAGATCTTTTAAAAACAAGAATTATTACCTATGTAGCCGGTGATCCTTATTCTGCTCCGGCAATGTATGTTAAGGATTTTAATGGCTTTGGTGAAGTGATGAATGAAGGAGTACATTATTTACACAGAGATTATCAAGGAACTATATCTGCTATTTCTGATAAAGAAGGAAAAGTGGAAGAAAAAAGGCAGTTTGATGCCTGGGGCAATTTGGTTTATTTAGAGAAAAACGGAAAAAAGATAAATCTCAAAAAGGGAAAACCAAATTTACTGATTGAAAGAGGCTACACAGGTCATGAGCATTTCTTCCAAGTAGGATTGGTTCACATGAATGGCAGAATGTATGATCCTAAACTGCATACTTTCTTATCAGTTGATAATTATATTCAGGATCCATTCAATACGCAAAGCTACAATAGATTTGGATATGTATTAAACAATCCTCTAATGTATACAGATCCAAGTGGAGAGTTTCTTTGGGCTGTAGTGTATGTAGCAGCTATAGTAGGCGCGATTATGGGAGCTACCAGTTATGTAGGTCAGGCAATACAAACAGGAGATTGGAGTTGGGGTAAATTTGGAATGTCTGTTTTAGGAGGCGCAGTTTCCGGAGCTATTATGGGAACCTTAACCGCAGCAACTGGAGGAGCTGCCGCGGCATTATCATGGGGAGCCATGGCGGGATATGTAGCAACAGGATTTGTGGGTTCTTTTATGAGCTTTAATGTAGATCTAGGAGGTTTTAGCATTGGAGTTTCACCAGCTATTGCTTTTGGGAACAGCTTTAGTGTAGGAGCTAGCCTTAGCGTAAGTTACAGAAAAGGGGATTTTGCAGTATCAGCAAGTATTACAAGTACCTATTATACTAAACATGCAGGTAGTGGCGTTTCAGGATGGGGATTTAGATATTCTGCAATGGCAGGCACCTTAGGAAAAGAAGGAAATCTTGGAATAATGCTGGGGACAAATATTTGGAGTGGTGTTCATGCACAGCAGACCGGGATTATTAGAGTGGGAAGTGGAGATTTTTCTTTAACCTATGAAAATGATGGAAGCCCTTTTGCTAAAGGTCCAAAATGGTCTCATTTAGGAGATAATCATGATAGATGGAGAACAGCAGCAATGACTATCAATGTTGGAGATTTTCATGCAGGCTTCAATTTATTTACTGGTGAGAGAACATCTGACAGTTATGAAAGTAAAGATCCTAATAATCCAAGATGGGATGATCTTCGAATGAAAGAAGGACCTTGTTATAGTAATGGAGCATGTTTGCCTAATAGTTATGTGGAAGAGAAAGGGCCAAAATATAGAATGGGAGCAGCTTACATTGGTTGGGGTAATTATAGAGTAGGCATAGATTCTGACAGACATGTAAGACATCCTATACAAAATATAGGAGCACATACTATAGTATCTCCTCAGCCAGGTTTTGAAGTATTGTCTGGAGGAGTAAAACCTTATTTTCAATATCAAACAATAAATCCTTTTACATCATGGTAAGAATAATAAATATTCTCAGTTTCATTATGATTTTTGCTACTTCAAACAATTGTATTTATGTTCAGAATAAATGTGCAATGACAAGAAAATTATTAAAATTTAATTTAAAATTGACTAATACTATTGATACTACAGTAATTTATAAATATGATGGAGAGTTCTCAAGGAATGAACAAGACCATCTATATTATAAAAAAAATAATTATAAAAGATTTATTAAATTTTATGATAATGGAAAAGTTGGTTTCTTTAGTTTTAAAAATGACATAGAAAAGAGTGACTTAGATCCATGTAAGTCACAAAATGCTTACTATGGACTTGATAAAAAAAATAGATTAGTGATTAAACAATTTATTGTTTTTAAAGTAAATGGGAATAAATTATATACATATAATACAAAATTTAAAAATGATACAATTTATATTGTAGATAGAACATTAGAGGAAAGAGGGTATTATAAAATTTATATTAAACAAAAAATCCCAAAAGATTGGTTAGTATACAAGCCAGACTGGTAATACCAGACAAAAAATCCTTTTACATCATGGTAAAAACAATTGTGATAACATTATCAACTATGTTTATAATTATTGATGGTTCTAATGATGGTAAACCTCAAAGAATCAGAAATAAATGTGGAATGTCTAGAACAAAATATAATTTAAAGAGTGTAGATAACTTTTTATAAAGTTTGTGATACAGCTTCTGTTTATCAATATGATGGAGAGTTCTCAAAAGATAGTAACGATAAGTTATATTATGCTAGGTATGGTTATAATAATTACTTTAAATTTTATAAAAATGGAAGAGTTGGATATTTTGGTCTACAAGAAAAAGAAAATCTATCTGCACAAAAAATGGATCCCTGCCATTTTTTAAACGCATATTATGGAGTAGATAAAAAAGGTAATTACATTCTAAAGAGATTTGCTGAGACAAAAGAAAATGGAAGTTACACTATAAAATGTTTTTTGAAATTTAAAAAAGATACTTTAGAAATTATTAGCGATGATGTAGGAGATAGAGAATATAAAAAAGTTTTTATAAAGAAAAAAATACCACAAGATTGGTTACTTTATAAACCTGATTGGTGATTTAATGATGAATTCTTTTGCATCAATCATGGTAAATAATATTATTAAAATACTATTGATACTTTCATTTATAATTTTTGGAAGTAGTGCGATGAATGCACAAGACTTAAAAAACATTAAATATTTTAATAAATCGGATTTAATAGCTTTTCCGTTTAATAGAACATTTGTCTGTTCAACTATTTATGAAGCCAATAAAGATTTAAAAAAAACAAGACAGATTAAATTAAACTATGATATGTCCATCCTCTTCAAAGAGGATGGCTATATTGAAGCTACCAACTTTGGAACAAGTAATAAAGCTGGACAAACAGGAATAATTTATTCAAAAAAAGGAAAAATAAAAGTATATGTAATAACCCGTGCTATCAGACAGAAGTCACATAATTAGAACATATAATTTAAAACTTATTGATGGGAGTATACATCTGATAGAAGATAGATGGATAGGCGGAGACAATCTTAGCTGCTTGATTTTTAAACCTGAAAAATAAAATCTTCTGATAAACAGGAACAAATAATTTTAAAATTAAACTATGAAAAAAACAATATTTATAAGCTTTTTAGCATTAACAACCTCAATCTCTGCCCAAATCAAACCTAAATATGGACTTTCTGCTGGTTTGAATATGAGTAGCTTTTCTGGCTCAGATAAACCTGAGGGTTTCTCTTCCAAAACAGGATTTCATATTGGCGGGTTTATATGGAACTATCTATCTGATAGAATTTCCATAGATGCCGAACTGTATTATTCTCAAATGGGAGCTAAGTTTGAAACTGCTATTCCTACTATAGATAATACCATTTTTACTCTTACAGGAAAAGTGAAAAATGACTATATAAGGCTTCCAATTCTTTTTGATTATCATCCAGCAGAAGAGTTTTCTATTGCGTTAGGTCCTGAAATTGGGGTATTATTAAAAAATAAAGTTGAGTATGATAAAGTTATTAATGGATCAACCACCAATAATCCTAAAAATGTACAGCAATTTGATGCAGGTTTGAAAGCAAAAGTTCAATATATTTTTGCAAAAGATTTTCTGGTTTCAGTGGGGTATTATTTTGGAATGACAAAAGTTTATAAAAATACAACGGTTTATCAGCAGAATTCAATACTGATACAAGAAGCTCCTAAGATTTATAATTCTAATTTGGGAATTTCTATGGGCTATATTTTTTAATCGAACTCAGTTTTTTAATGAAGTGACTCTTTTTTTCACGCAAAGGTTTATTTTTTGGAGTTCGTATATATTCGTATATAAAGGAGCAAAGAGGAATCAACGAGTTAATTTGATGAAGCTATTTTTTATGCTTTGCGAAGAATTTATTTGTGTTTTTTGATTTCTAAAAATTTAGGGTTTGAAAGTAAATTTTTGCTTTTAATCTCAATACGATTAATACCATATTCTATAAATCAATAGGGACTGGCTTCAGCCAGTTTTAGGAAGATGAGGTATCTGAGGCTTTAGCCAAAACTTATTGTCAATTTAGACTTAAGACCCCATTTTATTTAAATTTTATCATCGGGAGTAAGGTCACCGCTAATCTTCTGCATTTAAAAATCCGTGGAAAATAAAAATCAGATTCTTATTTTTAAATTTAAAATGATCTCAACTTTTCACCAAATTCCCAACTTTTGTTCTAGATCCTCAAAAAATCACTAAAATAAAAAGCAATCAACTGATATCCAGAAGATTGCTTAGTTTTAATGTAGACCCACAGGGATTCGAACCCCGAATGACGGTACCAAAAACCGGAGTGTTACCGTTACACTATAGGTCTGTATTTTTTGGTGGTGCAAAACTAAATAATTTTATCTATTAAAAAAAACAAAATCACAAAAAAATGATAAGTTTTATAATTAAAAACCGGAATGGTATTGAAAAACAAATTTTTAGCATTAACTTAAAATTTTAGGGATCTGTTTATTTTTCGAGCCTGTGATAATTTTAGTGGGTTCATTTTAACGCAAAGTTTTAATGTAAAAGTAAAAATCGTAATCGTTCACAATTTGGAAAGAAACCAAGGATATGATTTTGATTAAACCATTTTTCTTTATCTTTTTAAACATCCTGTCAGCCGGCTCAATCTTTAAATACCAAGTGAAGAATATGCCTCAAAATAGCTTTAAACAAGAGGAATAAACATAATAGAAGGCTCTTACACAGTTTTTCAGCTTCTGAAAAAAATAAAAGCAGCGCATTTTTTGCTAAATAATAAAATCCTATCTTTGCAAAAAAATTGGGCTCCAAAAGTTGGAGAAACCCATTAATAACTTGTCCTGAACTATGGTGAAGGATTATTAAACATTTTTTATGTCGAATATTGTCGCAATCGTTGGGCGTCCCAACGTAGGAAAATCCACGTTATTTAATCGTTTGTTAGAAAGAAGAGAGGCTATCGTAGACTCTACTGCCGGGGTTACCAGAGACCGTCACTACGGAAAATCCGACTGGAATGGAGTAGATTTTACGGTAATTGATACCGGTGGTTATGATGTAGGAACCGACGATATCTTTGAAGAAGAAATCCGTAGGCAGGTGCAATTGGCGGTAGACGAAGCTACTTCTATCATTTTTATGATGAATGTGGACGAAGGTCTTACCGATACAGATTACGAAATCTACAGATTGCTAAGAAGATCAAACAAACCTATTTATATTGTTATTAATAAAGTAGATTCTTCAAAAGAAGAACTTCCTGCAACGGAATTCTATCAGTTGGGAATCGATAAATATTATACTTTATCTTCTGCAACAGGTTCAGGAACCGGAGATTTGCTGGATGATATCGTTAAAGATTTTCCAACGACTGAATATAAAGATCCATTTGAAGGTTTGCCAAAAATTACCATTGCAGGCCGTCCGAATGTAGGGAAATCTACCATGACAAATGCTTTGCTTGATGTGGAAAGAAATATCGTAACCGATATTGCAGGGACCACGAGAGACAGTATTCAAACCCTTTATAATAAATTCGGACACGAATTTGTATTGGTAGACACAGCCGGAATGAGAAGGAAATCCAAAGTTAATGAAGACCTGGAATTCTATTCTGTAATGCGTTCCATCCGTTCTATTGAATATTCTGATGTGGTGATCATCATGGTTGATGCTACCCAGGGATGGGAGTCTCAGGATATGAATATCTTCGGACTGGCTCAGAAAAACAGAAAAGGAATCGTTATTTTGGTTAACAAATGGGATTTGATTGAAGACAAGCAAACCAATACCATCCGTGATTTCGAAAAATCAATAAAAGATAAAATCGGGCAATTTCAGGATATTCCTATTTTATTTGTGTCAGCATTAACAAAACAGAGGATTTTAAAAGCTGTTGACATGGCCATGGAGGTTTACAACGATCGTAAAAAGAAAATTAAAACTTCAAAATTAAACGAAGTTATGCTTCCTATTTTTGAAGGAACACCACCACCGGCAAACAAAGGAAAATATATTAAAATTAAATACTGTGTACAGCTTCCGACGCCATCGCCGCAGTTTGTATTTTTCTGTAATTTACCGCAATATGTGAAAGAACCTTACAAAAGATTTGCTGAAAACCAGTTGAGAAAAGAGTTCGGCTTTACCGGAGTTCCAATTGAAGTCTATTTCAGACAAAAATAATTTACAATCCCTTTTAGATTTCTCTAAGAGGGATTTTATTCTTCATTAAATTTATAATTTTAGATAAAAAGCTTTTTAAAATAATGAATACCGTTGTATTATCAGAACAATTTTCTTTGGTTAATTCTTGGATTAACGAACTTAGAAACGTTGACATTCAGCAGGACCGAATGAGATTCCGTAGAAATATGGAAAGAATCGCGGAAATTGCAGCTTTCGAAATCAGTAAAGGTTTAGAGCAGAAAGAAGTAGAAATTCAGACACCTTTAGATACGATCAGAGTTAAAGAAATTGCCGTTCAGCCTGTTATCACTACCATTTTAAGAGCAGGAGTTCCTTTGTTTGAAGGTCTTTTAAACTATTTTGACCGAGCAGATTGTGGTTTTGTAGCAGCGTACAGAAAACACGATGCCAACGATTATTTTTCTATTAAACAGGATTATTTAACCTGCCCCAATATCGAAGGAAGACCACTGATTGTAGGAGACCCGATGCTGGCAACCGGAGCTTCTTTAATCGAAGCGATTAAAGATCTGTTAACCAACGGAAACCCTTCTCAGCTTCATATCGTGGCCGCTATTGCTTCAAGACAAGGGGTTGAAACCATTGAAAAAGCGTATCCAAATGCAAAAATCTGGGTAGGCGCTATTGATGAAAACCTGACTTCAAAAGGATACATTTCCCCTGGATTGGGTGACGCCGGAGATTTGAGTTATGGTGAAAAATTACAGCGATAAATTTTAAATTCTGATGAGAAATAATTTAATCGTTAAAATTATTAAAGAATTTCTATTTGGAATTATTCAAGTTGGTTTCGGGTCTATCGAAACCAACTTTGGTTTAGCTCTATTTTCCTTATTAATTGGAGTTGTATTTCTCATTATTCCTGATGCAGAAAAACCGATAATAATTTACCTTTTCTCTATTTTAGGTTTAGCTTTTTCTGTCAGAATGTTTTATTTAAGTACAAAACAAATCATTGAAAAGCATAAAAAATAGTTTATTCTGATCGGCTATTCGTCCACGGCCATTACCAGAACACTTACTTTATTTTCTCCCGACTGCAGAATTTCCCAGGCAATTGTGGATAAAGTATTTCCCGTGGTAAAAACATCGTCGATCAGCAGAATATGTTTTCCTGTCAGCCTTCGTGTTATCGAAAAAGTATTTTTCATTTCCAGTCGGTGCTTTTTATTTTTTAAAGCCTGCGCTTTAGAATAATAATTTCTTTTAATTAAATCATGACTGAAAGAGATGTCATAATACTCGGCCAGCGTTTCAGTGAAAAGATGTAACTGATTATAGCCTCTTTCTTTTAATTTTTTCGGATGTAAGGGTACAGAAACCAATAGATCTGGTTTTTTATTTTTAAAAATCAATCGTTCCGTTGTCCATTCTGCTAAAATTTTCCCTAATCTTTCCCGACTTTTATATTTTAAATGATGAATAATCTGCCGGCTTACATTTTCTTTCTGAAATTGCATTAAAGCAAAAGTATGCTCGACAGGAAATAGAAGAGTGCATTTTTCTTTGATAAAATTATTTTCATAATAATCGAAATGCGTAAAATGAATATGTCCTAAACAGAGGGTGCAGACCACCAGATCGGCGTCAATAATCCGGTTGCAATGGAGACAGCGGTTGGGAAACAGAATATCTAAAATCATCAGGTGTTTTATACTTCTAAATATAAGAAATTTAAATAAATAACCTGAGTTTGGGATTAATATAGCTGGAAGCTGGAAGAGTGGGGCTGGAAGTTTAGTAAATTCATTATTTTGTTATGATAACAAAAATTAAAAGGAAAAATACGAGGATTTTGATTTTATCACTCCTCACAACCTCCATCATCCGGCACCTGACTTCCATCGTCTGTTATTAAGGTTAAATAATTACTTCTTATCTTTGACGATGAGTTTGATTTTTGAAAAGCAAATACAGGTTACAGAAGAGCATATAGACGGAAATAATCACGTAAATAATGTTCAGTACGTAAAATGGGTCGAAGAAATTGCCGGTGAACATTGGAATTCTGTAAAAGAGTATTTAGGTTTTACGGATGACATCTGGATGCTCCTCGATCATCATATTCAATACAAAAAACAGGTATACCTCGGCGATATAATCACTGTAAAAACGTATCCGAAAGCTCCGGAAGGTATTCGGCAGCCCAGAAAGGTAGAGTTTTATTGCAAAGATCACTTGGTGGTAGATTCACTCACGCTTTGGATTTTTATGGATAAAGAAACACAGAAAATCAAGCGGTTGGAAAGTAATTGGCTGGATAAGTTGTAAAAACGCAGAGAACGTTTAAAAATTAATCAAAAAAAATTTCAGTTTGGGTTTTAAACAGAACATTTTTATTAAACCTTGTGTCTTTTTGCGTTTGTTTTCCAATAAACAGGCTCTAAAATAAAAACCGGATTAAAATTTCAAACATTTTTAATAGGAGTTTACGCTTTTCTTTGTTAAGCTCTTTTGTCATATCTTTGCACTATGATACGTATTACAAAAATTTTTACATTCGAAACGGCGCATGTGCTGTACAATTACGACGGAAAATGTAAAAATATGCATGGACATTCCTATAAACTGTTTGTAACAGTGAAAGGAAAACCTATTAATGATTTGGAGGATCCCAAAAACGGGATGGTGGTGGATTTCGGTGATATAAAAACGATCGTGAAATCTGAAATTGTGGATGTTTGGGATCATGCAGTGCTTATCAACGCACTTTCGCCTCATAAACTATTAGGAGACTCTCTTGAAGAACAGGGGCATAAGGTAATCTACTGCACCTTTCAGCCGACCTGCGAAAATATGTTATATGCCATCGCTTCGAAGGTGAAATCCAGACTTCCGGAAGGAATTTCTTTGGCTTATTTAAAGCTTCATGAAACAGAAAACTCTTACGGAGAGTGGTTCGCAGAAGATAATCACTAATTTAGAAAAACTCAGTCGGTGTTAAAAACGATCATTAATTTAGAACCTGGAAAAAAAGTATATTTCGCTTCAGATCAGCATTTCGGAGCACCTGATCCTAAGCAAAGCAAAGTGCGTGAAGAGCGTTTTATCCGTTGGATGGACGAGATAAAACAGGATGCGCAGGTCTTGTTTTTAATGGGCGATCTGTTTGATTTCTGGCATGAATGGAAACATGTCATTCCCAAAGGTTATGTTCGGGTTTTAGGAAAAATTGCCGAACTGAAAGACCGCGGAATTAACGTTTATTTCTTTGTCGGAAACCATGATCTCTGGATGAAAGATTATCTTGAAGAAGAAATAGGATGCACGGTTTTCTATAAAAAGCAGTATTTCGAAATGGGCGGAAAACAGTTTCTGCTGGCTCATGGCGATGGGCTGGGGCCTGGTGACAAAGGTTATAAGAGAATGAAAAAAGTCTTCACCAATCCTGTCGCGCAATGGTTTTTTAAATGGATTCATCCGGATATTGCCATGAAGATTGCTTTGTATATGTCTCAGAAAAATAAAATGATCTCCGGAGATGAGGACAAGGAGTTTTTGGGTGAAGACAAGGAGTTTTTGATCATCTATTCTAAAGAGAAACTGAAAAGAGAGAAGATTGATTATTTCATTTACGGACATCGCCATCTTCCCATGGTTTTGGATCTGGAAGGAAAAGCAAAATATATCAACCTTGGAGACTGGATTTCTTATTTTACATATGGCGTTTTCGAGGATGATTTTGAATTGAAAACATTTGGTGAGAATACAAAAAAAATTACCCCGTAAAGAGGTAATTTCCGGATCCTTTTAAAAGCATCCTATTTTTAATCCATATTCCGGATTGGTAGTTGCAAGAACCTGACCAATTTTTAATTATATTATTAAAAAATCATTAAAAAAAATCAAGCTCTTTTAAATGTGATTCATTATGAAGCATTAAAGAGTTAAAAAAACAACGTCATCTTGAAAAATATATTCGACATAAAGACAGAGCAGGAATTTTTGGCTGCCGCCTTAATGACATTCCGCTACCAGTATGACCATGTGGAGGTATATAGAAAATTTGTGGATTATCTGAAAATCAATCCCGAAGAAGTAGACAGCCTGGTGAAAATTCCGTTTCTTCCTATTGAAATGTTTAAAAATCATTATATTCTGGACAAAAACGCTTCTTCTGATCTGTATTTTCAAAGTTCGGGAACAACGCAGATGAATTTGTCTAAACATCATATTGCGGACGAAAATATCTATAAAGAAAGCATTTATAAGAGCTTTGAGCAGTTTATAGGTAAGCCGGAAGAGTTTATTTTTTTAGGGTTGCTGCCGAGTTATCTGGAAAAGCAGCATTCTTCCTTAATATATATGGTGGATTATTTAATGCAGAAATCGGACAAGCCGGAAAACGGATATTTTCTTTACAATCACGAAGATTTATATCAGCTTTTAAATGAATTGAAAGATAAAAAAGTGATCCTGTTCGGTGTTTCATTTGCCTTACTGGATTTTCTCGATTACTGTAGCTCAACCGCTCATCATCTTATATCCTCCGATTTCCTCACCGTCATTGAAACGGGAGGTATGAAAGGGCGAAAAGAAGAAATGACAAAAGATGAACTGCTGAAAATTTTGCAGCAGGGTTTTAAAACGGATAAAATTTATTCCGAATATTCCATGACCGAGTTGCTTTCTCAGGCTTATTCTTTAGGCGAAAATATCTACCGTTGTCCGAACTGGATGAGAATTTTGGTGAGAAATGCCGAAGATCCTTTCAGCTATGAACAGGAAGGAAGAACCGGAGCCATTAATATTATTGATCTGGCTAATATTCATTCGTGTTCGTTTATTGCCACTCAGGATTTAGGCAAAACGTCTGGAGACCAATTTCAGGTATTGGGAAGGATTGACCATTCAGATATTCGCGGATGCAGCCTACTGGTGAGTTGATGGGTTTGAGTAAGGGAGAATTTTAGAGTTGAACGTTGTTTGTAATTCAAAATCATTAAAAATTTCAGTCGTGTTAAAAATAGAAGAATTAGTGCATGCATATATCCATTCTCAATGTGATTTTGAGCAACAGCTGGTGCTCACGAATCATTTTCAGGCAGATTGGGAAGCCGATATTTTAATTATTAATGCCGAAGGTTTCAGCCATGAAATCGAAATTAAGTTATCGAAAAGTGATTTTAAAAACGATTTTAAAAAATCATACATCAACTCCAACACCGGCGAAAAATTTTTAAAACACGATAAAATTTCCTGTGGAGATTATATTTGTAATGCCTTCAGTTTTCTTCTGCCAATGGGAATGGTGGAACATGCTTTAATTCCTGAACATTGCGGAATTATCGAGTTTTATCATAATGTAGATTCTTGGGAGACAGAATTTTATTTAATCCGCGAACCCAGGCGCGTACATGAGGATCTTTACTGGAAACTGAATGACAAAGATCTTTTCCTCAGAAAAATGGCACTTAATCTGCTGCAAAGGAAAATGGAAATAAAAGGGAAACATGAAGAGCTGATCTTTAAAAATCCTTTTGAGATTAAAAAAATAAATTAAATCAACGTTTGTAGACTTATTTTTTAATACAGATTGGTATTATTATTGAAAGAAATTCAGTTATTTGCCATATTCTGTTTATAAATTTAAAGTCTGATTAATGAAAAAGTTGTTGACTGTGGTCTTTGTTTCTTTCATTTTTAATGTTCATTATACCCAATCTTCAAAAAAAAACGTAAAAAAAGCTTTGCCCTGTTATGATTTGAATGAGGTGCTGAAAGTGCGGGCAACTCCTCTTTATCAGCCTCATCTGGACGCATCAAAAAGTTTTGGAGTTCAGCTTCTTAAAGATTCTAAATCGGTCAACAAATACATAAGCAACGGAAAACTTCATAAAATAAAAAAAACAGGAAAGGGATACCGGGTCCAGCAGCTTGATTACAGCCGCGCATGGATGGTTTCCAAAGCGAAAACCACGCTTGAAAATATGGGCGCGAGATTCAGCAAAGAAACCAAAGGCCATACGTTCACTGTTTCTTCAGTTACCAGAACCCTGGAAGATCAATGCAGACTGAGACGCGTAAATTCCAATGCTTCACTGGGCATCAGCTCTCATAATTACGGAAATTCTTTTGATATTTCTTATATCAGATTCAATGATGTTGTCAAATATAATCCCAAAATGGAAATCGCGCTGGAAAAAGTTTTAAACTATTACGCAAGGATGGGGAAAATATATTATATTAAAGAAAAGCAACAGAGCTGTTATCATATCACCGTAAGAAACTATTAATTTTTTATACACAGAAAATTCATTTATGCTGAAAATAATCAGTAAGATATGAATTCCTGAGGAATAAGATCAACACAGATGATTTTATAGCTATTTTCCAAAATATTTCACAGGTTGATGTATTCCTTCTCCTGTCAATTGTCCTGATTTTATCGCAGAATTTATATTAAATTAAATTCAATTTGTCGTGAATAAGTTGTATACATTGTTAAGTTTGCATAATTTTATGGCACTCAAATAACCATTGAATATGACAACATTAAGCAAAGACGAATTTATGCGCGCAGTATCCGAATGGAGTACCGTGTCTGAAAAGTATCAGGGCATTCAAAACCTGATTTCTACCAGTTATGTATTTGAATTTGATATCGATCAGATCAACTGGCTGAAAAACAAAAATAAAAACAACGAATTCTGTGTAGAGGTCGGAGTGTATAAAGGCGTATTAGTCCTTATTTTTTGCCCATTGGATGAAAAAGGCCTGAAAATACCTCAGGATACCTATCCTTACAGCCCGCTGGCAAAATGCGGAGGCGATATCAGGCTGGTAGAAACAAAAGAATATACGGTGGTAAAGCACGCTGTTCTTTCCAGCGATCTTCAGAAAATAGATGACAACGCCAATATGTATTTTCCGGTAGCAAATATTCCGGTTCTGGAGCAGGATAAAGTCGTTGCAGCCATCGAAAGCTGGAGAAATGGAGGTATGGATTGGTTCTACTACCAGGGCGAACAGTATAAACAGACGAAAGTGAAGAATATCTTTCAACGATTTTATGTACCGTCCGCAGACCTGTATCCTTCAAAAGCCAAAACCGCAACCCTTGATAGGTTTATCTGCTCATTCGGATTAAAATATTCTGCGATTTTTCAGCAGACTTTGGTAACCCTTATTTTTATCTCTTACTATAAAGAAGGTCTTCAGAATGGAGTGGGGACAAGTATGGAGATGATTTCAAACACGTACGACTGGTCAAGACCATGTCCGCCGATTTGTAAGTTATAAACAGAAAATGTACAGTTATTTTATTATAACCTGGGGAATAACAAATTTTTTACTTCTTGCTTCCTGTATCTTCGGAGGTGTGAAGTATCCGCTATTATATAAAGAAGAAAAACAATATAGTTTGTATGTTGTTTTTCTTTTTATTATTGAAAGTATAACGAATATTCTGACTCAGTTTTATGATTTCGAAGATACTTCGTTCTTATATCCTGTCTATATCACAGGAGAATTTTATATTCTGACAAGTCTGTTGATCAGAAAACTGGGGATTCCCAAAACCGGTGGGTATCTCACAGCATTGATAAGTATAGGTTTTTTAACATTAAAATATAGCCTGGATCTTCCGCACAATGCAGATATTGTAAAAGTGGTTTCCAATATGGTAATTGTATGTCTGTCCGGATTTGCTCTGTTACAGGAAATTAAAGGAAACCGGCTGAAAAACCGTTTTCTTTGGGTAGATGCCTGTATATTCTTCTATTACGCAGTGTCTGTTTTTATATTTATCATTCAGAATCAGATCGCGAATTTAAAGGAAGACGACTATTACCTGATCTTAGGAACCAATAATATTTTGTCGAGTATTTTATATTGTTCAATTATTTATACCTTTTTAAAATTAAAGAAGTAACCTTAAATATCAACCTCCTGATCCTGATAATTGTAACCCTTGCTATTATCGTATTCTTTATATTAATGGGTTACCGCACTTTTGTCGCAAGAATTATTCGTGAAAAAGATGCCCAGAATTTTGCTGAAATCCAGCATCAGAAAAATTTAGCCTTAGAAAATATCAAAGCTCAGGAAGAAGAAAGAAAAAGGATTGCGGTGATGATTCATGATGATATCGGAAATCGACTGAATATCCTGTCTTTATGGCTGAATAATCTGGATACAAAAGGTGATGAGCTGATTAAAAAAAATATTTCCGGACAGATGTCGTCTCTTATCGATTCTGCAAGAAGTATTTCTCACTCGCTATATCCTGTTAATCTGGAGTCTGTGGGACTGGTTTTATATATCGAAGAATTAATTGCCAATTTATCCAGCAGAATTAATATTTCTTTAAGCGTAAGTCCGAAATTTCAGAGGAAAGAAAAATTTGTTGAAGTTCAGTTATACCGAATTATTCAGGAGCTGACCACCAATGTCCTGAAACATTCAAAAGCAACCCGGATCTGGATTTATATTAAAGATAGCAGAACACATCTTGCGGTTGTAATTTTAGATAACGGACAGAGTTTTGACTATAAAGAAGTGAAAAAAGGAATGGGAATTAAAAATATAGAATCCCGCATAAAATCAATGAACGCACAACACAGATGGAAAAACAGTGTCGATAAAGGAAGCCGTTTAATTATAAAAATTCCATACAATGAACTCTCAAATTAAAATAGCATTAATTGATGACGAACAACTGATTCTGGAAGGTGTGAAAATGTTGCTGTCTTCAGAAAAAAATATCTCCGTAAGCAGTATGTCTAATAACGGACCGGAATTTATTGAAAAACTACAGACACTTTCGCCCGAAGAATTTCCCAATCTTGCCCTCGTGGATGTACAGATGCAGCCCATGAACGGTTTTGAACTGGTAGAAATTTTAAAAGAAAAATATCCTGATCTTAAAATAATTATCCTTTCTTCCCATTATAAAACCTCTATTTTAGGATATATGGTAAAATTGGGTGTTTCTGCTTTCTTGCCTAAAAATTCTGACCGGAAGACCTTTATAGAAGCCATAACAATGGTGAATAAAAACGGGGTTTTCTTTACTCAGGAAGATCACCAGATGCTGTTTTCTTATATGAACAGCTCCAGCAAGAAAAAATCTCTGTTCGAAATGGAAGATGAGCTTTCCGAACGGGAAAAAGAGGTCGTGAAACTGATCTGCCAGGAGTTTACCAACAATGAAATTGCAGAAAAACTCTTCATCAGTCCCAGAACAGTGGAAAGCCACAGGCAGAGGGTTTTGGAAAAAATTGGCGCCAAAAATACAGTAGGCATCGTTATCTACGCTATTATTAATAATATTTATTCCGTCTCCACAAAAATATAATTCCGTAGAAATACGGAATTTTTTATTTGGTACTTTTTACGCTACATCACTGTTCTTTTTCATCGTTACTTTGGGTGTCCAATAAAAACAACTTCTATTTTGAAGCTTTAAAAAAGCCACAAAGCATGAAAAATAATATAATTTCTATCGGGATCTTCTTCGACGGAACCGGTAATAACGGCAGAAATGCCACCTCTTCCCACAAACTTCGGAAAAATAATGAAAGCTATTATGCAGCGGTCACCAATGTTTATAAGCTTTTTACACTTTTTAACGGAGATCAAAAACATTATATAGAAGGCATCGGAACATTAGACGGTGCCGAAGACAGTGATTTTGCGATGGCTACCTGCCTCAATCCCCCGGGATATACAGGATATTCTTCTCAGGATAAGCTTAAAAATGCGTTTGCCTTTATTGAAGATGCCGTTTCTGATCAAACCAAAGAATATCATTTTTTTGTATATGGATTCAGTCGTGGAAGCATGTTGGCCAGAAATATATCTTATGAACTGCTGAAGTCAGATTCTAAATATAAAGGAAATATTACAATTAAATTTTTAGGTGTTTTTGATACGGTAGAATCTACACCTTTCAATGATTATCCGGTGGCGGTCTTACCGGAAGTGGAAAATGCCCTGCAGATCTGTGCAGTGAATGAATGTCGGTATTTTTTTCCTCTAACTGGCTTTTTTAATGATTCTAAAGACAGGGAAGATGCTTTATTGAGATCGGGAAATACTGTTCATAAAGAAATTTTTGTTCCGGGAGTGCATGCAGATGTTGGCGGTGGCTATCTGGAGGCATCACAATCGGTCTATGTTACGGCAAACCACACAAAAAATCAGTCGATTATTAATTATATCGATAATATAAAAGCGCATACGGAAGATGCCGACGGTCACCAGATATGGAACTATCCTTTAGAAGATTACGGAATTGAAGAAGGCATTATATTTTCTCAGGGCTATGTGGCAAGAGACCTTGTTTACAGTGATCTTTCAAAAGTATACGGAAGACTGATGCTGGCAGAAACCAATGCTGTGGAACCCGTTTTTAATACAAATTTTGACGCTTCAAATTTTGAAATCGATCCTGAAAAACATTCCTATTTGGTCACGCTTTCAAAAGAAATTGAAGAATATACGATTGAACTATCAAGACCTCTGAAACCGGATTATAATTACGGAAAACTGGCAGATTATACCCACTTTTCAGCAAATTTCGGGTTGTATCCAAGTTCATTATTAAGAAATAAAGAAGGGCAGATGGATGCCGAACTCATCAACAACGGATTGAATGTTCCCAGCAATGCGCAGGGCGAACTGGTAAATTCCGTGGGAGCCACGCTTCAGTCGAGGGTTCATTTTATGGAAGATTCCATCATCGATTATGCGTATGGAACAAATATTCCAAACAATGATCAGTGGAGCCGCACCATATTGGTAAAAGAAAATTTATATAAATAAGGAGTAGTACTTTTTAGTTTTAAGTTTAGGTTAAAGGATCGTCGGTCAGGACGGTTCTTTTTTTTGTAATTAACTTTCGTGGATAAGAATTTGGCTGGAAGCTGGAGGAAGGAGGCTAAAAGTTCATTTTGTTATGATGATAAATTCAGATAAAAAAAGGAGCGATTTCACTATTTATCGCTTTGTATAACCTCCGTCTTCCGGCTCCTGGCTTCCTTACGCTATGGCATAGAAAAAAGTCTATTATGGATCAAATACAAAAATTGGGGATTTGGTAAAAGGTTAAGATCATTTTAAATTTAAAAATAATAGTCTGATTTTTATTTTCCACGGATTTTTAAATACAGAAGATGAGCGCTGACCTTACGCCCGATGATAAAATTTAAATAAAATGGGGTCTTAAGTCTAAATTGACAATAAGTTTTGGCTAAAGCCTCAGATATCTCATCTTTCTAAGACTGGCTGAAGCCAGTCCCTATTGATTGACAGAATATGGTATTAATCGAATGAAGATTAAAAGCAAAGATTTATTTTTCAAACCCTAAACTTTCAGAAATCAAAAAATACAAATAAATGCTTCGCGAAGCATAAAAAAAGCTTCATCAAATCAACTTGTTGATTCCTCTTTGCTCCTTTATATACAAGCTCCAAAAAATAAACCTTTGCGTTAAAAAAGAGTCAATTCATTAAAAACTGAGTTCGATTAAAATCAACGATCTAAAATATTGGTTTACTCTTTATTATTAGACGGAATTTGAGAATTCAGCAAAATTTATTACTATTTGTAAATTCGTGGCTATAAGAAATAATAAACCTTGAAGGTTTAGAACTTCAACCATCATTATCTGGGAAAATCCGTGGAATCTGTGGGAAATAATCTATTTTAAATCTTGAAATTTCTCCCCAACTTTTATAACTGATCCAGAATTTGGCTGGAAGCTGGAGGAAGGAGGCTGGAAGTTCATTTTGTTATAATGATAAAAATTCAGATAAAAAAAGGAGAGATTTCACTATTTATCGCTTTATATAACCTCCGTCTTCGGGCTCCTAGCTTCCTTACGCTACGGCATAGAAAAAGTTTATTTTTTCCGAATTCAGATTAATTAAATCTTACGTACCGATGATGAAATTAAAATTTTCACATGGATTTTGATAGATTCGAGTATTCATTTCTTTTTCCGTATTTTTGCACGCGAAAATTCATTACTCACTTATTAATCATTATTTAACATGCTTTCGGTTCAAGGTCTAGGATTACATCATTCGGGAAACTATTTGTTTCAAAACGTGAATTTCACGATTAAAAAGGATGATAAAATTGGTTTAGTTGGAAAAAATGGAGCGGGAAAATCCACTTTATTGAAAATGCTTTCCGGAGAAATTACTTTCTACGAAGGAAATGTAGTTCCTGAAGGAAACATTACCATCGGTTTCTTAAAACAGGATCTTGATTTTGTGAAAGGCAGAACCGTTTGGAACGAAACCATGCAGGCTTTCGAGCAAATTAATGCCTGGAAAGAGGAATTGGAAGAGATTAATCATCAGCTAACCGTAAGAACCGATTATGAAAGTGACGGATATACAGATCTAATCAACAGAATGACGGATCTGAATGACCTTTTGATGCACCACGATGCCTATAATCTGGAAGGTGATATCGAAAAAGTGTTATTTGGTTTAGGTTTTAAAGCGGATGATTTTCAAAAAATTACCGATGAATTTTCCGGAGGATGGAGAATGAGAATTGAACTGGCAAAACTGCTGCTTCAGAAAAATGATCTGATGCTTCTCGATGAGCCTACCAATCACCTGGATATGGAATCAATCATCTGGCTGGAAAATTTCTTGAAAGATTATCCGGGAGGTATTCTTCTGGTAAGTCACGATAAACAGTTTATGACAGCCGTTTGTAACCGTACTTTTGACGTAAATAACCGAAAGGTTGATGATTATAAAGCCAATTATTCTAAATATCTGGTGATGCGTGAAGACCGCCGGGAAAAGCTGATTCAGGCTAAAAAAAATCAGGATGCGGAGATCAAACAAATGGAGGATAACATCAACAAATTCCGTGCGAGTGCTACCAAAGCTTCTTTTGCGCAGTCTTTGATTAAAAAACTGGATAAAATTGAGCGTATTGAAGTCGATAACGAAGATGTTTCAAAATTCAATATCCGTTTCGTACAGTCGGTGGTTCCGGGAAAAGTTATTTTTGAAGCTGAAAATCTGGGGAAAGCGTACGGACAGAAACAGATTTTTGATGAGGTAGATTTTATCGTTCAGAGAGGCGACAGAATTGCACTTCTTGGACAAAACGGACAGGGGAAAACCACGTTGGCGAAAATTTTAGCCGGTGATATTAAAGACTTTTCAGGAAACTGGAATTTAGGCCATAATGTAAACATTGGTTACTTCGCCCAAAATCAGGAAGAAGTTTTAACTCCCAATAAAACCGTTCAGGAAGAAGCGGAAGACGCGGCCACCGAAGAAACAAGACCTAGAGTTCGTGATTTATTAGGATCTTTCCTTTTTCAGGGTGAAGCGGTAAATAAAAAAACAAAAGTGCTTTCCGGAGGAGAGAGAAACCGTCTCGCGCTTTGTAAATTGCTTTTGCGCCCATTCAATGTTTTGATTATGGATGAGCCTACCAATCACTTGGATATTCAGTCTAAAGAGATTATTAAGCTGGCTTTGCAGAGATTTGAAGGTACTCTAATTGTGATTTCTCACGACAGAGAGTTCCTGCAGGGATTAAGCGATAAAATATACGAATTCCGTGATGGTAAAATGAAGGAGTTCTTAGGAGATATTAACGAGTATCTTGAATTCAGACAAAAAGAAAGCATCCGCGAGATTTCTGCCGAAAAAGCAAAACTTCACAAAGAAGAGCCGAAGGTAGTAGAAAAGAAAGTGGAGGAAAAAGCTGCCGTCAGCAACAATCAGCCATCAACCATCGTAAGTAAAGAGCAGAAAAATATTCAGAATAAAATAAAAAAGGTAGAAGAAAAAATTTCGGAACTGGAGACGAAAGTTGAAGCAATGGAAGCATCTTTTACCAAAGAAAACCCTTCTGAAGAAACGCTTGAAAAATATAATAAAGCGAAGGAAGAGTTGGATCTGGCTTTACAGGAATGGGAACATTTGGGTTCTCAGCTAGGATAGATCAACATTTAATTTGTTTTTCCGGAGGAATCCAGGCTCGGCTGTTAAAGTATTTGCCGGGATTCCTCCGGGATGATAAATATAAGTTAAAAAATAGTTTGTATAAGCGTTGTCATCCTGAACGAAGTCGGAGGGGATACCAACAAAATATAAGAGAGATTCTGGTAAAATAGTAATCTCTTCTACCAATTAAACAAAGTATTTTAATCAAACTTTAAGGTAAAACTTAAATTATTTTTATAATTTTGACGAATGATTTTTAAAGAAAGCAGAAATCTGAAAAGTTTTGTTTCCAAGCTCTTGTTTGGGATCTACTTTATTGCGCTGTTTTCTCAAAATTTTCACAATCACAGTTCTGAAGAAGTTTTTAAAAATTTCAGTTTCAAAAAAACAGAACATAAAATTTCTGATAATGTAGTGAAGGAAAAAGCCGGCGACTGTCTGGCGTGTCATTTCTTAGCTACCGGACATACATTGGTTCCTGAAGAATTTAGTTTTCATTTCGAAGCGTATACGCACGAGGTAGAACAGATACTTGCCGTTCAGGAAAGAATATGGTCTCAGACGAAATTTACTTTTCAACTTCGCGGTCCTCCCGCCATTTCTTAGTTTTTTAGATTCTTTTTGGCTTTAATGAGATTTAAAGTTCATTGTATTCTGCTGAATTTTTCAAAGATATATTTGAAATTGATTATTCTATATTCGTAAAGAAGATCATAATTCATTCGATTATACCATTTATATTATTCATCAATACAATTTCTTTAGCTAAAATCCATCAGCCATAAATTTCACATTTTTTTCGAAATGTACCTTTTTTTTAGGTACGTAATCTATCTATTTAACAATGAAATTGATATATAGTTTAATGCTTGTCTTTTGCGGATTTGCATTTACAAACGCACAACAGACTTTTACCGTAGAAGGCACTGTAAAGGATTTTCATGACAAAACCATGCTGGAAAACGCGGTGGTAAAAATTGGAGAATTTTCTACAAAAACAGGTAAAAACGGTAAGTTTTCTTTCGATAGAATTCCTGCAGGAAAATATATACTCATTGCTAAACATCCTGACTGTAATGATTATACTGAAAATATAGGAGTTAATCAGGATATGCATTTAGCAATTACCCTTGAACATCATGTTCAGGATATTGAAACAGTGACGATTCACGGAAGTCACAAGAAAAACGGTTCTCTGGTTATTAAAACTCTGGAAAAATCGGATATCGAAAGAAATTCTACGGATAATTTAGGAAATTTATTGTCCAGAATTTCAGGAGTGACCGCTTTGAAAACAGGAAATAATATTTCAAAACCTATTATTCACGGGCTTTACGGAAGCCGCATCAGTATTATGAATAATGGCGTGAGACTTGCCGAGCAAGAATGGGGAGTAGAACACGCACCGAATGTTGATATTAATAATTTTCAGCATATAGACGTGATTAAAGGAGCATCTGCCCTGAAATACGGAAGTGATGCAATTGGCGGAGTTGTGGTAATGGAACCTGAGATTTTTCCTAAGAAAGATACCGTAAAAGGCTCTGTCGGGCTTACCGGAATTTCGAACGGAAGAGGCCTTGCTTTAGATGTGGATGTAGCGAAAGTATGGAAAAACGGATGGGCAGTGAAGTCTGGAGGAAGCATCAAAAAATTGGGCGACCAAAGTGCTCCTGATTATAATCTCAAAAATACGGGGATGGATTTTTCCTCGTTTAATTTTACGGTTCAGAATAATACCTATGAAAGGGGGATCTCTTTTGATTATTATTTAACGAATCAGAATCTTGGGATTTTAAGAGACTCACACGTTTCAACTTCGGGAGACTATGACAGAGCGATGAATGCCAGTCCTCCCATTTATTCCGGGAGATTCAGTTATGATATAGACAATCCGAGACAGGTTGTTGAGCATCATATTGCGAAGGTTTCGGCTTTCAAAAGATTTGAAAATATCGGGAAATTATCTGCAACATACAGCTATCAGTATAATCACAGACAGGAATATGATATCAGAAGAGGAGACCTGAATGATACGCCTTCTCTGGATCTGGAACTGATGACGCATCAGTTTAACCTTAATGATTTAATAGAAAGGGAAAAATGGTCTCTGGAAACTGGTATTGACGCAAGTTTTCAGAACAATTATTCGGATCCTGCAACCAAGGCGAGACGTCTGATTCCTAATTATGATAAATATGCTGCGGGAGTATATTCTGTCTTTAAGTATAAAATTTCTCATGATTTTAATTTTGAAGCTGGAGCCCGTTATGATTTTTCCCGTTATGATGTTACCAAATGGTACGATAAAAGCGACTGGGAGAATCTGTACGCAAATTCTTATCCTGAATTTTATGTGAGAACAAACCAGAATAGAGTGTTAACGCGTCCTCAGCTTAATTATAATAATGTTTCCTTCAATGCCGGCCTGGAATATCGTCCGAGCAATAATTTTGACGTGAAGTTTAATTATTCAAAAGTGGGACGTTCCCCGAATATCGCTGAATTATTTTCAGATGGTCTGCATCATTCCGCAGGAATTATCGAAACCGGAGATATGAGTCTTAAAAATGAACAGGGGCACCAGTTTAATTTGGAAGTCGCTTCAAGATTCAATGTTTTGAAAGGACTGAATGTTTCTGTAAATCCGTACTTTTTTATCACTAAAAATTTCATTAATGAAGTTCCTGTGGGAATTAAAGGGACGATTCGTGGGGTATTTCCGGAGTGGGTCTATCAGCAGATTGATGCTAAAATGTATGGGGTAGATCTGGATATCAACTGGAAACTTACCGACGATTTAACCTATGTGGGAAAAGGGAGCTATGTTTACGGACAGGACGATACTCACAACGAACCGTTGATTTTGATGATGCCCCCGAATTTTTCAAATGCATTGCAGTTTAAAAAACAAAAATGGAATAATTTCTATTTTACGGTTGAAAATCAGACCAACTTAAGACAAACCAGATTCCCTGTACGGAATGCTCCGCTGGAGGTATATGTAGATGGGCAGTTGGTGGACAAGGAAATTGATTTCAGCACTCCGCCTGCCGGATATTCACTTTGGAATATTCAGACAGGGATCAATATCAGTAAAAATCTTTCTGCGGGACTAATCGTGAATAATCTTTTTAATACGGCGTACAGAGATTATCTGAATCGTTTGAGATTCTTTGCGGACGAGGCAGGAAGAAACTTTATTTTAAACTTTAGATATAGATTCTAAAGATTTCAACAATTATTTAATCAAAATTTTACAATTTTAAAATTCATTACAATGAACAAGTTATTCAATACTAAAAATATTATCAAATTATTAGCTGTTTTATTTATTACAATTACTGTCGTTTCTTGTCAGAGAGACGGTTCTTCAGATGAGGACGACCTTCCTCAGGAAGAGCTTACCAATATAGTATTACTGGTAACGGAAGATGGCACTACCAATACACAGACCTATGACTACAGTATCGGGGCCGGAGGTATTCCTACCATTCCTCTTATCGACGGAAAGTCTTATACGGTAGAAGCGAAGTTCAAAAACGGAAGTGAGGATGCCACAGGCGAGATCATTGATGCTAAAGATGAACATTTCTTACTGTTTGATTTCCCTAAGTCTAATATTACTGTCCAAAGAATAGACGGTAATGATCTGAGAGCAGACGGAAAAAGAGTAGGGCTAAAAACAAAATGGACCGTTGTAAAAGCTGTTGATTCGGCATCTCCGCTATTGAAACTAACCTTGATCCACGAACCTCAAAGTGTAAACGAAGGAAAGTCGGGAACATCATGGGGAAGCGTAGTAGGTGGAGAAACGGATGCAGAAGCTACATATAACCTAAGCAATTAGGAATTCTTAATCTTGTTAAAAAACCATCGGAAAATTTTTCGATGGTTTTTTAATTAACATTATTTAGCTTTTATGTTGAATTTAAATGAGTGATTATCATAAAATTTTTATATTTTTGCAACCTAAAATTTTAATCAAAGATGAAGGTTACCGCACAAAACCATGATGATGTAAGTGCATTGCTTACAGTGACATTGGAAAAATCTGACTATAAAGAAAAAGTTGAGAAACAATTGATTAATTATGCTAAAAATGCGCAAGTTCCTGGTTTCAGAAAGGGGAAAGTGCCTTTGAGTATGGTTAAAAAACAATATGAAGCAGGGATTGCATTCGAAGAAATCAACAAGCAGGTTTCTGATGCTTTGAACGGCTATGTTAACGATAACAAACTTAGACTGGTAGGTCAGCCAGTTCCTCAGCCCGTTAATCAGTTAGATTACAATGCTGATCAAATCGAGGTTGCTTTCGAGGTTGGATATGAGCCTGAATTCACTATAGATTTGGCGAAATATGAAGCTCCTCACTATAAAGTTGAGGCTTCTGAAAAAGAAATCAACAAGAGTATTGAGAACATGCAGAAGCGTTTTGCTGAGCAGGCTCCTCAGGAAAAAATCAATAAAGATTCTTACATTGCTTTGGAAATTTCTCAGGTTGTTGAGGAAAATGCTGAAGGAGAACACCACCACCAGCCAAAGAACGTTACCATTAATGCTGAAAACAAAGAGGCTTTTAAATTGGTAAAAGCTTTGAAAATGGACGGTTCTGTAAATGTTTCTAAAGAAACTCTTGCTGAAAATGAAGAATTGGCTAAAGAATTAGGATTCTCTAAGGAAGAAGCTGAACATTTACACCATGCTGAAGTAGAGGTAAAAGTAAAAGATTTCTATGGTCTTAACTTAGCTGAACTTAACCAGGAATTGTTCGATAAAGTATACGGAGAAGGAAACATTACTTCTGAAGAAGCGCTTAAAGAAAAAGTAAAATCTGAATTGGATGAGTACTTCCAGCAAAATGCAGATGTTCATTTTGTGAACAAAGTATTGGAGCAGGTTTCTGAAAAAGAAGAAGTAGCACTTCCTGAAGCTTTCCTTACCAAATGGTTACTATTCTCTAACCAGAATATCCAGTCTGAAGAGCAGGCTAAAGAAATTCTTGAAGCAGAAAAAACGCAGTTGAAATATCAGATTATCGAAGGCAAATTGATGACTGATAACGAAATTCAATTGGACTATGCTGATGTTCTGGCACAGGCTGAGCAGTTGGTAAGAAATCAATTGGCGATCTACGGAATCCACCACTTAGGAGATGAAGAAATTCAGAAATATGCTGTGGAAATGTTGAAAGACCAAGAGCAGGTAAGACAGATTTCTTCTGAAGTAGCAATGGCTAAATTAAAAGATGTAATTCTTGAAAAAGCGACGAAAAAAGAGACTGTAATCTCTCACGACGAGTTTTTAGAAGAGCTAAAAAAATAATATATTGAGATATCAATAGTTAAAACCACCAAATTTTTGGTGGTTTTTTGTTTTTGAAAAGCTATTTCTCTTTTACATTTTTTATATTTACAGTCATAATTTATTGTATATGAAAAAAATAATCATACCGTTCTTTTGTGTTCTGCTTTTTTCCACGGCGGCACAAGCACAGGAGGCAGCCGTAAAAGCAGCTAAAACAGAGGTTAAACAGTCTAAAATGACCCCTAAAGAAGTTATTGATAACTATCTGAAGGCGCTTGGAGGAAAAGAGAAACTGGAAGCCATAAAATCAACCATTATGGATAATACACTTTCCGTTCAGGGAATGGAATTTACCATGTCCACAAAAAAAATGGGTAATAAATTCAGATCAGAGCAAAAAGTAATGGGGCAGACAATGACTCAGCTTTTTGATGGTGAAAAAGGATATTTTGACCAGGGGGGACAGAAAAATATGATCCCGGCCGATAAAGTTGCCGATCTGAAAAAAGGAAAAGCAGTGGAAGCGCTGGGCTACGATGCAGCTAATTTTAAAACGGTGACGGTTGAAAAACTGGACGGAAAAGACTATAATGTGCTTTCATCGGACAAAGGACAGTACTATTTTGATACTGCCACCGGATTATTGTACAAGTCGAGCTCCAAAGAAGGAACGGCGGTTATTAAAAGTTATATGACGGTAGACGGAATTAAATTCCCGCAGGAAATAGAAGCTGAAGGAAGCGGACAGAAAATTACCATTAAGACAACGAAAATAGTTATCAACTCAGGAGTTTCGGATGAAGATTTCAGAGGATAGAAAAATCTACTAAACTCATTATAAAACAAAACCGCAGAGAGATCTGCGGTTTTTATGGTAAAAATGGTTAAGAACCATATTCATTTTTCCATTCTTCGGCCACTTCACTCAGCACGCCGTAAAATTCTTCCCCATATTTTCTGATCAGAGGGGTTTTCAGGAATTTGTAGATAGGAACCTGCAGTTCCTTTCCCAAGGTGCAAGCGTCATTGCAAACACTCCATTCATGATAATTTAAAGCCGTAAATGTAGAATACTCGTTGACACGAATAGGGTAGAGGTGGCAGGAAATAGGCTTTTGCCAGTCTACAGCACCATCTTCATACGCTTTTTCAATTCCACACTTGGTAATTCCTTTTTCATCAAATGTTACATACGCACATTCGCGGTCTTCCACCATCGGTGTTACATACATTCCGTCCATCGGATCGGTAGTCCACGTTCCGATTTCTTCGATGGATTTAATGCCTTCTTGGGTAAGATAAGGTTTAATTTTATCAAAGATATTATCTAAGATCTCTAGCTCGTCTTTATCCAACGGAGCTCCCACGTCTCCTTCTACACAACATGCACCTTTACATTTCGAAAGGTTGCAGACAAACTCTTCGGAAAAAATATCCTCGGAAATCAATTTATCGTCAATCTGAATCATAATCTAAAAAAAATCAAAATAAGTACCTATTTTAAAGGTAATTAAACAAAAAATAATAAGCCAGAGACTTCCTTCCTGCATCCAGTATTTTGGCAGAAACGTCATCATTCTGCTCATGATAATGGTTGCCGGGAAAGCAAGAAGAAGCAAATATTCATAGCTGTTATTCATATACAGAATAATAGTAACAAGCTGCGCCAGAGAAAAAACCAGTAAAAAAGTATATTTATACCGGCTGATCGGGCTCTTTTTATTGTAATTTTTAAAATGGTCGTAGATCGCATAGATCAGGAGCAGTACGATGGGTACTAACGGTAAAATATCGCTGTAATCTGTTACCAGTTTCATCTTTCCGAAAGGTAAATAATCCAGATTCCAGGTTTTAAAATCCAGAAAGTACATGATGGAAAAATAGCTGAACGCAATTAAAATAATCCCCAATAAAAATCTGAACAGGTTTAAAGCAATTCTTTCAGAGGTCGCAATTACGTGAATGATCACAAAAACAGCCATCGGCCAGGTTGTTGGTAGAAAAATAAAATTCAGTGCTACGATAGAGCCCACCAAAACATAAGACTTTTTTCGGATGTCTTCATTGGTGCTCGTTAAAAGCAGCAAAAGAAAAGAATTCGTAAGCAGAGAAACGGCTATTCCGATATCTAAATTTCCCGGATAAAGACCAAAAATAAAAAAAGTATACAGAAATAAAGGCAAATGCGTCTGATAACTCAGCGCAATGCTGTGAAAACAAAAATATCCCAAGGCAATTCCCAGAAAAGTTATTCCGGCAATTATAGCTTCATAAGTGTTGAAATTCAGTATGTTGAATAATATTACTACTAAAAGAAGAAAACCAATATAAACAGGAATTGAAAAAATATTGCTTTCTTTTGAAAGTAATTTAAACATTTTTTATAAATTTGTACAAAGTTAATTTAAAAAAGGAAAATAATGACGTCTTTCTTTCTATTCTTAAGCAAAGTTTTCAAATGGTCTTTCGGTTTCTTTGATGCTTTCGGTAATGTGCTAAACTGGATTCTATTTATTGTTTGCTGCGTATTGTTTACGTACTGGTGTTATGTTCTTGTAGCGACACTGGGTGGCGACAAAGATAAAGACTATTATTCTCCAACGGAAGGTAAGAATCCTTACTACGATCCGAACATCTATAAAAAAGAAGGTTAATTAATTGGTTATATAGTAAAAAACCGATCAAATATAATTTTTGATCGGTTTTTTTATGCTGATGATTAAGAGCGTGTTGAAAAATTAATCTAAATGAATTTCAGGCCTGGTTTTCTACTCTTATCTTAAAGTAAAAAGAGAAAATTGTTATTAGACCTTACGTCATCAGGGTTTTTCCAATACAAATCACGCTTTAAGATCTTAACTGTTGTTTTCGTGAATAGGAAGAACCAGTACCGGAACAGAAGAATTCTTCGTAATTCCTTTGGTTAAGCTACCGATAAAAACATCGTAAATCTCACTTCTTCCGTGAGAACCCATTACGATAAAGTCTGCGTTTTTTGTCTGCGTATATTCCAGAATAATATCTTTGGCGATCCCCTGTTTCAGAAGATGTTCACAATCTACGTCCTGAGCCAGGATTCTCTGTTCAATTTTATTAAGCTGAACGAGTTCCTCACGGATCTCATTTTCTTCTACTTCAGGAAAATACTGAAATCCCATGTCTCCAATAGCAAAACCAATATCGGATGGAGCTACATGAATAAGAAAAATCTTACCGTGTACCTGCTTTGCAAATTTTACGGCACCTTCTACAAGCTGTTCTGTTTTATCCCCAAAATCTACGGGAACGATAATGTTTACCATAATCTTTAGTTTGTTTCCTAAAGATAGAAAAATTATGCCAAAAAAGGGGTATCAAACTTATAAAATTCGGAGGTCAAGAATTTTTTTATCCTCAAGATAAGCCTCAAGAATATCATTTTCTTCTACTTTTCCAACACCTTTCGGAGTTCCTGTAAAAATGAGGTCACCCACTCGTAAAGTAAAATATTGCGACACAAAAGCGATGATGTCATCAACACCGAAGATCATATCTTTGGTATCTCCGTCCTGAACCTTCTCCTTATTTTTTAATAGCGAAAAATGAAGGGATTCAAGGTTATACTGGTTCTTATTAAAGAAATTTCCGACCACGGCAGAACCGTCGAAACCTTTGGCAAGTTCCCAGGGTAAGCCTTTGGATTTAAGGTCGCTTTGAAGATCTCTCGCCGTGAAATCAATTCCGAGTCCGATTTCGTCATAATGTTTATGGGCCGTTTCTTTCTGAATGTATTTTCCGCCCTTTGAAATTTTTACCACGACTTCCAGTTCATAATGAACATCGTTGGAAAACTCAGGAATATAAAAATCATTTCCCTTTAAAACTGCCGTGTCGGGCTTCATAAAGATCACCGGTTTTTCGGGGATTTCATTTCCCAGTTCTTTAGCATGTTCGCTGTAATTTCTTCCGATACAGATTATCTTCATAATTTTTTATTTCAAAAGCGGGAAATAGTGCCGAAGCAGTCCCGCTGTTATTATTTAATTTTTTTAGAAGCTTTTTTTGAATGTCAATGGTCAATTTTTTTGAGTGAACAGTGAATTTTCAAGAGAATCAAAAATTCACCATTCACTTGCACAGCAAGATTGACTATCCGCCATTGCCTCTAATTAACGTTCAAATTCGTTTCCGCAGTAGTAGCAGACAAACTTATGGCTTTTCAAAATAGAAACCCCGAAGAAACTCGTTGCGCTGTCGTCCCGGTAGATGTGATTGGAACCGCATTTCGGGCAGACAAAATCAAACTCAGGATTTTCAATCGTGTGTTCTACTTCCAAAGAAAATTCTTCATTCTCTTTGTAATTCTGTAGTATCTCTTTCGCTTTTTCCAGATCTTCCTCGAAAACCTGCAGCTGAATACCTCCCACAGCCTGTGAAAGCAACCAATCCGACTGAATCAGCTGTTCGTTTGCTATAAAACTGTTAATCCCTTTTTCGGCCAGAATCTGTTGATCTCTGTTAGCCCGAAGAGCAGTTTCGTAAAATTTAAACTTTACCAGCTCGCTCATATCTTAAAATTTACTTGAAAGTTGAATTTTTGTTAACACTTTTTTTGTGTACAAAGGAAAATCTGCGTTTTGCAGCCAGCCAAAATAACCAAGATCTTTCTGGAAAACAGCTTTTACTCCCTGTCCTTTATATTTACCGAAATTGAAAATTTCTTCATTTTTATTATTAAAGCCGATAAAACCTGCCAGATCTGCATTTTTATTATGGAATGTAAATTCACTTAACGCCGCAATTTCATTCGGAATATCATCGTATTTTCCGATCTGGGCATCCAGAACCTCAAAAGTTGCCATAACATCAGCCTCTGCCGAATGGGCATTTTCCAGGGTTTTACCACAGTAAAACTGATAGGCCGCACCTAAATTTCTGGGCTCTTTTTTATGAAAAATAGTCTGTGCATCCACCAGTTTGAATTTACTAAGATCAAAATCCATTCCTACTCTCAAAAGTTCTTCCGCCAATAAAGGGACATCGAATCGGTTGGAATTAAAACCTCCCAAATCTGTACCGGCAATCATTTCTGTAACTTTAGAAGCGATGTCACGGAAAGTCGGAGCGTCTTTCACATCTTCATCATAAATACCGTGAATTTCGCTGCTCTCCCTTGGAATTGGCATTTCTGGATTAACTTTCCATGTTTTGCTTTCTCTTGAGGCATCAGGATTAACCTTTAAGATACAAATCTCCACGATTCTGTCTTTTCCGATATTGGTTCCTGTTGTTTCTAAATCAAAGACACAAAGAGGTTTATGTAATTTTAAGTTCATTTCTAAATAGTTTGAAAATGTGTTAATTTGATAATTTGAATAGGTTTTCAGGGAAAATTTCAGGCTCTCACCCTCCATCTTCCAGCCCATTACAGCTGTTTCTGAAATATAATTGATATTAAGATATAATAAATAACCAGCATCGGGATTCCCACAATCTGAAATACCGCTAAAATAGCAATTCCGCCTCCTAAAAGTACGATTTTGGAATAATTATCCTGTATTTTTTTAGATTTAAATTTCATCGCCATCATTTTTATCGGACTGATTAATAGCCACGATGTAAGAATGGTTAATACAATCAGCAATAAAGAACGGTCAAATAAAAAGCTGAATGCATTGGTTTCCTTAAAGGCATAATACAACCCGAACAGCAATACCGTATTGGTTGGTGTATTCAGCCCTTTGAAATAATATCGCTGTTCTTCATCAAGATTAAAAATGGCAAGTCTTAAACAGGAGAAAACAGTAACCAGCAAGCCGATATATTTAATTTCGAAAAATAAATTGATTCCCAGAATCTCACTTCCGAAAGGTTCTAAAGCCTTGAACATTGTTAATCCCGGAATTACGCCAAAGCTTACCATATCCGCTAAAGAATCGAGCTGAAGTCCTAAATTTGAATTAGATTTTACCGCTCTGGCTACGAACCCGTCGAAAAAATCAAAAATTGAAGAAAGGATCAGACAGATTGCAGTGGTTTGGTAATCTCCCAAGATCAGATGGATCGCTCCCACGCATCCTGCAAAAAGGTTACCTAAAGTTAAAGCATTCGCCAGATTGTTTTTTATAAAATTCATGTTATTTTTCTGTAAGTGTTAAATTTAACTTTCTCAATTGAAAAAAGATTCCAAAAAAAGAAAAAAATGCCGTAATTACCGTAAAAAGTAAAGAAGCAGATACGGAAACGGAAGCATTGAAATCAAAATATTTTGAGGCCTGAAGGAACAGCATTTCCCGGACTCCGATGCCCGCAAAAGAGATGAGACTCAATACAGAGCTTCCCAAAAAAGTGACGGTGTAAATTGTGAAATTTCCATTCATTCCTAAGCTTTTCATGATCAGAATAAAGCAAATAACCTGCAAAAGCTGAACGATAATGGATAATAAAAATGATTTGAAGAAAATATCTGTATAAATTGAAAATAATTTTTTGGTGAGAAAATAGGTAAATGTAATTCCGCCCAATGCTAAAATGATGATGAGCCAGATCCATTTTATTTCAAACAAAAAAGCAGAGGTCATCAGAATCAGTACACAAATGGCCAAAAGACCACTTAAACGGTCATTGAAAAGAGCAGAAGTAACCTTTTTTGCTCCCCAGCCAAATTTTTTATTTAAAATATACACCTTATATGCATCGCCGCCAATGCCTCCGGGAATGAAGAAATTGTAAAACATTCCCAAAAAGTAAAGTTCCAGATTGCTTCTGAAACTCAGATTAAAATCGTTGGCATGAAAATAAAATTCAAGTCTTTTTGTAGATAATATCTGTGAAGCCAAAAAAAACACGGCAGCCAGAATAACATAGCCAAAATGCACCGTGGACCAAAGTTGAGCCACATCCCGAAACGGTATTTTTTTGAAAACAAAATACAGCAAGGCCACGCTGACCAGAATTTTTACCGCATTAATGAGAATTTTTTTAAGCTTTGATTTCTCCAAAATTTGTTATTTTTCTGATATTGAATGGTCGCTTGCTCTGAGATTCGTAATAGGTTTTCATCAGCATATCAATAATAATACCTGTGGTGAAAAACTGGATTCCGATGAAGGCCAAAAGTACGCCTAAGATCAATAAAGGTCTTCCGCCAATGTCGTGCCCCATTAATTTTACAATTAAAAGGTACGTATTAATCAGCATTCCTAAAACAAAAGCGGCCAAACCGATATTTCCGAAAAGGTAAATAGGTTTTGAAAGATATTTCTGATTAAATAAAACCAGCAGCAAATCGTTGATAACCTTGAAGGTTCTGTTCATCCCGTATTTTGAAACACCAAACTGTCTCGCATGATGTTTTACAGGCATTTCAGCAATTCTCGCTCCGTTTAGATGAGCCATTAAACTGATGAAGCGGTGGTTTTCACCGTATAAATTAAGATCTTTCGCGGTTTCCTGAGTAAACACCTTCAAGGCACAACCCTGATCTGAAATATTAAGTTTTGTAGATCTTTTAATAATGAAATTGGCAATTCTTGAAGGAATTGTTCTCACAGAAGAATCTTTTCTTTTCTGACGTTTCCCGACCACAAGATCATAATCTCCACTTTCGAGAAGCTGCACCATGGCAGGGATATCACTGGGATCGTTTTGTAAATCTCCATCCAGCGTTATCACATAATCCCCCGTTGCATAATCAAAGCCCGCCATCATTGCAGAACTTTGACCATAATTTTTTTTCAACTGAATTAAAACCACGCTCGGATCATTTTTTTCGTTGATCTCTTTTACCGTCGCGTCTTTAGAATGATCGTCGATAAGAATAAGTTCATAACGATAGCCGTTCATGGCCTCACGGATGCGATCGATCAGTAGTCCGGCATTACCTTCTTCATTATACATTGGGATGACCAGAGAGTAAAATTTATTATGATCCATTCAGTTTATATTGATTTATTAAATTTGCACAGAATTGCTTTTGCAAAAATACTAAAAAACTATCTTTCAGATGAATCAAAATCAACTGCTGTCATCGAGTCAAATTTTATTTTTATATGTCGGTTTTTCAATTGTTTACGTGTCGGGTCTGTTTATTCCGTTAATGGAGAACGATTCTGCACAACATGCATCCATGGCGATGAGAATGGCTTTGAACAACGATTTTTGGAACATTATTAAAGGAGATTCTCCTTATCTGGACAAGCCACACCTGCATTTTTGGCTGGCGGCTCTCTCTATGAAAATGTTTGGGATCAATCATCTCGCATATAGAATTCCGGCATTGCTATGTCTGGCTTTAGGTGCATTTTCAACAAAAAAACTTACAGAACAACTGTATGATAATAAAAATATGGGAAGTGTGGCATCTCTTATTTTCCTGTCTGCGCAAACGATTATTCTGTCGGCTCATGATGTGAGAACAGATGCTGTGTTAACAGGGTTTATCATCTTTTCGTTGTGGCAGTTTATAAAATTCATTAAAACTCAGAATATTCTTAATGTAATTCTAGCCGGACTTGGAACCGCGATGGCTTTTTCCTCGAAAGGTTTAATGGCAATCGTCATCATCGGATTTTGTGTTTTTGCGTATTTATTATATTCAAGAGAATGGAAAAAGTTTTTTAATCTTAAAATAATCGTCGCAGCCATCAGTTTTGTGGTGGGGATTTTACCGGTTTTATATGCTTATTACCATCAGTTTGGTGAAGAGGGGATACGATTTATTCTCTTTAATCAAAGTGTCAATAGGTTAACGGCGTCAGGATTCGAAGAAACGAGTCCGGATTATTTTTTCTTCTTCCATACTTTGTTATGGACATTTTTACCTTTTTCTTTGGTTTTCTATCTTGGAATTTTCGAAAAGTCACTATTTTTCATTAAAAACAGATTCAGAAAAGCAGAGGGCGTGGAATTTTTAACATTAGGTGGCTTCTGGCTGGTTATGCTGCTTTTTTCAGCTTCAAAATTTAAACTGCCCCATTATCTGAATGGTTTAATTGCCGTGCTTGCTGTTTTTACAGCGGCTTACTTATTTGATATTTTTAAAAGAAATCAGGTTAAGAAAATCAAAGTTTTATACATCATCCAATGTGTCGTGGTTTTCGGAGCTTTACTGGGCGTTGGTTTGTTAACGTATTTTTTCACGGGGATCGCCAACTTAGCAATGTATATTGTTGTAGTGTTGATTTTTATTTATTTAATGACCATTATTTTTAAGAAAGAAAATCTGTTTAAAAAATATTTATTCATGTCTCTGGTTTTTGCGGTAGGCGTAAATATTTTTCTGAATACTCAGTTTTATCATGTTCTCACCCAGTATCAGGGAAGTTATAAACTGGCACAAAGTGTAAATAACGAAAGAATTTCTAAAGACCGAATTTTCGCGACCAAAGATTCGGAATCCTGGGCTTTTGATTTTTATACCCAGAGAAATACGCCGCGAACAGATGTCGATCAACTGAAGAAGGGAGATTACTTTGTTATTTACAAAGAGGCGCTGCAGTCGGTTAAAAGAAATTATAAAATCGTTTTACAGGAAAATGATTACCGTATTACAAGGCTATCCTTAAAATTCCTGAATCCTGAAACGCGTTCCGGGCAGTTTGATAAGATTTATTTAATTCAGATTTTAGATTAAATTTCCCGCTATTGCGCGGGTGTTTGAATTTTAAAAGTGGTACATCTATTGTTCTGTATGCCCAGGATAATAAAAATTTTTGTTTGTTTAAAATTAATTTATATTTTTAGCAAAGAATAGACAACAGAAATTTTTTATCTGAATTAAAACTATAAGAATATGAGAAAATTGTTATTAACATGTATGCTTTCGTTATTTGGAGTAATGACTTTTGCACAAATTGAAGGGAAGTGGAAAACAATAGATGATGAGACAAAACAGGCCAAATCTATTGTTGAAATTTATAAAAAAGGAGATCAGTACTTCGGTAAGGTTTCGCAGTTGCTGATAAAACCGGCAGAGGCTAATTGTACAGAATGTAAAGATGACAGAAAAGGAAAACCAATTTTGGGCATGGAAATCATCAGAGGTCTTAAGAAGGAAGGCAACGAATTTACCGGAGGAACTATTACAGATCCAAAATCAGGTAAAACGTATAAGTGTACGGTTACCCGAAGTGGCGACAAACTGAATGTAAGAGGATATGTAGGTATTTCTCTTATGGGCAGAAGCCAGACATGGGAAAAAGTGAACTAAAACACGTTTAAAAATAGAATTTAAAGACGGCATTTCCTTTTGGAGATGCCTTTTTTGTTTTGAAAAAAATCTGTAACGAAAAAAAAATCTGCACACTTATAGAATATGAACTCAAATTTGGAAAAAATCTTTATTGCTTTTTTGAAGGAAAATCAGCGGATTGTCCATAAGGTATGCAGAATTTATACGGATAATAAAGAAGATCATGAAGATCTTTTTCAGGAAATCACGATTCAGCTTTGGAAATCTTTTCCGGGTTTTAAAGGTGATGCTAAATTTTCTACATGGATGTACCGTGTGGCTTTGAATACAGCGATTACATTATTTAAAAAGTCTAAAAAGAATGGCTTTAACACAGAAATTGATGTCTCTTCATTAAAGATAGAATATGAAGTGTATGAAGACGATGAACATAAATTGAAAAGAATGTATCAGGCGATTTATACCTTATCGGACATTGAAAAAGCTTTGATTATGATGTATCTCGAAAATAAATCGTATCGTGATATTGGCGAAATCCTCGGAATAACAGAAGGAAATGCCAGAGTGAAAATGAACAGGGCAAAAAATAATTTAAAACAACAACTCAACACAAAATAGTATGGAAGAACTGGAATTATTAAAAAACAACTGGAATAAAAATACCGAAGATTTTAAAGAATATTCAGATCAAGATATTCTCGGAATGATAAAAAAGCAATCGGTTTCTGTGACAACAACTTTATTAATTATTGGATTAGTTGAAGTGATCATTTGGTCAGCTTATGGATATATTTATGGGGAGTTTCCTTTTATCAGAATTGGATTATTTGCTGTGTTTTTTGGATTGATTATTTTTTGGTTTAATAAAATAAGATCAGGTGAAAGTTCTTTAATTTTAATGAAAAACATCTTAAATCTAAGAAAAACAGTCTTCGGATATGCCGGAATTTCCTTTACCTTAATTGTTTTTGATAGTTTAATTAACTTTAGAGGTAATACATCCGATTTTATACGTGGCTGGAAAGACGGAAAAAATGGTACGCATTCAGATACAGTAAATCTTACAACGGTAAATTATATTGTTTTTGCTTTTATACTCGTATTCTTTATATATTTCCTCTATTGGATTTACAAAAAAACCTACGGGAAAATACTTTCAGACCTTAAAAAAAACTACAAAGAATTAAGCAAAGCAGAATAAATTCTTATTTAAATTAAAATTAATACCAATATCTCAGTCAATGCAATGCCTTTTTTGTTATGTGTATAATAAAAAAACACTATTTTTGTACTCTAAATTTTTCAAATAAATATGGCAGAATATACTTTTCGTGAGGTAATTGCACAGGCAATGAGCGAGGAAATGCGTAAAGACGAATCCATTTTTTTAATGGGGGAGGAAGTTGCAGAATACAATGGTGCATATAAGGCTTCAAAAGGAATGCTGGATGAATTTGGTCCAAAGAGAGTAATCGATACACCGATCGCTGAGCTTGGTTTTACAGGGATTGCTGTAGGAGCTGCGATGAACGGTAACAGACCAATTGTAGAGTATATGACATTCAATTTCTCATTAGTGGGGATTGATCAAATTATTAATAACGCGGCAAAGATCCGCCAGATGAGTGGTGGCCAGTGGAACTGTCCTATCGTATTCAGAGGGCCTACCGCTTCGGCAGGTCAGTTGGGTGCAACACATTCTCAGGCTTTCGAAAACTGGTTTGCTAATGTTCCGGGTCTTAAAGTAGTGGTTCCTTCAAACCCTTACGATGCAAAAGGATTGTTGAAAAGCTCTATTCAGGATAATGATCCTGTAATCTTTATGGAATCTGAGCAGATGTATGGTGATAAAATGGAAATTCCTGAAGAAGAGTACTATTTACCAATCGGAAAAGCAGAAATCAAAAAAGAAGGTAAAGATGTAACGTTAGTTTCTTTCGGAAAAATCATGAAGCTGGCTATTCAGGCTGCTGAAGATATGGAGAAAGAAGGTATTTCTGTAGAAGTTATCGACCTTAGAACGATTCGTCCTTTAGATTTTGATACGATCTTAACGTCTGTAAAGAAAACAAACAGATTGGTTATTTTAGAAGAAGCGTGGCCATTTGGTTCAATCTCTTCAGAAATTACCTATATGGTGCAGCAAAAAGCATTCGATTATTTAGATGCTCCTATCAAGAGAATTACGACTCCTGATGCACCGGCACCTTATTCGGCTGCCTTATTCGCAGAGTGGTTCCCGAAACTTGAAAAAGTAAAAGAGGAGATCAAAAAAGCGATGTACGTAAAATAATTTTTAATGATTATAGAAAAAAACTTCCGAAAGGAAGTTTTTTCATTTATTATATTCATGAAGAATAATTCTTGAGGTCATAAATTTAGCATACATTTGCGCGTTTAAATTTAAAATTGCTGATATGGCAGAAGTTACTGAAGGCGGTCATCATTTTGACCTTAAGAAGCTATCATTTGTAGGAGTTATCGTCTCCTTAGGAATTGTATTCGGCGATATTGGTACATCACCGCTTTACGTAATGAAGGCCATTGTGAATGCCCGAAAAGACGGAGCTGCAATGCCGTTCGATGAATATATCGAGGGTGCCTTGTCCTGTATTATCTGGACTTTGACGCTGCAGACCACATTAAAATATGTGATCATTGCGCTTAGGGCAGATAACAAAGGGGAAGGGGGTATTTTAGCACTTTATTCCTTGGTTAAAAAGCTAAAGAAGAAATGGCTCTATGTAGTCGCCATTATCGGCGCCTCCACGTTGGTTGCAGATAGTGTGATTACGCCTTCACTTACAGTAATGTCAGCCATTGAAGGGCTGAAAATTTACAATCCGGAAACACCGGTGGTGGTTATTACTTTATTTATCCTTTTCATCGTCTTTGTTGTTCAGCAGTTTGGGACGGCTTCCATCGGGAAGTTTTTCGGACCTGTTATGGTAACATGGTTTTTGGTGTTGGGAATTTTCGGATCTGTGCATATTTTTGATCATGTGGAAATTTTCAGAGCCTTCAACCCCATCTATGCGTATAACCTGATTACGCATTCTTCGAGTGCGATTGTGATTATGGGAGCCGTTTTCCTGTGTACAACCGGTGCAGAGGCATTATATTCAGATTTAGGGCACTGTGGTGCAAAAAATATCAGAATCAGCTGGATCTTTGTTAAGCTTATGCTGATTCTTAATTATTTAGGTCAGGGAGCCTGGTTATTGGATAATTATCAGCTGGTTCATCAGGGCGTGAATCCTTTCTTCGGAATTATGCCGGAATGGGCTGTTTTACCGGGAGTAATTTTAGCAACTGCTGCGGCTATTATTGCCAGTCAGGCAGTAATTACGGGTTCATTTACAATGTTCTCGGAAGCGATGTCTATTTCTTTCTGGCCCAATCAGCATATCGAATATCCTTCGGGAGTAAAAGGGCAGATGTATATTCCCAGAATCAATTGGGGATTAATGGCATTCTGTTTCGTGGTTGTAATTTTCTTCCAGAAATCGGAAAGCATGGAAGCGGCGTACGGACTTACCATTACCATTACCATGTTAATGACTACCGTATTATTATTGTTCTGGCTAAGCCGAACAAGAGTGAATAAAATTTTCCTTATCGGTTTTGCATTAGTTTACGTGGCGTTAGAATCCGGGTTCTTTTATGCCAATGTCATCAAGTTTATGGATGGCGGTTGGCTGACTATGGTTCTCGGCGGATTCATCGCTGTCTGTATGTATGCCTGGTATAACGGTCGACTGATTAAGTCTAATTTCACGCAATATGTGAAGATCGATAAATATGTTTCTATCATTAAAGACATGAAACTGGATGAAACGATTCCAAAATACTGTACCAACCTAGCGTATCTTAGCAGAGCAAAAAGAAACGACGAAGTAGAATCGAAAATTATTTATTCGATTATAAAAAAGCAGCCGAAAAGAGCGGATCATTATTTTATTTTAAGTATTGTCAATCAGGAAGATCCTTATACTTTTAAATATACAGTAGATGAAATTCTTCCCGGAACCGTTTATAAAATTAATTTCTTGTTAGGATTTAAAGTTGACAGAAGAATCAACGATTATTTTAATATGGTTTTAAAAGATTTAATGGCAGACGGAACGATTCCTTCAAGAAGCAGTCACCCTTCTTTGAGAGCGCATAATATCCCGCCGGATCTTAAATATGTCATCATAGATAACACCTATATCAACGATATACTTTTAACTGTTAAACAGAAGATTACGTTGAATATTTATAACTTTGTAAAGTATATCGGAAGCGATGATTTCAAGTCTTGGGGAGTAACCATTCATAACGTTGTCGTGGAGTCTGCACCAATTACAGAACTTACGGTTTATGATAAAAAAATTGAGCAATCCGGATTTTTAAGACATAATAGTTAAGATCCTTTAACAAAAGAGTCTACCGTCTATTTAAATAAAATTCAATAAATTTGTAGATAATTTTTTTAATGGATACTTTACAGAAAGAAAAAAATATAGCTTTAATTAAGGATGTGCTTAGAAACTATTTACTCGAAAAAGGTTTCAGGAATACCCCGGAAAGATATACAATATTAGAAGAAATTTATAATATGGATCACCACTTTAATGTGGATGATCTGTATCTTCTGATGATGCAGAAAAAATATCACGTTTCTAAAGCAACAATTTACAACACGATTGAAATTTTCCTTGATGCCGGATTAATCCGTAAACATCAGTTTGGAGAAAAAACATTAACTTCCTCTTCGTACGAGAAATCTTACTTTGATAAGCAGCATGACCATTTGGTGATCTACAAAAAGGATTCTGATAAAGAGATTGAAGAGATTATCGAGTTTTGCGACCCAAGAATTCAGGGGATTAAGGAGGCAATTGAAGACGCTTTTGGCGTAAGAATTGATTCCCATTCGCTATATTTTTATGGCACTAAGAATGACTAACCTTCCAATGAGGCTGTTTTTAGTTCTCTTATTTTTTATTTCAACGTTTACTTTTGCGCAAGACACGAAAAAGCCTGCGCAAAGGGATCCTTATCTGCAAAATCCGGTTAAGAATCCGGCTCCGCAACAGATAAAACCCGGCGACCGGGTAAAAATCCTGAATGCAGATGAGATTATAAAGGATCCTAATAAATACGAGGGGAACCGTTATCTGACAGGGAATGTAAAAATTGAACATAAAGGCTCTATTCTTACGGCCGATGAAGTCGTGATGTATGAAGAAGAGAACTTTGTAAAAGCCATAGGAAATACCAAACTTCAAAATTCTGATGGCTCCGTTATTACGGCTGCTGAAATGGAGTATGACGGTAATACTCAAAAAGGGGTGGCTCGGAAAAACGTGGTTCTTACGGATCCCAAGCAAACAATAAAAACAGAAATTCTGTATTATGACAGGCTTGCCAATCAGGCCTATTTTAATACCGGAGGAACTATTTCGGATGGTCAGAATGTAATGTACACGAAGGTGGCCACGTATTTTCTGGATACTAAAATGATTGATTTTGTCGGAAAAGTGAAAATCGATAATAAAGATTATATTATTGAAGGTGACAATATCAAACAAAATCAAAATACCAAAGTGGCTGATTTTTTCGGACCCACGACCATTACCAACAGGCAGAATCCTAAAAATTATGTATATACCGAGAGAGGAACATACAAAATGAGTACGAAGGAGGCTTTTCTCAATAAAAATTCCAGAATACATTATAATGATAAGATCCTGACGGGAGATGATATGTATTTCAATCAGCTAACAGGTTTTGGAAAAGCTACAGGAAATGTAAAGCTGGACGATCCGAAGGAAAGCAGATACATGAAAGGCGGATACGGTGAGATCTTCGAAAAACAGGATTCATCCATGATGACCAAAAATCCGTATGCGGTAAAAATTCTTGAAAAAGATTCGATCTATTTTGCGGCGGTAAAAATTATTTCCTATCAAAAGCCGGATTCTGCGGATCTTACAAAGAAAAAAAGCTATATGAGAGCTTTCCGCAAGGGACGATTTTATAAATCTAACGCTCAGGGAAGAGCAGATTCTTTAGCATTTAACGAAACAGACGGTATTCTGCACATGTATAGAGATCCTATTTTATGGAGCGGAGAAAAGCAGGTAACGGGGGATAAAGTGGAAGCTTATTTCAATACCGAAACCGAAGATCTTGATTCCGTAAGAGTCATTGGAAATGCTTTTGCCATCAGTAAAGTAGATTCTCTGACGCTGAAAGATGAATTCAATCAGGTAAAAGGTAAATTAATGAATGCCTATTATCAGGATAATGATATCAAAGAAATTAAAGTAATCGGGAATGCTCAGGCGATTACGTATGCCGATGATTTTAATGAAAAAACAAAACAGAATGAAAGAATAGGTATTTCTCTTACCTCATGTGGGATTATCGGAGCTTTTTTTGAGGAAAAACTCATGCAGATTATCTCCTGTAGCATTGGAGCGACATCCGATACGTATCCGATGAGTAAAATAGAGCCATCCAAAAGAAAATTTCCGGATTTTAACTGGAATACAAAAGACAGAATTCGAAAATGGCAGGATATCCTTGTCGATACCCCAAACAATGAAGAAGTAAAATATCAGCTTGATGATGAGCTTTACAACCATGCTCAGGACGCTGTAGAAAAGGAAAGAGCAAAAGAAGAGGCGAAAAAGCCGAAAAGAACAAGAAAATAATAAAATAGAATCACCATTTTCAATTTGAAGATGGTGATTTTTTATTAAAGCCCATGTCTTTATTCTATCAGGATAATTTCGATGTTTGATGAATGTTTTTTAGCTTTGCTAAAATTTTTCAGGAAAATGGAAATGCAAAAAGATTTTTTTACATACCAGGCTCAAACGACGAAGTTTGCAGCCGGCTTCGAGGTTGAAAAGGCGGAAGGAAGCTATATTTATGGTACAGACGGGAAAAAGTATCTGGATTTTGTGGCGGGTGTTTCTGCCAATACGCTGGGGCATTCTCATCCTAAAATTGTAGATGCGATTAAAGAGCAGGCAGATAAATATCTTCATGTGATGGTATATGGAGAATACGCTCAGGAAAAACCAATCGCTTTGTGCCGATTGCTGGCAGAAGCGACCCCGGATCCTTTGGAAATTACTTATTTGGTAAACAGTGGAGCAGAAGCTATCGACGGAAGTTTAAAATTGGCTAAAAGATATACCGGAAGAGAGGAAATTGTTTCTTTTAAAGATTCTTATCACGGAAATACGCATGGCGCGCTCAGTGTTTCAGGAAATGAAACGCATAAAAGAGAATTCCGCCCTTTATTGCCTATGGTTTCTTTTATTGAATTTAATAATGAAAATGACTTCAGTAAAATCACTGAAAAAACAGCTTGTGTCATTCTCGAGACCATTCAGGGCGCGGCCGGATTTCTGGTTCCGAATGAAGGGTATTTAATCGGGCTTAAAAAAAGATGTGAAGAAGTCGGTGCATTATTAATTCTTGATGAAATTCAGCCGGGATTCGGAAGAACGGGAAAATTATTCTCTTTTGAGCATTTCGGGATTGTCCCGGATATTCTCGTGATGGGCAAAGGAATGGGCGGCGGTGTTCCTGTAGGAGCCTTTATGAGCTCACGAAAAATTATGGAAACCCTGGCGCATTCTCCGAAATTGGGGCATATTACCACTTTTGGAGGTAACCCTCTTATTGCAGCCTCCAGTTTTGCTACTTTAAAAGAAGTACTCGAAAGTGGATTAATGAATGAAGTGGACGAGAAAGAAAAACTATTCAGGGAATTACTGGTTCATCCGAAAATAAAAAATATTAACGGAAAAGGTTTAATGCTTGCCGTTAATCTGGGCTCACCGGAATATACCCTTGAGGTGGCCAAAAAATGTATGGAAAAAGGACTGATCGTTTTCTGGCAGTTATACAGAAATGAATATTTAAGAATATCTCCGCCACTCACGCTTTCCCTAGATGAAATCCGGGAAGGATGTACCATTATTATCGATGTACTCAATGAAAATTAAGATCAAGAAACTCTTCCATTCGAAGAGTTTTTTTTAGGTTAAAAAATAAATCTTATCCTCCTGAAAATAATCTCTATAAAATTTAAACCGAATCTAAACGACTATTTAAAACGCTCTGATAAATATCATAAAGATTATGTAAAAAAGTAAATACATTTTTGTGTAATAAAAAAATTAATTTATATATTGCGGGACGATAAAAACAAAGATTATATGGCGAAACATAAAGTCCATTACGAGTTTCCAATGCACTGTTTATCAGAGATTTTATATGAATATCTGGCGACGGCGGAAGGATTGTCTGAATGGTTTGCGGATGAGGTGACAGAGAAAGGTGATGACTTCTTTTTTAGCTGGGGCGGAAGTGCTGCGGAGAAGGCGACTCTGATTAGATATAAGCCTGAAGGTTTCGTTCGTTTCAGATGGGAAGAAGATGAGGGAACAAAGAATTTCTTTGAAATGACTATCGTAATAGACGACATTACAGAAGATCTTGCATTGAATATTACAGATTTCTGTGAAGAAGGAGATGAGAACGAAAATGCAATGTACTGGGAAAACCTTATCGAAAACCTTAAAATTAAATTAGGTGCTGCTTAATGCGTAAGGGGTACTAAAATGATAAAACTGATGAACGATTTATCGTTCATTATTTTTTTATAAATAAATCAGATCAAAAATTGGAAAATCAATATTTTACATCCGGTGAACTCCATGTTAAAAACAGAGCCTTCCTGATGGGAGACGCTGTAAAAGTTTCTTTCTTCGTGAGAGACGGAAAACTCATTATGGATGAAGAATGCTATTTCTTTCTAATGGCTTCTATGAGAAAGATGAGAATGAATATTCCGCTAAGCTATACGCTGGAATTTTTTCAGTCGCTTTTCCAGACTGAGGTTATCGAAGGAAAAGGTATTGAAAACGGAATCATCAACTTTCAGGTGTATCGGAATGATGACGAATTAACATTGGCAAAATCATCCATTGCCTATTTTTATGAGGTTTCTGAAGGGGAAGATATTCTGGCGGTTCATCCCAGAGCATTGGCATTAGATTTAATTAAAGAAATAAACGTTAATAACAACGTTTTAAGCAATATCAGGGTTCACTGTCCGGAAAATATTTATGGCGGAATTTACGCTCAGGAAAACGATCTGGATGATGTTATCCTGCTCAATCCCAATAAAAGAATTGCCCGTACCACTTTTGGAAATCTTTTGTTTCTGGAAGGGGATATTATTAAAGTACCAAAACAGACAGAAGGAGCCTATATCTCTCCCTTAATGGAAAATTTTGTTACTTTTTTACATAAAAATAAACTGGCAGATATCCAGGAACATGAAATTATTGCATTCGAATCTCAAAAAGCAGAAGAAATTTTATTGATTTCTGATGAGAAGGGCATATTTTCTGTAGGTAAAATAAGAAATAAGACTTTCGAAAGTTCCCGTTTTACCGAAATGGTAGCCAACTGGAAAAAAAGTTTTTCATAATATAAAATTGACAAACCCGGTAAACAACAAAGTTCCACGTCCTTTACCGGGTTTTATTCTGAGTTATCAGAATTTGTATCTTTATTCGTGAATTTATTTCGCGAATTTTTTATTTTTTAAATACATTACGTTTTACGTAAACCGGCTGAACTTGTAAAGAAGTCTTAGAAAAGAATTGTAAAATACGAAATAGGAAACTTTTCATTTTATTTTAATTTTTGGTTTATCAAATAACGTGAATTATTCCTTAAAAATTGGTTAACAAATTCTTAAATTTTGTTAAAGTTTTAAAATGCTTTTAAAGAAATAGATTAATCGATTAATTCAGTGAAATATCTTCAGGAGAATTCGCCCAGAGAAGGTATTCCCCGCCTAAATTCTGCATAATAGACTTCCAGAGGGTCTGGTCATTCGGTAAGGTGTAATCCAGATTATAAACATCCACAACAGTCCACAATTTACGCTGGATTTCGCTGTCAAGCTGTTGGGCGCTCCATCCGGAATACCCGGAAAAAATCTTGACATCATTAATGTCCAGCTCACTGCTCAGAACTGCGCTGATGATGTTTTCAATATCTTCGGTTAAATAAAATTCATTGGTAATCTCAGTATAGACCTCGGTTACTTTCTTTCCTTTTACGATGAAGAAAACTTTCTCGTTTTCCACAGGGCCGCCATCATAGACTTCAATTTTAAAATCAAAGAAATTTTTGAATTTACTGCTCATCTGGCTGTTTTTTTTATTTAATATAAGACCAAATGCTCCCTCAGCGTTATGCTCAATAACCAAGACGACCGAACGGGAAAAAATATCCCCCGAAATGTCAGGTGTGGAAATTAATATTTTACCTTTGTAAGAGTAATTCATACTCAAATTTAATAAAAAATATTTATGGAAAACCTGCACGACAAAAGAAAAGTGTATGATAAATCCCAACTTATTGAAAGTGAGATAAAACAAAATCCCCTAGAACAATTCCGAGACTGGTTTTTGGAAGCCAGCGAAAATCCAATGATTTCTGAAGCCAATGCCATGGCGGTTTCTACGGTGGAAGAAGATGGTTGTCCGCGTTCGAGAATGGTGCTTTTAAAAGCATATACTCACGAAGGTTTTATTTTTTATACCAATTATGACAGCCGAAAAGGGAAGGCGATCGAGAAAAATCACAGCGCCTGTCTGCATTTTTTCTGGCCAAATCTTGAAAGGCAAATCATTATTAAAGCAAATCTTGAGCGTATCGCTGAAAATCTGAGCGACGGATATTTTCATTCAAGACCCAAAGGAAGTCAATTGGGGGCTGCAGTTTCTCCCCAGAGTCAGGTGATCCCGAATAAAGAGTTTTTAGAGGAAAAATTAAAAGATTTAGAAAAAAGATACGAAAATTCCGAAGTTCCAAGACCTGAAAACTGGGGTGGCTACCTCGCTAAGCCTTATGAAATAGAATTTTGGCAGGGAAGACCAAACAGACTTCATGACAGAATTGTTTATGAACTAATCGATGGATTAGATTGGAGAATTTCACGATTAGCTCCTTAGATTTGAGGTTTAAGGTTTAAGTTTAAGGTTTAAGGTTTAGAGTTTAAGGTTTATTGCTGGAAGTTTAATGTTTACTACCTGAAGCTTTTACCATAAAAATAAAACCCTCATCGTTTGATGAGGGTTTCAATTTTTTCTTTAATCCGAAAAGATTATTTTTTCTTTTTAGCAGCAGCTGCAGGTGCATTAGCCGTAGCTACAGCAGTAGATAGATCTGCTCCAGCTTTGAATTTAGCAACTGTTTTTGCTTCAATATTGATCGGCTTTTTAGTTGCAGGGTTGATTCCTTGTCTCGCTGCTCTTTCTGCTACTGAGAAAGTTCCGAAACCTACCAAAGAAACTTTTCCATCTTTTTTCTTAAGGGTAGTCGTTACATTTGAAATGAAAGATTCCAGTGCAGCTTTAGCAGCAACTTTAGTGATCCCTGCGTCTTTTGCGATTGCGTCGATTAATTCAGACTTGTTCATAATTTATAATATTAAAGTTAGTTCGTTATACTAGCAAATATAATACTATTTTCTAATTGTGCAATTTTTTTATCAGAAAAGGTATTATTTTTTTAATTTTAGGTAAAAAGAGTTAAAATATGATAATTTGGTTTTTTACGAAAAATCTAGGTTACGGGGTGCTAAAATCATGCCAAATGCTTATGTGTATTGGCTTTATGAATTTTTGTTAATTATTTTTTTACATTTATTAAATCCTGAATTTTATATCAACTATTAATGGTTTTAGAGATATGCTTATAGAATATGTAATCAAAAATCAAATAAAATGATGATAATAAAATTAAACTCCTGGGTATCTGTATGTTTTAAAATGATTTTAAAAGCGCAATTTGTAAATTATTATTAATAAATTTGCACCATGTTAATAGAAGTTTTTAAGTCTAAAATTCACAGGGTAAGGGTTACGGCTTCAGACCTTAATTATATTGGGAGTATTACGATCGACGAAGAGCTTATTGAAGCTGCCGGACTGGTAGTCGGAGAGCGTGTTTATATCGTAAATGTAAATAACGGAGAGCGTTTCGATACCTACGTTATCAAAGGGAAGAGAAAATCTGGTGAAGTTTGCCTGAATGGGCCGGCTGCCAGAAAAGTTCAGCGGGATGACATTATTATTATCATCGCGTATGCACAGATGACTCCTGAAGAGGCACAGACTTTCCAGCCTAAAATTGTTTTCCCGGATGAAAAAACAAATCTTTTGACCTAAATTCATGGAGCAAAAAAAATCGAATCCGGTAAAATCAATTCTAACCATAGTAATATCGCTTGCTTGTGCAGGCTTTTTTTTGTGGCTGGCTCTAAGAGGGCTTGATTTCAAAGTGATCCAAAAGTCACTGGCCAAAGCGAATTACCTTTGGGTTTTATTTGCTGCCTGTTTTGGGGTTGCCGCATATTGGTTCAGAGCCATTCGCTGGAATCTGATGTTGGAACCGATGGGACATCCTATTTCCACTTCAAATTCATTATGGTCGCTTTCATTTGGATATTTAATGAATCTTACCATTCCCAGAAGTGGGGAAGTGGCCAGAGCAACAGCTTTATATGGAGTAGAAAAAGTTCCTGTGGATAAATCTTTCGGAACTATTATCCTTGAGAGAGTCGTGGATTTGGTCTGTATGGTCGTTTTCTTAGGCTTAACGCTTATTTTTAAGTTGAATGCAATTCTGTCATTTTATAATTTCGTCATAGAAAAGAAAGGGGAAAAGCAGGAGTTTGTTCCCAACTTTTTCGAAAGACAGATGATCAAAATTGGAGTCCACGATTTTGATTCTTTCTATTTTTATTTAAAACTTGCCATCGTTTTTGTGATATTAATAGGATTAATTTTATTCTATAAATACAAGAAAGATCAGCTCATTGCCTTCGGAAAAGGTATTGTACAGGGATTAACTTCTATTTTTAAATTAAAACAAAAAGGTAAATTCATTCTCTATACATTAGGGATTTGGATTTCATATTATTTTGCAGCCTATCTGGTATGTTTTGCATTACCGGAAACGTCTAATTTTACGTTTGCAGATGGTTTTCTAATCATCGTTGTCGGAACATTAGGGATGATGATCCCGGCAAGTGGCGGAATCGGAGCTTTTAACCTTGCGATGAAATATGGTTTCATGGCCTTATTTATTTCAATGGGCAAAAATGGAGAATTAGGCGGAGAAATCGGCTTAACCTATTCTTTCATATCTCTGCCGATGCAAATTGTTATTATGTTGGTGATGGGCCTTATTTCAATCCCAATGCTTGCGAAAGCAAGAAGTAAAATGGTTGCCAATAAAGAAGATTAAGATTATTCTTATTATACTATCTAAAAGGTTCGATGCTATTCGAACCTTTTTTGTTTTCTGAAAATTTTAGCCAGTTTTTACGTGAAACCGTAATTTTAAGCGTTTTTTAATCGATAAATTTGGTCAATTCATAAATCAAATCTATCTTAAAGGAAAAATAAGTTTTAACAGTATGGCGATTAATTTACAGAAAGGACAAAAGATTGAATTAGGACTCACAAAAATGACGATCGGACTGGGCTGGGATCCCAACGAAGGTACAGGTCTTGATTTTGATCTGGATGCCTCTGCTATTATGGTGGATGCAGACCGAAAACTGGTAAGTGAAGAATATTTTATTTTTTATAATAATCTGCAATCTCCGGATGGTGCTCTAACCCACACAGGGGACGATCCAAACGGGAAAAGCAGCGATGGAGACGATGATGAGGCTATTATTGTTGATCTGGATAAAGTGGATTCCAGAGTTCAGGAAATACTTTTCGTAGTTACCATTGAGGATTTTGAAAGAAAAAAACAAAATTTCGGACAGGTAAGAAATTCCTATATCCGTGTGGTAGATAATGCAACGAATCAGGAAATTGCAAAATATGAGCTCGATGAAGATTTTTCTATAGAAACAGGCATCGAATTCGGAAGGCTGTACAAGAGAAACGGCGGCTGGAAGTTTGAGGCTTCCGGAATTGGCTACAGAGCGGATCTTGGGTTTTTCCTTGAGAAATATTATAAAGGACAAATCATCAAATAATATGGCAATTAATTTACAAAAAGGACAAACGATTAATCTCAGAAAGAATGATCAGGGAGAAAGTATTCATGATCTCTCAAAGGTGACCATTGGTTTGGGTTGGGATGTTAGAAAACAAGGCGGTTTCTTTGGTAAGATATTCGGTAAAGAAGAAGCTGAATATGATCTTGACGCCATCGCATTTTTATTGGATGCCAACGGGAAAGTGGCCAATATGGGAAAATCAGTCACTTCTAATGGCAGACAGATCAGATTATATCAGGGCGATGTGGTTTATTTCAATTCTATGCAGCATCCCGGTGGAAATATATGGCTCACGGGAGATAACAGAACCGGTGCCGGAGATGGGGATGATGAACAAATTATTGTTAAGCTGGATCAGCTTGAAGCAAAATATCAAAAGATCGTTTTTATCGTTTCTATTTATCAGGGAACAAAAAATAATCAGCATTTCGGAATGATCGAAAATGCTTTCATCCGTGCAGTAGACGCCAAAGGAAAAGAGATTACCAAATTCAGCCTCTCAGGCGATGCAAGCATGAATGGAAAATGTTCCATGATTTTTGCCGAAGCATATCGCCATCAGGGAGACTGGAAGTTCCGGGCGGTTGGAGAACCTTTTGCAACGGATAATTTTGTCGATATCCTTAAAAAATATTCTTAAAAAAACTTTGTCAAAGTTCTAAACTTTGACAAAGTTACTTAAACTTCATTATAAAAGAATGGTCGTTTTCTTCAACAGTTCTGAATCCGGCACGCGTATAAAGTTTTTGTGCAGGATTGGTTTTTAAAACCGACAAATAAACAGGGATTTCTGAGATTAAAGATTCTTCTATTATCATTTCTAAAATGCGTTTTCCAAAACCTTTACCCTGAAAATCGGGATGAATCTGAAGTTGGATAATTTCAATTTGATTATCGTCAGATTTCACTTTTAGCAATCCCATATCCTCATTTCTATACATCAAGATTTTGGCGGTTTCAAATTCATACTGTATTCTTTTGAGGTGAGTATCTTTATCTGTTGGAAAACCGGAACTTTCAAGATGATTGTTCATCGTTTTAATTCTTAAATTAAGGAGAAAATCCAAATCATTTTCGGTCGCTTTTCTTGATTGAAGATGTATAAAATCCATTTTTTAATGATATTCTTAAAGGTTTACAAACTGTTTATTTAAACGAATATATTCGTTTTATATTGATACTAACTCAAAAAAGCTCCTTTTTCCAATTTTTATTTTCGTTTCCGAGATCAATTCAATTTCTTCATTCGGATTACTTTTCCTGATATTATTAATCTGAATTCCACCACTTTCGATTAATTTTCGCATAAATGTTTTACTTTCATCATTTTTCAATTGATGGCAAAGTTCCAGCAATGTAGCTTTTTGTTGAATAAAATGTAGTGAATCAATAGAAACAGGTTCAAAATTTTTCTCTTCAAATATTTTACTCTGAAACTGATTCACAAAAAATTGTTCCGCGCGTTCTGCAGATTCAGCATCATGGTATTGAATGATGATATTTTTGGCGATCAGTTTTTTAATATTCATCGGATTTTCACCGTTTTTGATTCTTTGCTTTACATTTTCCTTTTCTTCATTGTGAAAATCGGTCGCCAAATCAATAAATTCATCAATCAAACTGTCCGGAATCGACATGGTTTTTCCGAACATTTCATTCGGCTCATCTGTTAATCCGATGATATTATTTAAAGATTTACTCATCTTTTCCTTTCCGTCAAGTCCTTTCAGCAAAGGCATACACATGACAATTTGTGGTGATATTTGGTGGGTTTCCTGCAGTTGTCGTCCCATAGTACAGTTAAAAAGCTGATCGGTTCCGCCCATTTCAATATCGCATCCTGTTTTTACCGAATCAAAGCCTTGTAAAATCGGGTAAACAAGCTCGTGCATGGCGATGGGTGTATTGTCTGTAAACCGTTTGTTGAAATCATTTCGATGCATTAATTGAGCAACGGTAACTTTAGACATCAACTGAATAACCTCTGAAAATGGCAAAGCATTCAGCCAATCAGAATTAAATACAATTTTCGTTTTCTCTACATCAATAACTTTTGAAAGCTGATTGATATACGTTTCCGCATGATGCTGAACGTCTTCAATACTCAAAGGCTTTCTCGCTTTATTTTTTCCGGTGGGATCACCAATTCTGGCGGTAAAACTTCCGACTACGATGATGATCTGATGTCCTAAATCCTGAAATTGCTTCAGTTTTTTCAAAACAACGGCATGTCCCAGATGCAAATCCGGAGCGGTAGGATCAAAACCTAATTTGATGATTAATTTTCTGTTTTCTTCTTTGGCTTGTTGTAATTTTTGCTCCAAACCATTTTTTGGTAGAATAATTTCTACATTTTCTTTTAATACGTCGATCATTTTGTTGAATTTTTTGCATGAAAAAAGCCCGAACTGTATGGTTCGGGCTCTATGTTATTTTAGAATAATTTTTACTGAATTATATCCATAGAAAGTCTTCCCGAACGATAGCCCGGAGCGCAATACTCAGTGAAAAACGGAAGACGTAATATGTTATTTAAGTGCTTCATTGCGTTGCAAAGGTAGAAATTTTATTTCACATATTTCTGTTGATAAAAATTTTGCTGATCGGGACTGAGCCAGGGATAAAATAAATTTAAAAAGATGACAGAATAGTGTTTTATAACTTCTTTTTTATTTAATTTTAAAGTTAAACTGTTGTAATTCATCCAATTATCACCAATGATAAAGATTTGAGTAACCATAGTATCGAGGATGAATTCCGGAACATCTTCACGGAATATTTTACTTTTCTGAAAACCTGTAAATATACTTTGAAATTCTTCTTTTCGGCTTATATTTAACTCTTTATACTGAGTTTCTATTTCCGGAATTTGCCTTAAAATATCAACAAAATTGAGAAAAATAAAGCGATAAGAATACACGATTTCAAAACTTGAAATTGTATAATTGTACAAATCTTCCAGACTTTTCACGGGAATGCTTTTCAAATGATTAAGCAAATAATCCATCTCATTTTTCAACATCAAAAAAAGTGCTTTAATGATGTCTTCAGAATGTTTGAAATGATAATGAAGATTGCCTGCACTGATCTTCATTTCGGCCGCAATGTGTCTTGTGGTAATTGTATGATAACCTTTTTCATTGAACAGAAAAAGCGCGGTTGATACTATTTTTTCCTTGGTTTTCATTTCACAAATATAAGAGAGTTTTAATTATTGTTTTAATAAATTAGAACATTTGTTCTAATTTTGTATATTTGTTCTCTAAATTTTAATCGATGGAAGGTAAAAAAAAGTTTGATTACGAGTTGGCCGCCAAAAAAGAATCTGAATCTCCTAAGAAAGATCCTCAGGAAGTTATTGTAAAAGTTTTACAGGTAATAGTGGGAATTCTTATGGCTATTTTTCATGCGTAAAATGTATAAAATTTCCAATTGGTTTATCTTGGGATTAGCTATTTGGCTGGGGATTTTTTCGTTGAGAAAAAATGGAGTTATAATTCCGTTCGTTAATGATCATTTAACAGATTTAATCACCATTCCGATGTATTGTTACCTCATTCAGTATATTATGAATGGTTTTCTGGGATACAACTGGAAGCCAGATCTTAAATTTATTATCACTTCCACCGTATACTTGTCGCTTCTTTTCGAAGTGATTTGTCCTCGGATTTCAACTATTTTTACTGCCGATATTGTGGATGTTATTGCGTATTCTATCGGAGGATTTTTATATTATAGATTCAATAAAATTTACCAGATTATTTCATCATCCTGATCGGTGGGATAATCAATATAAGAAGTATCTGGTTTTTTCTCTTTAGGCTCAATACTCAGTTCACAGCACGAAGCTTCAATAAGTTCAATTAATGTGTCAGAAAAAAATCCATATAAAGTGTGAAATTGGGTGGGTAAAGTACAAAATCTATCTGTCAAATCCTTTTCGGTATAGGCTTTTCCCACACGATGAAATCCGTTTCCTTTACGCTCAGAAACAATATAAGTGGCACGATAACTTTTTAAAATAGAAATTAATTGGGCTTCATCAAAAACCTGATGAATAATAAGAATATAATTTTCCTCCCAATAATTGTAGTTGGGACAGACCGTTCTGATTTTTTTCTCTTTCAATAACTTTTTCCGGGTTTCCTGAGCAGCGATCTCAAAAGTATAACCACTTCCAAAAGGAATGATGCGTTGATCTGATTTTATAATGATTTGCGGACCAATTCCGGTGTCAAAGTAATGATAATCATTGGTTTCCAGAAATTCTTTTGATTGATAGCTAAAACAAAAAATATCGTCATAATCTTTTGTCATTTCTGCTGTTACATCAAAATTTTCACCCAATTTTTCTTTTATCCATTGTCGGGCGATACTCAGATAATCCTTTTCCATATTTTAAAACGCTAAAATTACTGGAAATTTCTTTTAGTATTTACCCGGAAACGATGAAAATATTAAATATGATGAAGTTTAATAATTGAACCTTTGTAATATTTTGTCAGATCATATAAATCATAAAAATATTTGCTCAATATCGCGCTTTCAGGAAAATTTTTTGAATTAAACTGTTCTTCGGCGATAGCATAAAGAGGTTGATGATCGGCTTTCAGAAATTTGTAGCAAATATTTTCTTCTGTATTTTCTTTATTAGCCAGGTTGGTTAAAAATATTCCGTAAATAAGAAATTGATTAAAATTTTCAGAATCACTGATGAAATTTAAATTCTTCTGTGAAATTTTTTCATAATCAGAAATAATCTGCTGAAATATTTTTACTTGATTTTCTCCGGTAATTTCATAGAAAATTTCGATGCCATTACAGAAAAGCTGAACTTTTAATTCTTCATGATCGCTGTTATACTGATGATTAAGCCACGAATAAAGATTGAGGATTTCTTCTTCTGAAAGACTGTGGATCCCTCCTTGTACTTTATTTTTGATAAGTTCGAGACTGGTTTTAGAATCTGCTTCCAGAAAACCAAGAACGGTGTTTTCCTCACGGCAAAGCTTATTATACAAATTAATCTTGGCAACGTTGGGGTTTATTCTTATAAAATACAATTCTTCTGACATAGTTCTGAGAGCTTACTGTTTCTGAAATCATAAGTATTTTCTAATCTAAGTTAAAGAAAAATAGAATAAGTCTGAAAGTAATTATTGGCTGATGCATAATATTTTACTCTGATATGTGTATATTGGTGTAAAATTTATTTGATAAATGTTAGTTATTAAAAAATTACATTTAAAAATGAAAGTACAATCTCTGGTGATTTCAACTACGTTCGGTTTTTAATTATTCCAGCTTAAAAATAAGGATAATTGACCTGTGATTAACAAAAACTCTCCAGAATAATACTACATTTGTCACGATTAAAATGGCGAAAATAATTTTGGTTAAATTGTAAATAATATGAATGATTTTTTAATAGGTATCGGAAAGAGATTAAAAGATATTAGAAAAAAAAATAATTTAACCATTAATGAACTGGCTTTCAGAGCGAGCGTGAGCAATGGCCTTGTTTCCAGAATCGAGAACGGAAGAACAATTCCTTCGCTTCCCGTTTTGCTTGAATTAATCCAGTCTTTGGATATCGATGCGAGTTTCTTTTTTGAAGGTGTTGAGAAAAAATCCAATTCTAAATTTATTCATTTACCCAAAGAAAATCAACAGGTTATCGAAAAAGAAGTCGAAGCTGAAGGTTTTAAATACATGCACATTTTCAGTAAAAGCTTGCACTCGTTAGGTTTTGAAGCAGTTTTGTTGACTCTTGAGCCGAATTCTAAAAGAGAAAAGGTAATTACTGATGCCTGGGAATTTAAGTATATCTTAAAAGGTGAAGTAAAATATGTTATCGATAACGAAGAAGTAATTTTAAAAGAAGGAGATTCATTATATTTTAACGGAAAATTTCCCCACGTTCCGGTAAGTATCAGCAATGAAAGTTGTGTCATGCTTGTTCTTTACTTTTATTCCGGTCAAAATTCATAATGTATTGATAAGATTAATCTTTTAATTATTATTCATTTTCATTTTCTTTTCTCAAAAAAGTTTACAAATATTCAACTTTACTATTTTTTGGTTTGTTAAATTTAATATTAAATTAATCTTAACATCTAATCCGTTTAGAATTTTTAATCTGAAAATTTTCATCACGTATTTGTGAAAGTGATTGAAATACTTGTTGTTGTGGATATTTTCTGGTTTTCTATATTTTTCCGAAGAACTTTTTAAGTATGCATTCTCTTAATAAATCTGTTCTATTTATTAATTATTACTTAATATGTGATTATTACTTATATTAAAATTATTGACTTGATTTGCAGTGTAATTTTAATATTTGTAAAAATGAAAACAAATCTATATAATTTACTTATTCTTGCTTTTGTCTGTTGCGTCACCTTTATATCAGCACAGAAGCAATCTATTTTAGGAACTGTTTTTGATGACAGTCAGCCCCTTCCGGGCGCATCGATCAGGATAAAAGGTTCATCTAAAAGTGTGGTGACTGATACGGAAGGGAAATTTATCATTAATGATGGTAAAGTAGGTCAATATAATTTACAGATCAGTTATATAGGATACGAAAATTCAGATATTACGATTGAGGTAAGATCCGGAGAGACCCTCAATCTGGGAGTTTTAAAATTATCTCAAAAACAAAAGAACATCGATGAAGTCGTTGTTACCGGAAGTTTGAGAAATACCGAAGCAAAAGCGTTGAATCTTCAGAAAAATGCAGTGAATATTACCAATGTCATCGCTTCAGACGGAATCGGAAAATTACCGGACAGAAATGCCGCCGAAACCGTGCAAAGAGTGCAGGGCGTTTCTATTGAAAGAGATCAGGGCGAAGGAAGATTCGTTTCTCTGAGAGGACTTCCGCCGTTTTGGGCATCCACCACGATCAACGGAAACCGGCTTCCGACTGCCGAAGAAGAAACGACTTCACGAGCGACGGCATTCGACTTTTTTCCGACAGAATTAATCTCTTATGTTCATGTTAATAAGTCTTTCACCCCAGATATGGAAGCCGACGGAATAGGCGGTGGTGTCAACTTTATCACAAAAACGCCACCAATGAAAACGGAGTTTAAAGCTACCTTGGGAAGCGGTTACAATGCAAAAGCCGACAAAGGCGTTTACAATATCGGGTTAATGTATGGCGGAAGAACAAAAGATAAAAAATTCGGTTATTTGATCAATTTTGCCCATTTTATCAGAAACTGGTCGACGGATAATTTCGAGGCGAAACGAAGTGGTGATGAAGGGGTTTTCAGGCTGGAACTTAGAGATTATAATGGCGTTAGAAAAACCACAGGAATTAACACGGCTTTTGAATATGTTTTGTCGCCGAAGAGTACCTTATATGTAAAGGGAATGTACGGAACCCTTTCGGATGATGAAACACATTACAAACACAGAATTCGATTTGATAAATACAATTCAGAAAATAATACGGCAAGAGTTGAGCTTCAGAATATTCATAATCTTTTAATTACGGAGCTGACTTCCTTTTCATTAGGTGGAATTCATAATTTAAATAAAGGAAAAATCGATTGGGATGTATCGTATTACGACAACCGTTTCAAGTACGGAAATATTCCAGATAAAGCCAACAGTTCTTATTATGTCATTAAGTATACCCAATCCGGAGTGGGTATTAATCCGGATTATATTTCAGATCACGGAAATGGTCCGAGAGCTTACTGGAAAGCCGATGGCGGAAAATTAGACTATAAAAATGCAGATCAGTTATTTGGTTTTTACAGTGATCCGAATTTCAAAATGGATGCGTCGCAGATGAGATTTACAGACCTTGAATTTTACAAAGTTTTTGTAGAAGAAAAAGATAAAATAGTCGCCACTTTTAATCATGAAATTAATGTTTCGGATCATTTAACCTTAAAATATGGTTTTAAATACCGAGATAAAGAACGGAATGCCAGATTTTCAGATATATTCTATAATTGGGCCAATGGTAGCGCGCCATTTTTATCGGATATGTCGCAATATATTACGGCTCAGTCGAACGGACAAAAATATTTGAGTGAAATGAATGCTCATATTGGAAATACTTTCGGACCGGTTTTATCAACAGGAGGCATGAATCAGTTTTGGTTTCAGAATAATGGAAATTTAAAAATCAATACCACCGATTCTGAAGCTTTAGAATACAACAAAGCATTGGGAAGAAACTTCGATGTTTTAGAAAAACATGCCGATGCTTACGGAATGGGAACGTATAAACTGAATGAAAAAATAACCATTTTAGGTGGTATTCGATTATCGAATACGCATACAAAGGTGAAAGGTTATAATGTGATTGATGATGTTTTGACTCCGGTTGAAAACACTAAAAATTACCTGGCCGTTTTACCGATGATCCATGTGAAATATGCTTTGAATAACAAAACAAATATACGTTTTGCTGCAACGAGAACGTTTTCAAGACCGAATTTTGGAGATCTAACGCCGGGTGGAACTTATATTGAAGCTGACAATGAATTCAAAGGTGGAAACCCGAATCTGAATCCAACCTATTCTTTAAACTTTGATTTGATGGGAGAATATTATTTCTCAAATGTCGGGATTTTGAGTGGTGGACTGTTTTATAAATCGATTACAGACCCAATTTTTCAGGATTCTTTTATCGGAAATTATAATGGAATGAATGGCGTGCAATTCACCGCTCCGAATAACGGAAAAGCAGCATGGCTTGGCGGTCTGGAATTGGGAATTACGAAAAGATTCGACTTTTTACCTGGTTTCCTGAAATATTTCGGAACACAATTGAATGCGACTTTCATGGATTCTAAAATGGAAAAGCCAAGCGGAAGAACCGTAAAACTTCCTTACCAGGCGAAGGAACTGTATAATATTCAGGTTTTCTTCGAGAAAAAAGGATTTAATGCAAGATTGGCGTACAATTATAAAGGAAAATATGCGGTTGAATATGCAGAACAAGACATCAACGATTCGTATTACGGGAAATATGCTAGTCTGGATTTCGGAGGTTCTTATCAGTTTACAAAGCATTTAATGTTGTATGCTGATGTAAATAATATCCTGAATAAACCTTTAATCTATCATTTTGGAAAAGACGAAACACGTCCGGAGCAGGTTGAATATTACGGTGTAAGATGCAATCTGGGAATTAAGTTAAATTTTTAAGCGAGCATAATAAAATGATAAAATCCATCAACAAAAAATCATTAATAACACTGAAGGCGGCATTCGCTGCCTTCGGGGTCTACTTTTGCATGTACGGTTTTCGAAAACCATTTACGGTCGCTTCTTTTGAAGGTCTTGCTTACTTTGGAGTGGATTATAAAATTTTAATCATTATTGCACAGGCCGTAGGATATTTTATTTCAAAATTCATCGGAATAAAATTTATCTCAGAATTAAAACCAGAGAAAAGAATTTTCTATTTATTCCTTTTTATTGCCATTGCAGAATTGGCTTTATTAGGCTTTGCAGCGGTTCCCGCACCCTATAATATTGTGTTTATGTTCATCAACGGAATTCCGTTGGGAATGATTTGGGGAATCGTTTTCTCTTATGTTGAAGGTCGAAAAACCACAGAAATCATCGGTCTTTTTCTCTGTTCCAGCTTCGTGGTTTCTTCGGGATTTACAAAGTCTGTCGGGAAATTTTTAATGGATAATTTCAATGTTTCAGAATTCTGGATGCCCTTTTCTGCAGGTTTAATTTTTATGATTCCGTTATTGCTTTTCGGGTTTTTGCTGGAAAAAATTCCTCAACCTTCGGAAGAAGATGTGTTATCGAAAAATAAAAGACAACCGTTGAATAAAACGGAAAGAAAAGAACTAATCAAACAGTTTTTTGTTCCGGTTCTCTGCATTGTGCTTCTGTATGTAAGTTTAACTATTTTACGAGATTTCAGGGATAATTTTAACCGCGAAATCTGGGATGGCTTACATTATCGATTCGATTCTTCTATTTTCACTTTAACGGAAATTCCGATTGCAGTAATGGTTTTGTTGATCTTAAGTTTTATGGTAAAGGTTAAAAACAACAAGAAAGCCTTTAAATATTATCATTATATTCTTTTTGCAGGAATTCTAACGGTTGGTTTTTCCACTTATTTATTCCAAAATGGTTCAATTTCTCCGTTTTACTGGATGATTTTCTCCGGTTTTGGAATGTATATCTGCTATATTCCTTTCAACGGAATTTATTTTGACCGAATGATTGCCGCTTTTGAGATCAAAGGAAATGTAGGATTTCTGATTTATGTCGTTGATTCTTTTGGGTATCTGGGAAGCGTTTTAATTCTTCTTTACAAAAACTTCGGTTCAGCAAAAACCTCATGGCTTAATTTTTATATTCATCTGAATTATAGTATTGTAGCCATTGTTTTGCTAACCTCGATCATTGCTTTTTTATCATTTAAAAAAAAAGCGAAAACAAATTCTGATTTGAATTCAAAATCTAATCAATATATTAATTTCGATACGTCGAAAATTTAAATTCATCATAAAAAATGGCAACAAAATTTGATTTAATCGTTGTGGGAGGTGGAATTCTTGGGACATTCCATGCCTATCATGCATTGAAAAAAAATCTAAAAGTGGCCTTGCTGGAAAGAAATTCTGTTCCTCAGGGTGCCACGGTAAGAAATTTCGGGCAGGTCGTTCCTTCCGGAATGGACTTGAAATGGCAAAACTTCGGGCGCGAAAGTCTGGAAATATATAATGAATTGCATACTCAAACAGATGTAACGATCAGAAAAAACGGTTCGGTATACATCGCTTCCAACGATGAAGAACGGCAATTGATTGAAGAACTTTTTGAAATCAATAAAAATAACGGTTACGAATCTGTTCTTTTATCTAAAAACGAATGCGTTCAGATGTACGACGGACTTCGTTCAGATTATTGCAGAGGCGGCTTGTTTTTTCCTCAGGAATTGTCGGTGGATTCGGCAGAAATGATTGTGAAACTTCATCAGCTTTTAAAGGAAAAATTCGGGTTACAGATTTTCTATAATACAACGATTATTGAAACGGATGAAGACGATCAAAAATGTATCGCAGTAACCTCAGAAGGAACAGAATTTCATGCTTCAAAACTGATTATCTGTGGCGGACATGAGTTTAAAACATTATATCCAAAAATCTTTAATGAAAGCGATCTGGAAGTAAGTAAACTGCAGATGCTTCAAACAAAACCTCAGGGAATTTATGCTTTGCCGGGCAATATTTTAACCGGACTTTCCATCAGAAGATATGAGTCGTTTGGCGAGTGCCCGTCTTTCCAAAAAATTAAAGAATCAGAAGATAAAAACTCGTTTGAAAAGAAATTTGGGATTCATATTTTATTTAAACAGGCGTTGGATGGTTCGATTATTTTGGGAGATTCTCATGAATATGCTGATGCGAAAAATGCAGATGATCTTGGTTTTGACCTAAATATGGACATCGATGAATTCATGATTCAAGAAGCCAAAAAAATTATTGATCTGCCGACGTATGAGATCCAAAGGCGTTGGTTTGGGGTGTATTCTCAATGCAAATCAAAAGATATTTTCGAACACAATCCTTCTCCGAACATCCATATTATCACAGGAATTGGTGGAAAAGGAATGACGGGAAGCGGTGGCTTTTCAAAATTTAATATAGATAAAATTTACCCATAAAAAAAATGAAAAATATAGAATTATTGGTTCTGGATATGGCCGGAACGACGATAGATGAAGGCAATGTCGTGTATAAAACAGTCATGCATTCGGTGAACGATTATGGCTATAACGTGACATTAGAAAAAGTTTTATCCGTTTGTGCCGGAATGGAAAAACTGGAAGCCATTGCGAGTTTATTAAAAGAGATCGGCGGAAATGAAGACGATGCACACGCCATTTTTGAAAACTTTTCAGATCAGTTAAAAGAAGCCTATCAAAATTTAGAGGTAAAACCCATCACGGGAGTTGAAAATTTCCTGTTAAATATGAGGTCTAGAAATAAAAAAGTGGTTTTAAATACCGGTTATACTTCTGAAATCGCACAACAGCTTTTAGATAAATTACAATGGAAGGAAAACGTTCATTTTGATGCTTTGATTACCGCAAATGATGTCTCCGAAAGTCGTCCGCATCCTGAAATGATTTTGCTGGCGATGAAAAAATTTAATATAAGTAAACCTGAAAATGTCCTGAAAGCGGGTGATTCTGTCATCGATATCGAAGAAGGAAAAAATGCAGGTTGCGGATTAACAATTGCCGTCCTCTCAGGAGCTCAAACGCAAGCTGAACTGGAAAAAGCACATCCCGATTATATTTTAAATACGATTTCTGAGGCTGAAACTTTTTTTAACTAATTCTTTCAAATTCAATTATTTATTCAGTCTCTTTTTAAATAATTGGGTTCACCAACTTTGTCAAAGTTTTAAACTTTGACAAAGTTATTTCGAGCGGACATCACGCTTTGCTAAACGAAATATTTAATTATCAATTAATTAATATTGAATTCATTAAAGTTTACAAATAGTAAATTAATTTTACAATTATTAAAAATAAAGTTACTATTTGTAAACTTAATATTTTCAAAAACAATTTATTTTATGAAAGCAAAACTATTTTCAATGGCTGTTCTGGTGGGCTGTTCTTTGATGGCTCAAACCAAAAAAGTTCTATTTATCGGGATCGATGGCTGCAGGGCCGATGTGATGATGTCTTCCAACACGCCCAACATTCACAACCTGATCAATCAGTCTATTTATTCTCTCGACGGACTTTGTGCGGCAACAACATGGAGCGGAAATGGCTGGAGTACGATGTTAACAGGTGTCTGGCATACAAAGCATAATGTTCAGGATAATAATTTTACCAATCCGAATTATGCCAACTACCCGGATTTCCTGACCAGAGCGGAAAATTTTAATCCGAATTTAAGAACGATGTCATTGGTACACTGGAATCCTATTAATGATAAGATTGTTCAGAATGCAGATGTAAAAACAAATTACGGAACCGATTTAGCCGTAAAAAATGCGGCGGTAAGCGCTCTGCAAAGTGACAATCCGGATATTTTATTTATTGATTTTGATGATGTTGACCATGCGGGACATTCTTACGGGTTCAATTCCAATACCTCGCAATATGTTTCTTCCATAGAAACGACTGATGCTTACGTCGGCGAAATAGTGGCAGCTATGAAAAACAGATCGACTTACAATAACGAAGACTGGATGGTGGTTTTAACCACAGATCACGGCGCAACCAATACCTCTCACGGAGGAGGAAGCCTTTCTGAGCGAGATATTTTCACGGTGTATTCTAACCCGAATTTTACTCCTCAACAGATTAGCAAAACGATTGTAGAATCCAATAAAATATTTAATCAACTGAATTTTCCGGCGGGAACTTACGCAAAACCGGCAAATCAAACGCCTTTTAATTTTGGAGCGACTCAGGATTTTACGATTGAATTTTGGGTAAAACCAAATGCAGGTTATTCCAGCGATCCGGTGATGATCAGTAATAAAAACTGGGCAAACGGAAAATATAAAGGTTTTGTGATCTCAGGATATTCCGGGCAGACTTTTAAAATGAATATTGGCGACGGCGTCAACAGAATAGATTTGGTAGGAGGAAAAGCAGAAACCAACCAGTGGAAACATATTGCCGTAAGCTTCGACAGAGACGGGCTTGTGACAATGTATGAAGATGGCGTTCCCGTGACTTTTGCTAAAATGAATACAATTGGAAATATAGATTCCGGGCTTCCTTTAACGATTAATCAAGACGGAACTAATGTGTACGGACAAAATCTGGCGGCTTCTTACAAAGACATCAGAATTTGGAAATCTGCACTTCCGAACGACGTGATTGTGAATTGGGCAAATCAGGATATTACGTCTTCGCATCCTTATTACAATCAGTTATTGGCGAATTGGAAATGTGATGAAACTTCCGGAAATACTTTGGTAGATTCAAGTATCAATGCAAATAATGTAGCAGTTACAGGTTCTCCGACAAGAGATTTGGCAACAACAAACAACTTTAAGATCTTCAATTATTTATCAACAACAAGAGAAACCGATCATTTGCCTACAGTGTTGAACTGGCTTTGTATTCCGGTTCAGGCTTCATGGGGAATCGATGGGGTTAACAGAATTCCCGTTTGTCCAAGTTTTTTGGGCGTGAATGATGTAAAATTAAAAAATAATGATTTTGAATTGTTTCCAAATCCTGCCTCTCACGACATTAATGTACGATACAAATCGGATGAAAAAGAATTGAAATTCGAAATTATCGATGCAAAAGGTTCCATCTTGACTTCAAAAAAAATAAATTCTCTGAACGGAAATTATAATGAAAAACTGAATATCGAAAATTATCCGAATGGAATTTATTTCATTAAAATCACCGGAAACAAAAATTCTTTAACCAAAACGTTCATTAAAAAATAAAGCCTATTGATAAAGGCTTTTAGTAATAGATTTAGATTTGATATTAGAACACGGATTTGTTTCCGGGTTCTAATATTTTTTTTTAAGAAAAAAACTTCAAATTGCCGCTTCGAACAGTAAGAGAAAGGTCCTTTTTATTTTCAGATTATAAAAAACGTTACTTTTTATTTTTACGCATGGCTTGGATTAACTGTTGATTTCTCTTTTCTGCCCTTTCATTATTCAGTGAAAGTGCTGCCCAGATCGCGGCCGGAATCCAGCCGATAAGTGTAATCTGCAAAATAAGACAGAGAATTCCTGTAAGAATTTTTCCGCGAACCATGAAAGAAAAAAATGGAAGCAAGATGGCTAGTAACATGTTTTTTAGTTTTGAAATTTTATGAAAGATCAATACGATTGAGGATCAAAATACGCTTTAAAAGTAAGCGGATCTTCACTGAAATTTTCAGAAATCTCCAGATATTCATGATATTCCTCTGCATGCATTCCCAAATCAATCATAACAATCGCGAGATTGATATATAAATTTTTATCTTCTGAGCCTAAGCTGAATGCAATTTTTAAAACAGCCAAAGCATTTTCATTTTCCCCGGAATCCGATAAAACAGCGCCCAGATTAATTAAAGCGGAAGTATTTTCAGGTTCAATACTCAGAATTTCTTTTAATTCTTTTACCAGAAGTTCATTAATCTCATTCCAATAGTCCTCATTTTCCAGTCTTTTGGCTTGGAGCTTTTTTGTGTTTTCTAATCTTTTTGTTATCGTGTTCATGCCTGAATTTCCGGATTGATTTTTATAAAGTACAAATTAATTCAAATTTTTCCAATCTTTCTGATCAATTTCAAACAAATCCATTCTCTTTCCGGAATAATCAATTGATTTTTTAAAAGTCATCCCGTTTTTTAACGCCACATTTTTCGAATTTTCATTTTCAGGAATAATAATGGAAACCAGGATTGTATTTCTTTCTACTGATTCTTAAAAGGCAAAGGCAAATGAATTCGCGAAAATTGAAAACACGCTTTTTCAAATCTAATTATTGATCCTTCTTTGCTCCTTTGGATATTTTTTTCATTTAAATTAAAACTTTGCGTTAAAATAATACCACTAAAATTGAAACTGGTTCTACATTACTTTTCAGACACCAACTTCTGAAATTTTGAATACAATACGAGTATTTGTCTCTTTTTTTTACATTATTTTAAAACATTCTCATAAATTTCATTTAAAATATTTTGTCTCAATTTAGAATTCCAATGGTTTAAAAGGATGATAATTCCCCAGTTTTTAGCTCTGTCGTAGCAGATAATTGACGATTGCCCCATCGAATCACCAGATTTTAGATAAATCGTACTTTGGTCATCTTTATTGATTTGGATACCTAATCCCATTTCTCTTTTGTCATCTTTGTAATATATCTTTTCGGTGAGTAATCCCGCTTCAGATATTGGATTTCCTTTGGTTAGAATTGCTTTCAGGTATTTCACCATATCAGAAGTATTGGATTTTACCAATCCTGCCGGCGCCGTCACATTCCAGGTGAAAAATTCCTGTTCTCCACCCTTGAGATTATAGCCTGTAGTTCTGTTTTTTACATTGAAATTTTTCGTTAGCGTATTTTTCATTTTTAATGGATACATTATTTTTTCACGGATAATTTCGTCATAACTTTTACCATATACTTTTTCTAAAATCTGGCCCAATAACGTATAACTGATGGTGGAGTAGCGGTATTTTCCATAATCAATCAGTTCACTGCAGGTATTAACCATTGTAGCCAGTGATTTTTCGGTCACCGTACTTACAGGCTGTTGAGGATTTAGTTCGATCAACTTTGGAAAATCAATATCTGGAAGACCAGATTGGTGAGATGCCAGATCTGAAATTTTTATCTTATTTTGAAGGTTTTTCTGTAAAATATACTGTTTCGGAAGATAACTGTCGATGTAATCATCAACCTTCAATTTCTTTTCAAGAGCTGCTTGTGCAATTAAGTTTGAGGTTAAAATTTTAGTAATGGAAGCAATTTCGAAGATCGAATTTTTATCAATATCAAGAGTGCTTTCTTTGCTCAGTTTACCAAAAGAAGTAAAATGCTCTTTATTGTCATAAATGATTCCGACACTAATTCCTACGTCTGGATTCTTTTCATAATTAACTTTTACGATAGAATCTATCTTTTTGGAAAAGTCTTGTCCGAAAGAAAAAGTGGTTACAAATAATAGGAATGCTAAAAATTTTAATGAATTTTTCATAGCTTGTTTTTTTATTAAATTAAGGTTGAGGTATTTGTTATTTAGCTGTATTGATGATTTCCATTTTATGAGTCAATTGATCTCTGAATACGGTAACGGCACTTAATTTTCCGTTATTAAAATCGAGTTTTAAAAGGTTTGGATAATCTGTAATTTTAAATAATCCATTGTTCAGATATATCAGTTCATTTTCATTTTTACCTTTGAAAAGTGACAAAATGGGAGATTCAGCGTAAAGGCGGTTATTTTTTTTCGTAATTTTTACTTCTGCTCCCAGTCCGTATAAAAAATCGTTATACGTTCCGATTAGTTTTTCTTTTATATCTGAAGGAATTTCCTGAGCTACTTCATCAGCTTTTACTCCGTTCCAATCCATTAGGGTCAGAATTTTTCTTTGTGTTTCAGTAATGACAGGAATACGGTTCGGTTTTTCGCCATTGGCAAGAAGTACAAAGCCATTTCCGTCCTTCATTGTTGCAAAAACACTTCCGCCAACTCCGGTATTGGAGCCGTTGCATGAAAACCAGTCATAATTATTGTATCCGAAAGACTTTTGCCAGCCGTAAGCCCAACCGCCAACCGCATTCTTTAAAGCAGTAACGGCCGTTACTTTTTTTGCTACACGGTGAGAAATCACTTTATTGTTTTTATTCCGTAAAGCATTTTGAATTTCTATGGAAAGTTTGGCTAAATCTGTCGGCGTAGACCAAAGTCCGGATGGACCAACCTGAGGCGTGATGGGTAAACCGATTTTAATTACTTTTCCTTCTTTATCATGAACCAGCGCAACATTGGTTAAAAAACCATTTTCATTGGGCTGAATCATGGTGGTGTTTTTCATTCTTAAAGGTGAAAAAATATACTCTTGAGCAAGTACGGCAATCGGTTTGTTGAAGGTATCTTCCAATGCCATCTGAATAATCGTATACCCTCCGCCACTGTATTTCCAGTCGCTTCCCGGAGTAAACAGAAATTCAATTTCTTTATCATATCTTGGGATTTGCCCGAGAAGACTTTGCTGTAAAGTAGGAATTTGTTCTCCTTCATAATGATCTTCAAATCCATCCTGACTTGTACCGGCAGTGTGATTCAGAAACTGCTTCCAGGTTGGTTTATTATTTTCGATAAACTTACTTTTTGGTAAGTGCCATCTTTTTAAATGTGGGTCAATTGGAGCATCTAAATTGATTAATCCCTTTTCTTCCAAAATATGACAGAGGAGCGCCGTAATTGGTTTTGCAATAGAGGCTGTGGAAAAAGCAGTGTTTGCATCAATCCTTTCTGCAGAATTCATTGATTTTACCCCAAATTGATTAGCGTAAACAATCTCATAATTTTCAAAAACGACAAGACTAAATCCGGCAAGTTTATATTTTTCTAATTGTTGTTCGATTTTCAGACTGTCAGTAAGGAAATGATACTCTTTTTTCTGTGCAAAAATTTGACAGCTTATCATTAATAAAAGAAAAAAGAGGGTGTGAGAAAAAGTTTTCATGGTATCGTTATTTAATGATTAATAAATATTTCGATACAAAGATGGGGAAGAGACGAATCTTATGCGACCGAGTACAGGTAATCGACCGCATTTCGTGAATAAAATGCGTATGAATAGTTAAAATAAAACGTGCGAGTAATTACAAAGTGTTGTTTTGTAGGTTTTTACGGTATTCGGTTGGCGTTTTTTCTGTATGTTTTTTGAAAGCCGCATTAAAGGAAGATTTTGAATTAAAACCAACTTCATATAAAATTTCAAGAATCGTTACCTTATTTTTTGTAGCATCTTTTAAAATTTCCATGGCATTTTCAATACGATAAGTATTTACAAAATCATAAAAATGTTGTCCCAATTGATGATTGATTAAAACAGATAATTCCCGAACCGGAATTCCCATTTCTTTAGAAATATCCTGAATAGTCAAAGCGGGATTTAGGAACGGCTTTTCATCTTTCATGTATTTTTTCAACTTTACTAAATCTTCATGTAAAATTTTAGGCTCAATCTTTTTTTCTTCTGAAATTATTTCAGAAACAAGTTTTAATTTTGAATCAACATTTCTGAAAAGTCCGGGATTATTTAAGGCTTTAAACAGATACCAGCAAATAATAAAAAGCTGAAGCACAAGAATGCCGATTTTTATCCATTCTGAGATTTGCGGATAATCGGAAAATTTGAAAATATTTTTTACCGTAACAATCAAATAAAGAACGGTAAGAACAGTCGTAAACTGAAACAGCCATTGGTAAGAATTAAGATGGCCACCGGAATTATTTTCGAGATAAAGTTTTTTGGCCTTTCTCAGCAATAGAAAAATGGCAATAAAATAAATAACAAACTGAAGATGAAAAAGCAGATGACCAAACTGCAGCTCGATCCTATCTTGGCGGTTGATGATAAAATCTATTTTAGAATCTACATCAACTAAATAAAAACGGGGTAATAAAGCAGCATTTGCAATAAACATCGGCAGCAAATGGATAAGATGTTTTGATTTCAGTTTAAAATCTGAATAACAAACCGACAAAACATACAGATAAAAGGCAGGAATCTGTAAAAAAGCCAGCAAATTTTTCATCATTCCCAGATTAGAAGGATGATGCGTCAGCATGCCAATCAGTGGATCGCTGGTATCAATGGCTGTGATTATAAGGAAAAAAGCAAAAAGACGGTTGCTGATTTTATGTTCCGTCTTTACTGTCAGCAGAAAAAATGCAAGAAACAATGAAATGAACAGAGAAATTACTGTTATAATAGCTAATACATTCATTTTATTGGGTAATGGTTTTTTAGTTTCAGTACAAAAATAGTGATAATGCTAGTTTTCATTGACATTATTTTATTCGAAATTAAAAACTGAGAAGGGATTGACCCCTGATTTTTTTGGATAAGTTAGATGAAAATAAGAAGTCCTTTAACTTCTTAAAGGACTTCAAATATAATTAAATGTTCTAATTTACGGATGTTCCGCCAACATAGCTTTTAATGAATCAAGTGTTGGTAATAAAATTGCAGGCATTTCTTTGGTTAATAATTGTCTAAAATTAATTTCCTTACAATTATTAACGTCAACTGCAATACAAAATTCAGGATTAATTTCATAGTCAACAGAATAGTTAGCTTGTAAATATCTGTATAAAACATCTGAAACCATTGCTAATTCTTCATCTTTTAATCCACCCAATTTTGCAATAAACCAAATACCTCCCATTATTTTCTTACCATTTTCATTATATGAAAATATATGATTTGGTGAAATTTTAATGGGGACTTTGTCAATCATCAAAATTGAAAGAGATTTTGATTTCTTATGATATGTTAATTTTTGAGTTGGTTTTATGGCATCAAAATCAAAATCTTTATAATTATTTAAAATATCAATGTTTCTTTGGTACATTAACTTTGTTCTCTCATAAATTGTTGAATCTAATGATTTATTTATTTTTATTACTTTTTCAGTTATTACATCATTATTATTTGTTTTAAATGCTCTAGCTAATGCCGAAACTGAACTAATCCAATAATCTCCTCCTCCTTCCGAAGGCAGATTTTCTTTGTTTAAATTTTGTGCAAAAGTATGTTTTGCTTTTATCGATTTTCTTCTAAAATCTATTATTTCTTTAATGTTTATTTTATTCATTATGAATTTTTTATTATTTATAATGATTATAAATAAGTATTATTGGTGAAAATTTAACACTTTTAATTTTTTTTTAAACAATCGTAGTTATAAATTTGCACTATAATAATTATGTATATCATTGTTTGAATACGTTAGTTGCATCTTCGGGTATGCTTAATTAAAATAAAATCCGGTCCAAAGGCTTTATTTTAATTTACTTGACCATTAGCGGTTTTAAGTTGAATTATTTATTTTGTATTTCATTTTGTTTTATATTCAATATCATCAACACTATTGATGGCTATTTGCAAATATAAGAAAAAAAAATGACATTACAAAATTTTTTTTATTAAAAATTTTTAAAATTATATAAAAAGAGCTTTTGAAATTTCAAAAGCTCTTTTTATATTTTACCCAAACGCCCTCTTCAGCAAACTCTCCACTTTCGGCTCACTTCCTCTGAAACTCTTATACAGTTCCATTGGATCTTTTGTACCGCCGGAAGAAAGAACAATTTTATATTTTGCGGCAATTTCAGGGTTGAAAATTCCGTTTTCCTTAAAATACTGAAAGGCATCGGCATCCAATACTTCCGCCCATTTGTAAGAATAATATCCCGCAGAATATCCACCTTGAAAAATATGGGAAAAACTTGGACTCATCGCTGTTTCAGGATTCGCAGGATACAGTTGCGTTGCTTTTGTATAATGATCTTCAAATTCCTTTACGCTCAAACCTTCCAATTCTCCAACTTTCGAGTGGTAATTCATATCCAGTAATCCAAAACCGATTTGTCTCATCGTCTGGTAGCCTTCCATAAAGTTTTTCGACTGAGCGATTTTCTCGATTTTCTCGTCAGGTAAAATTTCACCCGTTTTATAATGTTTGGCAAAAGTTTTTAAGAATTCTGGTTCGTAACAGAAATTTTCAAGAAATTGAGAAGGTAATTCTACAAAATCCCATTTTACAGAAGTTCCCGAAAGGGTAGGATATTGTGTATTGGCAAGCATTCCGTGAAGTGCGTGACCAAATTCATGGAACAATGTTGTCACTTCCTGAAATGTCAGTAAGCTAGGAGAATCTTTCGTCGGTTTGCTGAAATTACATACAATAGAAATGTGCGGACGAGAATTTTCACCGTCTTTTTGATATTGATTTTTATAGCTCGTCATCCACGCTCCGGCTCTTTTACCTTTTCTCGGAAAATAATCGACATAAAGGAGCGCTTTAAATGCTTTTGGCTTATTGCTTTTGGCTTCTTGCGTGTCGTTATTCTGAGCTTGTGGAAGAATCTCGCTTTCTGCCTCGAAAACTTCATACACTTTTACATCTTCATGATATTTCGGGATGTCGTTTCTTTCTTCAAAAGTCAATCCGAAAAGTTGTTTCGATAATCCGAAAACAGCTTCCTGTACTTGTTCTAATGGGAAATAAGGTTTTAATTCCTCATCATTGAGGTCATATTTTGCTTTACGAAGTTTTTCTGCATAAAAAGCGTGGTCGTAAGCCTGTATTTCTTCAATTCCGTCTGCTTTTACTAAAGATTTCAATTCATCGATTTCTTTTTCAGCATAAGGTTTTGCTTTGGTCAACAGTTCATTTAAAAAGTCAAGAACTTTTGTCGGAGATTTTGCCATTCTTTCTTCCAGGACATAATCTGCATAATTTTGATAGCCTAATAATTCAGATTTTTGCTGTTTTAAATTCAGCAGCTCTTTAATTAAATTCTGATTATCAAATTCACCACCATCGAAAGATTTTTTACCGTTTGCCAGCGCAATTTCTTTTCTTAATTCACGGTTTTCAGCATACGTCATAAACGGAATGTAGCTTGGGTATTGCAAAGTTACCACCCAGCCTTCAAGATTTCTTTCTTTTGCTTCTTCGGCATATTGTTCCAAAATAGCGTCCGGAATTCCTGCCAAATCTTCTTTATCAGTGATATGTTTAAAATAATTATTCGTTGAAGCCAATACATTCTGCCCGAACTGAAGAGATTTTAAAGATAAATCCATGCTGATTTTCTTCAATTTTTCTTTGTTTTCTTCATTTAATAAAGCTCCGCTTCTCACAAAACCTTTGTAGGTTTCATTCAAAAGCATTTGCTGTTCTTCATTCAGATGGTATTTCTCTTTTTCGTCGTAAACTTTTTTAATTTTATTAAAAAGCGCCTCATTTTGAGAAATTTTTGAAGAATATTCGGTTAAAATAGGAGAGACTTCCTGAGCAATCTGCTGCAATTCGTCACTCGTTTCGGCAGAATTTAAATTGAAAAATATATTGGAAACCTTATCAAGCTGTTCTCCGGAATAGGCCAAAGCTTCAATCACATTTTCAAAAGTCGGTTCTTCAGTATTGTTAACAATGACATCGATTTCTTCTTCAGATTTCTGAATTAATTCTTGAAAAGCCGGAAGATAATCTTCGTTTTTAATAGAAGTAAACGGCGCCGAATGATATGGAGTATTAAAATTTTCTGTTAAAATATTCATTTTTCATTTTTTAATTGTTGTAAATGTAGGAAATCATAGTGATTTTGAAGGGTTGGCACAAAAATAATGCCCGACTGAAAAGATGTGACAAATTTGGCTATCTTTAATAATCTTGTCATAAGCGAAGTCAGAATGTTGAGGGAATGGCTAATTTTGATTACAGGTTGCAAGACTTTATCTACGTCTTAAACCTGAGAAACTGTTGAAATCTGTTGCTTTTAAATTAAAACTTAAATATTCATACTATGAAAACATTCTTAAAAATCATTGGCGTAATACTTCTTTTAATCATTGGATACGCGGTTATTGCCATGTTGGCTTTCGGTAAGAACTACCATTATGAAAAATCGATTGTCATAAATGCACCAAAAGAAAAAGTATGGCAAAAAATAAGCTCTATGAAGGCTTTTAATGAATGGAATCCCTGGATGAAGCTTGATCCTTCCATGAAAATAAATTATACCGGAAATTCCGGACAAGTGGGAGATAAATACTGCTGGGACAGTAAAAATGATGATGCAGGCGCAGGCTGTCAGGAAATTAAAGAAATGGTGATAAACGAGAGTCAGAAGACGGAAATGACTTTCATAAGACCTTTTGAAGGACAGGCAATTTCGGATATTGTTTTAACAACGGAAGGAAATGCTACAAAAGTAACCTGGAGTATGGATACAGCGCAGGAAACATGGATGAAAATTATGCGCCCGATGATGGACTACCAAATGGGAAAATCTTATGGTGAAGGTCTCAATAATCTTAAAAAACTTTCGGAAAGATAAAAAAGCCTTGTAAATTAATCGTATTAACCTGAGTTCGATCAATGTTTTAAGTAGTTGGTTTTAACAAGACTCAGGTTAAATTTTTTTTTGAAAGGCAAAAATATAGATTATTCAAAAAAATATTATCTTTATATAAAGATTCGATGTATGGAGAAGATAGTATTCGAGAAAAATGGCATAAGAAATTATGTTACAACCGTGATTGCTGAAAAAATTGAAAAACTGAAAAATTTTATTGAGTTTACGCTTGAAGCGAGTCGCGATATCAAAAAAACTCCGAAATATGACAGTATGAGAGAAGAAATGCAGGAGGAAATTTATCAAATGCAGAGACAGCTCGCCGCGCTGTACGATTTAAAGCGAAATATGGCAAAAGTGTTAAATAATCCTACAGAAAGAGTTCAGTTGGGTTCTTTGGTCATTACCAATAAAGCCCGTTTTTATATTTCTGTTTCTTTGGGCGAATTTTTTTTCGAAGGTGACCGGTTTTATGCTATTTCCTCTGAAAGCCCGATGGCAAAGAAAATGATAGGAATGAAATCCGGAGAAGAATTTACCCTGAACAAAATTCACCAGAAAATTGTTGAGGTTTTATAGCTATTTTATTTAGGAATTAGTTTATAGATAAAGCACACCAAAAATTCCCCTTCTCTGAAGGGGTGGCAAAAATTCGAAGAATTTTTGACGGGGTAGTTTATTCACAATCATTTAAAATTTAATTTAGAATAGTTATAAAGATTGAAATTCATGTTGTAATTTTGTTTCTATGAACAAAGCACACGTTTTAAAAGAAATCATAGAGCAAAGAAGAAGTATTTTTCCAAAAGATTATACAGAAACAGAAATTTCTCAGGAAATTCTGGATGAAATTTTACATTCGGCGACCTTTGCTCCCAATCACAAACGCACGAAACCTTGGCGTTTTAAGATATTCAGGGGCGAAGAAAAGGCTAAATTGGCTTCAGAAATGCAGGAAATTTACAAATCTACCCAGTCTCCACAAGTTTTTTTAGAGAGAAAATACAACGACATCGGTTTTAAAATCAATAAAGCAGATGCCGTGGTTTCCATCGTTGTAAATTTCAGCGGAATGGTTCCGGAATGGGAAGAAATTGCTGCAGTTTCAATGGCGGTTCAGAATATGTATCTTACCTGTACAGCCAACGAAATCGGTTGTTATTGGAGTTCGCCAAAGATCGTGGATCATTTAAAAGAATCTTTAACCATTGAAGAAAACCAGAAATGCCTTGGACTTTTCTATATGGGAAATGTCTAATCTAATTTATCAATAGAAATTGCTTCAAAAGACAGCAACAGCATGGTTACATTATCAGATTGGTAAATTGTTGCATTTAATAATTGTTAGATAAGAATTTTTGTTTATCTTTGCACTCTTAAATATTTAACTGGGACGAGTTCCCGTAAAATTCACAACATTATGTCAGTAAAAATCAGATTACAAAGACACGGATCTAAAGGGAGACCTTTTTTCCATATCGTGGTTGCAGATTCTAGATCTAGAAGAGATGGTAGATTCATCGAAAAACTAGGAACATACAACCCAATCACTAACCCTGCAACAATCGACTTAAATGTTGATTCTGCTGTAAAGTGGTTAAACAACGGAGCTCAGCCAACTGATACTGCAAGAGCGATCCTTTCTTACAAAGGTGCACTTTACAAAAAACACTTACAAGGTGGTGTTGCTAAAGGAGCTTTTGATGAGGCTGAAGCTGAAAAAAGATTTGCTGCTTGGGTAGAAGCTAAAGATTCTAAAGTACAAGGTAAAGTAGAAGGTTTGGCAACTGCTAAATCTGATGCTAAGAAAGCTGCTTTCGATGCTGAAACTAAAGTAAACGAAGCTAGAGTTGCTGCTGCTGCACAAGTTATCGCTGATGCTAAAGCTGCTGAAGAAGCTGCTAATGCACCTGCTGAAGAAGTTGCTACAGAAGGAGAAGCTGCTGCTGAATCTACAGAAGAAAACACTGAAGCTTAAAACAAACCTGTATGCGTAAAGAAGATTGCTATTTATTAGGGAAAATCACACGCAGACACGGACTTGCGGGGAACGTTATCTTAAAATTGGATACCGACCAACCCGAGCTTTACAATAAACTGGAATCAATATTCGTTGAAATCAACGGACTATTGGTTCCTTTTTTTATTGAAAAATCATCCTGGAGCAAATTGGATGCGCTGAATATTGCCTTTAAAAACTCATCAGAGCCCTTGGTAGACCAATCGTTAGGTAAAAATGTTTACCTGCCTTTAACTTCTCTTCCAAAACTTTCGGGCAAACAATTTTATTACCACGAAATCATAGGATTCGAAATTTTTGATGAAAATGATAACAACTGTGGCGTAATCAGATCAGTAAACGATCAGACCGCACAGGTCTATTTTGTGACAAATTTAGACGGAAAAGAAGTGGTAATCCCTATGATCAAAGACTGGATTCTTGCCGTTGACCGTGAAGAACGAACAATTAAAATGCAGCTTCCTGAAGGTCTTATTGATGTTTTTCTGATTCCTTCCAAGAAAGACGAATAATTTACCTCTTTCGTGATGATCAATTCACTATTGACCATTTACTTTATTCACAATATTTTACTGCTCATTACCAATTATTCATAAACTGTGGGCAGCAGATAGTCCTGTACTATTTTATCAACCTGAGAATGGGCGTAAGGTTTATTATACGCTTTTGCGGTAACAACGATTACGACAGGGATTTCTTTGAAAATAATAATTTTATTTCCACCGTTTCCGCTCGCTTGATAAGATTCAAAATTTCGGTTTCCGATTTTGTAAACTTTTCTCCAGAATAAATAACCGTAGCCTTCAGAATCTTTATGATCAGCAAAATAATTGGTAAACGTTTTTGTGATCCAGTTTTTGGCTAAAATCTGCTTTCCGTTCCAAATTCCATTATTTTTATACAATTGTCCGAATTTGGCGAAGTCTAAAGCATTCATTCGTAATCCACCCGCCAGAGAAGGTTTTTGCTGAGGAGTAAATTGCCATCTATAATTTGTGATTCCTAACGGTCGAAATAGCTTTTTATCTGCATAATCTTGCAATCCATTGGGAACAGACTGATCTAAAATATCACCTGTTAAAACGACTCCCGCAGTGAAATAATTCCAGTTTTTTCCGATCTTATTTTCGCTCATGGGTAAATCAAGTACAAACTTCACCCAATTGTCTGTGGGATACATATTTTCCTCATTTCCTGGAGATTCATAGTCTTCATCATTTCCGTTAAAACCCGAACTCATCGTGAGTAAGCTTTTAATCGTAACGCTGTCTTTTTTAGAAGAAAAATTACTGAATTTCTTTAAATCATAAAAATCCTTCAGACTTTGATTTTCACTTTTAATAAATCCATCATGAATGGCAATTCCCATCAATGCAGATGAAAATGACTTTCCGACAGAACGGGTATCGTTTAAACTGTCTCTTTCATAACCATTAAAATATTCTTCCAATAACAGTTTTTGATTTTTAATCACCACGATTCCTGTAATATCACGGAATCTTTTTTCTGCAATTTTTTGATTTAAAAGTCTGATTTTTTTATGATTAAATTTTTCCTCAGAAATTGTCCAACCGCTGTTTGATTTTATTTTCTGAATGGCAATTTGCTCTTCAGAAACGCGCTTTTTCGGAATGTTTAATTGAATTTCTCCCTGTGCAATGGTCTTTCCGACTTTTAATGTTGATGCTTTTAAATAGGGTTTAATTTCAATCTTTAATATATGATTTCCCGTTTCCAACGCATCGATTCCACCATTGGAAAAGTAGAATCGCATCCACAGATATTTTCCCCAGGAATCTTCATTTTCTGAACTGAGAAAAGGTATTCTGAAGCTTGTTTTAAATTTTTTCTGATCTTTAGTTCCTGCTCCTGAATTCAGGTTTTCTGTATAAATTAATTTTCCGTCAACAAAGAAATTGAATTGATAATTTCCTTTTTTAAGCAATTCCTCAATTGGTAAAGAAGGATCTAGCTGATGTAAATAATTAACCAAAGAATTATCCATAAAAACGCGGATATCAAAGTCTTTATCTTCCTGAAATGTCATCGATTTTAAGAAATCAGATTCCTTCATATTTTCGAACGGAGTAACTTTGTCTGAAAAAATAATAGTATTTAAATGACTTTTCTGAACTGCATTTTTAATTTTTTCAGGCTCAACAATATTTTGAATTTGCCCAAAAGACAAACTGGAAGCAAGAATCAGAATAAATAAGAAGATATTTTTCATGGCAAATTTTATCTGAACAAAAATAGAAATCAGTTTTTAGAAAAAATAGAATAAAATTAACATTTTTGATTTATGATTACGCCTTGCTGTCATTCAGAATTATTCGTGAAAATTTGTGCCATTTGTGGCCAAAAAATCATTTTAAAATCTGCCGATATTTCAAAGGCGTAATCCCCATATTTTCTTTAAAACAACGGATGAAATGACTTTGATCTGAAAAACCACATTCCAGAGCAACTTCCGATAAAGACTCAAAATTATTTAAAATCTTCAACGATCTTTCGACTTTTAGTTTTCTTCTATATTCTCCCAGATTGCATTTAAAATACTTTTGAAAATCTCTGCTCAAATGAATCGGATGAATGTTCAAAGTCTTCGAAAGTTCATATAAACTCAATTTTTCTGCAAAATTTTCATGTAGAATTTCATCAATCTGCTTTACCCAGATCGGGTTCTTTTCTGATCTGCTTTCGCGGTTAGACCATTGATCAAAAAGATGAAGCAAAAGTTGATGAACAGACAACTCGAAAGAATGATCATTCAGCTTTGTTTCCTTAAAAATCTGATACATTAATAATTTTACGGCAGGATTTTTAATATTGAAACTTCCTTCCGCTTGGTTTTGTGAAAGTTGAAATTTTTCAAACCATTCTTTGGTAATATTGATATGAAAACCTCGTGTGAATATATCAGGTTTTATATTGTAATGGGCATCTTCCCAATGATGATAAAGCAGTGTTCCGGCAGAGCAATCGTAGATTTCCTTTTTATTTCCTTCCTTCATATTTCCTTGTAGCAGAAAGGTGAAATAGGGGTTTTCGTGATAATGCCAATCAACGAAAGAATGGGTATATTCGGTATCTGTAATAGTCAGACCATCAAAACTGAGCATTTCATTGGTTTGCCCGAAAAATTCACCATTCCGAAGGTTTTTCATATTATAGTTTTTGGTTTAAATTTTCAATTTGTTGATACATTTTATTGAAAAATACTTTTCTGTCCCGATTTCCTGATGTGTTCAGTGATTTTGAGTTTTTAATCTGGTGTTGAAAGTAATTCAGAGTTTCATGACAGGTTTTCGCATCATTGATCAAAATATAGCCGAACATATTCGCAGGTAACGCAAAAAGCGACTGTTGTGGATGATGAAAAAAGATATCGTTGGAAAGATGCATCAATTCATTTTCGTACAGGTGAAATTTAGGATTATTCTCTGTTTTCTGTTCGATATATTCTATTAATTCCTTTAATTCCTGCAAAATAATCTGTGCTTCATTTTTCTGTAAGAGTCCGGTTTCATAATAAAATAAGACTTGTTGTAAAATACTGGAAACAGTCATGTCATTCCATAATTCAGCGACATTCTGTTCTTCATATTTTCTTCTTAATTCTTTTGTGTCAGCATCAAATTTTGGCGGTGAAAATTGTAAAAAAGGAACAAAAACCTGTTTGGCATTCAGTAAATTCATCCAGACATAAATCTTAAAACGGGAAAGCAAAGTATCTGAAAGGGTATAAAAAAACGGAATATCTTTCGCCGAATAATAGATTGTCATTTCATCCGAAAGCGGAAGATGATCAAAAACACGCAGGTTATTCTGAAAAAAGGACTGCAGATCTTCTGTATCTGTTACCGCCGAAGTTTTTTGAACTAAAATCTGATGGTTCGAAGTCATAAATTGATCCAAAGAGATCTGGTAATACTTTGCAAGTTCTAACGCTTCTTCAAAACTGAACTTGGCTTTGAGAGAAGTTCTGCGGTGGGCGGCATCATAACTTATATTCAGAATATTGGCCACTTCATCGTTCAAGGATTTATTGCCGATTTTTCTCCGAATTTCTTTAAGTAAATGTTCTTGATGCATGGTTTTGTGATTTTCACAAATTTAGTCATTTATTTTAATTTTTTTTCGCATTCGGATTTTTGTTTTCCGGGGATAATTTTGAGAAATAATTTTAAAATAAATAGGTATGAAAACAAGGATTTTATTAATAATGAGCCTTTTGATGATTCATTTTATTCATGCACAGGACAGTTTGAATATACAAAAGACAAGATTAATTGCTTTAACTCCTTTGAACAAGAAGACGGATAAAGTAAACGGTTTGGCTGTCGGGCTGGGTTATGATACAAAATACAACAGAATAGAACTTCAAAAAGTAAATGGTTTAAATTTAGAAGTTAATCCGATAGGTTTTTTGTTTTGGATGTTCTATGATCCTGCAAAAGTTCAGAATACGGAGTTTTTGGAAATCAACGGACTTAATATTTCTGCGGCAGGATATTTACGGGGTGTAAGTCATAATGGGGTAAGTATTTCGATGTACAATTACGGTCATACGATGAATGGTATTTCCGGGACTCTTCTTACAACTTATATAGAAACGGGAAACGGATTTTTCGTCTCAGCTTTCGGAGTTTATGCCAAAGAATTGAATGGGATGAGTATTTCTGTATTTAATGATGCCGAAATAATGAAAGGAATACAGCTCGGAGGATATAATTCTGGTGAAGAAGTGAGAGGTCTGCAGATTGGTTTTGTCAACAAATCTAAAAAGTTGAAAGGACTTCAGATCGGCTTGTGGAACAAAAACGGGAAAAGAAGTTTACCCATTATTAATTTTTAATGTCATGAAAAAAATACCTTATCTATTAATTGCCATACGGTTTATCCTGGCTCCAATTATTCTGTTACTAGCTTATTTAAAAGGTGCAGAATCTCGATTTTTAATTCTAGGATTAATGTATTTCGGATTATTGACGGATATTTTCGATGGCATTATCGCCCGGAAAGCCGGTGTTTCTTCTGAAAAACTGAGAAGATTAGACAGCCAGACCGATTTAATTTTCTGGCTTTCGCTGGGATTTGCCTCTTACTTTTTAAATCCTGAATTAATAAAAAATGAATGGCAGGGAATTCTTTTATTATTTGTAATGGAAGCGCTCTGTTATGCTGTCAGTCTATTGAAATTTGGTAAAGAAACCTGTACTCATGCTTTTCTGTCAAAAATGTGGGGCTTGAGCTTGCTGATTGCTTTTACGTATTTAATAGGATTTCAAGAGACAGGCTGGGCTTTTTACCTGACGATTATTTTGGGCTTTATTTCTCATATTGATGTTATTTTGATTGTTTTAATTCTTCCAAAATGGCAATATGATGTTCCGAGTTCCTATCATGCATGGAAGATCCGAAATGGAAAGCAGAGGAAAAAGACGATTTTTTTTAATTAGTAAAAATCATTTTTTTGTGATATATTAGTGAAACTAAAATTTTTAATAATTAACCATGAAAAAAAATCAAATTCTACATTGTCTGACACTCTTATTATTTCTATTTAGTTGTAGCAGAAGTTCTGAAGAACTACAGTCTGAAGATGAAATTTTATCTTTCGAAAAGAATTCTATTGCTCATAAAAGCGTAAGCGAATTACCTATAGTTTATGCTGTAGTTTATCCAGATGGCTCTTGTGTTAATGGTGCCAGATATAAATATTACGCTACCGCTACAGATGTGGTTCCGTATGATAGACACGTTTATTCAATAGCAAAACGAGGAGATGCGACAATAATTCTTCCGCTCCGGATTATCCCTGCAAATCAGAATGTTTCTGCAGCTATCGGAGTGTTTGGTAACGATAAGGTAAAATTAGGAGATATATCTTTGCAGGCTCAGCATGTTTTTAAAAATAATATAAGTACTGATGTTTCTAATGAGTTTGATAGGCCATTTGTAGATTTTCATGTAAACAATTGCGTTACGATATACGTTTCTCCTCCGGCAAATCCATGTCAAGTAGACAGTAATGATAATGGTGTACCAGACTGTTTCGAATAGTTAGAAATGTAATTTTACGGATAGAGATTAAAAAAACAGCGCAATCTTCAAATTGCGCTGTTTTTTTGTAACTTTGCACTCATTAATTTTTACAGAAAAATTTTAATCAACAAATGAAAAAGCAGACCATTAAGGAAATCCTACAGGATTACAAGAAAGTATTACATCATGACATTACGGTTTACGGCTGGGTAAGAACGTTCCGTGCCAATCGCTTTATTGCGCTTAATGATGGTTCTACGATTAATAATTTGCAAATAGTTGTTGATTTCGAAAATTTCGACGAAGAGATTATCAGCAAGATCAGTACAGCATCTTCACTGAAGATTGTCGGTGAAGTGGTAGAAAGCCAGGGAGCTGGACAGGCGGTTGAAATCGTTGCTAAAAAAATCACTGTTTTAGGGGACAATTTCACAGAAGACAGAGATAAAACAATCCTTCAGCCGAAGAAACACTCATTGGAAACATTGAGAGATCAGGCGCATTTAAGATTCAGAACCAATTTATTCGGAGCTGTTTTCAGAGTACGTCACGCGGTTAGTTTTGCGGTGCATTCCTTCTTTAACCAAAACCAGTTCTTTTACATCAACACGCCCATTGTAACGGGAGCGGATGCCGAAGGAGCTGGAGAAATGTTTGGAGTAACCAATTTTGATCTGAACAATATCCCGAAAGGTGAAGACGGTGAAATAGACTTCGCTCAGGATTTCTTCGGTAAAAAAACAAACTTAACGGTTTCCGGACAGCTGGAAGGAGAAACTGCGGCAATGGGATTAGGGAGAATTTATACTTTCGGACCCACTTTCCGTGCAGAAAACTCCAATACAACTCGTCACTTAGCCGAATTCTGGATGATTGAGCCCGAAGTGGCATTCAACAATCTGGAAGATAATATCGACCTTGCAGAAAATTTCCTTAAATATGTCATTCAGTATGTTTTAGATCACTGCAAAGATGATCTGGAGTTCTTAGACAAGCGTTTTGAAGAGGAACAAAAATCAAAACCTGAAAAAGACAGAGCGAAAGAAGGCCTGATCGAAAAACTGCAAAATGTAATTGATAAGCGTTTCAAAAGAGTTTCTTATACAGAAGCCATTGAAATTTTAATGAACTCGAAAGAGAATAAGAAAGGAAAATTCCAGTATCCGGTTGAAAATTGGGGAACCGATCTTCAGTCTGAGCATGAAAGATATCTGGTTGAAAAACATTTCGAAAGCCCGGTTGTTTTATTTGATTATCCAAAAGAAATCAAAGCATTCTATATGAAACTGAATGACGACAACAAAACGGTTGCAGCAATGGACGTACTTTTCCCGGGAATCGGTGAGATCATCGGAGGTTCTGAAAGAGAGGCAAGACTGGATGTTCTGAAACAGAAAATGGCAGAAATGCATGTTGATGAGCACGAACTCTGGTGGTATTTAGACACCAGAAAATTCGGTTCTGTGCCGCATGCAGGATTTGGTCTAGGGTTAGAAAGACTGGTTCTTTTTGTAACAGGAATGACGAATATACGAGACGTAATTCCTTTCCCAAGAACACCAAAAAACGCGGAATTCTAAAGTTTTACTTAAAAATATACAAATCCTTCTCATTAAATTGGGAAGGATTTTTTTTCTATGTAATTGATTTGGGAAGCTTGGTGCTGAACAATGGAGGTTAAGTGAATTAAAGATAATCAAAATCCTCTCGTTTTTCTTTGAATTTTTGTGATGATACACGGTAAAGAACTCCCAGCCTACCTCTTTCAGCTCAAAAAATTACTCTTCTTTCGACTGCATATTTTTTCCGTCAGAAAGGTGAAGTCTTCTGAAAACAACTCCCGAAACAATGGTAAGCAAGCCGATGGTTAAAAAAGTCCACCGGAAAGCATTATGAGTCTCATGCTGAATAAGTTCCGGGGAACTTTCGAATATTTTTAAAACAATTAAACCAAAGGCAATCCCAAATCCAATAGCGAGTTGCTGATTAACGGATAATAAAGAGTTTCCGCTGCTGGTCTGGAAATTTCGGAGATCCGCAATGGAAATTGTATTCATGGACGTAAACTGTATAGAGTTGAAAAAGCCCAAAATTGCAATAATCGGGATGAACCAATACAGTGAGGTATGGATATCCGGAATGGCTAAAAGACAGATCAGTGTTCCGATGATAAATGTATTGACCATCAGGGTTTTTCTGTATCCGAATTTATCTAAAATTTTTATCACATAAGATTTTCCAAACATAGCGGTTATAGCCATGGGAGCAATAATCCAGCCGGATGTTACAGCAGATTGTTTATACGCAATCTGGATCATTAACGGTAATAAAAGCGGTACCGAGCTTATCCCTAATCTTGTGGCAAGATTTCCTATTATTCCGACTCTGAAGGTTCTTACCTGAAATAAATTCAGAGGGAAAATAGGGCTGTCGTCCCGTTTCGCATGTCTGTAATAATAATATAGAAAAAGAAATCCTAATATAAACACAACCAGAACGGGCGTAATATTCTGCATATCGCCGAAAAGTTCCAGAGAAACAGAAAGCAGGAGAGAGGCAGCCGCGAAAATCAGGAAGCCTTTCAGATCAAAATCAACTTCTTTGGATTTGTAATTAGGCATATATTTCGAACCTAAAATAATTCCTAAAACGCCAATGGGAATATTAATAAGGAAGATCCAGTGCCATGAGAGGTAATCTACCATATATCCACCTACCAGCGGACCTAAAACCGGACCGATTAACGCGGGGATAATCGCAAAATTCATCGCCTTCAGCAATTCGTTTTTATCGAACGTTTTAATTAAAGCTAATTTTCCCACAGGCGTCATTAAACTTCCTCCCACACCCTGAACAACCCGGGAGATCACCAGATGCGTCAGATTTTGAGACATAGCACAAAACAAAGATCCCAGACTGAATAAAACCAGAGAAATGATAAAAACTTTTTTAGTGCCGAACCGGTCTGCCAAAAATCCGCTGGCGGGCATGAAAACGGCTAAAGTAAGAACGTAACTGATAATTGCATTTTGCATATTCAGCGGAGATTCGTTCAGATCTTTTGCGATAGAAGGTAATGAGGTGTTAAGAATAGTAGAATCCAGCATTTGCATAAAGATGGCAGTCGCAAGGATTAACGGTAAGATTTTTTTAATGGTCGTTTGTGTAGGGATGAGTTCTGACATTTTTTATCGGCTGAAAATTCAGAATTTCCAGACTTTATTTGGGGTTTAAAGAAAACCGTTCAAAAAACAGTCCATTCTTTAGATGAATAGGATATAATTAAAAAGTCCTGTGAAATTTCACAAGACTTTTCCAGTTTATCTTCTGGGTTTTTCTACTCCTTTCCATTCGTCGCCTGCTTTTCTGTACTGGCTCAATGTGAAAGTTTTGAAATCCTTGGTTTTGTACTCAATATTATCGGTATTCTGTTCAAAAGGCATGATGTAATAAAAATCTACATCTGTTTTATCCGTTTTTGTCCCTTTTTTTACGGAAGGAATATACTTTGAGAATTTATAGCTCGGAAGATACTGTTTCAGTCTTACATAAAAGTCTTTATCTTCTTTTTCGCTTGGGATGATATCTACAATGTGGAAATCATCTTTTTTCTTTTCTATCCAAAGGTAGTATGTTTTGTCTTCTCCCGTATTTCTGTTGCTGGAGTTAAAGGCAAATAATTCTTTTGGAACCAGTTCTTTAATCTTTTCAGGATCTACTTTGGTGTAATATTCCCCTTTCGAAGGATCTACATAGGTCTCCAGGTTATACATTAAAACAGAATTATTCTCGAAGTTTTTATTTTTGAAATATTGATTTAACGATAATTCTGCTGTTTCTCTTAATTCTTTTCCTCTTGCATCAAGCTTTTTCGTAGGGTTCTGAGGATTTATTTTTTTTACGAACTCATACAAAACAACAGGCTTTACATCTTTAAGGTGAGGATAGGTTTTCAGCTGTTCCGCTTTTACCAGCCAGTAATATTGTTGATAATAGTCATCTTTATCAGCATCCTTCACTGTTTTGTACGTCATTGCCAACTTTTTTGAGTTAAGATACTTGCCATATTTTCCCTGTCCAAAAGCAAAAGTCATAGATAATAACGCAAATAAGATTGTAATGTTTCTTCTCATTTCTTTATAATTGATATTTTCGTTTTCCAAATATAATTATTTATTAGATAATAATTTTGATTCTTAGTTAAATTATGTCAATATTATTATCGTTAATTCAAAAAAAAATCCTGTATTGCTACAGGATTAATAAATATATTTTATGATATAGATTTTCAGAGCTTAGAATTTAGCTTTTTCAGAGGGTTAATTTTAAAGTTTTCTCAGGCATAAAATTTTCAAAAATAAAAAGTTATCGATAAAAACCAAAAACCAAAAACACCAACATCTATTTGTCATAAGACGTTTCGTGTACCATCACTGCTCTTCCGCTTGGATCATTCATTTTTTTAAAGGCTTCATCCCATTCTAAAGCGATAGGTGTGGAGCACGCTACCGATGGTACAGAAGGAACGGTTGCCGCTGCCGTTTCACTCGGAAAATGTCCTTCGAAAATAGTTCTGTAGCGATATTCTTCCTTGTTTTGAGGAGTGTTAAGCGGAAATCTGAATTTCGCACTGGCCATCATCTCATCCGTTACTTCTTTTTCTGCCACCTCTTTCAGTGTATCGATCCATGAATACCCCACACCATCAGAAAACTGTTCTTTTTGTCTCCACGCGATAGATTCCGGTAAAAGATCTTCAAATGCTTTTCTTAAGACCCATTTTTCAATTTTTCCTTCCGCAACATGAATCATCTTATCTTTTGGATTAATCGTCATGGCAATATCCATAAATTCTTTATCCAGAAAAGGGACACGGCCTTCAATTCCCCAGCTCATTAAGGCTTTATTGGCTCGTAGACAGTCATACAGATGAAGTTTTCCCAGTTTTCTCACGGTTTCATCATGAAATTCTTTTGCGTTGGGCGCTTTATGGAAATAGAGATATCCTCCGAATAATTCGTCTGAACCTTCTCCCGAAAGAACCATTTTTATACCCATCGATTTAATCACTCTGGCCAGAAGATACATCGGGGTAGACGCCCGAATGGTGGTTACGTCGTATGTTTCTAAATGATAAATGACATCACGAATTGCGTCGAGACCTTCCTGAACCGTGAAATTAACCTCATGGTGAACCGAACCGATATGTTCTGCTGCCTTTTTTGCGGCTACCAGATCGGGAGAGCCTTCTAAGCCCACAGCAAAACTGTGCAATCTTGGATACCACGCTTCCTGAGTATCGCCACTTTCAACTCTCTGTCTTGCAAATTTCGCGGTAATTGCAGAAATTACCGAAGAATCCAGTCCGCCGGAAAGTAAAACTCCGTAAGGCACATCACTCATGAGTTGTCTGTGCACCGCCTCTTCAAGGCCTTTCCGTATTTTGGCAATATCTGTTTCGTTATCTTTTACCTGATCAAAGCTGTCCCAGTCTCTGGTGTACCATTGCTGGAGATCGTTCCCGTCTTCGCTGTAAACAAAATGACCGGGTAAAAAAGTTTCGATGGTTTTGCAGACTCCTTCCAGCGCTTTCAGCTCTGAAGCCACATAATAGTTCCCGTTTTTATCCCAACCGTGATAAAGAGGGCAGATTCCCATATGATCCCTGGCAATCAGGTAAATATTGTTTTCCGTATCATATAAAGAGAATGCAAAAATTCCGTTCAGCTTTTCAATGAAATTTTTTCCATACTTTCTGTAAAGTGCTAAGATGACTTCACAGTCGGATGCTGTCTGAAATTCATAATCGGGAAATTCCTGTTTCAGCTCTCTGTGGTTGTAAATTTCGCCGTTTACAGCTAAAACTACTTTCTGATCTTTAGTAAATAAGGGTTGTTTTCCTGAAGTCGGATCTACGATCGCAAGTCTTTCATGAGAGAAAATTACTTTCTCATCCTGAAAAACACCACTCCAGTCCGGACCTCGGTGACGAATTTTTTTCGACATTTCCAATACCTGAGGTCTCAGTATTTCAGTTTTTTGTTTGGCATCAAACAAACATACAATTCCGCACATTTTATTATTATTTGAAAGCAAAATTATAATTAAGGTTTAAAAATAACAATGAAAAATGTTTAAAAGCGAAAAATTTTAACTTTTAAGTGTTTTTAACGGTATAGTTTTAACTAAATCGGAGCATAATCGCGTTTTTAATTAAAATTTTTCACTGTGCAATCGAAATCATTAATCTCATACGAAATTATTACGACATATTTCTTAATCTATGATAATTTATTATATGAATTTTTGTCATTACTTTGTCGCTCGAAATAATTTTTTTTCATCATTTGTGTTTTTACCTTCTTACAATTCAATTTGTGAGAAGGTTTTGTTTTTTATTCCAGTCCCAACAATACGCCCGAGACATTCCACGAACTAAAGCTTGTTCCTTCTGTAGGACCTTGCGGAATGGTTATGCGGATCGTATGTTTTCCTGCTTTCAGATCTCCCAAAGGAATAAGATTAGGATTCGTTACCGTTCCCGGACACCAGTTGGATCTGCTGAGGTCGGATGAAGAGAGCCCGTCTGCAAAATTTCCCGATGCAGGATTGAATAACCGGTAAGAGCCACAATCTGTTCTCCAGGGAACGAATGAAAAGGCAGATTTACCATCCAGGAAAATGGAGTTGGCTTTCGGAACAAATTCATCACCGTTTTCCCAGCCACCATGTCCTGTGGTTGTATATCTTAACTGCGCGTTTTTTAAGTCTCTTTTCAATGTAAATTCTACGAACAGCCCTTTGTCATTATTAAACATGGTAGAATAATCCTGTCCGGCCATTTCCATAATATTCAGAGAGTTGAATAAGGGAATTACAGTATTGTTGTTGCTAACGGTCTGATCACTTTTATGAATCGTAATGTCCAGGCTCACGGTATGTCCTCCCTGATCATAATTTCCGATAAAAGTCCCGATCCATACTTCTTTTTCAGATAAAGAAGGTTTTAATTCTGTAATATCCTGTCTGTAAGGGTTGATGGTTTGCCAGGTTTTATCTTTGAGCTGAATATGGTTAAATTTATCAATCCCGAAAGGAGTGAAGAATCTCATCATTTCAACAGCAGGATGGTAATTTTCTGTAGCCGTAATTCCAAAGTATTGTTTTCCGTTGCCGTTATCATAGACAGGAAGTGTTTTTACGCCCTTCTCCAGTCCATCGAAGAAAGATTGAGATTTGTCCTCAGGAATAAAGAAAACGGTTCCTGTTCTGTCGTAAGCGTCGCCATTCGATTGTTGCTTCAGCTCTGTAAAAATAAGTTCGCCTTCAGAAATTTTCGGGAACTTTACTTTTTTAAGAATAATTGTTCCGTTCGCGAATCTTTTTATATTTTGATCTGATTTTGAAGCGTCAGAAAAATTAATGATCTCATGATCGAAAACTTTTAAAGTGGTAAATCTGCTTTTCCACAAAAGATCTTTATAACTTAGTTGATCTGTGGCGTTTATTGAGCCCTTCAGAATATTGTCAATGGTTGTTTTCCTTAATTTTTTAATAGAATTTGCGGTGATCAGCGAATTTTTGTTTCTTTCAATTTCCAGCACTAATCCTAAATTCTGTCCCGTAACAGAGGGTCCGCCACTGATTTTTAAATCGTGGGTATACCAGACTTCAATGGTATTGGAGTTGATCTTTGTAACGGCTTTCCGGCAATGGTATCCAAGGATTTTTTTAGTCTCATTCGTAAGTTCAAAAGATTGCTTTCCTACCGCCTCAGCATCTGAATTAGAAATTATTTCATTCGATTTTAGAAAAGCATAAGAAACAATGGTGTTGGACGGTTTCTCAACTTTTGTTATTTCAAACGGATAATCTGATTTTTGTTCCCTGATTTTATTATTGAGGATAAAATTTTCCTTGTCATTCACCCAGACAAGCGTCGGCGACTGGTCAGTTAAAGCTTTTCCGTTGTAGGAGCTGATGTACTGAATTTCATAGGTCTGTGCATGCGACAGGCAAAAAAAGAAGATGCAAAAAGTGAGTAAGACGCTTTTGGTCATAATAATACTGGTTTTTCACAAAGATAATTTTTAATTAGAATCTGTTTAAATTTTATGAGGCTTATTTTAACCGGAATTCGGGACGAGAATGGTTGGACGCGGGAAGAGTGAGGCCGGAAGTTCTTCATTTAGTTATAAAAACAACAGTTCAACAAAAAAAGTAGAATTTTGATGTATATAACCTTGTATAACCTCCATCCTCCAGCATCTGGCTTCCAGCTATACTTATCCCCAAACTCACATTATTTTAGAATCACAGCCAAAGAGAAAAGACTGAAATTGTATTTTCGGGTAAAATTCTTATTATGACCAGCTTTTTATGCTTAAATTCAAAATGGTCGGCATGAGAATGGCTGGACGCGGGAAGAGTGAGGCCGGAAGTTCTTCATTTAGTTATAAAAACGGAATAAAAACAAAAAAACTACTCCAAAATAGAGTAGTTTGTATAATTTATGTATTTCTAAATTTAAGAAACTCTTTCGATTAAAGACATATAGAAGCCGTCATACCCTGTACTTGGCATTACTTTTTCGTCCTTGATCATTCTGAAATTCGGGTTATTTCTGATGAATTCATCAACCTGTAAATTATTTTCAGAAGGCAAAATAGAACAGGTAGCATATACCATTTGTCCGCCAATTTTCACCATTTTAGAATAATCCTGAAGAATCTGCTGTTGTTCTTTTTTTATTCTGTCGATAAATGCCTGATCGATTTTCCATTTGCTGTCCGGATTTCTTTTCAAAACTCCAAGACCTGAACATGGGGCGTCAATTAATAATCGGTCTGCTTTGTCATGAAGCCTTTTAATTACTTTATTGTCAGAGATCATGCGGGTCTCAATATTATGGGCTCCCGCTCTTTTCGCGCGACGCTTGAGCTCAGCTAATTTCCACTCGAAGATATCCAATGCAATAATCTGTCCTTTATTGCCCATTAAAGCTGCTAAGTGAAGTGTTTTTCCACCCGCTCCCGCACAGGCGTCTACCACTCTCTGGCCTTCTTTAACATCAAGAAAATACCCGATTTTTTGGGAAGAAGCATCCTGAACTTCAAATAATCCTTCTTTAAAAGCAGTGGTAAGAAAAACATTCTTTTTTTCTTCTAACTGAACGGCATCCGGATAATTTTTAATGGCGTATGCGGTAATATTCTCATCAGAAAGATCAGAAATAAGCTCTCTTGGCGTCGTTCTCAGAGAATTAGCTCTCAAAACGGTAGGAGCCTGTTCATTCAGGGCAAACATTTCTTTTTCCCATTTGTCGCCCAATTCTTTTTCCAAAGTCTCGGCAAGCCATTCAGGAATAGAATGTTCAATAGCTTTGGTAGGAACTGTATTTTTTTTAAGTTTCGTCAGGATATCAGCGATCTTTATTCCGTCGAACTCTTCAAATTTTTTATAATTTGTTTTGCTCCATAAAAGGTAGGCGATGATTAATTTATAGATATTATTAGGTTTTACCCCTTCGCCCATATAATATTCAAGACGTTTTTTCCAACGGATGATATTATAGAAAATCTCAGAAACAACCGCTCTGTCTTGGCTTCCCCATTTTCTGTGTGCTTTCAAAAGTCTTTCAATTACTTTATCGGCATATTTATTTTTTTCGAAAAATGTTTCTTGTAAAGCATCGTGGATTCCGATGGCTAAATTTCTGTGAATAAGTTCCATAAAATTGGGTTCTGCTATTTTGAATCTGCAAAAATACAAAAAATTTAAACTTTATGGGATTATAAATTGAGAAGTAATAATTAGAGTGTTTTTAAAAGTATAATTCAAAAAAAGTTTTTAGCATATATTATGTTTGATTGTATTTCTTTCTTTTGAATTTCAGAAGACAGTGGCAAATAATTCGTTGAAAACACGCTTTATCAAATCAATTGGTTGATTTTTCTCTGTTCATCTGAGTTTTTTTGCATTTAAATTAAAACTTAAGTAACGACATTCTTTTAATGCTTTAATTTTTGAATTTTTAAATGTATAATTAAATCCTACCTTTGCAAAAAATTAAAAAATATGAGTGATACTGTACTTTGTCCGAAATGCAGCTCCGAGTTTACCTATCCGAGCGATAATATGATGACGTGTTCCCAGTGTTTTTACGAATGGAACCCTGAAGAGGTAGCTAATGATACATCCGACTCCGGAGTGATTTTGGATTCTAACGGCAATGAGCTGAAGGATGGAGATTCTGTAGTTATCGTAAAAGATTTGCCGGTAAAAGGAGCTCCAAAACCTGTTAAAGCAGGAACAAAGGTTAAAAATATCCGTTTGAGACCGGATAGTGATCATAATATTGACTGTAAAATAGATGGTTTCGGAGCGATGGCACTGAAGTCAGAATTTGTGAAAAAAGCATAATTAAAAAAGAAAATCAGGATTTTATGATCTTTCAAAAAGGTTCATTTATCGTGTATTCAAACTTATTGATTTTGAAAGCAGCACAAAGGAAAGTTAAAATTTTCTTTGTGCGCTTATCATACAAATGCCAGAAATGACCCACGTTCTCAGAGCTTGTGATACCTTTATTGAAAAAACACAAAGCCGTAGGTTTTATAAAATTTTTCTGCTTTTAAGACGCTAAAAAATAGGCCGAAATTTCTGTTGGAATGACAAAAAGCAGATTAAATCCAAAATTTTAGAAACTCAGCAAAATTCTTCACTATTTGGGAATTCGTGGCCCCAAAAAGCGGCATCATCCGCGAAAAAATCCGCAAAATTTGTGGAAAGTAGTACAGCTAACGTATAAGATTTCTCCCCAACTTTGGTAATTGAACCGTCAATTCTTCAGTGGAAATTAAAATCCTCTCTAAGCAAAAGAAATCGAAATCGATCCTTCCATTCTTTCATCCGTGTATACCACCAATTCTTTACCTCTCAGATTTATTTTATTCCAGAAATGATTTCCTGCAAATCTGCTTTCCAGGACTTCTGCTTCAAGACCATTTTCAGAAATTTTTATTTCTTTCGGGTAATAAGAGAATTTTGATAATTGAAAATCTGCTCTTTCACTTTCGCTAAAAATATTTACTTCCCCGAAAAGTTGGGCAACATACGAATTATATGGATTTCTGAAGGTTTCTTCCGGATGTTCATTTTGAACCAGTCGTCCTTCCTGAAGGACAATAATCTGATCCAACCAGGGAATGATATCCTGAAGTTCGTGGGTGGAAATAATTAAAGAAATATGATTCTGCTTTACATATCGGAACAGCTTTTCGCGCAATTCAATTTTTCGCGGAAAATCTAAATTGCTGAAAGGTTCGTCAAGAATCAATAATTTGGGAAGAACGGAAAGTGCTCTGGCAATGGCTACTCTCTGCTGCTGTCCGCCGCTTAAATATTTCGGTAAAATGTGAGCGTATTCTTCTAATCCTACGACTTCAAGAAGTTCGGAAACTGTCTTTTTTTTCTTTTCTAAATTAATATTAGAAATAAACTTTCCCACATTTTCAGCCACAGTGGCATAGGGCATTAAATCGAAATTTTGAGCTACAAATTTCATCTCTGCTTCTCCGGGAACAATATTTCCTTTAGGACCCATTAAATGTTCGCCGTTAAAAATAATCTCGCCGCTTTCCCAATCCAGAAGACCATAAATTAAACCCAATAGCGTTGATTTTCCGCATCCGCTTTCTCCTGCCAATGCAATGATTTTTCCTTCTTCAAAGGTTAAATTCAGATTGTTGAACAGAGGTTTCTCCCTGGAATATGAAAAGTGTAAATTCTTTATTTCTAATAGCATTATACAAATGTAAGGAAATGAAATGTTTCTAGGAAAAATTGATTTTTTTTATTATTTTAGCGGGAGTATTAAAAATTTAAAAATCATGAAGAAAAAGCTGTTTTCGATAGCAATTCCCACCCTTTTTTTCGCTGCAGCAGTGGTTTCCTGTAATAAGGAAAAACCGGTGACCAGCAGCAGCAACGAAGTAACAACAACGAAGGAAGGAAACGAATTTGTACTCGATACCTTGAACAGTAAGGTAGAGTGGAAGGGGTATAAAATTTTTAAATCTGAAAGTACAAGCCATTTTGGAACCATTAAATTTGAAAGTGGCGATGTAACCGTGAAAGACGGAAATCTGGAGAGTGGAAAATTTGTTGCGGATATGACGACTTTAACTTCTGTAGATCTGAAAGATGACGCAGAACAACTCGGAAAATTAAATGGTCATTTGAAAAGTGGCGACTTCTTTGAAGTGGAAAAATTTCCTACTGCTTCTTATGAAATTACGAAGGTGACCCCTTCTTCCGAAGGAGACTATAATACGCTTCTGGATGGTAATTTAACGATTAAAGGGATTACAAAACCTGTTCCCTTCAAAGCTAATGTATCGGTGAAAAATGGTGAAGTTAGCATTGCTACAGAACCTAAAGATATTAAAAGAGAAGAATTCGGGGTAAAGTTTCAGGCTCCTGCCCAAAATGGAGTGATCAAGGATGAGGTAACGCTTCAGATCAGTGTGAAAGCTTTAGAGAAAAAATAATTTTTTTATTTAAATGAAATAAGTGATTGAAGTCTGCCTCCGGATAAGGGGCAGATTTTTTTAATTATAGGAAAATTATTCCGTCGAAAAACCTTATTTTTGCAAAACATTTTGAAAGGGTAAAACAATGATAGAAAAGATAGAAGAATTACTCGTTGAGGTAAATGGCTTTAATGCTACGTCTAAAGAGGATATTGAAAACTTCCGAATCAAGTATAATGGTAAAAAAGGAATTCTGAATGATTTTTTTGAAAAATTTAAAGAAGTTCCCAACGATCAGAAAAAAGATTTCGGACAGAAGATCAATACTCTGAAGAATGCTGTTAACGTAAAACTGGAGGATTTAAAAAATGCTTCTGCATCTTCTGTTATCCTTGAAAAAGAGGATCTTACAAGACCTGCTTTTCCTTTGGATCTGGGATCGAGACATCCTATTAACCTGGTTAAAAACAGAATTATCGAGATTTTTAAATCGATAGGATTTGCGGTAGCAGACGGACCGGAAATTGAGGACGACTGGCATAACTTTACGGCATTGAACCTTCCGGAATATCATCCGGCAAGAGATATGCAGGATACCTTCTTTATCGAGCAGAATCCGGATATTCTTTTGAGAACGCATACTTCTTCGGTACAGATTCGATATATGGAAGAAAATCAGCCGCCCATAAGAATTTTATCTCCGGGAAGAGTTTTCAGAAATGAAGCTGTTTCTTCAAGGTCACACTGTATTTTCCATCAAATTGAAGGGTTGTATATCGATGAAAATGTAAGTTTTGCAGATTTAAAGCAAACGATTCAGTTTTTCACAACAGAGCTTTTCGGAAAATCTAAAATCAGATTAAGACCTTCTTATTTCCCTTTCACAGAGCCAAGTGCTGAGATTGATGTGTATTGGGGACTGAATTCTGAAACAGATTACCGAATTACAAAAGGAACAGGCTGGCTGGAAATTATGGGCTGCGGAATGGTGGATCCTGCTGTTTTGAAAAATGTAAATATCGACGCTGAAAAATACTCAGGATACGCTTTCGGAATGGGAATTGAACGAATTGTGATGTTACTTTACCAAATGAGTGATATCAGAATGTTCTTTGAAAATGATATCAGAACTTTAGAGCAGTTTAAAACATTATAAAATAATTTCAAACTGAAATACGTCACAATCCTGTAAAAAATTAATTTTACAGGATTTTTTTATTAATTTTATAGGATAACTTTGGTTGAAATGTTAAAATTGTTAAATTTTAAATTTAGAAAAATTGTTCATTACTCGCTTATTTTATGTATTTTATTGATACAATTAATGATAGCGGGTTTCTTTTATAACGAATTTGTTAATAAAAAGCAATTGTCTTTTATAGAAAAACAGCTGAAAGAAGTTCATTCTTTGGAAAATCTGACGGATAATTCGAGAAAAGAGCTTTTAAATGCGCAGGATTACCTTCAGAAATATGTCACCAGCGAAGATTCGCAGTATCTGGATTCTTATTTTAATTCGTTACGTCAACTGGGGAAAAATTTAGATATCATAAGCCATTATGAAGACAGCTATCCGGAATTGAAGACTGCTGGCAAGCCTAAAAAGGACTCTTTGGATCTTCAGCAATTAAAATCGATGATTGATTCTACTTATCAATATTCAACAAAATCAAATTTCAAACTTAATAAAGAACTTCCCGAACTTAAGAGATATGATCTGAATTATAATGTAGACAAATTCGATATCGAAACGAAAACATTTTCAGACACCATTAAGAAGAAAGGACTTTTCGGACGATTAGGAGATGCAATCTCGGGAAAAGAGAATGTAAGAAAGGAAAGTACTGTGATTACTGTGAAGCAGGGGAAAAAGCTGGATGCGCCGACGCTTAAAAAAGAAATTGACAGTATTATTAAAGTGGTGGATCATCATTATTCCGGAGAGATAAAAAAAATTAGGGTTAATGTGAATGAGAGGCAGAAGGGAAATGACAGGTTTTATAAAATGTTCAGCAATCTTTTGGTCTACAGCAATGGTTTAATGGGGATTTATGAAAATTCTATTAAAGCGTCTAAGCAGGATCTTGAAAAAGAATATGAAAAGCAGAATTCTAAAAACAACAGAATAAGAAATTATCTGGTAATGGGATCGATGATCCTGATGTTTATAGTATCGGTATTGATTATGTTTCTGACAAGGATTGCATTTGTTTACGAAAAACAGCTGAATGCGGCCAATAAACAGATTAAAGAAAATCTTAATTTTAAAAACAGAATCTTAGGAATGCTGAGTCATGAGCTGAGATCCCCATTGAAGATTATAGGTCTTTTCATCAATCGAATTAATAAGAAAACAGATGATGAAAAAATAAAAGAATATCTTAAATCGATAAGCTTTACCAATGATACCCTGCTGAGACAGGCCAACCAGATTCTTGAGTACACGAAAAATCAGGTGGTAGACAATAAATTGATTCCTGTAGTTTTTAATCTTAATAATGAAATTGTATCTATTCTAAATTCTATTGAACCTTATATTGAAACCAGGAACAATCAATTCCTTGTCGATGTAAATATAGATCCCGATATCGTAGTCTATTCGGATAATAAGAAAATTAATCAGGTATTCATGAATATTCTGGGAAATGCCAATAAGTTTACGGAAAACGGACAAATAAGCGTTTCCTCTACCGCCGAAAAGCAGGAAGATAATGTAGTATGCCTGACCACGACAATAACTGATTCGGGCGCCGGAATTTCACAAGCTGATCTTAAGAATATATTTGAGCCTTACTACCAAGGTGTTTTGTCTGAAGATGTGGAAAATCTGGGTGCCGGTTTGGGATTGAGTCTTTGTAAAGAAATCGTAGCTTTGTATTCGGGAGATATTTCGGTAGAAAGCGAACTGGGTAAGGGAACCACGGTAACTTTCTGTGTTAATTTAAAATGTAATCAAGATGAGTGAGCTCAATAACCGACCAATCAATTTTCTGCTTGCAGACGATCACAGCCTGATAAGACAGGGAATCGTTTTTCTGTTGGAGGATATGGAAAGTGAGCATGTGATCTTTCAGGCTTCCACCCGGCAGACGGCGTTGGAATCTGTTCGGGAAAATCCTATCGATATTGCAATTATAGATGCTCATTTTCCGGATGGGAACAGTCTTTCTATTCTTCCTGAAATAAAGAAAATAAAACCTGAAATTAAGATCCTTATATTTACAGGTATTGATGAAAATATACATTCATTACGATATCTGAATGCGGGTGCTGATGGTTTTTTAAGTAAAATGAATGAGGAGGAGGTCATAGAAGAGGCCATAATGAAAATGATAAGTCATGGAGAATACATCTCTCCGGCTACTCAGGTTCTGCTTGTAAGCTCAATGAAGAACCCCAATATGCTGAATCCTCTTTCTGTTTTAACCGAAAGGGAACTCCAGATCGCCGAAATGTATGCCGAAGGTCTGGGAAATCTTGAAATTGCAGGTAAACTGGATGTCAAACAGAATACTGTAAGCACTATTAAAAGAAGAATATTTGATAAACTGGAAATTGATAATCTTGTGGAATTAATAGAACTAATTAAAAACAGCCAGTAATTCTACTGAAAAAAGATCTCAGAAATAGGCCATTTCCCATGCTGCTTTCTGTTTTTTTTGCTCTCGCAGATTTTGCAGATACAGCAGATTTTTTAGCAGTCTTACACAGTTTCGTTTAATCCATTTGCGATAAAAATTAAAGCCTTATTCGCCTATTCGTGGCGATAAAATCACCAGAATCATCTACGAGAATCTGTGAAATCTGTAGAAATATTATCTGTTTTTTTGCTCTCGCAGATTTTGCAGATACCGCAGATTTTTTGGCAGTCTTACACAGTTTCGTTTAATCCATTTGCGATAAAAATTAAAGCCTCATTCGCCCATTCGTGGCGATAAAATCAACAGCATCATCTGTGAAAATCTGTGAAATCTGTGGGAAAACATTATTTTCGACGTTATAAATTTTTACTCTCGCAGATTTAGTAGATTTAGCAGATTTTTTAGCAGTCTTATACAGTTTAATTTAACTCATTTGCGATAAAAATCAAAGCCTTATTCGCCTATTCGTGGCGATAAAATCAACAGCATCATCTGTGAAAATCTGTGAAATCTGTGGGAAAACATTATTTTCAATGTTATAAATTTTTACTCTCGCAGATTTAGCAGCTTTATACAGTTTCGTTTAACTCATTTGCGATAAAAATTAAAGCCTTATTCGCCTATTTGTGGCGATAAAATCAACAGCATCATCTGTGAAAATCTGTGAAATCTGTGGGAAAACATTATTTGCAACGTTATAAATTTTTACTTTAGCAGATATAAGTTCCGTCTAACTCATTTGCGATAAAAATTAAAGCCTCATTCGCCCATTCGTGGCGATAAAAATTCATCACCATTTTAAATTCTCTACATTTATTCCTAAGCTTTATGTTTTATTCTAAATTTTAGCCGTCGAAAAATATCTACAAAATCTCCGAAATAAATCGACAGAATTTTTGGCACGCTGGCTCATATATTGATCATTCTATCATAACAAGATGAAAAAAACAAAATCATTGGTTTTGACACAACATAAATGATTGACTATTAAAAAAGTGATTTGGTGTATAAAAACACAAATGATGAAAAAAAATTATTTCACTACCCTCAACAAAGATGAAAAATCAAACCTCCGGGAATTCCCGGAGGTTTTTAAGTTTTTAATTGCTGACCTAAGAAACAAAACGCAATTAAAAACAGATTCTTATAAGATGCTCTTTGATGCTCATGTCGTCATCACAGAACATGCAGTTATTTACTGTACTATATTCAGATAAAGAATTCTCTTATAATAAAGACAGTCAATGATCAGATTTTATTACATGAAAAATAAAAAAAGCCTGTAAGATGATACAGGCATTATTCTTAAAAAACGGATAATAGGTTTAATTTGTGAATTTTAAAGGATACTTTACATTTTTTATATCATCAATACTTGCTTTTAAAGATCCCACTGCCAGCTCGGCTTTTATTAATAAAGGGACATGATTGATGTCATTGGAAACCCACATCATCACCCCTTCTTTTTCTTTGAAAACCCTTCCGCTCTGGACGGACGGAGCGATTTTTAAGCAATTAATTGTTCCGTATTTTGTCTTCAGATCTTCTGTTCCCACCACTTTCAGCTGAAAAGGAAACAGTTCATCATCAATCCATACATTCATATTAATAGCGGTTCCTACTTTGAGTTCACCCGGACTTTTGCTTCTCAGATAATAGAAACAGGAAAGCATATCCTGAACGCCTTTTACAGATTTTAAAACTCGGGAACCATTGGCGGGATTCTTTTTATCAGTCAAAATCAAGGTATTGTTCTCATGATTGAATACCGTTTCATAATGCTGGGTATAACCACCTTCCCGAACATTTCTTACGTAATAACTGGGCAGTTCTGTATTGATATTGATAAAACTTTCATACAGATCTTCCACTTTAAAGAATGCCTTCACTGCGCCGGTGGTGGTGCCTGTTCCCTTAACATATAAATGAGGAACTCCTTTATAAGTTGTCTTTTTTGTGGTAAGATTGGCACTTCCCGCATTCAGAATTCCATAATGAATTCTAAAAGTGAGTGATTCGCCGTCTGCGATATTATTAATTTGTCCGAAACTCAGACAAAATGTAAATATCGCTAAGAAAATTGAACTTTTTTTCATAATTAGTCATTTACAAAAAGGTTGCCAAATAAAATTCCTAAACATATTTGATAAATCTCAGGTTTTTATTTAGAATGAATTAAATAGGCTTCGCATTAAAATTAGTAAATTTGCAGCCATACATATTATTAAATTATCCTTTATACTATGATAACTACAGATATATTGATTATTGGGGCTGGGCCAACGGGATTGTTTGCTGTTTTTGAAGCAGGTTTGCTAAAAATGAAATGCCATATTATTGATGCACTTCCTCAACCTGGAGGGCAATTGGCAGAATTGTATCCTAAAAAACCGATTTTTGATATCCCTGGTTATCCATCGGTTAATGCCGGAGAATTGGTAGATAATTTAATGGAGCAGATCAAGCAGTTTCAACCTGGATTTACGTTGGGTGAAACGGCTGTTTCTTACACAAAAGTGGATGACGAATGGTTCGAAGTAATTACCAACAAAGGAACGGTTCACCGATGTAAAGCTATTGCCATTGCAGGTGGTTTGGGTACTTTTGAGCCTAGAAAACCGGCATTCGAAAATATCGCAGACTATGAAGAAAAAGGCCTTGAGTATTTTGTTAAAGAGCCTGAACATTTCAGAAATAAAAAAGTGGTGATTGCCGGAGGTGGGGATTCTGCTCTTGACTGGAGTGTTTTCTTATCTAATGTAGCGAGCGAAGTAACATTGATTCACAGAAGAAACGAGTTCCGTGGAGCCTTGGATTCTGTAGAGAAAGTTCAGGATCTGAAAAATCAGGGTAAAATTAAATTAATTACCCCTGCTGAAGTTACCGGTATTAAAGGTGATGGAAAAGTAGAAGCTATTACCGTTGTAAAAGACGGTGAAGAAGCGTATGATATTGAGACCGATTATTTTATCCCGTTATTTGGTTTAACTCCAAAATTGGGTGAAATCGGAAACTGGGGACTGAATATCGAGAAAAATGCAATTGTTGTAAATAATGCTCTAGATTATCAGACCAATATCGACGGAATCTATGCAATCGGAGATATCAACACTTATCCTGGAAAATTAAAATTGATTCTTTGTGGTTTCCACGAAGCGACTTTAATGTGTCAGAGTGTGTATAACCGATTGAATCCTGGTAAAAAATTCGTTCTTAAATATACAACCGTGAGCGGGGTAGACGGTTTCGACGGAAGCAGAAAAGAAGCGGAGAAGGCAGTTGTGAAAAAAATTGACTAAATTTGCGGCGGTTGAAGGTCAGTAGTTGTTCGTAACAAAAACCATCAACTACAAACCATTCAATAATCAACAAAAATGAGCGATATAAATATAAAGATCACCGATAGGGAAGGGGTGACTCATGATGTGGTAGCACCTACGGATATGTCCATGAATTTAATGGAAATCATCCGTTCGTATGAATTAGCAGAAGAAGGAACGATCGGAGTTTGTGGAGGAATGGCAATGTGTGCGTCTTGTCAGGTATATGTGGTCAACGATCCGGGACTTGAGCCGATGGGCGATGAAGAAGATGCCATGCTGGCCGAAGCTTTCCACGTAAAAGAGAACAGCAGATTGGGTTGCCAACTGCATATGGTGATGGAAATGGAAGGTCTTGAAGTAGAAATTGCTCCTTATCCTTAGAAAATTTTTAATTTAAAATATAAAAACTCCCGAAGATTTTTCTTTGGGAGTTTTTGGTTTTTAGTATGAAATAAAGAAGATACTTTCACCCTCTATAAAATTATTGATAAAATTTATCTGAAAATAATTCTCTAAGTCTGACTGTTCAGCCGGTAAATTTGCCTTTAGATATTTTTTAAACCGGATAACATCATCTTTTTTGAAATAAAGTAAATCATTTTCAAAATCTGGCGTAAAACTTTCAGCCTGCTTTCTTATGTAACCGATATCTTTATAATAAACGCTGTAGTTACCATCTTGATGAACTATTTTTTCTCTGTGATTGTCTAAAAATGATGGATTATGCTCAAAATCTTCTATCAAATGAAAATCAAGCAATTCATCAGTTTGTTCAACTAAAATACAGTGGCAAATATCTAATCCCATTTTTGGATTTTATTTTTTAAATCTTTTGTATTGATTAACTCTTATAATTGAAAGGTTTTTCTATTTGCTTTAATTTTTGGAAGGCTGAAATTTAGGATGTCCTACCTGCCATAACGCAAAAGAATAGACATCTGCATATTCTTTAAAAACAACATCCAAGTCACTTGTAAAATGTCCATTTTCATAATTAGCATATAATAAAACAGGTTTTCCTGAACCAGAATTTTTTTGTAAAACAGCAGCGAATTTTCCGGGCATCCAAGGAACAATTCTGGAATCGTTCATTCCCGTTGTTACAATGACAGCAGGATATTTTACTCCTTTTTTCACTTTGCTTTGAGCATCCATTTCCATTAAATACTTCGTATCTTCTTCATTTTTTAAAGATCCTATTTCTGGAATTTGATTAGGCCCATTAGCTGTTATTTCGGATCTTAATGTATTCGTCATACCTACTTCAGGGATTGCCACTGCATAAAGATCCGGCCTTTCTGTAATAGCTCTTCCTATAAGAATTCCACCTGCGCTTCCTCCGTTTCCAATTAATTTGGAAGGAGAAGCATATTTTTGATTAACCAAATATTCTGAACAAGCAATAAAATCTTTCCAAGTATTAGGTTTTGTAGCTTTCATCCCTCCTTTGTGCCATTTTTCACCCTTTTCACCTCCACCTCTTACGTGGGCAATGGCAAGGACAACTCCTTGTTCCAACAAAACGGAAAGTCTTGTAGAAAAACGGGGTTCATAAGAAAACCCATAACCGCCATAACCTGTTATGTAAGCCGGGCTGCTGCCGTCCATTTTCATATTTTTAGGATAAATAATAGAAAGCGGAACCATGATCCCGTCGTGGCTTTTCACTTCAACTTCTTTTACAGTGTAAAGTTGATTATAATCCGGGAAATTTGTTTCAGAATTAAGATATTTACTTTTTGTAGCATTCCCTTTTTCCGGATTGTAATCATAGGTAGTCAAAGGAGTCAGCCAATTAACATTGTTACAGTAGATATTGTCATTTTCTCTTGGGTTAAGGGATACAGAACTATTAACTCCACTTGGTAAATCTACTTTTTTACCTTCCAACGTATTAATATTTATCTGATATTTGTCTCTTACAATACCGTCCGCTAATGAATAATAAAAATAATTTTTAGAATTGTGAATACTCTTGATTACTTTATCTCTACTTTCAGGAACTACAATTTTAGCATTTTTAAAATCAGGATTTGATAAACTTGTTAAGGCTATTTTAAAATTAGGTGCATCTTTATGAGTTAGCAGAAATAGTTTGTCACCTGAAATAAACACATCAGTAATTTCATCCGACGGTTTAGCGATCTGTCTCCAATTAATTTTTTTGCTTTTTAATTCTGAATAAGGTGCAACAAAAATTGGAATTTCTGATTTTACGGAACCTAATATCAGAACAATATTTTTGTAATCATCAGTAAAGTTAATCATTGGGAATTGCTCGGTTAAAGCATTCAATTCAGGATAATCTTCTCTGGACGCTAATATTTTGTCGTTTTTTGTATCAGTTCCAATCACATGAAGCATTGCTTTCATCTCTTTTAAAAGCATATTGCTGTTTGGATCTGCTGTGCTCATTTTTGTATAAATGAGAGCTTTATCATCTGGTGTAAACTCAAAGGCAAATTCGCTCCAGATAGGATCTATCTCATCGCTTAGAAATTTTTTTGCAGTAAGATCCAAAATTTTTAAATGACAAATTTCTCCACCTGATTTTGATAATAAAATAGCAGCTTTACTAGCTTTTGAATCAAGTGCGAAATTGGTAATTTGTGTGTTTTTGCCAAGTATTTCAGGATCGAAAAGCAATAATTCTTTTCCTGTTGAAAGATCTCTTGAATAAAGTTTGGAAAGATTTTCTTTTTTTTTCGTCTTTGTATAAAAATACATATTCCCTCTTTGGTATATTGCGCCGAAAGAATCTCCGTTCATCTCCTGAACTTCTTTCATACGCTTGTAAAGATCTTCACGATGCGGAATTTTATCAATCACATTATGACTAAAATCTGATTGAGATTTGAACCATTTTTGAACTTCAGGATTTTTGATGTCCTCCAGCCATCTGTAATTGTCTGTGATTTTTGTTCCAAAATAATCATCTACAACCGCTTTTTCAGGAGTTGTTGGATAGCTGTATTGAGCAGAAATTATTTGAATGAAAAATAATCCTGTTACTAATAAAAAGTTTTTAATCATTGTATATTTTTGTGTAGTAAATTTTTATAATGTAAATGTACTAAACTTTTTCCTTCGAAATCCATTTCCCAACCGTCGGAGCTTCATAATTTCTCATCATCTCCAGCAATTCATCAATAGTATCACTAATCAGCAACATTTCGCGATTAACTTGTTTTAAAAATCCTTTATCAACCATTGTTTGAATGAGTTTAATCAAATCATCATAAAATCCGTCGATATTTAAAATGGCGATCGGTTTTTTGTGAAGTCCGAGCTGCGCCCATGTGATCATTTCGAAAAACTCTTCCAACGTTCCGTATCCGCCGGGAAGGACAATGACGCCATCACAAAGGTCATTCATTTTGGTTTTTCTTTCGTGCATAGTTTCAACTAAAATTAATTCAGTCAACTGTTGGTGAGCAATCTCTTTAGATTGTAAAAAATGAGGAAGAACGCCAATTGCTTTTCCACCTGAATTCAAAACTCCGTCCGCAACAGCGCCCATTAAACCGACATTGGCGCCGCCATAGATTAATTGAATATTTTGTTTGGCTAAAGTCTGTCCAAGCAAAGCTGCCTGTTCTTTATAAATTTCGTCCGAACCAAAACTTGATCCGCAGAATACGGTAATGTTTTTCATTATTAGATTATAAAAGTAGAGTTAAAATTTTCTCTTTTGAGGAGATTGTCTGTTGGAAAAGAAAGATAAGATTTCAATATTTCCTTTTCTTATATGATAATACAAAGTATTTGAATTCGAGAATAATTGCTTTATTCCTATTTCACTTAAGGCATTGGCAGTCCAAAAAATATTATAATGATTTTCCATATAATTTTCTGGTTTCAGAATGGGATTTTAAGTCATTGTTATCAGCTTCAGATGTTCCCTGTTCAATTGATTTTTTTTCCTCGTCGGAAATAGAATTCCACCAGTCTTTTGTTTCTTCTTTTCTGAACTGAATTAATTTTTTAATAATAGAAGTATCCTCCAATGTTGATAACCATTGAATTAATTCAAGCTTTTCATTAAGAGTCTGTGCATTCATATCTTGTATTATTTATTCAAATGTATAACTTTTACATGAAAAATAAGATTGATTTAAAACTAAAAATCTCCAAAATCAAATGACTTTGGAGATTCAATATAGCAATTTTACAATTTTATTTTTGAGGAATATTCGCTAAAATATCTTTCGTAAATGCCCAGAATTTCTGAGTTGAAGAAATATTTGCTTTTTCATCCGGAGAGTGGGCACCACGAATGGTGGGTCCGAAACTTACCATTTCCATTTCAGGATAATTGGCTCCGATAATCCCGCATTCTAAACCGGCGTGACAAGCTACAACGTGAGGTTTTTCTTTAAACTTTTCAGTATAGATTTTCTCCATCAGCTGAACGATTTCAGAACCCGGCTTCGGTTTCCAACCCGGGTAAGAACCACTGAAAACAGTATTCATTCCAGCCAATTCTGCAACAGATTTCAACTGTTCAGCCACCGAATCTTTTGAGGAATCTACCGATGATCTTGAAAGGTTTAAAATTTTCAAACCACCTTCTTTTAATTCAACTCTTGCCACATTATTTGATGATTCTACCAGATCTTCTACATCCGGGCTCATTCTGTAAACCCCGTTGTGAAGAGATTTCAACGTCAAAATAATTTTCTTTGAATCTGCTTCGGAAATCGCTTTGTCCGAAGATGTCGCATTTTCAATATTAATGTGAAGATTAGGTTCTACGCTTGCAAATTCTTCTACAATTTCATTTTTAAGACCGTTCGTCAGTTCTTCGATAAATTCCTGGGCATTTCTCACAGAAGCAATAGCAACACCTTCTCTCGGAATGGCATTTCTCAATCCGCCACCGTCAATAGAAATTAATTGGATATTTTCTTTTTCCAATGCTTTATAAAGAAGTCTGCCTAAGATCACATTCGCGTTTCCGAAACCTTTGTGGATATCCATTCCAGAGTGACCACCTTGAAGGCCTTTCACTTCAAATCGTACAATTTGTCCGTGGGTTGCTTCTGTTTCATAGTTTTGAGAGATCGTAACATCGATTCCACCGGCACAGCCGATATCGATTTCATCGTCTTCCTCGGTGTCAAGGTTTAATAAAATCTGACCCTTTAATTGTCCGGGTTTTAAACCCAAAGCACCTGTCATCCCCGTTTCTTCATCAATCGTGAAAAGGGCTTCCAAATCCGGGTGAACAAGATCTGAACTTTCTAAAATCGACATGATTGTGGCTACTCCCAGACCGTTATCAGCACCTAAAGTAGTCCCTTTTGCCTTTACCCAGTCGCCATCAACTTCCATTTTGATTCCTTCTGTTTCAAAATCAAAATTTACATCATTATTCTTTTGGCAAACCATGTCCAAATGCGATTGCAGAACAATCGATTTACGGTTTTCCATGCCCGCAGTGGCAGGTTTTTTAATAATTACGTTTCCTACTTCATCTACCGTAGTTTCCAATCCTAGATTTTCACCGAATTCTTTGATGAAAGCAATTACTTTTTCTTCTTTTTTTGATGGTCTCGGAACCGCATTTAATTTGGAGAAATTCTTCCAGATTATTTGCGGCTCTATATTAGATAGCTCCATGAAATTTTTATTTTTCTCAAAATTACGAAATAAAAAATGCTTCCGATAATTCAGAAGCAGTATTTTTTGCCAGAAGCCAGAAGCCAGAAGCCATAAGCCAGAAGCTATAAGCCATAAGCCAAAAGCCAGATGCCACCTAACATCCACATTCTCCATAGACAGGCATGGTCTGTACCGTGCCATCCGGTTTTTCAATGGTCAGTGTCCCTTCAAATAATAAAGCTTCTTCGCCTTTTATCTTTTTACCTTTTACAGAGATCTTATAGTCTCCATTTTCAATCTCTTTTGTTAAGACTTCGTCTACCTCCATATCGCTGGAAGAGATCAGGTTCATCGCCAGTCTTTTGCCATCCAGTTTCATATAAGCTGTTTTTCCCGCATCATCTGCATAAATGTATTTTTCGTTCTCGAAATCCGCTTTATTTCTGGCAAAATAGCAGGAACATTCTTTAATTTCAGTCGGAAAAGCAAAAGTTTCCACCAGAATCTTTTCGGAGGGGCTTTTTACATTTACAGAATCCTGAGCTACTTGTACCGAGTCTGAGTCGGCAGGTGCTGAAGAGGTTTCTTTGTCTTTTTTACAGGCGATCAATAAGAACGCTGAAAAGAAAATGATTAGGTATTTCATTGTTTGCGGTTTATTTTATTATCCTCTTGCTCTTTCCAGGAGAGTCATCATTAATAATGAAAGAATGACTAAACTTTCTTCTTCATCCTCAATATCAATTAATCGGTCCAGTTGGAATCTTCTTCCGAAGAGAGACGGCATTTTTTTTAGTTTAAAATAAGCTTTCCCGTCAACGCCTGTAATCGTGTAGGAAGGATTTAGAAAATATCCTGTGAACATCCCTACAATTGGGATTTCCCCTACCATCCCGTCAAAAAATCTTACCCAGGCACTGTCTTCCTGAATTTTGAATTTTGGCTGATCGGCAGCATCCAGAATATCATAGCTTGCTTTCCAGATAGAACGCATTCCTTTTCTTGCTAATCTTCCGTAGCTTTTTCCGGTCTGTACTTCGTTCAGAGAATAAGAAGCATTAAAATCAATCCACTGATTCGCTCTGATTCTGAAAAGTTCTTTCGATTTGCTCTCGTCATTGAAAACGATAACATCTTCTTTCAGCTTAAACATTTTCTGACGAACATAAGCGACGTAGTTTCCGTTTTTATCCGTGATATTAAAGTCACTGGCTAATGTGGAAATTTTGAATTTGAAATCTAATGGGTAATTTAGATTATTAAGTACCATTGTTTATTTTTTCAAGTTAATATTTAGTTTTTCAAAGATAATATTTTTAATTGAAGATCAGAAGCCTGAAAAAGGGAGATACGGTCTTTTTCGATAATACATTCTTTTGGATTTGTTTCCTGTAAACTGAAAACTATCATTCCGGAATTATCAACAATAATCACTATTTTTGTCTGATGGATTACCCAAGTAAAGTGTTGGCAAAAGCAGTAGATGAAATTTCAGGATTACCCGGAATTGGCAGAAAAACGGCTTTACGTTTAGCATTACATTTGTTGAAACAGCCAAATTCCCGAGCGACAAGTCTGGGGAATTCTCTCATTAACCTGGTGACGGATATAAAATACTGTAAAGAATGTCATAATTTCTCAGATTTTGATATTTGTGAAATCTGCAGCAACGATAAAAGAAATGACGAGGTCATCTGCATTGTGGAAGATGTTCGTGATGTAATTGCTATCGAAAATACGGGAAAATATACGGGGAAATATCTTATTCTCGGCGGAAAAATATCGCCCATGGAAGGCGTAGGGCCTCACCAGCTGAATATTCCGAGTATTGAGAAAAAACTGAATAGCGGGAAGGTAAAAGAACTTATTTTTGCGTTGAGTGCCACCATGGAAGGAGATACCACTGCTTATTATATTTACAAGAAATTTAAACATTTCAATGTCAATTTTTCAAGTATTGCAAGAGGAATTTCGGTTGGAGACGAGCTGGAATATGCCGATGAAGTCTCGTTGGGAAGGTCGATTATAAATCGATTACCTTATAACGAAAGCGGAAGCTGATAATCTGTAGATGTTTTGCCGATGATTTCTGTAATTATTCCTTTATATAATGGAGAAAAAACGATTGTTAATGCTTTAAATTCGATTAAAGCACAGACAATTGCTACCGAAAATTTTGAAATCATCATTATTAACGATGGTTCTTCCGATGAAAGCATAAAAGTTGTTGAAAATTATCGGCGCGTAAATCCAGAAATGGAAATTTTATTGCTCCATCAGCTTAACGGGGGCGTTTCAAAAGCCAGAAATACTGGTCTCAGACAGGCAAAAGGTGATTATATCGCCTTGCTGGATGCGGATGACGAATGGCTGCCCGAAAAAATAGAAAAGCAGCTGAGGTGTCTTCAGGATGAACATCTGAAAATTGATTTTATTGCCACAAGAAGAAACGGAAACGAAATTTTATTTCCCTACCAGGTAATCGATCATTTTGCTGAAATTACGTTTAAAAAATTACTCATCAGAAATGAAGCACAGCCGTCGACTGTTCTGTTCAAAAGAAAAGTTTTAGAAAATACAGGATTTTTTAATGATGATCAGAGATATGCTGAGGATGTAAATTATTGGATGAAGATCTCAAGAAACAATAAAATGTATATTCTGGATGAAAATTTAGTAACTGCTGGTGGCGGAAAACGAACTTTTGGAGTCTCCGGTTTATCTGCTAATTTGAAAGAAATGAAAAATGGTTACAAACGAAATTTGAAAGAAATGTATGCTTTAAAATACTTAAGTTTACCCCAATATATTTTTTATAATTTATTTTATAAGGCAAAATATTTACTTTTGTTGTTCAGACAATTTTATTATATTATAAGCATAAAGAAAAACTAATAATGAAAGTACTTATCACAGGAGGGGCAGGGTTTATAGGGAGTAAGCTTTCTTTGGAGTTGAAAAATAAAGGCTACGAAATAACGGTTTTAGATAATCTGTCTCCACAAATTCATGGCGAATATCCGGAAATAACTTCTCCTTTGTTTAAGAGCATAAAGGATAAGGTTAATTTTATAAAAGGAGATGTTATTTACGCTGATGATTGGCGGAAAGCTATTGAAAATCAGGATATCATTATTCATTTGGCTGCAGAAACGGGAACGGGCCAGTCTATGTATAGAATAGAAAGATATACCGAAGTTAATGTTTCGGGAACCTCTAAAATGCTTGACATTTTAGTGAATGAGCCAAACTTTGTTAAAAAAATTATCGTGGCATCTTCAAGAGCTATTTATGGTGAGGGAAAATATAAACATCCAAAGTTAGGGGATGTTTTTCCTAATTCCAGAAAAGCAAAAGATATGGAAATGGGGGATTTCGAAATGAAATCTGCCGACGGAGAATTACTCTTTTCTATTCCAACCGATGAAGATTCGAAAATTCATCCGGTATCCATTTATGGGATTACTAAACAAAGCCAGGAGCAAATGGTAATGACGGCCAGTTTGTCTATCGGGATTGCTGCCATTTCGTTGAGATTTCAAAATGTATATGGCGAAGGACAGTCGCTTTTAAATCCTTACACAGGCATTCTTTCTATCTTTTCGTCACAAATTCTTAATGATAAAGATATTAATGTTTTTGAAGATGGAAAAGAATCACGAGACTTTATTCATATAGATGATGCTGTGGATGCGATCATAAAATCAATTGAAAATGAAGCTGCAAATGATGAGGTTTTCAATGTAGGAACCGGTGTTCAAACAACAGTTATTGAAATTGCAGAATATCTCCGTAAACTTTATAAAAAGAATGTAGGGATTAATATTTCCGGACAGTTCAGAATTGGAGATATCAGACATAATTTTGCAGACATCAGTAAGATTCAGTCAAAATTAAATTTTGAACCGAAAATATCTCTTGAAGAAGGACTTTCAAGATTTACCAATTGGGTTTTGCAGCAGGATATTCAGGATGTAAAACTTCAGGAATCGCTTGAAGAAATGAAACGTAAAGGTCTTTTGAAATGACAGATCTCAAAGGAAAAAAGATTCTTTTTTTAGCAGTAAGTTTTTTTCAGTACGAAAAAGCGATTGCCAAAAGACTTTCTGAGCTTGGTGCTGAGGTAGATTTTTATGATGAAAGGCCTTCGAATTCCAATTTTACAAAAGGAATTATCCGTTTGAATAAAAATCTTTATCAATCGGTTATTAATCGCTATTATGCTAAAATTATCAATGAAATTCAGCATAAAAAATATGATTATTTTCTTTTGATTAAAGGTGAGGCGGTTCCCATTTATTTCCTTGAAAAAATAAGGGCACTGAATCCTGAAATGGAAATGATCTATTATAATTTTGATCCTTTAAAAGAATATCCTACACTTATTTCCAATCTAAAGTATTTCGATAAAAAATTTACTTTCGAAAGAAATGATGCGGTTACCTATAATTTAAATTTCCGCCCTTTGTTTTATCTTGATGAGTATAAAAATTTAAGTCAAAATATTCATTCTTCGAAATATGATATTATTTTTATAGGTAGTGCTCATACAGATAGATATATTGTTGGCGAAAGAATAAAAGCAATAGCCAATAAACTAAAATTAAGATCATTTTTCTATTACTATGCGATGGGCAGAATTGCTTTTAGATTGAGAAAATTAATGGATAAAAACCTAAAGCAGTTTGATAATAGTAAATTAAGCTTTGATAAATTAAGCCATTCCCAGATCATTGATTATTATAAGAAAACAAAATCGGTACTTGATATTAATAAGCCTTTTCAGAAAGGTTTAACTATACGGACTTTTGAGGTATTGGCATCGGGCAGAAAGTTGGTTACAACCAATTTTGATATTAAAAATTATCCTTTTTACAATCCTAAAAATATTTTAGTAATCGATAGAGAAAACGTACAGCTTAATCAGTCTTTTTTTAATACTGAATTTGAAAAGATGGATGAAAAAACATTGTATATGATGTCCTTAGATTCTTTTATAGAATGCCTGTTTTGTGAAAATCAAAATGAATATTGGAATTCTTTTGTAAACAGTGTAATATAAAACAAAAGCAACTCAATTGAGTTGCTTTTTATATAAATGTATCGGTTGTATTATTTAGCCGGAGCTACCGGTGTCTGAGCCGGAGCCGGAGATTTAGCCGGAGCTTCTGTTTTTACAGGCTGAGCTGCTGAAGGAGCAGGAACGGATGGTTTCCCGGTGATTACCACACTTAAAAGAATAAGAACGATAATTGTTCCTCCCAAAGTCCATGTTGCTTTTTCCATGAAATCATTGGTTCTCTGTACTCCGAACTGTGCAGAAGATGCACCCCCGAATGTACTTGAAAGACCTCCACCTTTTGGGTTTTGAGCCATAACAACGATAACCAGTAAAACGCTGGCGATCATAATAAGAACCATCAATAATATAAATATAGTATCCATTAATTTGATATCTTTTTGAATGGGCAAATTTAATCTTTTTTTACCGAACAGCAAAGAAAGAAGTGAACAAATGTTAATAAAAATAGAAACGGCAACAATTGTTGCCGTCTCTTATATCAAATATTGTTTTTATTTAAATTCAGAATCTTTAGCCTGATTCAGTACATAAGATTTTACGGCTAGGTTAATCTCCATTCCGCCCATATTCTGAATAATGGTAAACGGAAGTTTTACTCCGGAAACATCTTTGTAATCTGCATAGCTTGTTGGCACAGATCCTGCTTCTCCGGCTTTTACTTCTCCTGTTTTCAGTCCGGTAGCAACGCTGTAGTAATACGTTACTTTATCGCCTTTTACAACATAAGAATCTTCGTTATTGTATTTCTCGATTCCTGCCAGTTTCAAAGTTGCATTTTTAGCAAATCCTAATTCAGGGAATAGTTCTGTTTCCTTAGACATATCCGCTTTCTGCTTATCATCCAGCGTTTTCTTTTGTCCCTGAACTTCCATATAACCGTCTTTTCCGTCAAAAACTATTTTCTGGATCGTGTTGCCCATCATACTGATGTTCATGGCCATTTTTCCTCCTTTAGCCTGAATCATTTTCATAGACATATCCATACCCTGCACTTTCGTCGTTGCTTCCGTAGAAATAGAGGTTATTTTTTGAACAGCCGCAGCTCCTCCGATCGCTTTGATGTATTGATCTGCTACTGATCCCAAGGTTACATTGGCATCTACTTTCTGAGCCGCTGGTTTCGCTACAGGATTTGCATATTTATCGTAGTACTTTACAGGATAACCCAGTTTTTCTAAACCTTCGGAAATATCAGATGCTTTTCCGGCGATAAAAATTCTGCTTTGGTTGGGTAAAATAGTTGCTTTTACAGCCTGAGTAACATCTGCAGAAGTTACTTTGTCGATTGATTTCAGATAATTGGTGTAAAAATCAGAAGGCAGATCCTGAACTTTTTGATTTAAAGCAAATCTTGCAATCGTTTCCGGTTTTTCCAAAGACATGATGAAAGAACCTTTCAGTTTAGCTTTCGCATTTTCCAGTTCTTCGGGTTTAACAGTAGAAATGGCATTAAGCTCGTTCATAAACTCCACTACAGCCTTGTCCGTTACCTCATTTCTTACACTGGACTCTGCAGAGAATTCCGGAGAATATTTACTGGCAGACAAACTTGAATAAGCACCGTAAGTAAAGCCGTTTTTCTCACGAAGATTCATGAAAAGTCTTGCTTCACCACCGCCTCCAAGGATATAGTTTGCAATGGTTGCCGGGAAATAATTAGCATCTTTCATTTTCAGCGTATTCAGGTTGTTCAGCGAAACAACAGACTGTACAGCAGAAGGAACGTCTACGATATTAATCTCTGTTTTTGCAACATTAGAAGCCGGTTCAAGCTGAGTAGCCGGTGTATTTGCTTTTTTCCATCCGCTAAATGCTTTTTCAACCAATGGTTTTATCTGATCCATTTTAACATCTCCCACAATTACTAAATAGGCATTGTCCGGAGCATAATACTTTTTGTAAATATTTTGAACGTCAGCTAATTGGATTTTGTTAATAGACTCTTCGGTTTCAAACTCACCTCTGGCTGTATTTTTACCATACATTAAAGCATTAGAAACTCTCGAAGCAATAGCCGATGCATTTTTTTCATTGGTTTTCAGACCTTCTATCGATCTCTCTTTAGAATTCTGAATTTCTTCCGCAGAAAATTTAGGATGTACAATCGCATCAGCCATTAAGCCTAAAACCTCAGGGAAGTATTTTGAAAGTGAATTGGCAAAGGCTCCTCCTGAAGTGAAATTTAAATTGGCTCCCAGGTAATCAACTTTTGTATTGAAGGCATCTTTACTCATGTTGGTGGTTCCGTTTTCAAACTGTTCCGCCATGATAGAGCTTACTCCTGTTACGTTTCCTTCAGAAAAAGGAGGTCTGTCCATGGTAAGCGTGGCATTTACTCTTGGTAATTTATTGTTTTCCACAACCATTACCGTAAGGCCGTTGCTCAGCTGGAAGGTTTTTGGTTTCGCAATATTGATCGCAGGAGTCGGGCCTGCTTTTGGCATTGCATTGATATCTATTTTTTGTGCAGAGATCATTCCGGTGAAGAAAAAAGCTGCTGCTATATATGTTAATTGTCTTTTCATTTGTAAAAAATTGTTTTTAATAATCATTATTAAACCTAAAATTCAGCAATTACTTCTTTTCAGGTACGTAGTTAATGATTACTCTTTGGTTAGGATTAAGATATTTTTTAGCAGCATTTTGAAGATCCTCTCTGGTGATCGATCTGTAGATGTCTATTTCTTTATTAATCAGGTTTGTATTTCCCATTAAAACGTGGTTGGTAGCCAATGAAGCCGCAATTCCCTGAATGCTGGAATTGGCATTAACAAACTGATTTTCGAATTTATTCTGAAGCTTCTGATAATCATCCTGAGAAATTAAACTCGTCTGAAGTTTTTTGATCTCGGCATCAATATCCGTCTGCAATGTTTGTTTTGAAGTCTGTCCCATTGGGATAGCAAAAAAGGCAAAAATACCGTAATCTTCAAGACCTTGGTTGAAAGCGGCGACTTCAAGTGCTTTTTTCTCCTGATCAACCAGTTTTTTATATAAAACTGAAGACTTTCCACTGCTTAAATAAGTAGAAAGCATATCCATGATATAAGCATCTTTTTCTTTGTTTCCCGGAGTTCTGTAGGCAAAAATATAAGCAGGAAGCTGAATGTTGGGATCCGTAGCGGTTACTTCTTTCTCCTGAGTAATAGGCGCATCTTTCGGGAAGTTTTTAGGATAAATGGTTCCTTTAGGAATAGCTCCGTAATAATCCTGAATCCATTTTTTAGTCTGTTCGGGTTTAATGTCTCCGGCAACTACCAAAGTGGCGTTGTTCGGAACATAATATTTTTTATAGAATGCCTGGAATTCGTCTAATTTCGCTGAGTTCAGATCTTCCATAGACCCGATGGTAGGCCAGTTGTATGGGTGATTGGTGAACAGGTTTTTCTGAATGGTAGAAAACAAATTACCGTAAGGCTGGTTATCCATTCTCATTCTTTTTTCTTCTTTTACAACCTCTCGCTGAGTATCTACACCAATTTGATTAATCACCGCGTGACGCATTCTCTCCGATTCCATCCAAAGTCCCAGCTGTTCGTTATTGGAAGGGAAGGTTTCGTAGTAATACGTTCTGTCGTTGGTGGTATTGGCATTATTTTGTCCTCCATTGGATGAAACGATTTTAAACCAATCTCCTCTTTTAATGTTGGGAGTTCCTTCAAATAAAAGGTGTTCGAAAAAATGGGCAAAACCTGTTCTTCCTTTTACTTCATCCTTTGCCCCAACATGGTACATTACGCCCGTTGTAACCACCGGTGCAGAATTATCCTGATGAAGGATTACATGTAAACCGTTTGGAAGATCATATTCTTCGAATTTGATTTGCTGAGCATTAAGAGCCATTCCGAAGAAAGCTACTGCAGCCGCAGAAATAAGTCGTTTTTTCATAAAGTAGAAATTGTTTAAAGATTAGTGTGGTTAATTCATGATTTGTTACACAGAACAGATACTTTTTATCTGCTAACAATGGATTTTGATTATTTGTGGGGGGGGTGCCGGAAGCTGGAGGATGGAGGCTGGAAGCTGGGTGCTGGAGGTTATGTAAGTGATAAAATTAAAAGCTTTCCATTTTTCTTTGAATTTATGTTCTCTTGCGTTAATAAAGAACTTAATGAACTTCCAGCCTCACTCCTCCAGCCTCCAGCCAAATCCTACCCCAAACTCACACACCAAAACAGCTCCGAAATTTTTTGGAATTCATCTAAAATTTGAATTCTCCATAGAATAGACTAATTTTGTGTTCCTAAATTTTTTTGCAGCATGGAGGATTACTTGAAAGGACTGAATGAATCACAATTTGAAGCCGTTACCACATTACAGGGGCCATTGATGGTGCTTGCGGGAGCGGGTTCCGGGAAAACGCGTGTTTTAACCATGCGTATTGCTCATTTAATTACCAATGGAGTAGACCCCTTCAATATTCTGGCCCTTACCTTTACCAATAAGGCGGCAAAAGAAATGAAAGAACGTATTGCCAGAGTCGTGGGACAGAGCAATGCAAGAAGCCTTTGGATGGGTACTTTTCACTCGGTTTTTGCAAGAATTCTGAGAAGTGAGGCACATTATTTAGGTTATCCCTCCAATTTTACCATTTATGATCAGCAGGATGCTCTGAATGTTATCAAAAAAGTGTTGAAAGACATGAATATTGATGCTGATCTCTATAAACCTAAGAAAGTTCAGTCAAGAATTTCGACGTATAAAAATAATCTGATTACCGTAAAGGCTTATTTTAATAATCCTGAATTAATGGAAGCTGATGAAAAAGCCAATATGAAATTCATCGGGCAGATTTATCAAAAATATGTTGAGCAGTGTTTCAAAAACGGATCCATGGATTTTGATGATCTTCTGCTGAAAACAAACGAGCTTTTAACCCGTTTTCCTGAAGTTTTAGCCAAATATCAGGACAGATTCCGGTATATTTTGGTGGATGAGTATCAGGATACCAACCATTCTCAGTATTTAATTGTAAAAGCTTTAGCTTCAAAATTCGAAAATATTTGCGTGGTGGGAGACGATGCTCAGTCGATTTACTCGTTCCGTGGTGCCAATATTTATAATATCTTAAACTTTAAAAAAGATTATCCGGATGCTGTTACGGTCTCACTGGAACAGAATTACCGTTCTACACAGAATATCGTAAATGCTGCCAATGTTGTAATTGCCAAAAACCTTCAGCAGTTTAAAAAGAATGTTTTCAGTGAAAATGAAGAAGGGGAAAAAATAAAGGTATACCGCTCGATGTCCGACGCAGACGAAGCCAATTTCGTGGCCGGAAATATCTGGGAAATCAGAAATCGCGAGCAGAGAAAATACAGCGATTTTGCTATTTTATACCGTACAAACTCTCAGACGCGTGCTTTTGAAGATGCTTTGAGACGTAAAAATATTCCTTATAAGGTGTACGGAGGACTATCCTTTTACCAAAGAAAAGAAGTGAAGGACCTGATAGGGTATCTTCGCCTTTTAGTCAATGAAAACGATTCTGAAGCCTTAATGAGAATCATCAATTATCCGACACGCGGAATTGGTGATACAACGCAGAATAAGCTTATTGTCTTCGCAGATTCTCAAAATCTTCCCGTTTCCAAAGTATTAGAAAACCTTCCGATTTATGCTCCTCAGCTAGGTTTTAACAATGGCGTTTTAAATAAATTAAACGATTTCTGGGCAATGATTCAGGCGTTTCAGGTATTATTAAAAACCGAAACGGCATATAATGTCGCTATGGAAGTGGCAAAACGAAGCGGTCTGATTAAATTTTTAAAAGACGATCAGACACCTGAAGGTATTTCCCGCGTGGAAAATATTCAGGAACTGATGAACTCGATGCAGGGATTTATCGAAGAACAGATGCAGCTGGAAGACGGAGATCCCAGTTTGCCTAATTTCCTTGAAAATATCGCCCTTTCTGCAGATACCCAAAAGAAAGATGATGAGGAAGAAATGGTTTCTTTAATGACGATTCACCTGTCAAAAGGATTGGAGTTTCCGGTGGTTAATCTGGTGGGTCTGGAAGAAAATCTTTTTCCGAGCTTTATGAGCTCCACCACACGGGAAGATCTGGAAGAAGAGAGACGATTATTTTATGTGGCTTTAACGAGAGCTGAAAAACAGGTATTCTTTTCGTACGCTATTTCCCGTTTTCAATGGGGGAAAATTACAGATGCCGAGCCGTCGCGATTCCTGAGCGAAATAGACGAACAGTATATTGAATTTGTAAATCCGGCTATTGAAAAGCGTTTCATTAATAATGCAGGGGTTAAATCTAATATTTTTGATGAGCATCCTTCGGAGATGAAAAGCTTTAAAAAAGTAGAAAAGAAAACCATTGACAAGGCTCATGGTTCTCAACCTATTGCCGAACCCCGTAAACTGAAACCGGTAAGTACAGCGAAAATTATTAACCCGAGTGGCGCTTCTTCACAGGATATTATTGTGGGCGACCGCGTTCGTCATGACCGATTCGGTATTGGTGAAGTAACTTTTCTCGACGGAACAGATCCTCAGAATATTAAAGCTAAAGTAATCTTTCAGCATGAAGGAGAGAAAAATCTGATCTTAAAATTCGCAAAACTAACCAAAATTTAACCTGAATTTGAGATTTGGTTGGAAGATGAAGCGCAAGACAAGAAGTTCATTAAGTTCTTCATGTGCTATGATGATGAAATTTAAAGACAAAGAAAGTTTTGATTTTTATCCCCTACATATCCTCCATCTTCCAGCCCCTAGCTTCCATACAGCCTCTAAATTTTCTTAACAATAGAATTAAGCTATTAACACTTTTTATAATTTATTAGTCTATTGATTTTGTAGACTTGTAAATATGCTTTACATTTGTGCCCTTAAAAAAACATAAATCAAATAATTTAACTTGTAATGTATGCGAAATAGAAAGACAGTTTTTTCGGCTTCAGTCTTATTTTTCTTAGGAACTTATGCTTATGCTCAGGAAAAGGAAACCGTAGCAAAAGATACGGTAAAGACGGCTAATGTGGAAGAAGTAGTTATCCTGGGATCGAGAAGCGGGGCGAGATCAAAAGCGGACAGCCCGGTTCCTGTGGATGTCTTCAATATTAAAGAATCTTCGGTAGTTTTACCTCAAACCAATATTTCTCAGATTTTAAATGCGGTAGCGCCTTCGTTTACCTCAACCATACAGACCAATGCAGATGGTACGGATCATTTGGATCCTGCTCAGCTTCGTGGTTTGGGACCAGATCAGGTTTTGGTTTTGGTCAATGGAAAAAGACGTCATACCTCGGCATTAGTGAATGTGAACGGTTCGCCGGGAAGAGGGACGGTAGGGACAGATTTAAATGCCATTCCGTCCTTTGCCCTCAACAGAATTGAAGTTTTAAGGGATGGAGCTTCTGCTCAATATGGATCTGATGCGATTGCCGGAGTAATTAATTTAGAATTGAAAAGAGATACCGGTAAACTGGCCGGACAGGTTTCTTACGGTGGAAACCTGACTCCAACAGCGAATGATCATACGGGAGATTTTGACGGACAAAATATTCAGGTTGATTTAAACTATGGAAATAAAATTGGAAAAAAAGGGGGTTTTTATAATATTACCTGGACGTCCCAGTTCAGAAATCCTACATTCCGAGCGGGAACAGAGAGCGGAACCATTTTTAATGCTTACAATGCCATTGAAAGGCGTGCTTTAAATAATGGTGTGAATCTTTCGTCATTATTTACCAACATCGGAGCAACACCGAATTCTCAGCAACTGGTGGATTATATTCACCAATATGCGCAGGGAGTAGATTATTTTTCTCCTGCTTTTCAAAGCCAGATTCAGGGAGCGAACTCTATTTCGGCATTACAGGGAATTTTAAATCAGGATGTTACCAATCAGGAATTAGATGCCCGAGGATTGACAAGAAAGGATTATAATATGCAGGTGGGACAGTCGAAACTGAATAATCATCAGCTTTTTGCCAATATTGAAATTCCGGTCAGCGATAACTGGAAGGTGTATACTTTTGGTGGTTATAGCTTCAGAAGCGGTACTTCGGGCGGTTTTTACAGAAAACCAAACCAAAGCCGAACATTTACTGGGCAATATATTAACGGATATTTACCACAAATCGGGACAGATATTCAGGATCTGTCACTTTCCACAGGAATTAAGGGAGAGTGGAATGGCTGGGATATCGATTTTAGCAATACATTCGGACAAAACTCTTTTGATTATAATATACAAAATACAGGAAATACTTCGTTGAGGTTTAATTCTCCTAATGAATTTCGTGCCGGGGGACTTCGATTTTCGCAAAATACCATCAATTTAGATTTTTCTAAAAAATATGATGTCTGGAGCGGGATCAATGTGGCATTCGGAGCAGAACACCGATATGAGAATTTTAAAATTACACCGGGTGAAGAAGCTTCCTATTCTACCTACGATGCCAATGGAAATATCTGGGACGGAACAGCCGGAGCAAGGCCAACAGATTTCTTTGGAAATGTTTTAGCAGGCAGCTCACAGGTGTTTGCGGGATTCAGACCTGAAAATGCAGTCAACAAAAACAGACAGTCCGTTGCAGGATATGCGGACGTGGAATTTAATTTTACCGATTGGTTATTGGTAGACGCTGCTGCGAGATATGAAAATTATTCAGATTTTGGCTCTACATTTAATTATAAATTGGCTTCCAGAATTAAACTGGCGGATAATCTAAACTTCCGGTTGGCTGGTTCTACAGGTTTCAGAGCGCCTTCAATTCATCAGATTTATTATAATGTAACGTCTACGTTGTTTACCAATAATCAGTTGTTGGAAGTGGGAACATTCAGTAATGATTCAAAAATAGCCGGATTATTGGGAATTCCTAAGCTGAAACAGGAGACTTCAAAATCTCTGAGTGCAGGATTTACGTATAAAATTCCGGCTCTTAACCTTAATTTTACAGCCGATGCTTATTTTATAAGAATCGATAACAGAGTGGTCTTAACGGATCAATTTACAAGACCTACCGATGCGCAGGTGGCTAACAATACCAATCTGAAAGAGGTGCAGGAAAGTTTTGACGAAGCTGATGTAAATGCTGCCCAGTTTTTCTCAAATTCAATCAATACCGAAACAAAAGGACTGGATATCGTGTTAAGTCATCATTTTAGAACCGGTGAATTTAAACTAACTAATGATTTTGCGTTAAATCTTAATCAGACAAGAAGGGTAGGAGAGATAAAAGCGACCGATAAACTGAGAAATGCAGGTTTGGAGACTACTTATTTTTCAGAAAAATCAAGGGTCTATCTGGAAGAAGCTGTTCCTCGTGTGAAAGCGAGTTTATCACATAATATCAATTGGAAAAATGCAACTTTTTATCTTAGAAATACCTATTTCGGAAAAGTAACGGGAGCAGATATTATTGATGTTAACGGCGATGGAATAATCGGAGCCAATGAGCACCAACAGATTACAGATAAAATTATTACCGATGTTTCTGTAGCGTATCAGTTTACAAAAAATATAGGCCTTACTTTGGGGGTGAATAACCTTTTTGATATTTATCCAACAAAAAACTTAACGGCTTCTACAAATAATGATCAGTTTATCTATTCGCGTTCTACATCGCAGTTTGGACAAAACGGAAGATACGTCTTTTCAAGGCTGAACTTTAATTTTTAAATCATTTTTAAAAATTTCTTCGGAACGGATTCAAATGTATTTGAATCCGTTTTGTTTTTAAAATTAACAGTATCATCTGTGAACATCTGTGCAATCCGTGGGAAAAAAATTAGCGTATCCATGGCATAAAAATTAAAGATGCTTTTGCTCCCGCAGATTTTGCAGAAAACGCAGATTTTAATTGGAAAATTTTAATGATGGTCAAAAACCCCTAAAATTTGAACATTCGCGGTATAAAAAACAGCAACATCTGTGCAATCCGTGGGAAAAAAATTAACACAACCGTGGCATGAAAATTAAAAATATTTTTTGCTCCCGCAGATTTTGCAGAAAACGCAGATTTTAATTTGAAAATTTTAATGATGATCAAAAAAAATCCCTAAAATTCGAGCATTCGCGGCATAAAAAACAGCAACATCTGTGAACATCTGTGCAATCCGTGGGAAAAAAATTAGCACATCCGCGGCATGAAAATTAAAGATATTTTTTTACTCCCGCAGATTTTGCAGAAAACGCACATTTTAATTTGAAAATTTTAATGATGATCAAAAAAAATCCCTAAAATTCGAACATTCGCGGCATAAAAAACAGCAACATCTGTGAACATCTGTGCAATCCGTGGGAAAAAAATTAGCACATCCGCGGCATGAAAATTAAAGATATTTTTTTACTCCCGCAGATTTTGCAGAAAACGCAAATTTTAATTTGAAAATTTTAATAATGGTCAAAAAAAATCCCTAAAATTCGAACATTCGCGGCATAAAAAACAGCAACATCTGTGAACACCTATGCAATCCGTGGGAAAAAAATTAGCACCTCCGCTGCATGAAAACTAAAGATGTTTTTTGCTCCCGCAGATTTTGCAGAAAACGCAGATTTTAATTGGAAAATTTTAATGATGGTCAAAAAAAATCACTAAAATTCGAGCATTCGCGGCATAAAAACAGCAACATCTGTGAACATCTGTGCAATCCGTGGGAAAAAAATTAGCACATCCCGTGGCATGCAAATTAAAGATGTTTTTTTGCTCCCGCAGATTTTGCAGAAAACGCAGATTTTAATTGGAGAAATTTTAATGATGGTCAAAAAACTAAAATTCGAGCATTCGCGGCATAAAAAACAGCAATATCTGTGAACATCTGTGCAATCCGTGGGAAAAAAATTAGCGTATCCATGGCATAAAAATTAAAGATGCTTTTGCTCCCGCAGATTTTGCAGAAAACGCAGATTTTAATTTGAAAATTTTAATGATGATCAAAAAAAATCCCTAAAATTCGAACATTCGCGGCATAAAAAACGGCAACATCTGTGAACATCTGTGCAATCCGTGGGAAAAAATAAAACGTCTGTTTTTAACTTTCAAACGATCTCAACTTTTTGCCTAATCCTCAAGTTTTATAATTGGATCCTTTAAATTATTGAAAACAAGGTAAGACAAATATAAAAAGCCTGTTTCAAAAAAAGAAAACAGGCTTAATGAAAAAAAAACACAAATGAATTTTATTGTAATCTTTAAAACTTCCAACGGACAAAGGCTTCCATTGCTTCATATTCCGCAAGCCCTAGTTTATCATAAGCTTTTGCTGTTTCGCGATTTCTGTCTTCGGCACGCTGCCAAAACTCTCTGGAATCATCTCCCGGAAAAACCGCTCTGTCTTTTTGGCTCTGATGCTTAAAAATAGCCTGTTTTTTACGCTCTAACTCTTGTGGACTTAAAGGAACGGCCATTTCGATTTCGTGGGTTTCAAATTCATGCCATGCCCCGCGATACATCCACAGCCAGCAATCTTTTGCCCAGTCTTCCGTCTTTCTTAATTCTTTTAAAGCATCTATAATAATTGTAAAACAAACCCAGTGTGTTCCGTGAGGATCCTGAAAATCACCTGCCGCAAAAATCTGATGAGGTTTAATTTTTTTCATAAAATCGATTGTCTGGTGAACATCTTTCTGGGTAGCGGAATTTTTTTGATATTTTCGAATTTCATAAAACGGTAACGACTGGAAATGAATATGCTCATCATCCAGACCGCAATATCTCGCTCCGGCGATCGCCTCTCCTTTTCGGATCAACCCTTTAATGGTCTGGATTTCGGGAGTATCGGTTTCGTTCGGCTGTTTTTTACTGAAAAAGGTCCGCATATCCTGATAAAGGTTCTGTAACTTTGCATTATCAATCCCCATTTTTTCGGTAAAATCTAAATTAAATTCTACAAACCGAAGAACATCATCATCCCAGACGGCAGTATTTCCGGAGGTCTGATAGGTCACATGAACTTCATGTTTCTGATCAACCAGTCTCATGAAAGTTCCGCCCATTGAAATGACATCATCATCGGGGTGAGGAGAAAAGATAATCACTCTTTTCTGCGCAGGTTCGGCTCTTTCCGGACGTTGGGAGTCGTCGGCATTCGGCTTTCCGCCCGGCCAGCCCGTAATGGTATGCTGAAGTTTGTTGAAAATCTGGATATTGATCTTGTAAACGGGTCCTTTTTCTGTGGCTAACTGAGCCATTCCGTTGTTATTGTAATCGTCTTCTGTTAATTTTAAAACCGGTTTTTCAAGTGTATTGGCTAGCCAGATCACTGCTTTGTGTATCATATCATCTGTCCAGATACAGTCTTTTACCAGCCAGGGTTTATCAAATCTCGTGAGTTCCGAGGCGGCATCGTGATCCAGAATAAATTCTACGTGAGGAGAAAGCTGCAGGTAAGTTGCAGTAACTTCTCCGGAAATATTTCCTTCCACGGCCTTCTTTATAATAGAGGCTTTTTTACGGCTCCAGGCCATTAAAATAATTTCCTGAGCTTTGAAAATTGTGCCAATTCCCATCGTAATGGCTTTAGCAGGCACCAGGCTTTTGCCTCCGAAATCCTTTGCGGCATCTTTTCTGGTGAGGTCGTCCAGTGTTACCAATCGCGTTCCTGAGTTGGGTGCCGATCCGGGTTCATTAAAACCGATATGTCCTGTTCTTCCGATTCCCAAAATCTGAATATCCAAACCTCCTAAGCGTTCAATTTTCTTTTCATATTCAAGGCAGAAAGATGGGATTTCTTCCAGCGTTAAAGTTCCATCCGGAATGTGAATATTTTTTTTCTCAATATCGATATGGCTGAAAAGATTTTCGTTCATAAAAGTAACATAACTTTGAACGGCACCCGGATTCATAGGATAATATTCATCCAGATTGAAAGTGATCACATTTTTAAAACTTAAATTTTCCTCTCTGTGAAGTCTTACCAGTTCGCCATACACGGAAACAGGCGTTGCTCCGGTTGCCAGCCCTACAATTGCAAAAGCATTTTCAGACTGTTTTTTGCGGATTAAGTTCGCAATTCTGTGCGCAACATGAATGGATGCTGTTTTGTCGCTCTCGAAAATACTGACCGGAAGTTTTTCGAAACGGGTTTCTTCAAGTAAATTAAGTTTTACCATCATGTTTTGTTTTATTGTGTAAATATAAACAGATATGGTTAAATTTTATATAATTAATAAAGGTAATTGAGTTTAAATTAATAATGTAAATAAATGCTTTAAAATGAATTAAAAAAATACATTATTCACATCTTGAAGAAGATAAAAATTAATTAATTCTCAGAATGAGACAATATGAAATTTGTATATTTAAGCTTTAAAAGTTACTGTTATGAATAAAATCCTGATCATTTTTATGTTCATCCTATTTTCTGTTCCTGTATTTTCGCAGGAATACCGTACAGAAAACAATATTCATTATTACGATGAGAAAACAAATAAATCGGATGCTTATATCAATGAGCGATGTATTTTAGATATTTATATTCCGAAAAACGTGAAAAATTTTCCGACTGTCATTTGGTTTCACGGCGGAGGTCTGACGGGCGGACAAAAAGAAATTCCTGAACAGCTAAAGAATAAAGGAATTGCGGTGATTGGTGTAAACTACAGGCTTTCACCCAAAGTAAATGCCCCGAAGTATATTGAAGATGCAGCGGCGGCTTCGGCTTGGGTTTTTAAAAATATTAAAAATTACGGAGGCGACGACAATAAAATCTTTATCTCCGGACATTCGGCGGGAGGATATCTGGCGATTATGATCAGTTTAAATAAAATGTATTTAAATAAATACGGAATAGATGCCAATAAACTCGCTGCAATTATCCCTTTCAGCGGACAGATGATTTCTCATTTTACAACAAGAAAAGAAAAGGGGATCGATGAACTGGATGCGAGAATCGACGATTTTGCGCCGCTTCATTTTATCAGAGCCGATGCGCCACCTTTGCTTTTGATTACAGGTGACCGCGAGAAAGAATTGTTGGGAAGATATGAGGAAAATGCCTACATGGCGCGAATGATGAAGCTGAAAGGGCATAAGGAAACAACTTTATATGAACTTCAGGGCTTCGATCACGGCGGGATGGCGCAACCTGCATTTCCATTATTAATCAATGAAATCAAAAGAATCGAGAAAATGAAAAAATAGTTTTGTGGATTGCTGGAAGCTAGAAGTCAAAAAATAGGCATATAATTTTTAAAACTCCAGTTTCCCTCTTCTAACTTCCGGCCCAATAATTTTGCAAAGTTTTTTTATTTTTATTTCTTTGGAGTGAAAATAAAATTAATTTCGAAAGATGGGTATTTTTTACAATAATGCAGTTTGTGATATTTATATAGGAAAGGGCGCTGGCGGAAAAATGATGCAGGATATCAGGAACGCACAACGAAATGTAAAGATCGTTTCGCCTTATCTTTCACCATTTTTAATTAAAGAGTTGATTTATCTTCATTCCAGAGGAATTAAAATCAGGTTGATAACCACCGATGAAATTGAAGATTTTTATGGGTACGACAAAAACATTCATAAATTGATTATTCAACATCAGCATACCGATGAAAAGGCAAAACAAGTGAGAGATAATCTTAAAAGCTTATCCGGAACCTTACTTTTCGGGATGATTGGTTTGGGGATTGTTCTGCTGCCTTTGATGTATCTTTTAAATAATTTTACACTCGCCTACGGTTTTGTATTTGTTATTGTAATGTTTCTTATCAGAGATTCCGTGGTTAAAAAAATCAAAAAGACGAAAGTGTATCATTATACCTACAAACAGCTTTTTCCCTTTAAAGTTTTTGTCTCTCCCAACAGCGGAAATTCTACCAATAAAACCTTCATTCACAGTAAAATTTATATTATCGATGATGAAATTGCGTATCTCGGTTCCTTAAATTTTACCGGAAGCGGTGTCAAAGAAAATCACGAAACCAGAATACGTACTACGGATCCGAATGCTGTGGCCAAAATTATCGAAGAAGTAAAAGAAATTTTTTACCATTCTAATATACCGGAAAGGGATATTCAGTTTTGGGGAAGTCAGCTTTATGAGGAGCCGATGAATTAGTTTTGGGTTGATGGTTTCTAGTTGATGGTGAGTTAGATATGTTTAAATTTTTATTGGGAGCTTTATCCTGCTTTCCACTGTATCTTTTTGGTTACGGGCTTCGCTTCGCTACACCCGCAACCAAAAAGGATGCCGTTACAATCAGGGCTAGGGGAGTCGTCGACTATTCAAATTTTATAAAAAACATGTAGACAGGCTCCATATTCAAGAAGAACAATCAACCATCAACCAGTAACGATCAACCAAAAACTATCTCTCGACAAGTTCTTTCACCGATTCCCCGTAGAAATCAATTTCGGTTTTGTTAATTTTTAAGAGCTGATACCATTTTCTAAAGGCACCTACGAAAACGATAAGCATTAAAGCCATGGCGACAACGGCCAAAGTAGCTAACAGATATTGTTGTTTAGGAATATAGATCGTCATTACCTGAATATACCCTGCCCAAAAAGTAATAATGGCCATAAAAACTCCCGGAATGGCTGAACAAAGCGCATATTTTCCGCGATTTAAGCGGATGAGCATCGTCGTACAGACAATCAGTCCGCAGGCTGCCAGAAGCTGATTGCTAATTCCGAATAAAGGCCAGATACTGCTTACATTTCCCGTGAAAACCAAATATCCCCAGGCAAAAGTGAAAATAAGACTGCTGATAATAATCCCGGGCATCCAGTTTTTATCATTAAACTTAGGAATTACAGAGCCCAGCATTTCCTGAAGGAAAAATCTTCCGACTCTCGTTCCTGCATCAATAGCAGTCAGGATGAAAACGGCTTCAAACATGATGGCAAAGTTATACCAATAGGCCATCAACTGATCCATATAAGGAATTTTATTGAAGATATGAGCCATCCCTACAGCTAGAGAAACGGCTCCACCAGTTCTTCCGTGAAGATCAATCCCAATTTTTTGAGAAAAATAATCGATATCGACCCCGTGTAATGAAGGATGGGCAGCAAGAAAAGCATCATACGACTCTTTCGGTGTATTGATGGCAAAATAATCGCCCGGCATTAGTGTACAGGCGGCAATCAAAGCCATTAAAGCCACAAAACCTTCCACAAGCATGGCTCCGTAGCCTACGAAAAGAATTTCTCTTTCTCTGTTCAGCATTTTTGGAGTCGTACCTGTCGCAATAACCGCATGAAATCCGGAAATTGCTCCACAGGCGATCACAATAAATATAAAAGGTAAAACCGGGCCCCCGATTACAGGACCTCCGCCGTTTACAAATTCAGTCAGAGCCGGCATCTGTACGGTTGGATGGATCACGATAACTCCAATGGCCAGCATAATAATCGTTCCTATTTTCAGATAGGTTGAAAGATAATCTCTCGGAACCAAAAGCAACCAGACCGGTAAAACTGAAGCCAGAAATCCATACAAAGGAATGGCAATGGATATCGTGGTAATATCCCACGAAAAGAGATTATTCATCGTTTCATTCTGCATCAGATTATGTCCGCCGATAATTCCTGCAATCAGTAAAATTCCGCCCAAAATACTGGCAAAAGTCACTGAATTTTTTCGGTACCGCATAATCAGTCCCATAATAATAGCAATCGGCATGGTAATGACAACGGTAAATAATGACCATGAGGCTTCGTGCATTGCATTGATACAGGCCAGCGACAGCCCGGCAAGGGTCAGAATAAGGATGAATAAAATGGCGAAACCAGCCACAGTTCCGGTTGTTTTTCCGATTTCTTTGGATGCGATCGTTGCCAGACTTTGTCCTTTATGCCGTACAGAAGCAAATAAAACCACCATATCGTGCACGCCGCCTCCCAAAACACAGCCAATTAAAATCCATAAAGCTCCGGGAAGGTAGCCGAACTGAGCCGCCAAAACGGGACCTACCAGCGGGCCTGCTGCAGCTATCGCCGCAAAGTGATGCCCGAAAAGCACATTTTTATTGGTCGCTACATAGTCTTTTCCATCCGCAAATTCTACCGCGGGAGTAGTGTGTTGATCATTAAGTTTTAATACTTTATTAGCCATGAAAATTCCGTAGAAACGGTAAGCAATGGCGAAGATAAGCACTGAAACAAATACCAGAGTAAGGGCATTGATATTATTTAGGAAATCCATATCGGTTGGGTTTTTTATAAGTAAATAATTAAATTTTTTATTTGTTTTAATTTGAATAATTTAAACAAAAGCCAAGTTAATTAATTTTGATATAAAAAATTATGATATGTATACTAATTTAGCAAATTTCTATCAGAGTTTTTAATATACTATTTAATATTTTGTAAATACTCTATCTGGTGTGGGCAATTATAAAATTAACCATTTGGTCATTCAGTTGATCCATGTATATTTTATCCGTTGTTCCAAATCCATGGGTTCCGTCTTTTACAACTACTAAAGAATTTTCGATATTGTATTTTTTCAGCTTTTGGACAAGTCTTTTCGACTGTTTCAACGGTGCTACGCGGTCCTTATCTCCATGAAGAATAAAGGTTGGAATACCGTTTTCAGCATCATTAATAGGAGAGACGGTTTTGAAATAATCAACCACTTTTCGTTTATCGGTATTGATATCATATCCTGAAATTCCATGTACCAGCTTAGCTCGAATCTCTACAATTGGTTTGATAAACCATCCCACAATAGCAACAGGAATTTTCCCCATTTTTGTATGCAATAATTGATTCAGATCTGTTGGCCCAAAATTACTGACCACATAATTTACCTTTCCTGAATACGCGGAAAGTTCGGGACTACCCACATATTCGTTATCTTTTGTATAGGCTGAAAGCATCGACAAATGAGCGCCAGAAGAAGCTCCAAAATAACCGATATTGTCAGCATCGAAATTGTATTTTTCGGCATTTTTTCTCACCCACTTCACCACATCTTTTGTGTCTTCTACAGGTTGTGGAAAATGTACGCTTTCACTTACCAAAGTATAATCGATACTGATCACGGTATAATTTTTTTCTACCAGTTTTAAAATAAAACGTTCAATATAGCTGTCGGCTCTTACGGATTTATCGCCTTTTGCCCAGGCGCCACCATGCACATAGATGACAACAGGACGCTTTTCAGAAACTGAAATTTTGGGTTCGTAAATATCCAGTTGAAGAGAATTTCCCGAAGAATCCGTTTTATAAGTGATATTTTCTAAAAGATGGGTTTTTTCCGGAAGAACAGTGCTTTTTGGTGTTTGTTTTTCCAAAGGAGGCTGAGCGTAGGCAAAATTGAAAAGGCTTATGCATAAAATAAAAAACAGGTTTAAAGAAAACCTGTATATGATATTGTGATTGAATGATTTCATAGAATATTTTTTTGAAGACTGTTATTTTACTAACTCCTCAAAAAGTTTACCAAAAGTCTTTTCGAGATCTTTGGATTTCCCCGGATGAGGTCGGGAAGTCTGCACAACAGCACTGCGGACTGCCGTTAACCAACGGAAACGCTCCGGAATTTCGAGCTGTGCGATGGGACCTCCGTCTTTTGTCCCTTCTGCAATTTTTTTAAAACTTTCCAGATTTTGAATGATATCTTCATAATCCAGCTTGCTGTGCATCAGTTTAAATTTATCAGGACACAAATAAAATTCTGATCTGATAAATTTTTCTCTTTTTGAAAACATTACCAGTCCGATATTGAAAAATTCTTCTCTCTCAACCTTCGGAACCAAGCGTATTACCGCATATTCGTAAATTTTATCCTCTTGCATTTTTGGCTTCGTTTAAAAAGATTTCAGAATGTTCTAATCGGGTTTTCAAAAAGTTGAAATATACTTCACGGATTTCCTCCGGATTTTCTTCGGCATCGTTCCAGTGCAGCCAGTCTTCAGGAATAAGATTCACAATTTCTCTGAATACTTTTTCGTTAAGGATTTCTTTCGCAAATTGGTCTGCTTCATCCAGCTTTGATGCTTTTGGAAGCAAAACATGGTCTTTTACATATTTAAACGGTGTTTTGGCTGCCGTATCAAAATTCTGCCAGGAATGATGGAAATAGAAAGACGCCCCATTGTCGATAATCCACAATTCTTTATGCCACATCAGCATATTGGTATTTCTGAAAGTACGGTCTATATTGGTGATAAAAGCATCCAGCCAGACAATTTTTGACGCCAGAAGAGGATCAACCTGAACGCTCGGATCATACGTAATCGCTTCTGAAAGGTAGTGTAATCCCAAATTCAAACCTTCAGAATTTTTCAACAGATCCTGAATTTCTTCATCTGCTTCGGTTCTTCCAAAATCCACATCGAGGTTGATGAAAACCAGCTCAGGAATTTTTAATCCTAACAGCTCAGTGATTTTTCCACCTAAAAATTCAGAAATCAGCATTTTTACGCCATGACCTGCGCCACGGAATTTCAAAACATATTTAAAATCATCGTCAGCCTCTGCCAAAGCGGGAAGCGAACCTCCTTCGCGGAGCGGCAGAATATACCGCATGACGGTTACCGTTCTTAAATCCAACATGAAGCAAAAATAAGGTTTTCCTTTGTGTTTATTTCTATTTATGCTATTTTTAAGTGAAAATTAGATTTTGATTAAATTTTTATAAAAATTGGTCTCGCAGATTGAGCCGATTACGCAGATCTTTTTATGCTTAAGTATCAGTTTAATTTGCTCAATCTGCAAGAGATAAAGAATCAACAAAACAAAAAAATATGCAAATCACGAAACAACAGAATATTATCATTTCAAATCCTGAAACAAGAGATTTTCTTGCAGATGCTTTCTATCCTGAAACCACCCGAAAATTACCGCTGGTTATCTTTGTGCATGGCTATAAAGGGTATAAAGATTGGGGAGCCTGGGATCTTATGGCAGAAAAGTTTGCAGAGGCCGGATTTTTCTTTCTTACATTTAATTTTTCTCACAACGGAACTACGGTTGAAGATCCTCACCATTTTGCCGATCTTGAAGCTTTCGGAAATAATAATTATTCTAAAGAACTTTCTGATCTCAGCGCGGTAATTGATTATTTTGTTGAAGATGAAAAAGTAAATGCCCATCAAATAATTCTGATAGGTCATAGCCGGGGTGGAGGAATTTCTATTATTAAAACCTATGAAGACGAAAGAATTAATGGGTTGATTACGCTGGCAAGTGTGGATACTTTAGAGCGGTTTCCAAAAAATGAAGCCTTTGAAAAATGGAAAGAAGCAGGTGTTTATTATGTGGTTAACGGCAGAACAAAGCAGGAAATGCCGCATTATTACCAGTTTTACGAAGATTTTGAAAAAGATGAACACCGATTTGATGTGGAAAGAGCGATGGAAATGGCAAAAGCTCATGTTTTAATTATTCACGGGACGAATGATGAAGCCGTTGGGGTTAAAAATGCGGAACATCTTCATCTTCTGCACCCGAATTCGGAGTTGTTTTTAATCGAAAATGCCAGTCATACTTTTGGAGCTAAAGAACCCTGGGAAGAAAATCACCTGCCTGAAGATCTTAACAAACTGGTGGAAAAATCTATTGAATTCATCAATGATAAGATTGTGAATGAGTAATCATTGAGAGAAGGAAGCCGGACGATAGAGGTTAAAATTATACTGCTTTTTTTACAGTTTTGAAACTTCTAACCTCCGGCTTCCCTCATTCAACCAAAAATTATTTAATTAAAATTTTCCATGCCTCCTCAATTCTGCTTTCAAGCAATAATTGTTGAGCATTTTTGTGAATATTTTCATCTGAATGATATTCTCCGGCAGGTAAAACTTCAATATTCGCCAGCATTCCTAAATCATTTCCGGTGAAAACGGAGCTTAATTTTATGGCATCGGGAAGAAGATCGAAACCGATTCCTTTCGTTACCAGTGGTTTTGGAACTTCGAAAAGATTCGCTTCATTATTTCTCGAATACCAGTTTGTACCCAAACGTGCCACCATATCTAATTTTGCCTGATCAAGATTGCCTTCTTCATTAAGATATTCTTCTCGGATATGGATTTTCTGAACTTCACAGATGACCAAATTTCCGGCGCCACCCTGATCTCCGAGAGGTTTTACTTCTAAAACTTTACATTCGAAGTTAACAGGGCATTCCTCTATTAATTTTGGACGAACCAAATCAGCGTCTTTCATGCTTAAACCTGATTTTACAAATTCATTCACATCGTCTCCATATTCTGTGGATGCTAAAGAAATCTGCTGTACAATCGGAAAATTAACGGTGCCGATCACTACTTCCGGAACTTCCAAAACGTTTTCTAAAGTATGTTTTGTGGTATTATCACGAACTCTTCTTGAGGGTGAAAAAATTAAAATCGGAGGCACCGTACTGAACATATTGAAAAAGCTGAACGGCGATAAATTGCTATTTCCATCTTTGTCAACGGTTGATGCCAATGCAATAGGACGTGGTGAAACGGCAGTCTGCATGATGGTTTGAAGTTGTACGGAAGTTATTTCGGAGGGGATTACTGTTTTCATATATTTATTTAACCACAAAAGTCACAAAAGTTTTTTTAGCAGATAATCAGAATCTTTTAAGATCAAAAAAGCATATCGTAATATTTATTTACGAAAGTTTCATGTCCTTGATGATAGAGATTTTTCACATTAAAATTTACCAATATACCTTTGGTTTTCTTCATTAAATTAATGTAATTTAAAACTTGTGCGCGATGAATTTCATTGAGTTCTGAAACTGCTTTTAATTCAAATACAATTAAATATTCTACCAAAAAGTCACAAAAGAAATCACAGTTAATTACTTTACCTTTGTAAACGACAGGTACCTTAAACTCAGATTTAAAACTAATATTTCTTAATCTGAATTCTTCTTCTTCTAAACATTTATGATAAACACTTTCTAAAAGACCTGCTCCTAAGATTTTGTGAACTTCTATGCAAGCTCCATTGATCTTGTATGTTAAGTCGTTAAATAAGACTGTGTAATCATTAAGCTTTTGTGACTTTTGTGGTTAAGATTTTATTTTGTAGGAATAATTTTTCCGCTCACTTCACCGAAACCTACTCTCACACCGTCTTTTTCAGCCCAGGCTTTCATCGTTACTGTGTCGTTGTCATCGATAAATTTTCTTTCCTGTCCGTTATTTAATTTGATAGGATTTTGCCCTCTCCAGGTCAGTTCAAGCATAGAACCGAAAGATTTTGGATCACTTCCTGAAATCGTTCCGCTTGCATAGAGGTCTCCCACTTCGACGTTGCATCCGTTTACAGTATGATGTGCCAGCTGTTGGGTCATATTCCAGTACATATGTTTGTAATTGCTTTCAGAGATCAGATTTTCCTCACCATTTTCCGGCTGCAGGTATACTTCAAGATTGATGTCGTAGTTTTTATCTCCTTCAAATTTCAGATAATCTAAAACTTCCGGATCTTGTGTCGGAGATGTCGTTTTAAATGGTTCTAAAGCTTCCAGAGTAACAACCCAAGGAGAAATAGAAGAACCGAAATTTTTAGCTAAAAACGGCCCTAGCGGTACATATTCCCAAGACTGGATATCTCTTGCCGACCAGTCGTTGAAAACAACCATTCCGAAAATAGCGTCTTCGGCATCTTTTGTAGAAATGCTGTCGCCCATTTCCGTATTTTTATTGATGACGAATGCCATTTCCAGTTCGAAATCCAATTGTTTTGAAGGTCCGAAAACCGGTTTTTCGGCATCCGCAGGTTTTGTCTGCCCTTTCGGACGGTTGATATCTGTTCCCGAAACAACAATAGAAGATGCTCTCCCGTGGTATCCTACCGGAAGATGTTTCCAGTTGGGTAATAAAGCATTGGCGGGATCGCGGAACATTTTTCCGACGTTGGTTGCATGTTCAATGCTGCTGTAAAAATCCGTATAATTCGGGATATGCAGAGGCATCATCATTTTAACCTGATCCAGATCGTAGAATGCTTCTTCAATGGTTTTCTCATCTTTTGATAACAGAGAATCCTCCTTCAGTAATTCCTGAATTTTCAGACGAACGGCATTGGTTACAGGTTTTCCCAGTTCGATAAATTCGTTAATGGTATAAGCTTCAAAAATATTATCGTCAAGCCCTTCTATTTCTTCAAAATATCCAAGGTCATACAAGGTGGCAAGATCGATAATCTGATCTCCGATTCTTGTACAACATCCGATAAATTCTTTGTTGAAAACGGCCACTCCAAACGGAATATTATGTATTGAAAAGTCTGTATTTGATGAATATTCTACAAATGATTTCATAAATTTATATTTTAATTGATGAAATTCAGGATTTTTTAAGTTCCCGAATTTTAATTTTGATTATTTTTTTGCCTTTGAATAAGAGGATTCATCGATCCATCTGGCCTTGGTATTAATATCGATTAGGTACAGAATATCGTCCTGCTTGGTCAGCAGTAAAGTTTTGGTAACCGGCATCGGAACTTTTTTATTTTCCAGCATATCCGCGCGTAAGGAGATGATGTTTTTACGGCTTCTTACAATATCTCCTGAAAATACATTCGAGCTGCTTTCACCGGTAGATTTATCATCAAAAACCTCAACATAGGTTACTTTATTTCCTTTAATGATAATAAAATCTCTTTCGGTATGGTCTGCCTCATCTTTAATGTAAATAAACTTTTTATCGTCGATATTTACATCTTCCAAATGTTGGTTTATCCCTTTTCTTTCCTCCAGTCTGTCAAGAATCTGATTTAATGTTCCGTATTGAGCTTTTACTCCTAAAGTCGCTCCAATACATAGAATTCCAACGAAAATTTTTCTCATAATACTGTGTTTGTATAAAAAGTTTTGTCAAGACCTATTGTCCTGACAAAACTTGTTTTTAATTTAAATTAAAGATTTCCTCTTCTCTCTTGTTCTCTTTCCAGTGCTTCGAATAATGCCTTGAAATTACCGGCTCCAAAACTCTGAGCGCCATGTCTTTCAATAATTTCGAAGAACAGGGTAGGGCGGTCTTCTACAGGTTTTGTAAAAATCTGTAACAGATATCCTTCCTCATCATGATCAATAAGTATACCTAAATCCTGAAGTTTTTTAAGATCTTCGTCAATATGGCCTACTCTTTCAGGAACCATGTTGTAATATGCTTCAGGTGGGGCAGAAAGAAATTCTACACCTCTCTTTTTCAATTCTGTTACCGTGTGGATAATATCTTTTGTGGCAACTGCGATATGCTGTACGCCTTCTCCTTCATAAAAATCAAGATATTCTTCAACCTGAGACTTCTTTTTACCTTCTGCAGGCTCATTGATCGGGAATTTGGCAAATCCGTTTCCGTTGGACATTACTTTAGACATTAAAGCAGAATATTCTGTGTTGATCTGTTTGTCGTCAAAAGAAAGAATGTTCACAAATCCCATTACTTTTTCATACCACTCCACGGTAGGGATCATTCTGTCCCAATCTACGTTTCCTACACAGTGGTCCACATATAATAATCCTGCTTCTTCAGGATTGTAATCACTTTCCCATTTTTCATAACCCGGCATAAAAGCTCCGGTATAATTTTTTCTTTCGATAAACATGTGAACGGTTTCTCCATAGGTATAGATTCCGGACATTTTTACTTCGCCATGCTCATCTGTAAGTGTTATCGGTTCTAAATAAGGCTTACCGCCTCTTTTAGTTGTTTCTTCAAAAGCTGCATAAGCATCGTCTACCCAAAGTGCCAGAATTTTCACTCCATCTCCATGTTTTTTTACATGCTCGCTGATTGGGGAATCAGATCTGAGGCCAGTGGTTAAAATCAATCTTATTTTTCCCTGTTGAAGAACATAAGATGCACGGTCTCTTACTCCTGTTTCAGGTCCTGCATACGCTACCGACTGAAAACCAAAAGCGGTTTTGTAATAATGAGCAGCCTGTTTTGCATTTCCTACATAAAACTCAATATAATCTGTACCGTTAATCGGCAAAAAATTCTCTGCTTGAGCAATTTTCTCGGCAAATGTAAGTGTTGACATATTTTCTATTTTTACTTTTATTCTAGGGATGCAAATTACAAATTTCCTGCAAATACGAAAAATTTATACAAACAATCGTTCGTAAAGCGTACTCTTAGTATTCAGAAAACTTTATTTAAGGATTCTTTAAGTTTATCAGGATATGCTTGAAATGAATATTTTCAGGCGAAAATTTCACAAAAAAAGGATTAAACACATGATGTTTAATCCTTTTTTATCTGCATTCTGATGAATTTTTTATGATAAAACTTCCGTAGAAATCTGCTTTTTCATGCTTCCCGTTTCAGAAAATCTTAAATGCCAGCTGAAAGACTCTGACAGCAGGTGTGGGGTATGCCCTCCTTTCTCACAGGCTCTGTCGAAATAAGACTGCAATTCTTCTCTGTATTCAGGATGAACGCAGTTATCGATAATCTTCTGGGCTCTTTCTCTCGGAGCCAGACCTCTCAGATCGGCCAAGCCGACATCGGTCACCAGGATATCAACATCATGTTCCGTATGATCGGTATGGGAAACCATAGGAAGAACGTGCGAAATATTATTTCCCTTCGATGCCGCCTGAGTCACGAAAATACTCAGATAGGCATTTCTTGCAAAATCTCCTGAACCTCCGATTCCGTTCATAATTTTTGTTCCTCCGATATGGGTTGAGTTTACATTTCCGTAAATATCAAATTCTATCGCAGTATTAATGGCGATAACGCCCAGTCTTCTGATCAGTCCCGGCGTATTGGAGATATTCTGAGGTCTCAGAACAAACTTTTCTTTATATTTTGAAAGATTTCCCAAAACCCTCTCGTAACATTCCTGAGATACGGTGATGGATGATGCGGATGCAAAACTCAGTTTTCCGGAATCAATCAGGTCAAATGTGCTGTCCTGCAGAACTTCAGAAAACATGGTGAGATCATAAAAATTACTGTCTTTAAAACCTGTGAGCACAGCATTGGCCACTTTTCCGATGCCTGCCTGAAGAGGAAGCAGTCGGTCGGTAAGACGACCCAGTTGCACCTCATTTTCAAAGAAATCCAAAAGATGTCTGGCAATGGCTGTGGTTTTTTCATCAGGTTCAGCAATATCGGCGGGGCTGTCTTTAAGACTCGTAAAAACAATAGCCACAATTTTATTGGGATCAACAGGAATACTTTTTCTTCCGATCTTATTCCACGGGGCTACAATAGGGATCACATTTCGGAAAGGATAATCGTCTGCCTGATAAATATCGTGAATACCATAGACCTCTTCCGGAACTTCTGTATTGATCTCAATGATCACTTTTTTTGCCATTGCGGCGAAAGTGACTGAATTTCCTACCGAAGTGGTGGGAACAATGCTTCCGTCTCTTTCGATATAAGCAGCCTCAATAACGGCAACATCCAGACTTTGCAGGTTTTTGGTGTGAAGAAGCTCTGCGCTCTCGCTCAAATGCTGATCAATAAACAGAATTTCACCGTTGTTGATCTTTTTTCTTAAAATAGGATCTACCTGAAAAGGCATTCTTTTTTTCAAAACATTGGCTTCTGCCAATTTTCCGTCGGTTCCGTGTCCAAGCGAAGCGCCGGTCATCAGTGTGATTTTAAGATCTTCTGTTTTGCCTCTTTCTGCCAGAGCAGGTAAAATTGCTTTGCTGTCTCCCGCTTTTGTAAATCCGCTGGCGCCAACCGTCATGCCGTCTTTAATAATCTTAACAGCGTCTTCCACAGTGGTAACCCTATCGCGTAGACTTTCTAATCTGATTCTTTCTAACATGTAATTTTGATTTAATGTTAACCATCATCAACTACATATTTTTCATTTAAATAATGATGATTAAATGTTAACCGTATAATACAAAAATACGGAAAAGATGCTTTAAATAAAGTATTTAAAACATCTTTTATATCATCTTTTACGATAAATTTTGCGGATTAATAAGCCATTTCTTTTTATTCTTCCAACCAGGAAGTTTTGTAAGACGGATCTTCCACTTTCAGGGCTTCTTCCGTTAGTTTCAACGGGCGGAAAGGGTCAACCATTACGGCATATTCTTCTGTGAATTTTTTTCCGATGCTTCTTTCCATAGCTCCGGGATGAGGACCATGGACAATTCCTCCCGGGTGAAGGGTGAAATCCATCAAATCTATATGATTACGGCTCATGAAATCCCCTTCTGTATAGAATAAAACCTCGTCCGAATCAATATTTGAATGATTATAAGGTGCCGGAATTGCCTGTGGATGATAGTCGTACATCCTGGCACAGAATGAGCAGACAACAAAATTGTGTGCTTCAAACGTCTGGTGAACCGGTGGCGGCTGATGAATTCTTCCCGTAATCGGTTCAAAATTTTTAATATTGAATTTAAAAGGATAAAAATAACCGTCCCAGCCAACGACATCGAACGGATGCGTGGCATAGATGAAATCGGTGATCTGGTTTTCTTTTTTTACTTTAATTAAAAATTCTCCTTTTTCGTCTTTTGGTTCTACAAAAGTGGGAGTAATAATGTCTCTTTCGCAGAATGGAGAATGTTCCAGTAACTGTCCGAATTCGTTTCTGTATCTTTTCGGAGTATAAATGGGGGAATGGCTTTCCACAACGAAGAAAACAGTGTCATCAGAATGTAATTCCACCTGATAGATCGTTCCCCTCGGAATAATTAAATAATCACCGACCGAAAATTCTAAATTTCCTACAAAAGTCTTCAGAATACCGCTTCCGTTGTGTGCGTATAAAAGTTCGTCACATTCAGCATTTTTGTAGAAATAATCCATGGATTTTCTGGGTTTAGATAATCCCATTTTCAGATCGTTATTCACCATCAAAAACTTTCGGCTGTCCATAAAATCGTCTTCGGGCGTTATATTCATTCCCTTGAACATTCTTGGAGTAACATTCTTTTCCACAGCGATTTTCGGGGTCACATCCTTTGGCTCACCAATAGATTTAATCTGAGTTGGGCGGTGAATATGGTATAACAGGGAAGAAATTCCATGAAAACCTTCGGTTCCGAAAAGTTGTTCATAGTAAAATTTGTCTTCCGGAGATTTGAAAATCGTATGTCTTTTTGGTGGGATAGCTCCCGACTGATGATATCTCATTTTACTTTTATATGTTGACTCTCAAATTTAATATTTTTTAATGAATTGGATGAAAACATTTTTTTTTATCCATTTTCTATCATAAAAACCACAAAAGTTTAGAGCGTGTTTAAAATTATAATTAAAACATATTTTAGTTTATATCATGTAAACTGAAAAATCTATTTTTTTTTACTCGAAGATTTTATTTCTTTCTATTGATTTTTAGAAGACAAAGGCAAATGAATTTGCTTCGCGAAGCTTGAAAAAAAGCTTTATCAAATCAACTTACTGATTCTTCTTTGGACACTTGAGTATTTTTTACATTTAAATTAAAACTTTGCGTCAAAATGATACCACTGAAATTTAAAAAGGATCTTAATGCTAATTAATGAGTTAAAATTTAAATATGTAGAATTCCAATTCCACCTTTTTTGAACTTATAATTTAAAAGTGATCAATTAAAAAAAAAACTTTTGTGGTTAAATTTTACCAGTAAAAAAAATAATTTTGTGTTTCTAAAAATAATTGTTAGTTTTGTCTAACAATTTTAATTTCATGAAGCGAATATTATTTTCTGTTGTCTTTGTATCCACGTACTGTTTTTCTCAGGAAACGGATAGTTTATATTTAAATCAACCTTTACAACAGGATTCGGTGAAAACTGTCAGCAAAAAGGAAGACAGAACTCAATTAATAGATGATGTGGTCATTACGGGAACGATAAAACCGGTGAGTAAGTCGAAAAGTCCTGTAGCGGTAGAAATTTACAGTCAGAAATTCTTTCAGAAAAACCCTACCCCCAATATCTTTGAAGCCATTTCAATGGTCAACGGAATAAAACCTCAGCTGAACTGTTCGGTCTGTAATACAGGAGATATTCATATCAACGGATTAGAGGGACCTTATACGATGATTTTAATTGACGGAATGCCGATTGTTAGTTCGCTTTCCACGGTGTATGGGTTAAGCGGAATTCCGAATAGTCTGGTGGATAGAATTGAAGTAGTGAAAGGGCCTGCTTCCTCAATCTATGGTTCTGAAGCGATGGGCGGAGTCATCAATATCATCACCAAAAATGCGCTCACGGCTCCCAAATTAAGTATTGATGTGATGACAAGCACCTGGAGTGAGAATAATATCGACCTTTCCACGAAATTTAATTTAGGTAAAAATATAGCTTCTTTATTAAGTTTAAATTATTTCAATTACGAAAAAAGATTTGATGAAAATAAAGATAATTTTACCGATGCCACTTTACAAAACAGAATCTCTGTTTTTAACAAATGGAATTTTAAACGCAGGGAAAACCGACAGGCGAGTTTTGCATTGAGGTATCTCTATGAAGACCGTTTCGGAGGTGAGATGCAATGGAATAAATCGTATCGGGGAAGTAACGAAGTGTATGGCGAAAGTATTTATACCAACAGAGTAGAGGCTTTCGGAATCTATCAGTGGCCAATGAAAGAGAAAATAATCACGCAGTTTTCGTATAATTTCCATGATCAGAATTCGTTTTATGGAACAAATCCTTTCACCGCGACTCAAAAAGTAGCTTTTACACAGACCTACTGGGATAAAAAATTAGGAAATCATGATCTGATTGCCGGGGTAACGCTTAAAAGAACTTTCTATGACGACAACACGCCCGGAACTTTATCATCCGACGGATTACGCAATGAGCCTATGAAATCACCGATTTGGGGCGCGTTTATTCAGGATCAATGGGAAATTAATGAAAAAAATACGTTGTTAATGGGATACCGATTTGATTATGATAAAATACATCACGGCGTTCATTCGCCGCGTTTTGCCTGGAAATTTTCCCCGAATCCGTATCATACGCTGAGATTTAATTTCGGAACCGGTTTCCGTGTCGTGAATCTTTTTACGGAGGATCATGCGGCATTAACAGGCTCGCGGGATGTGGTCATTAAATCCAATTTAAAGCCCGAAAGATCGGTTAACGGAAATCTGAATTATGTCTGGAAAATCCCGGCAGGAGACCGACTGGTTAATTTGGATGCTTCGGCTTTCTATACCTATTTCAGCAATAAAATTGTCGGCGATTTTGATTCGGATCCTCAGAAAATTATTTACGATAATCTTCACGGATATGGAATTTCAAGAGGCGCTTCTCTGAATGCGGATTACAGTTTTAGTTTTCCTTTAAATATCAATTTAGGCGTTACGTATCTCGATGTTTACCAGAAATTCGATGGTGAAGAAGGAAAAGTACAGCAGCTTCATGCCCCAAAATGGAGCGGAACATATAATTTAACCTACACATTCAGAAATAATTTAACAGTAGATTTTACAGGACAATTTTACGGACCGATGCGACTGCCGGTTTTACAGAATGATTACCGACCGGAATATTCTCCTTGGTATACCTTGGCCAATATTCAGGTGTCGAAGAGTTTCAAATCCGGATTTGAACTGTATTGCGGAATAAAAAACCTGTTTAATTTTACCCCAAAAGATCCGCTGATGCGACCGTTTGACCCTTTTGATAAACAGGTGGATGACCTGGTTAATAACCCGAATCATTATACTTTTGATACCGCTTACGGCTATGCTCCGATGCAGAAAATCCGTGGATTTATGGGAATTCGATATACTTTAAAATGAAAAGAATTATCATAATTTTATTTTTAATGTTAGTGCCTTATTTTTGTCTTTCGCAGATAAAAAAGGGCACTTTTTCGGATTTGAGTAGTCAGCAAAAAGAAAATCCTAAACCGATTATCATTCATGTATATACCAACTGGTGTCCGGTTTGTAAGATCGAGTTTTTCCAATTAAATAAGGATAAAGATTTGGTTCAGATGATGAACGAAAATTTTTACTTTATCAATTTTGAAGCGGAAGAAACAAGAGATGCAATCTATTTTCAGGGAAAAGAATTCAGTTATTTATCTAACGGGAATTCCGGAATTCATGAGCTGGCTTTGGCATTATCAAAAAATAAAGATCAGCCTGTTTATCCGCTGTGGATTATTTTAGATAAAAATCAAAACCTGATTGAGTATCACGAAGGACAGTTTAAAGCAAAAGACCTGAAGGCAAGGCTGAGCAATATTTTAAATGATTAATGCTCGCCGATTTTGCAGATCTCGTGGATTGTTCTAATTAATTTTCAGGTTTACATATAAGATCTCCCGCAGATTATGCTGATTGTGCAGATAATTCTTTTTGAAAAATCTATGTAATCTGCAAAATCTGCGGGAGAAATTTTAAATTATTTTTTATCCAACCAGTCTTTAATAAGCTGAGGATGGTCTTCCACCCATTTTTTGGCCGTGGCTTCTTTATCTTTACTGTCTTCCATTTTAGTTAAAAGATCAGTCATCGCAGCATCATCAAAATGCATTTTAGAAAAGAATGTTGCCAGTTCGGGATGATCTTTACCAAAGCTTTTTCGGCAATACGTTTTAATTTCTTCAGCTTCACCGTATGTTTTTTTCGGATCTTCGAGAAATTTAAGCTTCATCTTTCCAAACATCCAGTGAGGCTGCCATCCTGCCACAACAATCCATTCTTTACGTTTGATTGCATTTTGAAGTTCGGTGATCATGGCGATGGTAGAGGAGTTGACCTGTCGATAATCCAGTTGATAATCGATAATCGCCTTATCGGTGGCAGAGGTGAGTCCGGCTCCTTTTTCAATGCCGATGATTCGTTTTCTAAGCTGGTCTTTATGTGCATTGAGTTCATCAATAGACTGCAGAGGAACGTAATCAGGAACCACCAAACCTATTTTTCCGCCGTTATAGTTGGTTCCCAAAGCTATTAACTCAGGAAACCTGGCCACTTTTGTGGCATGAGTAAACGGGAGCCAGACGCCCATAAAAAGATCGGTATCTTCATTATTCATCGAAGCTAAGATCATATCGGTAGATGCTTTCTGAATGATTATGTGATAACCCTGTTCATCCAGAATGGCTTTGGCAACGTGCGTCATGGCTACATCTTCTGCCCAGCCGTCTACCATTCCGATGGTGATGTATTTAGAATTTTTTAATTTTTCACATGAATTGAATAATCCTAAGCCAGCGATCAACAGAGCCAATATCAGGGAGTTTATTTTTTTCATAATTATTGTTTTTTCTTTACAAATCCCTGGGTAATACGGTCGAGAATAATAGCTAAAATAACGACAGATAGCCCACTTTCAAATCCTAATCCGATATCCAGATTGTTAATTCCTTCCAGCACTTTTTCTCCCAGTCCTCCGGCGGCGATCATTCCGGCAATCACGACCATGGATAATGACAATAGTATGGTCTGGTTTACTCCGGCTAAAATGGTTTTCATGGCTAAAGGAAGTTCTACTTTAAATAAAATTTGTCTGTTGGTGGCTCCAAATGCTCTTGCTGCTTCCACAATATCTTTTGGCACGGCATCTATTCCCAATGTTGTTAAACGGACCGCGGGCGGCATGGCAAAAATAATCGTGGCAAAAGCGCCGGGAACTTTACCGATGCTGAAAAAGAGAACCGCAGGGATAAGATAAACGAATGCGGGCATGGTTTGCATTAAATCCAGCATGGGGCGGATAATTTTTGCTGCAAATGTATTTTTCGCTGCCCAGATTCCTAATGGAACAGACAAAATAAGCGCGGTAAGCGTTGATACAAAGATAAGTGCTAACGTTTCCATGGTTTCTTTCCAGAATCCCATTAAAAATATTAATGTAAGTCCGGCCACCGTCATCACAGCAGTTCCTTTTCCGGCTTTCCACCAGGCAAGTAATGTAAAAAGGAGAATTATAATATAAAAAGGAGTGTTTACCAAAACCCATTCAAGTCCCATGATTGAAGAGTTTCCTACATTTTTTATAACATCGAAAAAAGGTTTTCCGTGGTCGGTGAGCCAATTGATTGCTGTTTCAACATATTGACCGATATCTATAATTTTATTCATACTATTGGTTGTTTGCAATTTCTTTTAATTCAATAATTTCTTCTTCGTTAAATTTTGTGGCTTCGATTACCAATGATAATTGGGTAACCAGACCCAAAAACTTATTGTGTTCATCTACAACGGCGATGGCAGATTTACTTCCTGAAATCAGGGGAAGCATTTCCTCTACGGTGGCGTCTTGGAGTACCGAAGGGACATTGCTGTTGATCACCGATTCTACGGTAGGCTCTTTTCTTCGGGCAATCATCATAATATCCCCAAGGGTTACAAAACCAAGAAATTTATTCTGAAAATCAACTACAGGCAACGTTTCCAGACCTGTTGCTCTCATTTTTCGAAGCGCTCCTTCGGGACCGTCTTTTCTGAAACGCACAACGGTTGGTTTATCAAACATTAACGATTTGGCTGTAATAATTGTTTTACGGTCTACTTTTTCTACGAAAGCTTTAACGTAATCACTGGCCGGATTGGTTAAAATATCCTCAGCGGTTCCGATTTGCTCAATGACTCCATCTTTCATAATAACGATCCGATCACCGATTTTTATGGCCTCATCCAGATCGTGAGTGATGAAAACAATGGTTTTTTGAAGAGTATCCTGCAGTTCGAGCATCTGATCCTGCATTTCGGATTTTATCAACGGGTCGAGTGCGGAAAAGGCTTCATCCATCAGCAAAACTTCAGGATCATTGGCCAATGCTCTCGCTAAACCGACTCTTTGCTGCATTCCACCGGAAAGTTGTGAAGGAAACTGGTTTTCAAAGCCGTTTAATCCCACAATGTCCAAGGCTTTCTGGGCTTTTTCTTCACGCGAAGCCTTATCTTCACCACGGATTTCAAGTCCGAATGCGGCATTGCTTAAAACAGTGTGATGGGGAAGAAGTCCGAATTTCTGGAAAACCATACTCATCTCTGTTCGTCTTACCTCCAGCAGGTCTTTGTTGTTTTTATCGGTAATATTATCGTCGTTAATGTAAACTTTTCCCGAAGTGGGCTCATTTAGCCTGTTCAGGCAACGCAACAGGGTAGATTTTCCACTTCCCGAAAGACCCATGATCACGAAAAATTCACCTTCATAGATTTCAAAATTCGCTTTGTTGATTCCCACCGTACACCCTGTTTTTTCAAGGATTTCTTTTTTAGAAAAGCCTTTATCGAGAAGTTCCATTGCTTTCTCTTTCTGTTTACCGAAAATGATCGTGAGATCTTCTACTTTCAGTTTTACTTTTCTGTTGTTTTCAATTTTATCCATATCAGAGTTTTTTTAGCTTGTGACTGACTTAAATTTACAAATAATTTAAAATATAGATTAAACGTATAATCTATATCTTTATATCATGTTGAAAAGTACTGTGCTGTATTGGATTTCAATAAAAAATCATATATGAAAAATAAAAATCGGCAAAAGACCAAAAGTCTGATGCGACAATTATATTTCAGATAGATTGTACTCTTAAAGAAGAGCATATCATGAAAAAAGAAATTCTTTTAAATAGATTTTCAAAAATAAATTATCAATAAAGATAATTAAACAGGTACTTGTACTGAACAACTTGAATTTCTACATTTTATCAAAATGCAGGCCAATAGTAAAAAGCATTGCTTTCATTTTCTATTAGCGATGCAAATTTACGAATTTAATATTAAATGAATTTTTTAAACCGTAAGTAATTGAATATCAGTTGTGCAAAGAAGGTTTGTTTTTGATGTTAATTTTAATCAAAAATCAAGAAAATTTGGTAAAATATGATCTGATTATTATTTCAGCAAAACCGCAATAATTGCTAAAATAGCAGGAAGTGCCTGAACAAAAAATATTTTTTTAGTGGCAGAAACAGCACCGTAAATTCCGGCAACCGCCACACAACTTAGAAAAAACAGGGCAATATTGGTTTGCCATTCAGGATCTCCAATGAAGAAAGACCAGATGAGTCCGGCCGCCAAAAAACCGTTATAAAGCCCTTGGTTGGCCGCCAAACCTTTGGTAGGTTTAAACATTTCCGGAGGTAAAGCCGCCTTAAAAACCTCTTTGCCTTTGGTTTCCCAGGCAAACATTTCCATCCAGAGAATATAAAGATGCTCGATGGCTACAATGGCGATAAGAATTTTGGCGACGATTTCCATGATATATTGTTTTGTGATTGTAAAACTAAAAAAATAAAGTTAAGTTTGAAGATACAATTTTCAAAAATAATGAAATCTTTCAAAGCACATCTGGACAAGTTTATCAGTATTACGGATGAAGAGTTTGCCTCTGTCATGTCTTTTTTTGAAGTTTTACCAGTGAAAAAAAAGCAAAATCTGATGCTAGAGGATGAAGTTTGTCAATTTAAATACTTTGTCGTGCAAGGTTGTCTTCGGAAATTTTTCATTAATGAAAAAGGAATTGAACAAACCACCGAATTTGCCATTGAAAACTGGTGGATCTCGGATACTTTTGCTTTTGAAAAACAGGTAAAATCAGATTTTAATATTCAGGCTGTCGAAAATTCTGAGATTTTATCGATTGGGTATAAGTCTCACGAACAGCTGTTGGAAAAGCATCCCATTATGGAACGGTATTTCAGGATGGTTTATCAAACAGCTTATGCAGCTGCTGAAAAAAGAATCCGCTATATTTATGAAATGTCGAAAGAGGAATATTATATACATTTCAGCACCCTTTATCCCTGGTTTATTCAGCGGATTCCTCAATACTTAATTGCTTCTTTTTTAGGTTTTACTCCGGAATATTTAAGTGAAATCAGAGCCAAATTACGTTCTTAAACCAGTTTAAGTTTTTTACGATCTGCAATTCCGAACTTTGTCATGTAATTAAAAGCCAGTATCATGACAGACAAAAAAGCCCTGTTTTCGCAATTGTTTTTAAGACTCGCCATTTCCGTAACGATGCTTTCTGCAGTCGCCGACCGGTTCGGATTTTGGGGCAAAAATTCTGCCTGGGGAAATTGGGGGAATTTCGAAAAATATACAAAACAATTAACGTTTTTCCTTCCTGAAAGTTTAGGAACTGTTTCAGCATATCTCGCGACTTTTCTGGAAATTCTGATTCCTTTAATGTTGATACTCGGTTTTAAAACTAAAATTGCTGCCTTCGGAGCCGGATGTTTATTACTGATTTTTGCTTTATCGATGACGCTGGCTTTAGGAGTGAAAGCTCCTCTTGATTATTCGGTTTGGGTGGGAAGTGCAGGCGCTTTTTTATTGGCGAGTCAGGAAAATTATTCTTTTTCTTTAGATGATAGAGAATAGACTGATAGATGATAGACAGATAGAGAATAGATTTTGAGAAATTAACTAAAAATATACAATATTATGAGCGCAAGATTTGATATGGCAGCTACGGATAAAGCTGCTTATAAAGCGATGTTTGGATTGGAAGGTTACCTTCAGACAACTTCATTAAACCATACTCAGAAAGAATTGATTAAAATCAGAGCGTCGCAGATTAACGGATGTGCTTTCTGTCTGGATATGCACACGAAAGATGCGGTGAAATATGGTGAAACGCCACAGAGAATTTACCTTTTGAACGCGTGGAGAGAGGCTTTGGAACTCTATACTGAAGAAGAACAGGTTTTATTGGCGATGACGGAAGAAATTACATTGATCAGTCAAAAAGGATTAACGGAAGAGACGTTTCAAAACGCGAAAAAGCTGTTTAATGAAAGCCGGATTGCTGAGATCATTATGGCCATTATCACGATTAATTCCTGGAACAGAATTGCAATAAGCACCCACATGCCGATTGCAAAATAAATATTTCTTTATTTTAAAGTAATGAACGAAAAACGCTTTTCATTGTTGAGAAGCGTTTTCTGTTGTTTTTAAAGCCTGTTTGAATTATTCTGATTGAATATAAAGATTTTTATTTCTTTCGACTTATTTTTAGAAGGTAAAAGCAAATGAATTGCTTTTCGAAGTTTGAAAATACCCTTTATCAAATCAATTGGTTGATTCTTCTTTGCTCACTGGAATATTTTTATATTTGAATTAAAACTTTGTGCTGAAATGAACCATTAAAATTTAAAATGCTCTTAATCTTTATATCATTTCAGTTAAGTAAATCTGTGGTTTTTCTGTAAGCATTTCATCAGCTAAAGCTCCAAAAGCTTGAATATAAGGTTGCTGATTATGCTGTTCTAAACCTTCCTTATGTTTCCATATTTCGTAAAAAACAAATTGATTTTTGTCTTCTTCTATGCCTTGGTGAAGCGTGTACAATTCATTGGCCCCTTCTTTTACGGTTTCTTTTACCATATTTTGAAGAACTTCCAGAACTTCTGTTCGGTATTCTTCTTTGGCGTGGATAACGGCGGTGAGATAGATCTTCATTAAACGAATTGTTTTTTTAATTCTTCTTCAAAAATGGCAGAAAGATGTTCTCTGTAAAGTGCCATATCACGTTCAATATTCGCATTTTTCTCGACATCATGAAAGTGAAAACTTTCCATCTTTTCTAAAGAAACAAAGGCATTCATTCTATGGAAGCCAAATAATGGTCCGTTATCAACACTTGTTTCATTGAAGAATTCGCCGGGGAGCGTAAAAGCGGTTTCAGGTGCATTCCAGCTTGTTGTCAGCATATATTTTCTGCCTTTCAGCATTCCGCCCGTTCCATAGTTGATGGTGGGATTTTCTGAAGTTCTGCCGTCATTCATATAAATTCCTTTGGCATGGCCAGCCGTGAAAACTTCATCGATATATTTTTTTAAACCGTTAGGCAATTGAAACCACCAGATCGGTGTATGGTAAATAATATAATCTGCCCAGACAAACTTTTGAACTTCTTCGTTTTTATTATAGCTGTCGCTTACATTGGTGGTTTTAATTTCTATATTTTCGAAGTTTTTCAAAACCTCCAGGGTATTTTCTGCGATGGTTTGGTTGTATTTCCCTCCGGAATGTCCAAAATTCTGTCCACCATTGATGATTAATACTTTTTTCATTGTTATAAGATTGTTTCAATTTTATAATGCAAAGTTAAGTGGGTGTTTGGTATAATAAAAATAATATAAATTATAGTTAAGTATTATAAAAATGATAGTTTTAAAATTCAAATCTATCTCTAAAAAACCGACCTGAAATTCATTTTAAAAGACTCTTAGCAATCTCCATTTCCAACTCCTGGGTTAAAATTTCTTTTTCATGTTTAAAAATCATACCGAGTCTCTGAGCAAATCATTTTCTGCCCCGTACATTTGTTTTAAAGATTAAAAATAAATGATACAGGTTGCGGTTTTTAGTGATGTGCACGGAAATCTTCCCGCTTTGGAAGTGGTATTAAATGACATTGAAAGACGGGGAATAAATCAAAAGTTCTGTTTGGGCGATCTGGTAGATTTTGCACCTTGGGGAAATGAGGTTATCGAAAAGATAAAGAATTTGAATATTCCCTGTCTCTTGGGAAATCATGATGAAAGGATTGCTTTTAATATTCCGGTAATTCCTTTAGACAAGCATTCTCACGAAGAAACTGAAGCGCGGTTTCTGGCCATTGCCCATTCTAAAAAATCTATTACCCAAGAGAATAAGAAATTTTTATCTGAATTGCCTTTTCATTTAAAATTAAACTACAAAGTGGGGAAAAAGCATTGGAATATTCAGTTGGTGCATTCGGGTCTTAAAAGTAATGATATCTATTTATATGAAAATGAACCGGATGAGGTCTTTCAAAAGATGTTGGACGAATCTCAGTCTGATATAATGATAATGGGACATACACATCGGCCTTTTATAAAATATTTTAATGAACAATGGGCAATCAACGCAGGTTCTGTCGGGCGTTCAAGAGAGGAAAACCGCCTAGCTTCGTATGTTATTCTGACTTTAGATGAAGATAAAATTACGCCTGAAATAGTTAGATTAAATTATCCGCTCGAAGAAGTGGCCCTTGAGATTGAGAAAAGTGAAATCCCGGATTATTATGCTTTATTTTTAAGAAATAAATCGATCTCTGCAGTCTGATTATTTTGTAATTTTGGATCGGAAAAGGGATTGTGAATTGTGAGTTTGCTTCGCAATAAATCGTCAATTTTCAGTAAAAATTCACAAATACAATGAATTGACAAATCATCCATTGACAAATATAACATCATGGTAAATCTCGAATGGTACCGAACTTTTAAAGCGATCTATAAAACCGGAACGTTAACCGGAGCGGCAGATTCTCTGTTTATTTCGCAACCGGGAGTGAGCTTGCATTTAAGCGCTCTGGAAGCGTACGTAGGATACAAATTATTCGACAGAACGGGAAGAAAAATGATGCCCACCGAAAGAGGAAAGGTTCTGTTTAATGCAATTTCAGAGCCGCTGACAAAATTGGAAGATGTTGAAAAAAACTTTCAGAAATCAACGGAAAAACATACGCCAACGATTAGCGTGGGAATGTGTTTTGAAACTTTTCAGACGACTTTGGAACAGTATGTTTCAACTCTTCCTTTTAACCTGATTATCAGCTTTGGAGATTATCGTGAAATGCTAGATCAGCTGGATAAAGGGATTTTAGATTTAATAATTACTCCGAAAAAAGGAACTTCACCCACCATTTTGCATGAAGCCTTTTCCTCAGAGCAAATTATTCTGGTTGGCGGAAAAAATGTGGATACCGAAAGTTTCAATGAAGTGGTTGCCGAAAAAGGTGTTGAACCTATTGAAGAATGGCTGAAAAAAGAAAAATGGTACGGCACAACGGGAGATATGGAGCATCTTTTTCAGTTTTGGATCCTGAATTTCGGACATAAACCGAATTTCCGGCCAAATTATATCGTTCCGAATTTAAATTCCATCATCCGCTGCCTGAAAGGAGGAAGCGGACTGGCTGTTGTACCCGATTTTTTATGCAAAAATGAAATTGAAAACGGTGATATCAAACTCATTTGGGAAGGTGGTAAAAAATTAGAAAATACTTTGTATTTCGGATGCCGGAAGAAAACAATGTATGGAGAAGAAATCGATCACATCAAAGGCTTATTCAGAAAAATGATGGGTAAGGAGAACGCTTTTACGGGTTGATACCTGCTGCCGATTTTTACGAATCACTTATAAAAGCTATTTAAACCTTTAAAAAGATGGTGAAATTTTTCCTTTGTCAGAATGAGCGTAAAATCTTTATAATAAACTCATGTGGATGATAGGATAATCCTTTCCCGAACCATCTTTTTCAGATCTTCCGACCGGTTGAAAGCCCATCTTTTCATAAAATCCAATAGCCTGTGGATTTTGTTCATTCACATCCACTTTTGTTACATTGGTTTTTTCTTTCATAAATTGATACAAGGCCTTACCCAGCCCTTTTCCGCGTGCTTCCTGATGAATGAAAAGCATTTCGAGATTTCCTTCTGCCACAGAGGCAAAACCTTTGGGTTCTGTATTTTCAATAATCAGATACACTTCAAGATTGGGCAGATAATCTCTCGGAATGGCTTCTTTATAATCGTTAAAATCTTCTTCCGCCAGAAAATGATGTGTCGCTTTCACTGCAGACTCCCAAATTTCCATGATTTTTGAATAATCTTTTGAATCAGCAAGCCGGATTTTATTCATGTTAAATATATTTCTGCAAAAATAAGAGATAAAAAAATAAAAGCAATGAATATGACGAAACAGAGCTTACATTCACCGAACGATCGTGATTTTTATATTTCCTGTTGCTTCCTTTTTTCCTTTCGGGATCATCAGATGCCAAATTCACGTTAAAATGGCAAACGGCCATTAGCAGAATATATAAAAATGGTATTTTTGTATTATAAGATTTATGCAGAATATGCTGTTAGAACCTCCCATAGAAAAGATTCCTATTCAGGAAATTGAAGTGAATAAGAAGGTAAAACTCTTTATTAAAAGAGAAGATTTAATTCATCCCAACATTTCAGGAAACAAATATTGGAAGCTTTTTTTTAATATTAATAATTATTTGGCAAAAAGCCCCGGAAAACCCTATATCATTACTTTTGGAGGAGCCTATTCTAACCATATATCCGCTGTTTCTGCGTTAGGAAGTTTAGCGAAAATTCCAACATTGGGAGTAATACGGGGGGAGGAGCTGAAAGACAAATGGCGGGATAATCCTACATTATTGTCTGCTAAAAGAAACGGTATGAATTTACAATTTGTGACCCGTGAAGAATACCGCTACAAAGAAAAATTAACCGAATTTTTACAGAAAGAATTTCCGGAAGCATTAATTGTTCCGGAAGGCGGAACCAATGAAGAGGCTGTAGCAGGCATAAAAATGATGCTGAATGACGAAACAAAAGATTTTGATTATCTTTGCACCGCCGTCGGAACCGGAGGTACTATCGCCGGAATTTCAAATTTTTGTGAAGAAAATCAGAAAGTTATGGGATTTAAGGTGGTGGATGACGACTCTCTGGAACAGAAAATAAAAGGATTAACTTTAAAAGAAAATTTTAATCTAATAGATTCATCGTTGGGAGGTTATGGCAGAATAAATGACGATAACGTTCGTTTTATCAACGATTTTAAGGAGCGGTACAGAATTCCGCTGGAACCGATTTATACAGGAAAGATGATGCAGAAGGTTTTTGAATTGACAGAGGAAGGATATTTTCCTGAGAACAGCAAAGTTTTGTGCTTTCATACCGGAGGGTTACAAGGTATTGAAGGAGCAAATTTGCTTTTAGAAAAACAGAATAGAAATTTAATCATATAAGTAAAAAATTGAAAAACATGAAAAGACTTTTCATATTCGTAAGCCTTTTAGTTTTATCAAAATTCTCAGCTCAATCTTGGGCTACTGAAGACCAATACATCCAAAAATTTGCAAAATATGCGGTAGAAGAGATGGAAAAATATAAAATTCCGGCTTCTATTACTCTTGCACAGGGACTTTTGGAAACAGGTGGCGGGCAAAGCCGCCTGGCTCTGGAGGGTAAAAATCATTTTGGTATTAAATGTAAGGAAGACTGGACAGGGAAAACAATGAAACATACGGACGATGCTCCCAATGAGTGCTTCCGGGTCTATGAAGACCCCAGACAATCGTATGAAGATCATTCTGTATTTCTGGCCACCAGAAAATATTATACCGGACTTTTTAATCTTGATATGAAGGATTATAAAGCCTGGGCGCATGGTCTTAAAAAAGCGGGCTATGCTACCAATCCACGTTATGCCTCTATTTTGATAGGTAAAATAGAACGGTATAAATTATACGAATTCGATAATACCAGCTCTAAAGAAGTGCTGTATGCGGTCCTGAAAATGTATCCGAATCTTAAAGATGACAGAAGTTTCATGGCGCAGATGGAACCGGAGAAATTGCCTAAAAAAGCAAAAGATCCTGTTACGGTAGAGGTTCCTTACAAACAGACCTCTTACGCTCAGCAACAGAAGAGAGTGGAGAGAATTAAGACAAAGGCAGAAATCCTGAGTTCTATTTTAATTAAAAGTCATCCCAACGACGGTTTAAAATATATTGTTGTGCCGGAAGATACCAATGTTCAGTTTATTGCCAATAAATTTAAAGTCAGCGAAAGCAGACTGATGAAATGGAATGAACTGGAAAATACGTTTTTAAAGAAAAACGACATTGTTTTCCTGGAATCTAAAAATTCTGAAGGTAACACCGCAACTTATAAAGCAGAATATGGTGAAGATATGCACGATATAGCTCAGAAGTTCGGGATTAAACTCCATAAATTATATTCTAAAAACAGAATGAATGAGGGGCAAAAACCTTTGGCAGGGCAACTGATCTATTTAATTGACAAAAAACCAAGAAATTAAGTAATACGTGCTGGTTGACAGTATTGGCGAACATTCTGATGTTGGCTGATAAACGGGCAACAGGCAACAACCAACGAGCAACAAAAATGAAATATCAAAGAAGTTCGGCTTTATTCGATGAAGCATACCAGTATATTCCCGGAGGCGTAAATTCTCCGGTTCGTGCATTCAAATCTGTAGGCGGAGTGCCGGTTTTTATGAAATCTGCAAAAGGCGCTTATCTTACCGATGCGGATGATAATACGTATATTGATTATATAAACTCCTGGGGACCTGCCATTCTTGGTCATACCCATCCGGAAGTATTAGAGGAATTAAAAATTCAGGCTGAAAAAGGATTTTCTTTTGGAGCTCCCACAGAGCTGGAAACAGAAATTGCAAAATTTATTGTAGACAATGTTCCGAATATAGACCAGATCAGAATGGTTTCTTCAGGAACAGAAGCTTGTATGAGCGCAATAAGACTGGCAAGAGGTTTTACGGGAAGAGATAAATTTATCAAATTTGAAGGCTGTTATCACGGTCATTCAGATTCTTTTTTAATTAAAGCGGGAAGCGGAGCGGCCACCTTTGGAAATCCAAATTCGCCGGGGGTAACCTCAGGCACGGCAAAGGATACTTTATTGGCAAGATATAATGACTTTGAGCAGGTTGAAGATCTGTTCAGACATCATGCAGGAGAAATTGCAGCCGTAATTATTGAGCCTGTAGCAGGAAATATGGGTTGTGTACTTCCCGAAAATGAATTTCTTCAAAAATTAAGAAAAATCTGTGACGAAAACGGAACATTGTTGATTTTTGATGAAGTGATGACGGGTTTCAGGCTGGCTTTTGGTGGTGCCCAGGAACTTTTCAACGTGAAAGCAGATTTAGTGACTTATGGTAAAGTAATCGGAGGTGGTCTTCCGGTTGGTGCTTTTGCCGGAAGAAACGAAATTATGGATCATCTGGCTCCGAAAGGAGGCGTTTATCAGGCAGGAACGTTAAGCGGAAACCCATTGGCAATGAGAGCCGGATTAAAAACATTGCAACTCATTAAAAATGATCCTGAATTTTTCAACAGATTGGCAAAAACAACGGAAACGCTGGATTTTGAAATCGGAAAAATTTTAAATGAAAAAGGAATTGCCCATAAAATCAACAGAAAAGGCTCTATGATGTCGGTATTTTTCCATATCAACAGGGTTTCTAATTTTGATGAAGCTCAGGAAGCCAATCACTCTCTGTTCAATAATTTCTTCCATCAGATGCTTACCCAAGGGATCTATCTGCCACCTAGCGGATACGAAACTTATTTTATCAGTGATGCCATTAAAGATAAAGAAATAGACAGGACGCTTGAGGCCGTAAGGAATTTTGATTATTCTTAAATTAATATCAATAAAATTGAAAAGGATGAGGTTTTTACTTCATCCTTTTTTTTGTTTTTAAACACAAACTGCACAAATATTTTTTCACAAATATTCACAAAGAATCTATAAAAATTCGTGAATTCGTGGCAGGAAAAGTATTCATTATTTTTTTTCACTAATGAAATTAATGTTTAGATAAAATATACAAACAATACAATAATTCATACACCTTGCTTCATCCCCAATCTTCTTACATTTGTTTTAAAGATTTTGGGAATGAAGATTTCAAACAGTATATCGCGGAAAGATTTTCTTAAAAGTTCTGCGCTGGCAATGGCCGGGCTTACTTTAAGTTCGGGCATGATGGGAGCTAAGTCAATTTTTGGAGATAACCGTTTTTTAGCGAAAGATACTTTAGCATTAAAAAATGTCTGCCTGGAAACAGGTTTTGAATATGAAGAAGGTGAAGTTATTGCCACGAAAACCGATTTGTTTTATATTGAAATTGAAAATGGGAAAATCTCCAAAATTTTGCCCAATCAACCGAATGCCAAAGCCGTTGATGCCAAAGGATTTCTTATGCTTCCTGCTTTTAAGGATATGCACATTCATTTGGATAAAACATTCTACGGAGACCATTGGCAGGCGGTAAGAAAAAGAACTGGCGGTGTAAAAGGGATGATTGCCCTCGAGCAAAAAATGATGCCCGAATTGTTGAAAAATTCAACTTTCAAGGCCGAAAAAATGATTGAATTATTACAGTCTAAGGGAACTTCTTTCGCAAGAAGCCACGTCAATATTGAGCCTACTTCAAAATTGCAGTCTTTAAAAAATCTTCAGAAAGCTTTAGATCATAAAAATAAAACATTCGGTGCTGAGCTGGTGGCTTTTCCACAGCATGGAGTTTATTATACAGACTCGGTTCCGTATCTTAAGGAAGCGGCAAAAATGGATATAGATTTCATTGGTGGAGTAGATCCGTATACCATTGACGGCGCGATTGAGAAAACCATTGATTTTACCGTTCAGCTGGCTCTGGATCATCAAAAAGGAATCGACATCCATCTGCACGAATCCGGTGAATCCGGGCTGAAGACCGTGGAATATTTAATTCAGAAAGTAAATGAAAATCCTTCTCTGAAAGGAAAAACCTATATTAGTCACTGTTTCGTTTTGGGAAAATTAGATCCTCCGAAACAAGAGGAAATGGCTGAAAAACTCGGGCATGCACAAATCGGAATTGTTTCCACCATTCCTTTCGGAAGTCTGGTGATGCCGATTCCTACTTTGTATAAACATCAGGTAAACGTTCTTACAGGAAATGACAGCATTGTGGATCACTGGAATACTTTCGGAACGGGAAGTGTGCTTCAGAAAGCCAATTTAATGGCTCAGTTATACGGACAATCTACCGAGTTTTTATTGTCAAGAAGTCTGAAACTGGCTACAGCAAACATTTTACCGCTCGATGATAAAGGAAACAGGCAATGGCCGAAAATAGGAGACAGCGCCGATTTGGCTTTCCTCAAGGCAAGCTGTTCTGCAGAAGCCGTCTCCCGGATTTCAAACGTAGAATCGCTTGTTCATAAAGGAAATGTTGTGTTTTAAGCCCTTATTTTTAACGATGAAGATTTTGCTGTTTCTTTTGTCCTTAGGAAGTCTCCATGTGTGTGAAACAAATTCTGCTATTCCCCAAGAAGAAAATGTAATGCAAAAAGATATTCTGAATCTTGTCCGGAAAAATGACCTGGATGCCGTAAAATTTGCTTTGGTAAACGGCGCCGGCGTAAATACTCAGGATAAGAACGGGCGTTCGCTGTTATTGATTGCAACGGTGAATAAACAAACAGAAATGGCAAAACTTCTTGTTCATTTTAAAGCGGATGTTAATCTTCAGGATGACAGGCTGGACAGTGCATTTCTGTACGCCGGAGCCAGTGGACAGACAGATTTGGTGAAATTATTCCTCGGCAGTGGCGCCCGCTTTGATGTTTTTAACCGATATAACGGAACCGCTTTGATACCTGCCTGTGAGAGAGGCCACGTAGAAACGGTAATGGTGCTGGCCGGAACAAAGGGGTTTCCGGTGGATCATGTCAATAGATTGGTGTGGACTGCTCTGCTGGAAGCCGTAATTCTCGGAGACGGAAGTCTGAAATATCAGAAAATTGTTCAGATACTAAAAAATCATGGTGCCCGTTTGGATATTCCTGATAAAGAGGGTAAAACAGCACTTCAGCATGCAGAGGAGAAAGGTTTTAGAGCGATTGCATTTATTTTGAAATCCCGGTAATCGTCAAATCTTATCACGATTATAATTTTCTTTAAATAAAATTTAGTTATTTTGGGGTAAATTCAACACAATGAGCCACCATTCCGAGTATTTTCCCATTTTAAGAATCAATGAATTTGCAGAAAAAGAGTCTCAGGTCTGCGATCTTTTATTCAATGAACTCAGTGGTGCCAGATCCATTGATGAACCTCACAAACACGATTTTTTTATCATCAATCTTTTTGAAAAAGGAAAAGGGACTCATCGTATTGATTTTGTTGAATATCCTGTTCTGGACCATCAGATTCATCTTGTTTTTCCCGACCAGGTGCATCAGTGGACGATTGAAAAAGAAACGGTGGCATATCAGCTGATGATTAGCCGCGATTGGTATGAAAGTTTTCTTCCGGCACTCCGGTTTTCGTCCTCTTATTATTCTCATCATCCTGCTTTTACGGTTTCCGAAGAGATCTACCACCTGTTGCTGCATGAATTTCAGGCGATAAAAAAAGAACTGAAGGAAGAAAATACCTTTTGGGAGCTTATTAAAAAAAGAAGTGAATTAATTGGTCTGCTCATCAGTAAATCGGTGGAAGGAGCTTTTACAGACTTTGAGGTGTATCATTCCAACCCTATTATTTCGAAATTTTTAAATTTAATCGATGCACGCTTTAAAACCCAACGTTCAGTGTCTTTCTACGCCGATCAGCTGAGTATTTCTGCGAATTATTTAAATATTGTCTGTAAGAAAAATCTGAATGCGTCTGCCTCATCTTTAATTCAGGACAGAATTTTACTGGAAGCCAAGCGTTTGCTGAAAGTTTCAGAATGGTCTGTGAAAGATATCGTTTACGATCTGGGCTTTTACGACCACGCCAGTTTTTCGAAATTCTTCAAAGCACAAACCGGAATGACGCCTTCGCAGTTTAAAGAATAATCGATACAAAACACGACATAAATTATACCTCTTTCCAAGCTCTGACGATTGTAATTTTGTATCACTAAACTATCGAAATGAAATTACCAAATCAAGCGATGGCAAAAAATCAGTTTTTGCTTAAAAATGTACGCCTGGAAACAGGTTTCAGATATGATAATGACGATGTTATCTCTACAGATACGGCATTGTTCTGTATTGAAATTGCCGACGGAAAAATAAAATCGGTACAGCCGAATAATCCGGATGCCGCAGCGGTTGATGCCAGAGGTCTTCTTATGCTTCCTGCTTTTAAAGATATGCACATTCATCTGGATAAAACGCTGTACGGTCTTCCGTGGCAGGCACTTTCAGCGAAAAGAAGAACTGTAAAGGATATGATTGCCTATGAACAGGAAATTATTCCCGAATTGCTTAAAACTTCAGTGCAAAGGGCCGAAGAGCTGATCGATCTTATTCAAAGTTACGGAACCCACTATGCGAGAACCCATTTTAATATCGATCCCACATCGGGATTAAATTCTCTGGAGCATTTGGAAGAGGCTTTAGATCATAAAAAAGAGTCTTTTAAGGCCGAATTGGTGGCCTTTCCTCAGCATGGGGTCTATTATACCCAATCTGCGCCGTTGATGAAGGAGGCAGCGCAATTAAAAAGTGTTGGGTTTATCGGAGGTTTAGATCCTTTCAGTATTGACGGAAGTATTGAAAAAGTAATGGATTTTACGGTTCAGCTGGCATTGGATCATGATAAGGGCATTGATATTCATCTGCATGAAGCGGGAAAATCAGGTATGAGAACCATTCAATATTTAATTGATAAAGTCCATGAAAATCCTCAGCTTCAGGGAAAAACTTTTGTAAGCCACGCATTTGCTCTCGCACATTTAAATCCAAAGGAGACTGATGAAATTTCGGAAAAATTAGCGGCAGCACGAGTGGGTATTGCTTCGTCTGTTCCGTTTCGGGGACAAGTAATGCCGATTCCGACATTGAAAAAACACGGCGTAAATGTACTGATCGGAAATGATAATGTTCAGGATTACTGGAGTACATTCGGGTCGGGAAATATGTTGCAGAAAGCTAATTTAATTGCTGAGCTTTACGGTTATACCACAGAGTTTGATCTGTCCAGAACATTGCAGTTTGCTACTCAGAATATTCTTCCTCTCAATGATAAAGGCGAAAAGCAATGGCCAAAATCGGGCGATGCTGCCAATATTGTCTTGGTCGATGCCAGTTGTTCGGCAGAAGCGGTTTCGAGAATATCAAGTACAGAAGCCTTGATGAATGAGGGAAATCTTTTCTGGAAGAATCAAAGTGACAGGAGTTTGATGAAATAGATGGTGCAGGGATGATTGAGATTTGAAGTTTGAATGTATTCAGGATTAATCAATATAAAAATAGATCAGATAAAAATTGGGGAACTATGCGAAATTTTTAATTTGCTATTCCTGGTGTTTAAACAGATTAAAAAATCCCCCGGAATCATATTCCGGGGGATGTTCTTAATTTGATATGAAGAAACTTGTTAGTTTTTAGTTCATGGCGTTAGCTACGTCGAAACTTGTAACTCCGCTCCATGTTTTAGCCCATTCCGGTAAAGCTGTTCCGTTTCCTGCACCTTGTGCCGTTGTACTTGTTGTAAATGCACCCGACATATCAGGACCTGTAGTCGCAGGAGCTACTGCTCTGGATTTCCATGGTGTTGCAACGTTTATCATTCTTACGTTTTTAATATAAGAACCACTCGTAAACCAAGTATAAGTTCTTGGCGTTTCGAAATCTAAACCTGTAGAGAAATTAGCCAAAACGATATCGTTGAATTTTCCTTCAGATCCGGCTCTGATTTTCATCCCCTGAGATTCTGATCCCGCTGTGTTTCCTAAGAAAGTAGCATAGTTAATCGTAGGGTTAGATGTTCCGTTTCCATAAGTGGTATTTTCGTCAGAATCCTGAGTATCAGCTTCCACACCTCTGTTTCCTGGTTCAGCAGCATTTTGATATTCTTTCTTTCTGGCAGCATAAATGTATTCTGCAGTACCTCTCCAGCCTTCTGTCCAGTCGATGCTGTCGTCTCCAACACCTAATACAAGTAAGTGGTCTGCATTTACGTTTCCTCCGAAGAATTCAATACCATCATCTGCTCCGTCGATTACAGCAACATAAGAAACTACAGTTCCGCTACCTACACCGAATAATGACAGACCGTTGAATTCTTTTAAAGGGTTATATTTAAATCCACTGTCCTTGATTACTAAATATTTAATAGATCCGGAGTTGTCTGTAGTATTGGTACCACCGTAAGGTAAATCTCCTAATTCTGAAGTGGAGATCCCCGATGCACTTCTGTTTGAAGGAGCACTTCCTAATACCACTAAACCTCCCCAGTGTCCTTGCTTATGCGTAGAACCTTCGAATAATACCGGGTTTTGAGCTGTTCCGTTTACGAATATTTTACCGCCTCTTTCAACGATGATATATGTAGAACCTTCAGAAGCAACTACTCTTGTTCCTGCAGGGATAATAAGGGTAGCTCCGTTTTCTACAGATACCACACCTTTAAGATTATATACTTTTGTAGCATCCAGAGTTACTGTTGTTCCAGCTGCTATTTTTCCTTGGAAATTTGCGGGATCTATTGTAGAAACCGTTGTTGTCTCATCATCAGAACTGCTACATGAGATGGCTGTTGATGAAAAAGCTGCAACTAATGAAAGGCAAAGGGCAGCTCTTAAGATTGTTTTTTTCATAACTTTAATTTATTAGATTGTATATTTTTATTAAAATTTATAAGAAAGGTTTAAACCAACTTGGCGACCTCTTGTATAGTCATAATGAGTAAAAGTACCCGCAGTATTTTTCTGTTCTATTTTTGTGTGCGGATTAAGCAGGTTTCTTGCACTAACCCCGATTCCTATATTTTTCAGAGAGAATGTAAGGTTTGCATCCAGAATTTCACGCGCCAGTTCATAGAAGTTACCGGTGTTATTAGTTCCGATGGCATATAAACTCTTGCCTGTGTGAGAATAAGATACTACAAAGTCCAGGCTGTTGTTATCCCACTTATGGTTATAACCAAGGTTTACATTGGCAAGGAATTTGGCTACCCCCTGAATATCATCTTTGGTCTGACCACTAAAACTAGCTGTTTTTGTCCCGCCGTTGTCTTTTAAGATTTCCTGCTCAGATTTTAACTGCTGTTCAGAATTCATGAACGTTCCGTTAAGGAAAGTGTATAATTTTGAGTTCCCCCAAGAGTAAATATCTTTTCTGAATTCCAATTCTGCTCCATAGATGTATGCCCAGTTAGCAAGGTTAAAATACGTCATATCACTAGGTGCAGAGGATGCGTAGGTAGTTCTTGCGATTACATTCTGAATGTATTTCCCGAATGCTGTTACTGAAAAGATCTCCCCGGATTTTGGAAACAATTCCCATTTCAGATCAACATTATAATTATCCGAAGGATTAAGGAACTGATTTCCGTATACATTGGTTGTTACATCATAGTAAGCGATAGGAATAATTTCCTTTGGCTGAGGTAAAGTATAGGTTTTAGAGAATGAAAATCTTAAATTCTGCTTGTCATTAAGGCTGTATTTCGCGTTTAATGCAGGAAGGAATTTATTATATGTTTTATTCTTCTTATTTAAATTATCATTCGTCAAAGGATCCTTCCAGGTAGTCTGCATATCTATAAAATCATAACGGCCACCCACCTGAACGATCAACTTATCGGAAAACGTAATATCGATATTTGCCAATCCGGACTGTGTATTCTGCTTGATGGTGTAGAAGAAAGGATTGAATAGCTGCTCCAGCGGTCGGAAGGTCTGATAGGTAAACAGACTGTTATTTCCTGCATTGATAAAGCCATCAACATTGTCAGGATTTATCGCGCTGATAGAACTGAAGTTCATCCCTATCGTTGTGTTCTCGAATCTTCTGTCTTTATAAGAACCGTCATATCCTACGGTGACTTTAAAATGATCGAAATTTTTAACGATATTAAAGTGTCCTAAAACGGTATTGTCTTTTAGTTCATCAAAATACCTGTGGTTATAGATCGCACTCGCAGCTAACAGATTGAAGTTTTCTCCATCGATGGTATTCTGAAGACGGTCTGGTCTTTTGCTGTTCAGCATATTGTATCCTACTGCCCAGTCTGCGGACCATGTATCCCCGAATTTATGATTTCCGAATAACTGATTGATCCATGTGGTCGTCAGTTTATTATCTCCTCTGTTGATGATGATATTTCTGTCCACATCATAAGAATACCCTCTGAAAATTCTCGCTGTCTGTTCGGAAGAATGAATATAATTTGAAGTGAAGCTGATTCTGTGGTCGCTGTTGATCTTGTATCCAAGATTTACCAATGCGGTAGTGTTGGTTTTATAAGAAGAACGTTCTACCTCCATATTTTTGTCCGGAACTCCGCTCGCAAAGAAAAATCCTTCTCTACCCTGGCTGTATTCGTAAGCGTTTTCAAATCCTGCATAGGCAAATAAAGAAAACTTACCGAAACTTGCCCCTCCCTCAATATTCATGTCGGTATTGAATGGGTTATCTGCATTTTTAAAATTCCATTTCGTGGTAAACGGATACGTCTGATAAGGATTTCCTTTTATGAATTTGGATTCTTTATATCCGAAGAAACCCGGGCCACCATCCTGAAGTTTGAAGTTTTTCTTGTCAAAAGTCTGAAGATTGATGCTGCTTCCTAATCCGATCCTGAAGTAAGGCTTTCCGGTATGTTCTTTTGAAACAATATTCACGTTTGCCCCTCCGAAGTCTCCCAGGAATTTTGGGTTGTACACCTTATCAAGAGAAATATACTCAACCATTGAGGTTTTAAAGATCTCCAGATTAATGTTTTTAAACTCCGGATTGTCAGACGGAATAGGCAATCCGTTAAGCGTTGTGCTATTGTATCGGTCGCCAAGACCTCTTACCAATATCTGCCCGCTGCCTTCCTGTTTCTGTGTTCCCGTGGCCTTGGTTACTGCCGTGGCCGCATCACCTACTCCCTGTTTTGCCAGCTGTACAGAACCTACTCGTTCTATGACCTCTACAGATTTTTTTTGTAAATTGATAAGGTTGGCTTCCGTACCTTTTTTTGTGGATCCTTTTATAACTACCCCTTCAATCTTCTTTTCATTTTTTACAGAATCCTTTTTGGTTTCTTGAGCGTATACTACAGTTCCTGATGTTGTTAAAAACAAAACTGCAATACTCAGTTTTCTAAAATTCATTTCTTTTTACTATATTCTTTCGGTGCAAAGAAAGAAAAGTTTGCTTGGGTAATTGGTTTAGTAAAATTTAATTTTTCCTTAACTAAACATTAACAAAAGCTATTTATTGTTAACTTTATATGAACGATAGTTGTTTTGCTAAACCGTGATTAAAATATTATTAACTTTGAATCGTAAAAATTAAAAATGAACCAAAAGAAAATCCTCTTAATAGACGATGAACTGGATATTTTAGAGATTCTGTCTTACAATTTAGAAAAAGAAGGCTACGATATCTATACAGCCACAAACGGTAACGAAGGTATAGATAAAGCCAAAGAAATTGTCCCTGATCTTATTTTACTAGATGTCATGATGCCGGAAAAAGACGGTATCGAAACATGCCAGGAACTTCGTAAGATTAAAGAACTTCATAAAACACTGATTGTTTTTCTTTCTGCAAGAAGCGAAGAGTTTTCACAATTGGCAGGCTTTCAGGCAGGGGCTAATGACTATATCGTAAAACTCATTAAACCGAAAATCCTTATTTCTAAAGTTAATGCTCTCTTACAGTTAACTTCTCAGGTTTCTGATAATGCCAAATTAATCGAAATCGGAGATTTAGTAATCGACAAAGACAATTTCAGAGTATCAAAAGCGGGACAGCAGTTTCTCCTTCCTAAAAAAGAGTTTGATCTGTTGTATCTTTTAGCTTCAAACACCGAAAAAGTCTTTAAAAGAGAAGAAATTCTTGAAAAAGTCTGGGGGAACGATGTTATTGTGGGAGAAAGAACCATAGACGTCCACATCAGAAGATTAAGAGAAAAGCTTGGTATTAATACCATTCAGACATTAAAGGGAATTGGGTATAAACTTATTGTTTAATACTCAGTTTCTTAATTTTATATCAACCCTTTAAAATTTTGTAAAATTGAAATTTTACAGACTTACCCTCGTCGCCTCCTGTCTTCTGACACTGGTGATGTTCCTTTTAGTTATCATTTTTGATTCGCTAAAGGATATCTATTACCGTACGCCATTCTTTAAAATAGGCCTTTTTATATGCCTTGTCGTGATTTTCGTGATCAATTACGTTGTCCTGGAATTATTATTTAATTATTACGGTAAAAAACAGGTTCGCGGTCTTTCGCAGCTTTTACCTCAGGAAATCGTGAACGATAATCACGAAAATATTACCATCAAAGAATTGGGAGAACGTTTTTCCGACCTTAATCAGCAGAAAGTTTCCGAAATCGATATGATGAAGGAGATGGAAAGCTACCGGAAAGAATACATCGGAAACGTTTCCCATGAGTTGAAAACGCCGTTATTTTCTATTCAGGGGTATGTAGAAACCTTAAGAGACGGAGGAGTGGACAATTTAACCATTCGGGATAAATATCTGGAGCGGATTGATAAATCTGTCGAAAGATTAATTGCCATTGTTACCGATCTGGATATGATCAACAGGCTGGAAGCAGGTGAAATAAATCTTACCGTTTCCCGATTTGATGTAAATCTTTTAATTAAAGAAATTTTTGATCTGCTCGACCTTGAAGCCGAGAAGCATAATGCAACACTGCAAATTCAGACCCTGCATCCGCAGATATTTGTAGATGCCGATAAACAGAAGATTTCCCAGGTTTTTATTAATTTAATTTCCAACGCAATTCATTACGCCAACCGTCAGGAAGCTAAAGTGGTGGTTAAAACAAGTGTTTTGAAAAATAAAGTTTTAATAGAAGTCATAGACAACGGTATGGGTATAAAATCCGAAAGTTTACCGAGAATTTTCGAGAGATTCTACCGCGTAGAAACCAGCAGAAGCAGAAGAGAAGGCGGTTCCGGACTCGGATTGGCGATTGTAAAGCATATCCTAGAGGCGCATAACGAAAACATTACGGTGGAGAGCGTTTACCTTGAAGGAACGAAATTTAGTTTTATGATTGAAAAAAGTAAATAATTTTTGCAAAATGTAAGAAAAAAAAATATTTTAAAAAATCCAGAAATATTTTTTTGTCACCTATCATTTCTTTTATATTTGCAACAGAGATTGATCATAATAATAAAGGCAAAAAAAGTAATTTAAAAACTGATATGGTTTACAAAATCCGCGTAATATTAGATGCAAAAGAAGATATTTTCCGTGATATCGAAGTTAAAGGAAAACAAACGCTATGGAACTTACATTTAGGTGTTAAAAGTGCATTCAGCTTGCAGGGTGACGAGCTTTCCACTTTTAATTTACTGGAAGAAGACGGAACAATAGTAAAAAGTGTTCCGCTGGAAGATATGAGTGATGACGGTGACGGTGAAATTATGTCGGATGTTTACATTGATGAGGCTTTTGCAAATGTAGGAGATAAGACTCAGTTCCAGTATGGGCTGTTGGATCTTTGGGAGTTCTTCTGTGAACTGGTGGAGATTATAGATGAGACAAAAGGCGTTAATTATCCTATTACTGTTTACAGATTCGGAAATGTTCCTTTAAAAGCTCCAAGCAAAAGCGGAAATGGAGGATCGAAAAAGAAATCAGCTCCTTTAATGGACGATGATTTTGGATTTGATGATTTTGGCGGAGGAAACAGCTTTGCAGATGAAGATGACGACAGCTTCGATGATGACGATGATGATGACTACAACGACGATGCTTTCGATGATGAAGACGACAACGATGACGAAAGATAGTTGAAAAAATAGTTAAAATACAAGAAGCCCCGAATTTTATATTCGGGGCTTCTTTGTGATTTGAGGAGAGTTGGGGGAGGGAAGAGGGAAGATGGAGGATGGAGGTTGTGCTTTTGGCAGTACAAAGATGAAATATCACTTCAGGATTAAAGATTTTCTGTTTAATCGTTCAGCTTCCGGTTCATTCACTCAGTTTCCCAATCAAACTCACCCTCAATTAAGATAAAATTCTGATGTGAATTCTTTATTTTTGCAAGAAATTATTCACATGCAAAATTATTTAGAGTTCAATTTCAAAATTTCTCCGCTTCAGCCGTGGAATGAAATACTAATGGCAGAACTGATCGAAATCGGTTTCGACAGTTTTACAGAAGAAATTGATGGTATTTTAGGATATGTTCAGAAAGAATTGTTCAATGAAGAAGCTTTAAAAACACTACCGCTCTTTCAGAATGAGGAAGTAAAGATTGAATATTCTTACGAAGAAATGCCCAATATCAACTGGAATGAAGAGTGGGAAAAGAATTTTGAGCCCATCAATATAGATGATCAGGTTCTTATCCGCGCAGAATTCCACGATTCTGTCCCGGGAATGCATGAAATTATTATTCAGCCAAAAATGTCATTCGGAACCGGGCATCACCCCACCACGCATTTAATGATCCAGCAGATGATGGATATCGATTTCAAAGATAAAAAAGTGCTGGACATGGGATGTGGAACCTCCGTACTGGCTATTTACGCCAGACAAATCGGAGCCGGAACGACCAAAGCTATTGATATTGATGAGTGGTCGGTTGAAAATTCAAAAGAAAACGCAGTAAGAAATAGCGTAGAATTGGATATCGAACAAGGAACGGCCGATAATTTAGGAAAAGAAAATTATGATATTATTTTAGCAAATATCAACAGAAATATTTTAATTTCTGATATTCCGACCTATGTTTCGGTATTGAATGATGGTGGGAAATTATTGCTTTCGGGGCTGTGCTTCTTTGATGTAGACGATATTCTTGAAGTTTGTAAAGAGAATAATTTAGAGCTTACCAAAAAGCTGCAACGTGAAGAATGGGTAAGTTTATTGCTTGAAAAATAAAATACGTCACCATACTACGATGAAAGCTTTATTTACGGTTCTATTTTTAATCACTGTTCAGATTTTCTCTGCACAGGAGGGCGCAACGGAATATGCGAACGGGATTTTTAATTTTGAAGAAAATAAAACTCAGAAAATATTCACGGATTGGACAAGAATACGCAAGGCTCCGAATGTCGATGCACAGATTTTAGATTCTTTACAAACCAATCAGCCGATTTTAATCCTGCAACAAGACCCGGCCATTCTGAAATTAGGGGAAAGGAGAGCAAACTGGTATAAAATATCATATCAGAAAGCAAATCACACAGCGGAAGGCTATGTCTGGGGTGGAAATCTTTGCGTAGGCTACCGAAATAAAAATGGATTTGATTTTCTTTTTGGCTTAGCAAAAACAGTCAGTAAAAAAGATAAAGAATATCCTGAGATCATTATCCAGCAAAATATCGCTGCCATAAAAGTAATGGAAGGAAATACCTTGGTAGATGAGGTCGCTTTTGATACAGGTTCTGCGGAAAGCCTCAGCTATGGAAGCTTCACTATTGAAAGTAATCATAAACTGCAAAACGTAGAGCTGACCTTAAAAGCGATGGTTTCCGGTGAAGCATGCGGAATTGCAGGCTATGACCAGTATATTTTATTTAAAGACAAAAAACTGATTGCTCTGCCTCAATTAATGAATGTTGGAGATGCTGATGTATATTATCATTCAGAAGAATTTATCTTTCCCAATGATAAAGGTGGAATTCCAAATGCTTTTATCTTTAAAATGGAGGAAATGGAAAAAGATGATAAAGACCGTGAAAAGAAGAAAAAGGCTTCAAAAACCTATCTCTGGGACGGGAATTCATATCAATTGAAATAAACTCAGTAAAATAATTCAGTTTTTAGAGCCACGAATTCACAAATAGAGATGAATTTTGCTGGATCAGTTATAAAAGTTGGGGATTTCAAGAATTTAAAATAGATTATTTCCCACAGATTCCACGGATTTTCACAGATGATTATGGATAAATTTCTAAACCTTCAAGGTTTTTAAAACCTTGAAGGTTTATTATTTCTTATAGCCACGAATTTACAAATAGTAATAAATTTTGCTGAATTCCCAAATTCCATCTACTAATAAAGAGTAAACCAATATTTTAGATAGTCTATTTTAATGAACTCAGTTTTTTAATGAAGCGACTCTTTTTTAACGCAAAGGTTTATTTTTTAGAGTTCGTATATAAAGGAGCAAAGAGGAATCAACGAGTTGATTTGATGAAGCGGTGTTTTATGCGTCGCGAAGCATTTATTCTTTTTTTGATTTCTAAAAATTTAGGGTTTGAAAAATAAACCTTTGCTCTTCACCTTCATTCGATGAATATCATATTCTGTAAATCAATAGGGACTGGCTTCAGCCAATCTTAGAAAGATGAGTTCTTTGAGGCTTTAGCCAAAACTTATTGTCAATTTAGACTTAAGACCCCATTTTATTTAAATTTTATCATCGGGAGTAAGGTCACCGCTCATCTTCTGCATTTAAAAATCCGTGGAAAATAAAAATCAAACTCGTATTTTTAAATTTAAAATGATCTCAACTTTTTACCAAATCCCCAAGTTTTGTTCTAGATCCGAGTTCTCTGAGGCTTTAGCCAAAACTTATGATCAATTTAGACTAAAGACTCTATTTAAATTTTATCATCGGGTGTAAGGTCAGCGCTCATCTTCTGTATTTAAAAATCCGCGGAAAATAAAAATCGGCCTCTTATTTTTAAATTTAAAATGATCTCAACTTTTGCACTTGATCCAACTTTTGTACTTGATCCACCATTTACTTTTCATATTTTTAAACAACAAAAAAACTCACAATAAAAATTGTGAGTTTTAAGTGAGCGCGAAAGGATTCGAACCTTTGACCGTCTGCTTAGAAGGCAGATGCTCTATCCAGCTGAGCTACGCACCCATTGTGGGTTTTGATTTTCGCTTGTTATTATAATAAATAAAAGCTATTGTGTCGGGGCGGCAGGATTCGAACCTGCGACCTCCTGGTCCCAAACCAGGCGCGATGACCGGACTACGCTACGCCCCGATTAAGGCCATCTTTTTAACAAGAATTACCTTGTTTTTTGTGGTTGCAAATATATAATGTTTTTTTGAATTGTGAAAATAAAATGACAAATAATTTTAAATATTTTTTCAGCGAATTTTTTCAATTATTTTACATGATTAATAACCATGATATTAGCTAAAATAGACGTTATAAAAAATATTTATTCTATTGGTTACAGATGGAATCGTTGTCATTAAAATATCAGGAATAATCTTTGAAAGATGTGGTAAATAAAAATCAAACTCCTATTTTAATTTTCAAATGATCTCAACTTTTTGGATCAGTTATAAAAGTTGGGGAGAAATTTCAAGATTTAAAGTAGATTATTTCCCACAGATTCCACGGATTTTTCCAGATAATAAAGGGTGGATTTCTAAACCTTCAAGGTTTTTAAAACCTTGAAGGTTTATTATTTCTTATAACCACGAATTTACAAATATTGATAAATTTTGCTGAATTCCCAAATTCCATCTAATAATAAAGATTAAACTAATATTTTAGATAGTTTATTTTAATCCAACTCAGTTTTTAATGAAATGACTATTTTTTAACGCAAAGGTTTATTTTTGGAGCTTGTATATAAAGGAGCAAAGAGGAATCAACAAGTTGATTTGATGAAGCTGTTTTTTATGCTTCGCGAAGCATTTTATTTGTGTTTTTTGATTTCTACAAATTGAGGATTTGAAAAATAAATCTTTACTTTTAACCTTAATTCGATGAATACCATATTCTGTAAATCAATAGGGACTGGCTTCAGCCAGTCTTAAAAAGATGAAGTATCTAAGGCTTTAGCCAAAACTTATGATCAGTTTAGACTTAAGACGGATCAGTTATAAAAGTTGGGGGGATTTCAAGATTTGAAATAGATTGTTTCCCACAGATTCCACGGATTTTCACAGATGATGATGGATAAAGTCCTAAACTTTGAAGGTTTATTATTTCTTATAGCCACGAATTTACAAATAGTAATAAATTTTGCTAAATTCTCAAATTCCATCTAATTATAAAGATTAAACCAATATTTTAGATCGTTGATTTTAATCGAACTCAGTTTTTTAATGAAGTGATTCTTTTTTAACGCAAAGGTTTATTTTTTGGAGTTCGTATATAAAGGAGCAAAGAGGAATCAACAAGTTGATTTGATGAAGCGGTGTTTTATGCTTCGCGAAGCATTCATTTGTATTTTTTGATTTCTAAAAATTTAGGATTTGAAAAAAAAATCTTTGCTTTTAATCTTAATTCTATTAATACCATATTCTGTAAATCAATAGGGACTGGCTTCAGCCAGTCTTAGAAAGATGAGGTATCTAAGACTTTAGCCAAAACTTATGATCAATTTAGACTTAAGATCCCATTTTGTTTAAATTTTATCATCGGGCGTAAGGTCGGCGCTCATCTTCTGTATTTAAAAATCCGTGGGAAATAAAAATCAAACTTTTTAAATTTAAAATAATCTACACTTTTTGCCAAATCCCCAAGTTTTGTGCCTGATCCCTTAAGACCCCATTTTATTTAAATTTTATCATCGGACGTAAGGTCAGCGCTCATTTTCTGTATTTAAAAATCCGTGGTAAATAAAAATCAGACTCTTATTTTTAAATTTAAAATGATCTCAACTCTTTACCAAATCCCCAACTTTTGTGTTTGATCCATTTACTTTTCATATTTTTAAACAAAAAAAACTCACAATAAAAATTGTGAGTTTTAAGTGAGCGCGAAAGGATTCGAACCTTTGACCGTCTGCTTAGAAGGCAGATGCTCTATCCAGCTGAGCTACGCACCCATTGTGGGTTTTGATTCTCGCTTGTTATTATAATAAATAAAAGCTATTGTGTCGGGGCGGCAGGATTCGAACCTGCGACCTCCTGGTCCCAAACCAGGCGCGATGACCGGACTACGCTACGCCCCGAAAGATATATATAGAAAAGCGGAGGGTAAGGGATTCGAACCCTTGCGACACTTTCGCGTCGACAGTTTAGCAAACTGCTCCATTAACCACTCTGGCAACCCTCCTGTTTATCTTATTTTTTAATGATCGTTGTTCCGTTATTGCGAGTGCAAATATAGAACAGATTTCTTTATTTACCAAATATTTTTCAAGAAAATTTTGCGTATTTTTGAGGTAATAAATGATTAAAAAAATAGATCAATGCGTAAGACATTATATATCATCGGATTAAGTACTTTTGTTTTTTCATGTACGTCTCAACAAAATGTAAAAAAAAGTTCATATAAGCCGAAGACCCCGGTATCACAGGTAAAAACGGCAGTGAAGCCTCAGACTTCAGATAAGCCAAAACCGCAAATTACATCGGAACACGGCGTAGAATTTTTTACCACCAATATTGCAGATCCTGCCAAAAATGATAATACGGCAAGTTACGGCTCTATTGTTTCGGCAAAACCTGCGGGGTATAAAGTAGTAAAGACCTATTTTCCGGCAATTGCGCAAAATTTCAGACAGAAATATCTGATTCTTCATTATACGGCATTACCGGATGATAAATCCATTACTGTTTTGACCCAGCAGAATGTAAGTGCCCATTATCTTGTTAATAATACAGGGGATAACGAAATTTATCAGTTGGTGGACGAAAATAAACGTTCTTATCATGCAGGAGTAAGCGCTTGGAGAACCGATAAAAATCTTAATGATACATCAATTGGGATTGAAATTGTTAACACAGGATATACTGCAGATGCAACAGGTAAGAGGATTTTTGCCACTTTTGATGATGCTCAGATAAAAAAAGTAGCTGCTTTAGCGAAGGATATTATCACCAGATATCAGATTCCTGCGACCAATGTTTTAGCTCATTCTGATATTGCTCCGACCAGAAAGCAGGATCCTGGACCGATGTTCCCTTGGAAAAAACTGTATGATGACTATCAAATCGGGATGTGGTACGATCAGTCTGCAAAACAGAGCTATTATGATCTGGCCGTTTCAACAGATTTTCAGACCAAATATATTGATCCTGCATTTATTTACAATGTTCAGACTCAGTTACAGAAATTCGGTTACGGCCTCGATATGAGCGGAAAGTGGGATGATGCCACGAAGAAAACGATTGAGGCATTCCAGTATCATTTCCGTCCTCAGAATTATGACGGTATTATGGATCCTGAAACCTGGTCTATACTTCAGGCTTTGAATCTGAAATATTCCACAAAATAAATAATTTAAAATCGCATCGTGAGATGCGTTTTTGCTATCTTTAACGCACAAAAAAGTTAATATCATCTGTAATGGAAAATTTCAGAAAAGAGAGTGATTTGTTAGGAGAACTGGAGGTTCCTGCAAATGCATTTTATGGAGTTCAGACCCAAAGAGCCATTAATAATTTTAAAATCTCGGGACAGCTTTTATCTTCGTATCCGGATTTTATAAAGGGGTTAGCCTTTGTAAAAAAAGCGGCCGCAAAAACGAATTATGAGTTAGGTTTGCTGGAGGAAAATTTGTATTTCAAAATTACGGAAGCCTGTAATGAAATTATTCAGGGTCAGTTTCATGAAGAATTTCCTGTAGATATGATTCAGGGTGGGGCGGGGACTTCAATTAATATGAATGCGAATGAAGTAATTGCCAATATTGTATTAGAAAAATTAGGTAAAAATAAAGGGGAATACGAATTCTGTTCACCCAATGATCATATTAACCTTTCACAGTCTACCAACGATGCGTATCCCACAGCAATAAAAATGAGTTTATTGCAGATGAATATAGGTCTGGTACAAAGGCTGGAAAGCATTGTCGAGGCATTCCGTGCAAAAGGACAGGAATTTCATGACGTCATCAAAATGGGAAGAACGCAGCTTCAGGATGCCGTTCCTATGACATTAGGTCAGGAATTTGAGGCTTTTGCGGCTACGCTGGAGGAAGATATTTCTAAATTAAACAGCAATGCAGATCTTTTTGTAGAAGTAAATATGGGAGCTACCGCTATCGGAACGGGACTGAATGCTCCGCTGGGATATGCCACGCTTTGTGCAAAAAATCTGGCTCAGTTAACCGGTTTTCCGGTAATTTCTGCACCCAATTTAGTGGAAGCTACTCCGGATACAGGTTCTTACGTGATCTATTCTTCTGCCATGAAACGCCTGGCGGTGAAATTGTCAAAAATTTGCAATGATCTGAGATTACTTTCTTCAGGACCAAGAGCGGGATTTTTTGAAATCAACCTGCCGCCAATGCAGCCCGGATCTTCTATTATGCCGGGAAAAGTAAATCCGGTGATTCCGGAAGTGGTTAATCAGGTTTGTTTTAAAGTTATCGGAAATGATTTAACCGTTACCTTCGCTGCCGAGGCCGGACAGTTGCAGCTTAATGTCATGGAGCCTGTGCTTTCTCATGCCATTATGGAAAATATCAACTTTCTTTGCAATGCCCTGGATACCCTTCGCGATAAATGTGTAGTGGGAATTACTGCCAATAAAGAGGTTTGTCTGAATATGGTAAAACACAGCATCGGTATTGTTACGGCACTTAATCCTTATATCGGTTATAAACAATCTACCGCTATTGCCAAAGAGGCTCTGGAAACAGGAACGAGTGTCTATAATCTGGTGCTGAAAAAAGGAATTCTTTCTCAGGAAAAGCTGGACGAGATCCTGGATCCGAAAAATATGTTGAAACCCCACCATAAATAACATACTTTGAGTAAGATAAAAAAAACGGTTCAGGCCCTTCAAAATATAGCAAGGAAACCCAATTTGCTTAATCTGGTACTGAATGAGAGAGAAGTCAGACAAAAAGAATTTTTAAAGAAATATGCGCAGTTAGAAACTCTTCCTCAGATTAATTTATTAGACCTGAGTGAAGATTTTGAGGAGTCCATTGATATCTGTTTTTTAGACGGTGCTTCTCTGCCGACAGATCTAGCATTGCTGAAAACCTTGGCTAAAGGAAAGAAAAGTTATTTTGAAATCGGAACCTGGAGAGGGGAGAGTGTGTGGAATGTGGCAAAAGTGATAGACGACTGCACAACGCTTAATCTTTCAAAAGAAGAGATCATAAACTTAGGAATTGATAAAAAATACGCAGAACTTCACGGGATTGTTTCGAGAAGAAATCCGGAGATTCTTCATCTGGAAGGAAATTCGAAAACGTTTGATTTTAGTGGTTTACATAAAAAATATGACCTTATTTTCATCGATGGCGATCACTCTTATGAAATGGTGAAAAACGACACGGAAAAGGTGTTCGGAAATTTAATTCATGAAAATTCGGTCGTCGTATGGCATGACTATGCTTTTAATCCTGAAAAAATTCGGTATGAAGTTTTTCAGGGTATTTTAGACGGTATGCCCAAAGATTTTCATCAGAATCTTTATCATGTTCAGAATTCACTGTGTGCCGTTTTCATGAAAGGCGATTTTAAAACGAAAAAATTTCAGAGCTTAAACGAGCCTGAGTTTTTATTTGAAGTTAATCTGACTATTAAAAAATGAAATTTTTAATCATTATTCCCGCACACAATGAGGAGGACAATCTGCCCTTTACCTTACAATCTTTAGTTCATCAAAACTTTGAAGATTTTAAAGTAATCATCGTTAATGACGGTTCTACAGATGGAACTTCGGAGGTTGTTAAGGAGTTTACAGACAAAGATCCCCGTTTTGAAACCATCAACCTTCAAAAATCTGAACATCAGCCGGGATCAAAAGTGGTGAATGCTTTTAAAAAGGGTCTGAACACTCAAAATATACATGATTTTGACATCATTTGTAAGTTTGATGCCGATATTATTCTTGCCGAAAATTACCTTCAAAGCATAGAAAATGCCTTTCAGAACAATCCAAACTATGGTTTGGTGGGCGGATTATTGTATATCGAAAAAAATGGCGACTGGGTGTATGAAGGAAACTCGAACAAACATCATGTGAGAGGTCCCATGAAAGCATATCGTAAGGCATGTTTTGAAGAGATTGGTGGATTGAGAGAAACCCTGGGCTGGGATAATATTGATTCTATTCTGCTTGAAAATTTAGGCTGGAAAGAAGTGGTTTTACCGGACCTAAAGGTGAAGTTAATTAAAGTAAAAGGTGCCGATTACACGGTAAAAGCTTCAGATTATTATGGGAGATATTTTTATTTTTTAGGCTTAAGACGTTTTTTGGCGTATGTTGCTTCCGCAAAAGAAGCCATGAAAAGCAAATCGGTCTCTTTTTTCTTTCAGATTATAAAATCGTATGAAAATTGCCGCTCTCAAAAATTAGAATTAAAAATTTCTGACCCGGAACGAAAAGTAATCAACAGTCAGCGCTGGAAAATGCTGAAAAAGAAATGGCTGAAAATAGAGTAATTCATGCCTTTTATAAAAATATTTGTGTCATTCGTTTTTAGAAAATAGAATTGAAAAAGATCACTTACATCGAAATTGATACCCACGCTGAAATTGCCCAAAGTTTTTTAGACATTATGAAAAATTCGGAGGCATTTTCGGTAGACTATTATTTTTCAGAAAAGATAAAAAATCAAGTCGTTCATGAGGATGAATCGATATTTTTGTCAGACCGTTCAATGATTTTGGAGCAGTTGATGGTGAAAAAATATGATCTTATTATTGTGGGAACCGTTCATCGTTATTTTACAACTTTTCAAGCCATTGCGGAGAAATATAATACCGGTTTTATTGTTCATAATATGAATTTTACTACCATTTCGATCGCAGATTCAATTAAAAATATTTTTAAAGAAGATGTAATTTACCGATTAAAATTGTGGGCGAAGGAAGGGCTTACTGAAGTTTCTAAAACATATCTAAAAGCTAAAAATCTATTCATTTTAGATGAAGAATTAGCATCAGATTTATATCGTTTTTTACCTGTTTTTTATACGAAAAATAATGTTTTCGCAGAGAATAGGGTTCTCACGATCGTTATTCCCGGCGGGGTTTCGCAGAAGAGAAGAGATTATTATTCTGTTTTTAATAAGATTAAAGAGTTAGAAAAGAGCATTAAAGAAGGAAAAACAAAGATTAAATTATTAGAATTTATCTTTTTGGGAAAGGCTTCGGAGAATGAGCTTACGGAGCTTATTAATTTGGAAAGAAGTTTAGAATATATTTCTATTCAATATTTTTCAGAGCGTGTTTCGGCAGAAGATTTTGACCGTTGGATGGAAAAAGCAGATGTTTTGTGGTGTCCGATTCAGCAGGAAACCACTTTTTTTAGTCAAAAAGAAGTTTACGGAAAAACGAAAATGACCGGCAATCTTGGAGATGCCATTAAATATGGAAAACCGGCTGTTTTTCCTGCAAATTATCCCTCAAAATTAGATTTTATTATTCCTGAGCAGAAGGATATTTTAGAACAGTTTCAAACACTGAAACAGACTCATTTTGATTTTCAGACAAGCTACAACAGGAAGAAAGTTCAGCAGGAATTAGAAAATGTGCTGAATCAACTGATTTCTACTTGAATTTCAATACACTCTTAATAAATTTCATATTCAGATATTCCTCGACCGGGAAAATTTTGGTAAAATAATTTCCAACGTAGATCAGAATCAGAACAACCGATGGCTTATAGATCAGGTTGATGAAATTATTGTTGAAGGTCGGCAGCACAATCGCTACAGTGATCGCCAGAGTACAGATAATCGATACGAAGATCATCTCAATGGTTAACGGCGAAACTTTAAATACAAAATAGTTAAAAGCGATTTTAATTACATTATAGGTAGAAAGGGAAATCGCCGTAGACAAAGCAATTCCAATCAGTTTAAGGTCGGTATTTTTAATGAAATAATAGTTAAGACCAATCGTTAATCCCGCCAGTAAAAGCATCACCAGAATATTGAATCTGTAATATTTTGAAAGCGATATAATATTTCCGTTGAACCCCGTCGCAAGATCGATGAGTACGGCAGAGCCCCAAATCCAGACTACCGGTTCATATTCTCTCAGCATCACGCCATTTTTAGGCATAAACTGTGTGAGAAAAGGGAAACCTACCATGATGCATGAAAAAAGAACGGCTCCTAAAAAATATAAAGTTAAAGACGTTTTTTTATGAAATCTATCCAGTTCTTCCATATCTCCATCAGCTAAGGTTTTGCTAATAATGGGTGCCGAAATATTGAATAATCCTAATTGAGGAATTGAGATTAAAGAGATCAGAGCATATAAAACGGCATAAATTCCGTTCTCTTCCATTCCTAAGAATTCACCGATCATAAAGCTGTTGATGGCTAAATAATTTCCAAAAGTCCCTAAAAATCCGAAGAAACTGTAATTAGAAAATTCTTTCCAGAAACCATCTTTTCTGAAATAATCTGTACTGAAGTCAAACTGAATTTTTTCCAGCTTATTCGTGTAGTAAATATATCCGAAAAGCATCAGAGAAAATATTCCGAAGAAGAAGGCAAAAGCCAGTTTTTGTGACAACGCAAAATAGAAGAAAAGACAAAAAGCGCCCAGATTGGCAATTTTAGGGAAAAGATTGTCGAAAATATTGGCCACTACAATCCTTTTGTAGTTGGAAGTATATTTATTAAAAACAGCACAGAAAGATAAAATTAAAATTAAAGGTAAGATCAATTCTTTAATTTTCCAGGCTTCCAGATTTTTAAATTTAGGAAATACAAAAGGAAGAACGAAAAATACCAGTGTAAAAACACAGAAATTAATTAAAATAGCCATTAAAGAAATGGAAAGCATATTCTGCTTTTTACCATCCTGATCTACTTTATGAAAAAATTTCACATTAGAATAAGAAACTCCTAACACCACAAAAGGAACGAGCATTTCTGCGGTAGGCAAAATATAACGTAGTTTTCCGTAAAATTCAAAGTCATTCGGGAAAATAAAAATCGCCGAAATGGTACCTAACAAAAAACCCATATATCCGATAATGGAATATTTGAATCCTTGTCTTGCAACTACGCTCATACTTTAGTTTTAATTGTTATTTTGGTATAAAAATAATGTTGTTTATATACTCGGTTTTATTTTTTTCGTCGTTTATGTTTTTTAAAAGAATTTCTTCTGTTAATTTTTCAAGCACGAAATGATGCCTGTTGAGATATTTTGCATCATATCCCCAGGATTCAACTTCGGAAATCTCATTCCAGATCGGAGTTTCATGGTGTCTTTGTTCCATTTCTACCATTAAGGCCGGCAGAAATTGCTGGATGATCTTTTTGGCGCCGTTCAGTGTTTTCATTTCGTTGCCTTCAACATCTATTTTGATGAAGTCGAGTCTTGAAAAACCTTCCATGGGTGCCCATTCATCCAGTTTGATAACTTTTACTTTTTCGGTGTAGCTTTTTTCTTCGCCTTTTTCCTTATAAGCTGTGTTCAGCGTGCCGCGAGAGGCGATCATTTTCCCGTTGATGACAGGAACTTTAAATTCCGCAGTTGTATTTTCATCAGAAAGAGCCAACGGCAAAACCTGTATTCTCGGAAAAAGTCTTTTTAATCTTCGGTATAATTTTTTATTGGGCTCGAAGGCATATATATTGTTTCTGTCCAATTTATTTTCCAGCTGATATAAAAACGTTCCCACGTTGGCGCCAATGTCAAAAATCACCGCATTTGCGGGCAGAAATTCTTTTATCCATACCAATTCAGGTTCTACATTGCGTTTTGAAAAATTGTCCTTATTGAGATTATTTAAATTTTTAAAATATCTTTTTTTATAAAAACTAGGACTGATGTATTGTAGCTTTTCTGCAATTTTTTGGTATAAAGACATCCCTGATTTTTTTTGACGACCAGCAAAGATAATCAAAAATGTTAAATGAATGTTAAAAAATAAAAATTATAATGAATTGATTTTCAATGCAGAAAATAAAAAGCTTTTCATTAATACCATTGATTGTTAGTCGATTAATCCAAGAGCTGCAGCGGTGTGTTTAAAAAATCATTAAAGGGTTTCATAAGTTTAAAAACTGAGGATAAATTTTTTACGGCATTTTTATCCATCACCTCTTCGTCCTTCAGGTTATAGACTACGATAAAGCTTTTCAGTTTTAAAAATTCTGCCATCGGATCTTCTTTTTCAAAGCCTTGAGGAATTTTTTTAAGTTTATCATCCTGATCTAATTCAGGAAAATGTTTCTTAAAATCTTTTTGATTTAAAATTTTAATAAAATCTTCTCCATATAACGAAATTTCTTTTCGTACTTCTTTTAAAATGGAAGATTCGGGCATATAAATTCCTCCGGCTATAAAAGATTTTCCGGGTTCCAGATGAAGATAATATCCGTCTTTCCGGCTTCCTTTTCCCATCCCCAGAGAGGCTCCGAAATTGGTTTTGTAAGGGATTTTGTCTTTTGAAAACCGTGTATCCCGGTAAATTCTGAACAGAGATTTTTTAGCGTCAATTTTTCTTAAATCTTCATCAAAATCAGCCATTTCAGCGAGAAGGTCTTCAATAAAGGAAATTACATTCTGCTGAGATTCAATATAAAGTGTTTTATTGTCTGTAAACCATTCTCTGTTATTATTTTGACTGAGTTTTTTCAGAAAATTAAATGTTTCGGATGATAAGGTTGTGGGCATATTTTGTTAATTTATCATCAAATGTAGATAAAAGTCTGTATACTTTTTACGATATTATTTTTAATTATTTTTAAAATTAAACAGCAATATTGATGAAATCAATAACAAATTCAGCTTTCCATTTTTTTAAAATAAAAATAAAATAAATAAGGTTTTTAGGCGAAAATTATAAAAAGGATTGTGGGTTTTTAATATTAAATTATCGTTTATGTAATAATAGATAAAAAGAAATCCAAAAAATAATTGTATCTTTGCAAAAATTTTAAAATATTTAATGAATTTATTTACGGAAACCAATTTAAGTCCTGACATTCTAAAGGCAATTGGCGAACTGGGTTACGAAAGCCCGACAGAAATCCAAAAACAGACTATCCCTTTCATTCTTTCAGATATTCGCGACTTGATCGCACTTGCGCAGACGGGGACAGGCAAAACAGCAGCGTTTTCGCTTCCGATTTTGGATATGATTGACGAAACGAGTCGCAAAATCCAATTTTTGGTGCTTTGTCCGACACGAGAATTATGTCTTCAGATTACAAAAGACATAAAAAACTATTCCAAGTACATGAAAGACATCAAAACTACAGCAGTTTACGGTGGAAGCAGTATTATGGATCAGATCAGATCTTTAAAGGATAAACCGCAAATTATTGTGGGAACTCCGGGTAGAGTTATTGATTTAATTAACAGAAAAGCGCTTGACTTTTCGGCAATTCATTGGTTGGTTTTAGACGAAGCCGATGAAATGCTTTCCATGGGTTTCAAAGACGAATTGGAAACAATTTTAAAAGAAACGCCTGAAACGAAACAAACTTTCTTATTCTCGGCAACGATGAGTAAAGAAGTGGAAAGAATTTCTAAAAATTATTTAACAAAACCACACAGAATTTCTGTAGGTTCTATTAACGAAGTTAAAAAGAACATTAAGCACGAATATTATGTGGCAGGATACCGTCAGAAAAAAGAGGCTTTAAAGCGTCTTATCGACTCAAATCCTAATCAGTACTCTATTATCTTCTGCAGAACAAGAATGGAAACTCAGGAAGTGGCCGATTTCTTAATGCAGAACGGATATGCGGCTGATGCTCTGCATGGAGATCTTTCTCAGGCGCAGAGAGATACGGTAATGAAGAAATTCAGATTGAAGAATATCGATATTCTTGTAGCGACGGATGTTGCCGCAAGAGGATTGGATGTGAACTCGCTGACTCACGTAATCCATTATTCTTTACCAGATGATCCGGAAGTATTCGTTCACAGAAGTGGTAGAACGGGTAGAGCAGGAAAAGACGGTATTTCAATCTCTTTAATTAAGCCTGAAGAGAGCAGAAAATTAAAGCAGATAAAATCGGTTACCAAAATTGATATCAATGAGGCTAAAGTTCCGACAGGAGAAGAGGTCATCAAAGCTCAGGTTGGTGGTGTTTTTGAAAGTTTATTTGAAGTGCACGAAGACTTCTTTGAATTTGATGATTCTTTAATTCCTGATCTTTCAGCGTTTACAAAAGAAGAATTGGTTCATAAATTACTTCAGTTCCAACTGAAAGATATTGCGCTTTACTATAAAGACAGACATGATCTGATGGAGCAAAGGCTGAACAGCAGAGATGATGATGGCGGTTCCAGAAGAGACCGAGGTAGAGATCGTGACAGAGACAGAGGTAGAGACCGCGACAGAGGAGACAGAAACGAGAGAAGCGGAGACAGAAGAGATCGTAAGCCAAGAAGAAAAAATGAAGATATGGTAAGATTCTTTTTCAATCTTGGTAAGAAAGATCAATTGAAAAAACTTGATGTTTTGGATATTATCAACAAAGCGACATCGAACAGCAATACGAAAAAAAGAGCTGAAATCGGAGATATTGAAATTTTAGAGAAATTCTCTTTCTTTGAAATTGAAAAATCGTTCAAAGGAGACCTTTTGAGCAATATCCAATCGATGAAATTCAGAGGTAAAGATATGAGAGCTGAAGAGGCTAACTAGACTCATTTTAAACCATATAGACCGGCTTTACAGCCGGTTTTTTTATTTATGGACAAAGCTCATATCCAATGTTAACAAAACTTAATGTTGTATTGTTTCAGGTAAGGCGGTTTTTTAGGAAATTTGCAGTCAAAATTATAAAAACTTTACAATGGGAATTGGTAATATTTTCCACGCTTTTCAACCGAAAGATAAAATCTTCTTTGTGCTTTTCGAAAAAGTAACAGAAAACCTTGTAGCAATGTCTGAGGATTTCAATCACGGAATTAAAGATTTCGATCTTAACGATGATTCTATGTTGAAAAAGATGAGCGATTACGAACATAAAAATGACGAGCTTACACATGAGATCTTCATCGAATTAGGAAAGAACTTTATCACTCCTTTCGACAGAGAAGATATCCATACCCTGGCTACGGGATTAGATGATATTGCAGATTATATCTACGCGTCAACAAAATATATTTTCCTTTACAAGTCGCCGGAAATGAAGGCTTATTCAGATTTCTCTTTATTAATCCACAAAGCATGTCTTGAAATTCAGAATGCAATGAAGAATCTTAAAGGGTTTAAAAATATGGAGCAGGTAAAAGAAGCATGTATTAAAGTCAATTCTATTGAAAATATCGCAGACGATCTTCTTTCGAATTCTATGGTAGAATTATTTGAAACCAACGATGCAATCAATATTATTAAAATTTCATCTGTACTTAATTATCTTGAAGTGGTAACCGATAAAGCAGAAGATGTTGCCAATACAATTGAGAACATCATGATTAAATACGCATAATTTAATAATTATAATTAAACAATGGAATTTCCTATTCTACTTATAGTTATTATTGCCCTGGCTCTGATATTTGATTACATTAACGGTTTTCACGATGCAGCCAATTCAATTGCGACTATTGTTTCTACAAAAGTTTTAACTCCTTTCCAGGCCGTTCTTTGGGCAGCACTTTGGAATTTTGCAGCTTTTTTCATCGCTGCGTATATTATCGGAGAATTTAAAATTGGTAATACAATTGCCAAAACAGTTAACGAAAATTTTATCAATCTTGAAGTAATATTTTCAGGTCTGGTTGCAGCCATTGCCTGGAATCTGTTAACCTGGTGGTTCGGTATCCCGTCATCATCATCCCATACCTTAATTGGCGGTTTTTTAGGCGCTGCTTTAATGCATGCTTTTATGATGGATTACCATGACGTTTCTGCAGCACAACCTGCTTTAGGAACCTGGGCTACTTTGAAAGAAGCTGCACATCAGGTAACCACGCAGAGTGTAGTGAAATTTGATAAAGTAATTCCTATTTTCCTGTTCATCTTCATGGCACCGATTATAGGGATGATTATTTCAATCATTATTACATTAATTATTGTTCATCTGTACAAGAGATCAAACCCTCACAAAGCAGACCAGTCTTTCAAGAGATTACAGCTGGCTTCTTCAGCACTGTTCAGTCTGGGGCATGGTCTGAATGATGCTCAGAAAGTAATGGGTATTATTGGGGCAGCAATGATCTATTATCATGTGAATATGCTTCAGGATCCTGTATATCTTAATATTGAATCTGCAGGTCGTTTCGACTATTTTGCAGAGCACTATATCTGGGTGCCTTTGGTTTCTTTCATCGCCATTGCCTTGGGTACAATGAGTGGAGGTTGGAAGATCATCAAAACAATGGGAACCAAAATTACAAAAGTAACTTCTTTAGAAGGGGTAAGTGCTGAAACAGCAGGGGCCATTACTTTGTTTATTACAGATCACTTCGGTATTCCTGTTTCTACAACCCACACGATTACAGGTTCAATCATCGGTGTTGGTTTAACGAAAAGAATTTCTGCCGTAAGATGGGGAATTACCGTAAGCCTTCTTTGGGCATGGGTTCTTACAATCCCTATTTCAGCTATTGTTGCAGGACTTACGTATCTTGTCGTAACATTTTTATCTTAGAAATAAATTTTTCAAAATAAAAAAACTTTGCTCAATTGAGCAAAGTTTTTTTTATTTAAAATGGTTTAATGAATATTAAATTTTTAGTGGTATTATTTTATTGATTTTTTACTATAATCTGTTTATTTTTAATTAATTATTGTTTTAATTTGATTTATTTGCAAATTTCTAAATTTGTTTACAGATAAAATTACATTAAGATGAAAAACAGATTTATTTCCTTATTGGCAGCGCTTACTATTACGTTCAGTTATAGTCAGGTAGGAATTAATACCCAAAATCCTCAAGGTGCTTTCCATGTGGATGCAGGCAAGAATAATAATGAGATCGGTGCTCCCACTACCGATCAGCAGGCAGATGATTTTACAATATTAAAGTCAGGAGAGGTGGGAATAGGAACTACTGCTCCTACCGCCAGATTGCATATCGTCTCAAAGTCGGGTTCTGCGGTTAGAATAGAAGACGGAACTCAGGGGGAGAATAAAATACTGGTCTCTGACAGTGATGGAAATGCTTCCTGGCGCAGTTCTTCAGCAACCCGGCCTGTTGTTTTCGGAGTGCTTCCCGGAAGTACCCCCAATGTTGCGAGTTCCACCGATGTTTATCTCAATACAAACATTACCCTGCCACCCGGAAGTTGGATGGTATCTATGGGAACCACCATTTTAAAAATGGCTACCAATACAGCTGCTTCGTGGTTTATCTTTACGCTTGCTGACAGTGCGACTGCTTATGCTGCAACAGGAGATGTCGATACTGCTCATTCTGGGACTCAGATCGGAGTTTCGGGGGCTCCAAACGGCAACACTTATTCTTTTGGTAGTGGAAGTTTAGCGATTACTAACAGTGGTACATCCAATAAAACATATTATTTGTGGGCAAGGCGTGTTGAAGGTGATGCAACGATGAGATCTCCGATGTCTTCATCTGTATTTGAAAGATATTTTTATGCAATCCCGACTAATTTTTAATGAAAAAGAGTATTCAACAGAATCAAACTTTTTAATTATAAGTTAGCAAATATATAAATTCAATGGATTTATTTTATTAAAAAAAAAAGCATTAAAATGAAAAACAAATTATTTTCTATACTTGCATTGCTTATTATTAAGCTTTGCTCAGGTCAGGTAGGACTTAATACCCAAAATCCTCAAGGTATTTTCCATGTAGATTCCGGTAAAAATAATAATGACTCCGGCGTTCCAACGGTAGATCAGCAAGCGGATGATTTCACGATAGTAAAATCGGGAGACGTAGGAATAGGAACTACAGATCCTTCTGCCAGATTACATATCGTTTCAACGTCTGGTTCTGCGCTGAGAATTGCAGACGGGAGTCAGGGGGAGAATAAGATATTGGCTTCTGATTCCGAAGGTTACGGCTCGTGGATAAGCTCTACCGCGGCAAGAAAAACAATTTCAGGGACGATTCCGGCAAGCTCCGCTACCTTGTCATCTGATTCCTTTGTATACCTTAATGCAAATATTATATTGCCACCGGGTAATTGGCTTGTGATGATGGGAACCACATTAGTTAAAGCTTCTGAAGCTCCTTCTGTATCTTGGATTCACTTTGCATTATCAAATAGTGCTACCTCATTCAGTAGTACGGCGGATATTGATTTAGCTCGTTCAGGAAGACAAATGGCATCGGCCTCTGCCCCTTCAGGAAGTAAATATTCTTTTGCCAAGGGCGTATTGTGTGTAAGAAATTCCGGAACAGTGGATAAAACCTATTATGTATGGGCGAGACGCAGTGATGGTGATGTGATTATCAACGGAATCTTGTCTTCTTCAGTAGAAGAACGATACTTTTACGCCATTCCTACTAATTAATTTTACTCAGCAGAAATTGATTCTGTGATTTATACTAAAGTATAATATCTTAATGTAAATCACAGAATCAATTTTGGAATTTCCTGGATAGTGTAAAAGTTAGAGTCTTTAAAGATCAATCAGAATAAATTTCAGGTTGGATTTTCTTAAAAAGCGCAAAGATTTTATCAACGATAAATTGATCATCAGCATCATAAACGAAAATCTTTAATTTTCCCCCTACGTCCTAATACGGAATATTTTTATTAAATCCCGGGTCTTTGCGTTTTGCCAATAAACTTGAGCACGCTCTAAAATAATTATCAAAATCTTACTAAAGTGTTTGGACTTTCATTGACTGTCTAATTCTGTTTAAAATATGCAATTTAAAATCTTAACTTACTGAAAACGGTTATCATTTTTATTTTATAAAGCCTTTAAAAATTGTATTTTTGTTAAAACTATTAGAATTTATGGAATTTTTAGACAGATACCAACAAATTGTAGCTGATGCCATTGCCAGATATACTTTTAAAGATAAGCCTACGGAACTGTATGATCCAATGAATTATATTATTTCGCATGGTGGAAAACGTCTGCGCCCGATCATGGTTTTAATGGCTTGTGATCTGTTTGGAGGCAATTTAAAAGAAGCCATCAAACCTGCTCTGGCCATTGAGTTTTTCCATAATTTCACCCTCATCCATGATGATATTATGGATGAAGCGCCTTTGAGAAGAAATAAACCAACAATTCATACCTTACACGGAATCAATGTGGGAATTCTATCGGGAGACGGATTAATGCTGAAAGCGTATAAATTTTTCGAAGATCTGGAGCCGGAAATTTTTAAGGCTTGTATCAGAATTTTCACGCACACCGGATTACTTTTGTGTGAAGGTCAGCAATATGACATCAATTTTGAAACTCAGGATAATGTGACTTTTGACGATTATATCAGGATGATTACCTATAAAACGGGTGTTTTAAGTGCTTCTTCATTTGAAATTGGTGCAATGATCGCAAAAGCTGATTTTAAGGATGCTAAAGCGATCTTTAATTTTGGAAAACATATCGGAATCGCTTTTCAGATTATGGATGATTATCTGGATGTATTCGGAGATCAGTCGCAGTTTGGTAAAAAGCACGCAGGAGATATCTACGAAAATAAGAAAACGGTACTTTATCTTTTGGCTAAAGAATATGCAACAGAAGAGGAGTTGAAGGAACTGGACTACTGGTATTCTAAAAAAACGGATAATGTAGACAAAGTATATAACGTCGAAAAGATCTTCAGAAGAACCAAAGTAGATGAAAAGGCTTTGCGTTTAATAGAAAAACATAACGAGATCGGACAAAGTTTTCTGAAGAAAATTGATATTCCGGAGGAGAAGAAAAAGCCTTTTGCTGAATTAGCAAACTATTTATTAAGAAGAGAGAGTTAAATTAGGTTATAGTTTATAGGTTGCAGATCACAGTTTCCTGCAACCTATAAACTGCAATCTCATACCTACACAATGAAATTCAGGACAGAAGTTATTTTAAGAGAATCGGTAAAAAAAATAGAGGTTGAGGATAAAATATTTTCAATAGGTTCCTGTTTTGCGTCCGAAATATCGGATTTGTTTTTGCAGGGACAGCTTCAGTCAGCAAACAATCCTTTCGGGACTATTTTTAACCCTTTTTCGATTAATAATGCGATTAAAAGACTTCATGATTCAGAATTTTATGAAGAGGAAGAATTAATTACTTTTAATGATGATTATATCTCGCTGGATCATCATACGAGTTTTGACACCCGTTATATCCATAAAACTCTGGATAAGATCAATACTAAGATTGTGGAGGGAAATTATTTTCTTCAGGACACCAATTGGGTAATTATTACGTACGGAACTTCATTTATTTACGAGTTTATTCCCAAACAGAAGTTAGCGGCCAATTGTCATAAAATTCCACAAAAATTCTTTAAAAAAAGATTATTAACCTATCAGGAATTATCAGAATCTATTTACAATACCATTTTAAATTTAAAAGATATCTGTAATGACGATGTTCAGATTTTATTTACTGTTTCTCCGGTTCGCCATACAAAGGACGGAATGACGGAAAACCAGTTGAGTAAATCCAAATTAATCACCTCAATTCACGAAATGATCGATGGTTTGGATTACTGCCATTATCTTCCGGTTTACGAAATACTGATGGACGATCTTCGGGATTACCGTTTTTATAAAGAAGATATGATTCATCCCAACAACCAGGCTATTAATTATATTTTTGACAAGTTTGGGGAAGCTTATTTTTCTGATGAAACAAAAGAATTTATCAAAGAAAATTTTAAAATTTATACAGCTTTAGAACACCGGACAAACGACGAAAAAGATCCTAAATATATCGAATTCAGAGAAAAATTAAGTAAAAGAATTGAGGTTCAGCAACAAAAAGTAAAGCATTCGATATTTAAGGTTTAAAGTTCAATGTGTAATGTTATTTGTTGGAATGATTGATTTTACAAAACTTGATTATTTAAAAGTCGGAAATAATAGACAAAGAAGGGCTTATGAACTTATTAGCAAGCAAAGATTCTTTGAAAAGATGAATTTCTACTCACCGATTCTCGCGGGAACTGTCCCGATTGAAATTGATATAGAAGGAAGTGATCTTGATATTATTTTTGAAGTTGATTTTAGATTTGAAGAAGATTTTTTGGAGGATTTAATGTTCAGTAAATTTATTCCAAATGATAGAGATGTTAAAGTTGAATATCCAATTATCAATGGAGAAAAATGTATTATCATTAATTTTATAATGGAAGATTTCCCCATCGAAATTTTTGGTCAGAATAAACCCACACGTAAGCAAAATGCTTATCTTCACATGATTGCCGAACACAAAATATTACAGGAAAAAGGAGAAGATTTTAAACAAAAAATAATAGAATTAAAGAAAAAAGGGATTAAAACAGAACCTGCTTTTGGAATATTGCTGGGTTTAGAAAATCCTTATGAAGATCTGTTGAAAATTTAAATAAAAATGATTGATACACATACCCATCTCTATGCAGAAGAATTTGATGAAGACCGAAAAGAGACCATTCAAAGGGCTTTAGATAAAGGAATTACAGAGTTTTATCTTCCTGCAATCGACTCAGAATCTCATGAAAAGATGCTGCAGCTGGAAGCAGAATATCCCAACCAGATTTTTTCGATGATGGGTTTACATCCCTGCTATGTAAAGCCTGAAAGTTGGGAAAAAGAACTGGAAACGGTTAAAAATTATCTCGATCAACGTGCTTTTCCCGCTATCGGAGAAATCGGAATTGATCTTTACTGGGACAAAACTACCCTTGATATTCAGGTAAAAGCTTTTGAACAGCAAATTGATTGGGCTATTGAAATGGATTTACCCATTGTCATTCATACCCGCGAAAGTTTTGATGAAACGTTTGAGGTATTGGAGAGAAAGAAACACCCTAAACTAAGAGGAATTTTTCACTGTTTTTCAGGAAATTTGGAACAGGCAAAACACGCCATTGACCTTAATTTCATCCTGGGAATTGGTGGAGTAGTAACCTTTAAAAATGGTAAGATTGATCAGTTTTTAGATCAAATTCCATTAGATAAAATCGTTCTGGAAACAGATTCTCCTTATTTGGCACCCGTTCCGCACAGAGGAAAAAGAAATGAAAGTTCATATCTCGATCTGGTTGCCGGAAAATTAGTAGATATTTATCAAGTCGATTTTTCCGAAATTAATAAAATCACAACAGAAAATGCAAAGAAACTTTTTAATACGTAGAACCTGTTTGAAAATTAGTCAAAATAAATTTCAGGTTGGTTTTCGCAAGGCAAAAAGTTATTAGACCAATAGTCTGTTTTAAGACGCAAAGATTGTTAATGAGAAATTGATCATCAGCATGATAAAAAAAATCTTTTATTTTTCTTTGCGTCTTAAAAAACAGATCATTTTTATTAAACCTTTCGCCTTTGCGGTTTTCTAATAAACATACAGAGGCTCTCAATATAAAACACTTAACAACTAACACTTCCAAATGATGAACAAAATTTTTAATTTTTTTGTAAACAACGTGGTCATAAAACATATAATGTTTTTGATGTGCGCCATTATCAATCTCTTATTTTTAATTAAGTACGGGATAAGGCAGAGTACCATTTCAATCTATGTGCTGATCGCTTTATTTTGCATTCTGTACTATTTCTTATATAAAGGATCTGATTTTTTAAAGAAAAGAAATATTAATCAGAAAATAATCTACTTGTCAGTTATTCTGGGTACGATCCTTTATCTTGTTCTATCACATCTCATGAAAGATCCTTATAAGTTAAAGGTTGACCGATGGCAGACTATAGAATATTCTTTAGATTACTGGTTGCGGGGAAAATACATCTATGATACCCGAAATTTTATGGGAAATATTTCATCATATTTACCTGGGCAACTTCTTTTTTTATTATTATTCCGTTTAGTGGGAAATGTAGGGTATATTCAGGTGGCGAGCTTTATTCTGTTTTGTTTCGCTATTTTCACAGAATTTAAAAATAAAAACGTTCAGTCACTCGGTATATTACTTTTGTTTACTTCTTTATCTTTTATCTATGAAGTCGTCTGTAAAAGTGATTTTATATCCTCATTTATTATAGTTTCAGTATTTATTATTTATTGGAATAAAAAGAATAAGGAAGATCTTTTTGGTAAACCATTATCGTTGGGATTTATTCTGGGAATTATTTGCCTCACAAGAAGTGTTGTGGTGATTCCACTAATATTATTTCTGCTGAAAGCATTTTTAGAGGCAGATTGGAGAAAGAAAGTAAAGTTCAGTATTGCTTTTTTGTTAACAGCAGGCCTGTTAATGTTATCTGTATTAATACCCGCAGGAAGTATTTCTCATATCGTAGAGCACAGTCCATTAAAAATGCAGAACCAGTCTAATAAATTTATTTTGATATTTTTTCTCGTTTTATCTGTCATTTTATCCATGTACAGAAATAAAAGCATTACAAGTGTTTTTTATCTTTCTTCTGTCATTATTTTTTGTCTCATGTTATCCCATATTATAGAGCAGATAGCAACGGATTTCTCTTTTGATTTCATTAATATAACGTATCTGGCTGCAGCTTTACCATTTGCGATTATAGGTTACTGTTATAGCTTAAGCACAGATAAGAAGATAGATTTTACTGAGAATCCCTAAAACTTATAGATCCCAAAAATAAAATCGCTGGGATGGAATTTGTAAAAGACAAGATTTTAAAGTATTGAGAGCTACTCCTAGTAGATAATATGCCATTTTTCTTTGATGAAATTTGATATAGATATCTTTAATATCCTCGATTGTTATAATTCTCATTTCTTTGTGTTTTTTATTGTAAAAGCCTGTTTAAAATGTAAACAGGCTTTTAGATATTAGGTTTTTAATACAAAATATATTAAAAGGAAAGAAAGGTATTATTTCTTTCTTGTAAAATTCTTATTCTTCGGTTTCTTAAAACCTACAGAAGCTCCCGGTGTTGCGGGCTTTCTGTTTCCTCCTCTTGGAGCACCGGATCTTTGAGACTGCGATCTGTCAGAACCTTCCGTGAAAGGCTTGTTATTAGAATCTCTTTTTTGGGCAACCAGGTTATCTGTGTGGAAAGGATGATCTTTAACAATAGGAATCTTCATTCCGATTAGTTTTTCTGTATTTTTCAGGTTTAACAAATCCAAACCATCTACAAAAGAGATAGAATTTCCTTCTGCACCCGCTCTTCCCGTTCTGCCGATTCGGTGAACATAGGTTTCAGAAACGTCTGAAAGTTCGTAATTGATTACGAATCTCAGCTCATCAATATCAATTCCTCTTGCGGCGATGTCCGTAGCTACAAGCACTCGCGTTTTTCCTGATTTAAAGTTGTTTAAAGCATTCTGACGGGCATTTTGAGATTTGTTTCCGTGAATTGCTTCCGTGGAAATTCCGTCTTTTTGAAGCTTTCTGGCAATTTTATCGGCGCCGTGTTTTGTTCTCGAAAATACCAGAACAGATTCTGCAATATCATTCTTTAAGATATGAGCCAAAAGATCCAGTTTATCTTCTTTCTGAACAAAATAAACCGATTGATTGATGGTTTCTGCAGTGGAAGAAACCGGGGTAACTTCTACTTTTACAGGATTATTTAAAATTGAATTCGCTAATTTCTGAATTTCTGCAGGCATTGTTGCAGAGAAAAATAGAGTTTGCCTTCTCTGAGGCAAAAGTTTGATTACTCTTTTCACATCATGAACGAAGCCCATATCAAGCATTCGGTCAGCTTCATCAAGAACGAAAATTTCAAGATTTTTTAAGCTGATAATCCCCTGCGAAATAAAATCCAGTAATCTTCCCGGTGTTGCCACAAGGATATCGACTCCTTTTCGCAAAGCAGCTTCCTGATTTCCCGGTTTTACGCCACCAAAGATCACCAGATGTTTTAAAGGTAAATATTTTCCGTAAGCCTGAATATTTTCTTCAATTTGTATCGCCAGCTCTCTTGTCGGAGTTAGTATTAATGCTTTAATATTTCTGTTGGACGGTTTATTTTTAGAAAGATTCTGTAATATAGGTATGGCAAAAGCCGCAGTCTTCCCCGTTCCGGTCTGCGCGCACCCTAAAAAGTCTCTACCCTGTAAAATTTCAGGGATTGATCTTTCCTGAATGGGGGTTGGGTTTGTATATCCTTGCTCCTGAATTGCTTTTGCAATAGGCTCTATTAAGTTTAAATCTGTAAAATTCAAATGAATTGTTTTTATAATTAAAAATAAAAATTCCTTCAAAATGAAGGAATTATATTTTGCAAAGGTAGTCTAAATATTTTTAAACAGATTAGTTCACTTTTGTCCATTGTTGATTTTTTCTCAAATCTTCAAAAAATTTGTAAACAGCTGAGAGCTTTTCGCTTCCGCGTTTGCCATAATCCTCAACATTTTTAGAACTTCCGTCTGTAAAATTGATTCTTAAATAAGATGTTGGCAGATCTGAAATGTTTTTTTCACCATAGTTATTTTTTAAATTTTTAACATCCAGACCATCCAATAGAGCGACTAATTGAAGATAGTCTGATTCTTTTATCGTCCCTTTGAAAGTTCCTTCTCTCGGGTTAGAAAATTCATCTTTTGAAGGTTTATCATTAAAATTAAAATGCTCCGCCTCAAAAACCGCGGTTCTGTCCGGGTTAATCGTTATTTTGAAAACCGGGCAAAATCCAAAGCATGGCGTGGCCTCATATTCTATTTTAGAGTATTTTGATTGTGTATTTTGAGAATTGCATGAAAATAAAACAATAAATGCGAAAAAACTTAGTAAATATTTCATAATTTAAATTTGAAGCTTGTCTTTCAATAATTATTCCAATTCCGCTGCAGATAAAGTTTGAGAAGAAATTTAATATTCAAAAAGGGTTTTAGGATAAATTTTTGTTATTTTGAACAACGTAATTCCATCCTTCCATATATGTACAATTTTTTTAAGTCGGTCGCTAAAAATCTTATTCCTCAAAAAGCGCTTATCGAAAATGAAGAAAGATTTAGAAAACTTCTCATTCCTTTTTATAAAGGTAAAGATCATGAATGTAATATTTGTGAGACTACCCTGAAACATTTTGCCCAATTGGAAAATGGAGACCTTATCTGCCCAATTTGCGGAAGTATTTCTCGGGCTCGAAGATTATACAAACTTTTGAATGATGAATTTATAAAGCCGGGAACTTCTTTTTTAGACTTTTCACCTTTCAGAATGTTATATAAAAAATGGAAAAAGAGAAATGATATTCTCTATGCTGCAACAGATTTCGGAACCGATTTTATAGCCGATTACCGTTATGATATTACGCAGATAGACTGTAAAGAAGAAAATTTTGATCTTATTGTCTGCTATCATATTTTAGAACATATTATTGATGATCGAAAAGCAATGGGAGAATTGTACAGGGTGCTGAAAAGAGGCGGAATTGTGTTGATACAGACGCCTTTTAAAGAAGGTGAGATCTATGAAGATTACTCAATTACCAGCGAAGAGGACAGACTGAAATATTTTGGGCAGGAAGATCATGTGAGGATTTATTCGGTAAAAGGTTTGGAATCCAGGTTAAAAGAAGCCGGATTTAAAGTCGTGGTAAGAACATTTTCTCAAGATCATTATTATGGATTTTCTCAGAATGAAAAGGTCTTAATTTGTACGAAATAATTTACATAACCTGAATTCGTGCTCTTAGACTTTTAGAGTATGAAAGCCAGGAAATGGAAGCTGGAGGTTATTTGAGATGATAAAAAAATCTTCTTTTTCTTTGAATTTTGGTCAGCATAACAAAATAAAAAACTCAATGAGCTTCCAGTAAATTTCTATATCAAACTCAGGTAAAATAGAAAAATCCGTCCCAAATAATGAGACGGATTTATATTTTTAAAAAATTATTCTGATTTTTATCCGTGAAGTTGCTTCCAGATAGCATCTTTCAATTCTACAAGACCTTCTCCGGTAACGCCTGAGAAAAATAAAGGCTGTTTATTTTCAGGAAATTCTGCAGCAATCTCATTTTTCAGTTCATCATCTAAAAGATCTGCTTTTGATATAGAAACAATGAAATCTTTATCCAAAAGTTCAGGGTTATATTCTTTAAGTTCATTTTCTAAAATTTTAAATTCCTGGAAATGATCCTCAGAATCAGCCGGAATTAAAAATAATAAAATAGAATTTCTTTCAATATGTCTTAAAAATCGGTGACCAAGCCCTTTTCCTTCTGCAGCACCCTCAATAATCCCGGGGATATCAGCCATTACAAAGGATTTGTAATTTCTGTAATCCACAATTCCTAAATTTGGAGTCAGCGTGGTAAAAGCATAGTTGGCAATTTTAGGCTTCGCAGCAGAAACAGAGGCTAATAAGGTAGATTTTCCGGCATTCGGGAAACCAACAAGACCTACATCTGCTAAGATTTTAAGCTCAAAAACAACATAGCCTTCCTGTCCGTCCATTCCCGGTTGTGCAAACCTGGGAGTCTGGTTGGTAGAAGATTTGAAATGCTCATTTCCTTTTCCTCCCATTCCGCCTTCCATCAGGATAATTTCCTGACCGTCGTCCATGATTTCGCCGATGATCTCTCCATCTTCATTTTTAGCGATAGTTCCAATAGGAACTTCAATATAAACATCAGCTCCGTAAGCTCCGGTTAACTGATTTTTTCCTCCGTTTTCACCACGTTCCGCTTTTACATGGCGCGTGTAACGAAGGGGAAGTAAAGTCCATTCATTGCCGTTTCCTTTCATAATGATGTGTCCGCCGCGACCTCCATCACCACCATCAGGACCACCTTTAGGAATATACTTTTCACGGCGAAGGTGGGCAGAACCTGCACCTCCGTGACCGCTTTTACAATGAATCTTTACGTAATCTACAAAATTTGACATATTCTTTAGTTGTCAGTTAATGGTTGTCAGTTGATTGGTGAATACTATCAACCATCAACTATCAACTGTTTTTATTTTACTTTTTCTACTTCCGCAAAAAGTTTTTCTGAGATCTCGTTGATTTCGCCAACACCGTTAATCTCAACGTATTTGCCTTGCTGCTTATACAATTCGGCTACTTCTGCAGTTTTTGTGTAGTATTCTTTAATTCTGTTTTCTATGATCTCAACATTGCTGTCATCCGATCTTCCGCTGATTTCTCCTCTTTTCAGCAATCTTTCTACCAAAAGAGTATCTTCAACAACCAATGAGAGACAAACATCGATCTCATCATTCAGTTCTTCTTTTACAATTTTTTCCAAAGCTGCGGTCTGAACCGCGGTTCTTGGATAGCCGTCGAAAATAAATCCCGCAGCATCCGTTGGTTTTCTGATTTCGTCAACCAGCATATCTGTTGTTACCTGATCCGGAACCAATTCTCCTTTATCGATAAAAGATTTAGCCAATTTCCCAAGCTCAGTATCATTTTTCATGTTGAATCTGAAAAGATCACCGGTTGAGATTTGTTTTAAATTGAATTTCTCGATTAAGTTTTGTGCTTGAGTTCCTTTTCCACTTCCTGGAGGGCCGAACAGAACAATGTTTATCATAATTTTGAAGGACTTTTGGCTTTTGGCAGCAGGCTTTTGGCTTTTTACCGTTAGCTTACTTGCTTTTTAGCCTCTAGCATTTTTAAGTTATTATTAAATTTATTTCTTTATTTTACTTTTTAAGCTAAAAGCTATCAGCTAATAGCCAACAGCGTTTAATGATTGATTTGTCCGTCTGCTAATTGATACAGATTCGGTAAGTTTCTTCCTAACTCATCATAATCCAATCCGTATCCTAAAACAAACTTGTTTGGAATTTCTTTCCCGATATAATCCAGTTGGAAATCTTTTTTATACACTTCAGGCTTCAGCAAAAAGGAAGCTATTTTTACAGATTTCGGACGTTGGGTTTCATTAAAATATTTAAAAAGACTTTCAACCGTATTTCCAGTATCCACAATATCTTCTACAAGGATGATATGACGGTCTTTTACGTCCTTCGTTAATTCCATTTTCTGATAAACAATTCCTGTAGATTCTGTTCCTGCGTAAGAACTCATCTGGATAAAAGCAATCTCGCATTCTCCCGGATAGTGCTTTAAAAGATCTGAGAAGAACATGATCACCCCGTTCAAAACTCCAATGAAAACCGGAACTTCATCCTTATAATCCTCATAAATTTTTAAAGCCGTAGCTTTTACAATCCCCTGAATTTCGGTGTCGTCCAAATAAGGAACAAAAGTTTTGTCGTGAACTTTAATACTTTCCATAAAATTTTTAGTAGGCGGCAAAGTTACGGATTTTTGATGAAAGTTTCTTATGAGTTTGAGAGGGATTGTGTTTTAGGGTTTTAGCGTATTGGTATCTGAGCGTTTTGGAGTTGGAACGTTTTTTCCCGAATGTCATTCACAACGAAGCGTAGTTGAGTGAAGAATCTGTTTGTAACGCAAAGACCACAACGCTTTTGTTTAAAATTTATGTGTGTATTTTTCGCTCGAAAAGACGTCACACTCAGCAAAGGTGGCACCCCTTAAAAAAATTCCCCTCCATTGGAGGGGGGTCAAAAATTTCAAAGAAATTTTTGACGGGGTGGTTTCAAACATAATCATTTCTTAGCCCAGATTGAAGAGACCTCTTAAATGGCAGTCGGAGCAAAATCAGAGGCCATAATCCAAAAGATACAACGGAAAGCGGGAAATGGGTTCTAAAGAAAGAAAGGAAGATGGAGGATGGGAGCTGGAGGTTTATCATTGAGAATACTAGATTTCTTCTGCGTCGAAATGATAAACTAAAAGCTTTGATATCTGGAAATATTTAAAAATCACTATCTTTGCCACTCACAAACCCCAAAACAACAGGATGTAGAATACAATTTCTTTCAGATTTAATCAGCGATAGCATAAAATGGTATTGCAGTTTTTAATTTAAATAAGAAATTATGTTTTTTTTACACAATATATCCTTTGGATTTCCTGCGGGGAATCTGCTTTTTAATTCTATCAACTTAACGATCCCTTCCCAATCAAAATCGGCTTTGGTCGGAAGTAACGGCACGGGAAAATCTACCTTGCTGAAAATCATGGCGAATGAAATTGAACCTTTGGAAGGAAATGTCCATAGTCAGGGTAATTTATTCTATGTTCCGCAGATGTTTGGAAATTTTAATGATCTCACAGTCGCACAATGCCTGAAAATTGATAAAAAACTCGAGGCGCTCCAAAAAATCACCAATGGGGAAGTGGAGGAAATCTATTTTGATATGTTAAATGACGATTGGGACATTGAAGAACGTTGTCACCAAGCGTTACAATACTGGAAATTGGAAAATGTAGATCTCAGTCAAAAATTGAAAAGCCTGAGTGGCGGACAAAAAACCAAGGTTTTTCTTGCCGGAATTCAAATTAATCAGCCTGAAGTTATTTTACTGGACGAACCCACGAATCATCTCGATCTGGAAAGCCGCAATCTGTTGTATGATTTTATTAAAAAAGCAAACTCAACGGTTGTAATTGTCAGCCATGACCGTACTTTGCTGAATTTGGTAGACACGATTTTCGAATTGAGCAATCAGGGAATTTCAACGTATGGCGGGAATTATAATTTTTATGCTGAACAAAAAGAAATTGAAAATGAAGCCTTGCAAAATGATATTCATTCTAAAGAACGTGCCTTGAAAAAGGCGAAAGAAAAGGAAAGAGAAACGATGGAAAGAAAACAAAAACTCGACGCGCGGGGAAAAGGAAAGCAGGAAAAGTCAGGGGTTTCAAGAATTATGATGAATACACTTCGCAATAATGCCGAGAAAAATTCTTCGAAATTAAAATCTGTTCATGCTGAGAAAATCAACGATATTTCCGGTGATTTGCGAGATTTGCGTTCGTCGGTGAGAAATGCAGATCAGATGAAGGTGAATTTTAATGATTCCAATCTCCATTCAGGGAAAATTTTGATTTCTGCGGAAGAAATTAATTTTAAATATAACCAGGAAAATCTTTGGAAAGCAAACCTTAACCTTGAAATCCGAAGCGGGGACAGAATTTCGATTAAAGGCCCGAACGGTTCTGGGAAGACGACTCTTATTAAGCTTTTGTTAGGACTTTTGCAGCCTTCTCTCGGAACGATTTCGAGATCAGATTTTCAGACTATTTACATTGATCAGGAATATTCTTTGATTAATAAACAGGCGACAGTTTACGATTTTGCTCAAAAGTTCAATGATAACGCGTTGCAGGAATCTGAAGTGAAAACTTTCTTGTCAAGATTTTTATTCGGAAAAGAAACCTGGGACAAAAAATGCGATGTTCTAAGCGGCGGAGAACGATTGCGATTGCTGCTGTGCGGACTCTCCATCAGCAATAAAGCACCCGATATGATGATTCTTGATGAACCAACGAATAATCTAGACCTTCAAAATGTAGAAATTCTGACGAATTCTATTAAGGATTATCATGGAACTTTGGTGGTGATTTCGCATGATGGAGTGTTTTTGGAGGAGATTGGGGTGAGGAGTGAGATTTTGTTGAAGTAACAACTTAATGATATAAACGTCATAGGTTTCCAAAACCTATGACGTTTTGTTTTTTATTCATCCAATCTTGACGAAATATCCATTTGCTGATGAAGAATTCTTATAATTTCAATTTCTTCATTTTTAAGATTAATTTTATAAAAGATGAAATGTGATTTTACTCTTGCACGAAAGTATCCTTTTCTGATATCATTATAATCTTTTCCTGACTTTGGATTTTCAGATAAATATTCAATTTCATTCATCAATAAATCGAAATAATAATTTGCCTGTTCTTTTGACCAAATTTCAGAAGTATATAACCAAATTTTTTCTAAATCGATTGACGCTTCCTTAGTGGTTTTGAATTTCATGAATCTGCAGAATATTTTTGATGAAGATTTTTTAAAAATTCTTTACGATCAAAATTCTCAACAAATCCGGATTCTTCACCTTTTTTCAATTCGTTGATTAATTCTGATTTTTTAGATTCTTCATACTCAAACATTCGTAAAGCAGCTCTCACCACTTCACTGGCAGAAGAGAATTTACCAGATTTAATCTGTTGACTGATAAAATTATCGAAATAATCGCCTAATAGTATGGAGGTGTTTTTTGCCATTATTTTAATTTTAAACCAAAGATACCAATTATTGGTATTTATTAAAAACGAAGGTGGAAAAATTTATTCAAAATGTGGAAATTCTGACGAATTCTATTAAGGATTATCATGGAACTTTGGTGGTTATTTCGCATGATGGGGCGTTTTTGGAGGAGATTGGGGTGAGGAATCAGGTTTTGTTGAAATAGTTTTTTAATTATTCAAGATACAGTTCATTTAAATCATAATTGTTGAAAAATTTCTCTTCAACAATTGTTAATTCTGTTTTATGTTTTGTGTGATATTTTAACCAATCATGTTGTGGATCTGCTTTTAAAAGCTCTTTCCAATATGTAGTAAAATGTTGTCTCAGAATAAAGTTAAAAAAAGCCTTAGGAGTTAAAATTTTATTAATTGCAATTCTAATTTCGTTTCCATGACCAATGTGTAAATGAGAAACCGGGTGTAAGCCATTTATATAAGAATTAAAATCTACATCATATCTAATGTATAAAATTGAATCTTTGATTTCACATTGTTCAACATATAAATTATATTCTTCAATAAATGTTTTTGAGAAATGATCTTCAATTCCTTGTTCTGATAAAAATTCTTTATATGATAAACAAACAAATGGACATTCAATAAAAGAATATGAAAGAGTTTTTGCAACGTTATTTATTTTAAAGCTAAAAATAGAATTATCTTTCAGCATAATATCATAAATATTATACCTAATTAATAATTTCCAATTATCAATTAAATTTGCATGTCTAAATTCCGCAACATCCAAAATTTCTGCTGGACTAAAGTTTCTATCATCTAAAAGTTCTAATCCTTTTAACGTAGCTTCTATTTCATTTAGTTCCGTTGAGAATTTTCCAATTGAAATCATATTATTTCTTTTTTATCTCCCTTTGTTGCAAAAATTGACGAATCTCCTCTGATGACATTTCTCTTAAAAGATCGTCCAAAATCTTACTTTGTTTACTTTTACGTAATGCAGTTTCTTGTATATCTCTCTTAAGAGCTTTTCTTACTTCATCAGTATATAAAAACTCGATATTAGGACTTTTATCAATAGCAGTTTCTATTTCATTTTTCCATTTGTTTGCTGATTCACCAACACCGCTAATCTGAACCCAGCCTTTTGTCCTTGTTATTGCGGTAAACATTAAGTTTCTTTCTCGAACAGTTGGATTTAAAGAATATAGAGCGTCGATTCCTAATACATGAACAGAGTATGACTCATTACCTTTTGCTTTATGAATTGTACTCAATGTAACGTGATTAGGAATATTAAAATCTTTTATGCTGAACTTGTCAGCATGTATATTATTACATTTTATATCTTCTGAAGAAAGAGTTTTATGTATGTCAGATAAGTATTTTTTAGCATTTCTATCATCTACAACAATAACTAAAATGTCCTCTGGTAGTAATCCTTCAGCTAAATCTTGCTTAATATTTTGACAACACGCAAGTATTTCATTACTGTAGTCATCGTAAGCATTAAATTTTATGATTTCTTCTTTTTTAAAATACTTTGTTACAGTTTCAAGAGAGTTTTCAATGGGTCTTTCTATCTTAATTGTCTGTCCAACTTTAAAATCTCCCTCTATTATATTATATCCTATATCATTCCAATATTCTTTTTCATCAATCATTTGAACTATTTCATTATAAAAACCAAATCCAATAGAATGTGCAGTAACTAATATTTCTCTCGGATTTCTATAGCATTTATATAAAATAATATCCTCTTCTAACCCCTCATATTTAGAACCTTTTAAAACAGATTCAATTGAAGGTGTTTTTGTTTGAAAAATTGTCTGTAGTTCGTCATAAGCCCAAACTATTTTGCCTTCATAACATAAATTTAAGCATAATTTTATAAAGGACTCAGGAAAGTCTTGTCCCTCATCAATAAAGATATAGTCAAAGATTGGTTTAACATCATATTCTAATGCTTTTGTACATGCAAAATCAAAAGCACTACCAGGTTTAGAATAATTAGCTTCACTAAATGATAAAAAAGGAATTCCATTTTTTGCACAAGCTTCATAATAAATTCCGTTATTGGTTGAACTTCCCCAAGCGTGAATAATTTTTAACTTGTTCCAATCAGGATCTTTATCATCATATTGACGATAAAATCTTGTGATTAATCGTTGTATATGTTGATAAAGACTTTTAGTGTAAAATGTATATACAAGAGTTGCATCAGGATCTCTTAAATGTGCTAATGCCGCTTTTAAAGCTAGTACTACTGTTTTTCCTGAGCCAGCAAGACCTCTAATTCTTTCAGGTCCAATTATTTCATTTATGTATGCTTTCTTTTGGTATTCATCAAATGTATTAATTTCTCTTTCTATCTCCGAAGCTACAAATCCTTTTAATTTGTCCTGTGTAATATTTGTTCGCTCTTTGGCTTTTAATATTCCTTTTGAACCTTCTATTGTAGCTAACAAATCAAGAAATAAATCTTCATCTATTTCATTATTATCAATTTCTGTGAAATAGGTATCTAAGGAATTAAAATTTGAAATACAGGGAATATCTTCATATTCAAAATCTTCAGCAAAATCAGTATTAAATATAAAAGAATTAATATTAAATTTTAAAATCGTTGTAGATTTTCTTAAGTTTTTATTTCTTAGTAATCTACTGAAAATTATAGACTGAAGCTGCTCTAAATTCTCAATAATTTCATTTTTATCTTCATCAGTTTCAATATTATCAAAAACTACAAGAAATAAACCGATTTGTTTAGAAACCACTAAGATTTGGCTCACTAATAAGTCTCCGTCAAAATCTTTAAAAATAGGAAAGTCATAATAAATTGATGATTCTGAAAGATTTAATTGTGATTCATTTGTTTTTAAATGTTCAATAAAGCTATATGCTTGAGCATTATTTTTATACGTTTTCTCTCTAGAATTAATTTTCATGTTAAGCGAATTAAAAGATTAATTTCATCAAATCAAATATACGAAGTCATTTAAACTTTTAATATAAAAAACGGCTTGTTTATTTTTGTGTTGCTAAACATAAAAAACAAATCAAGCCGATGATGTACCAAGTACTAGACAAAGATATAATAGAAAATGAAATAGTA